>ENA-UOUL01001788-UOUL01001788.1-bioreactor-metagenome-genome-assembly--contig:-NODE-1788-length-27950-cov-3.692247_pt1 | contig 27950 bp, 24 predicted proteins | sample MGYA00249838_ERZ747220 | MGnify/ENA primary metagenome ERZ747220 (study PRJEB28778, sample SAMN05720191) | bioreactor metagenome | isolation source: Anaerobic biogas reactor | place: USA:Washington...
CGTGCCGCCGGGCCCGTGGCCGAGCCGCGATGCCAGCCGGTCGGCCGCCCGGGCCACTTCGTCCTGCAGCTTGTGGTAGTTCGCCAGCCGCCCCGGATCCAGGTCGCCCGCCTCGACCGCGGCGCGCACCGCGCAGCCCGGTTCGGCCTGGTGGCGGCAGTCGCGGAAGCGGCAGACGGCGGCCAGCGCCTCGATGTCGGCGAAGCCGTCGTCCAGCGCCTCCTCGCCCGTCGGCTTGAGTTCGCGCATGCCCGGGGTGTCGATCAGGCACGCGCCCGACGGCAACGGGACCAGGGCACGGTAGGTGGTGGTGTGGCGCCCGCGCGCGTCGCGCTCGCGCACCTGGCCGGTCTTCATCCGCGCCTGGCCGAGCAGGGTGTTGGTGAGGGTGGACTTGCCGGCGCCGGACGAGCCCACCAGCACCGCGGTCGTGCCCGGCCGCAGCCAGGGCGCGAGCGCGTCGGCGGCCGCGGGGTCGCAGGCGTTGACCGCCAGCACCGGCACGCCCTGGTCGAGCACGCTCGCCAGCGCGGCGCGCGCGGCATCGGGATCGGCGCCGGGCAGGTCGGCCTTGGTCAGCACCACCACCGGTTCGACCTCCTCGGCCCGGGCCAGCAGCAGGTAGCGCTCGATCCGGCGCGGATTGAAGTCGCCGTCCAGGCCGCACACCACCAGGGCGACGTCGACGTTGGCCGCGATCAGCTGCTGGCGGTAGTGCTCGCCGGCGGCGGCGCGCTTGAGCGCGTTGCGCCGGGGCAGCAAGGCCACGATGCGCCCGTCCTCGACCAGCACCCAGTCGCCGACCACCGCGCGCGCCTCGGGCGCGACCTTGCCGCGGCGGTACCCCGGCGGCCGCTGCCACTGCGGCGGGGATTCGACGTCGAAGACGTGGTCGGTTGCATCGGCAACCACGTAGCCCGCGCGGTGCTGTTCCACCACCCGCGCCGGCCGCGCGCGTGGATGGGCCGCCATCGCCTCGGCCCAGGGGCCGGTCGCGGCCGCGCCGGCCGGCCATGGCCAGCCGATCGCCCGCAGGGCGTCGGGGGTCGCGGTCAAGCGCGTGCGCACGGGGTTTGCATGCGGCGATTCTAGGCCCTGTCCCGCCCGCACCGGCCGCGCGCGCCTTCCCCGCGCGGGACCGGCGTATGATCTGCTGTTTCCGCGGCGCCCGCCGCCCCTGCCCCCGCCCCGCCGATGTCCGTACCCAGCCTGCCCGTCCGCCAACGCCTGTCCGAAGTGCGCTACGAGATCCGCGGCGAGCTGGCCCGCCGGGCCCGCGAACTCGAAGGCCAGGGCCGGCAGCTGATCAAGCTCAACATCGGCAACCCGGGCGCGTTCGGCTTCCGCGCGCCCGAACACCTGCAGCGGGCGATCGCCGATCACATCCACCGCACCGATCCCTACACCCACCAGCAGGGCCTGCCCGAGGCGCGCGAAGCGATCGCCGCCCACCACGTCGCCCGCGGCACGCCCTATGCGTCGCCCGAGCGCGTGTTCGTCGGCAACGGCGTGAGCGAACTGATCGACATCTCGCTGCGCGCCCTGCTCAACCCCGGCGACGAGGTGCTGGTGCCCTCGCCCGACTACCCCCTGTGGTCGGCGGCGACGATCCTCAACGAGGGCCGTCCGGTGTTCTACCAGTGCCACGCGGAGAACGGCTTCCTGCCCGACCCGGTGGAGATGGAGGCGCTGGTCTCGGAACGCACGCGCGCGATCGTGCTGATCAACCCGAACAACCCGACCGGCGCCAACTACCCGCGCGAGCTGCTCGAGCGCATCGCCGCCATTGCCGACCGCCACAACCTGCTGCTGCTGTGCGACGAGATCTACGACAGCATCCTCTACGACGGCCACCAGTTCGTGCCGGTGGCGCCGATCGCCGGCGATGCGCCCTGCCTGTCGTTCGGCGGGCTGTCGAAGGTGCATCGCGCCTGCGGCTGGCGGGTGGGCTGGGCGGTGCTGTCGGGCGACCCGGAACGCAGCACCGAGTTCCGGCACGCGATGGACCTGCTCGGCGCGCTGCGCCTGTGCGCGAACGTGCCGGGGCAGTTCGCGATCGCCGCCGCGCTCACCGGCGCCGACACCATCGGCCAGCTGTGCGGCCCGGGCGGCCGCCTGTACGAGACCCGGCGCGCGGTGATCGAGGCCTGCGAGGCCAGCCCGCACCTGTCGCTGATGGCGCCGGCCGGCGCGCTCTATGCCTTCCCCGGCGTGGTCGGCGAGGCCGCCGAGGGCTTCGACGACCACGCCTTCGCGCTGGAGCTGCTGGAAACCGAGCACGTGCTGATCGTGCCCGGCACCAGCTTCAACGTGCCCTACCGCAACCACTTCCGCGTCACCCTGCTGCCGCAGCCGGAGGTGGTGCGCGAGGTGTTCGCGCGCATCGAACGCGTGCTCGAGCGGCGCGCGCAGGCGCGCACCAGGGTCGTGCCGCTGAAGAAGAAGGCGCGGCCGGCCGCGTGAGCGGCGCCACGGGCCGGCCCGGGCGTTTCCTGGCGCTGGGCGACAGCTACACCATCGGCGAGGGCGTCGATCCGGACGGCCGCTGGCCGGTGCTGCTGGCGCGCGCACTGCGCGCGGACGGGCGCGCGCTCGACGATCCGCAGATCATCGCCACCACCGGCTGGACCACCGACGAGCTGTCGGCCGGCATCGACGCCGCCGCGCCGCAGGGGCCGTTCGCGCTGGTGGGCCTGCTCATCGGCGTCAACAACCAGTACCGGGGCCGACCGCTGGAGGAGTACCGCCAGCAGTTCGGCGAACTGCTCGAACGTGCGATCGGGTTCGCCGGCGGACGCGCGGACCGGGTCCTGGTGCTGTCGATCCCCGACTGGGGCGTGACCCCGTTCGCGCGCCAGTCCGGGCGCGACCTGACGCAGGTCGCACGCGAACTCGACGCGTTCAACGCCATCGCGCGCGAGGCCTGCGATGGCCGCGGCGTCGCCTTCGTCGATGTCACCGCGCACAGCCGCGCGCACGGTGCCGAGCCGGCGATGCTGGCCGACGACGGCCTGCATCCGTCCGCGGCGATGTACGCCGCCTGGGCGCAGCTGGCGCGCCCGGTCGCGCGTGGGTTACTGTCGGCGCCATGAACGACAGCGCCCCGCGGCCGATGGATGCCGACGCCGCCCGGGGCATCGCCCGCGCCTTCCTGCCCGAACGGGCGCTGGGCAACCGCTACGACTACTACTACACCCTGGCCAAACTGCGCACCGATCCGCTGTACCCGGGGGTACTCGACGCGCTGTGCGGCCACGAGGCGCCGCTGCTCGACCTGGGCTGCGGCCTGGGCCTGCTGGCACACGCGCTGCGCCGCGACGGCCGGCGCATGCCCTACCTGGGCGTGGACATCGACGCGCCCAAGATCGCGCGCGCGCGCCGCATCGCCGAGCGCGCGGGGCTGGCCGGGGTGCGTTTCGACGTGGTCGACCTGGCCGCCGGCTACCCGCCCCACCGCGGCAGCGTGGCGATCCTGGACGTGCTGCAGTTCCTCACCCGCGCGCAGCAGGCCGCGCTGCTGGACGCCGCGATCGCGATGCTGGCGCCGGGCGCGGTGCTGGTGATGCGCGCCGCGCTCGACGACGGCGGGCGCCGGATCCGGCGCACCCGCGCCGGCGACCGGTTCGCCGCGCTGACCGGCTGGATGCCCGACCGCCCGCGGCACTACCCGACCGTGGACGAACTGCGGGCGCGCTTCGACGCCGCGGGACTGGAGGCCGACATCCGGCCCTGGTTCGGCAACACGCCGTTCAACAACTGGCTGGTGGTGGCCAGGCCGGGGCCCGCCGCAGGCTGACCGGCTCAGGCGTCCGCGGGCCGCGGCGCGGTCGCGGGCGCGTCCGCCCCGGGCAGGACCGCGCGCAGTCCGCGCTGGTCCAGGCGCCGCAGCACGCCGGCCACGATCTCCACGCTGCGCCCGTGCGGCGCGCCCTCGTGCAGCAGCACGATCGCGCCAGGCGCCAGGGCGCGGTCGATCCGCGCGAGCACCCGCGCCGGATCCGCCTCCAGCGCGTCGAAGCCGCGCGCGCTCCAGGCCACCCGGGCCAGCCCGAGGTCGCGCAGCGGCGCGTGCACGAACGGGTTGGCGTGGCCGACCACCGCCCGGAACCAGCGCGGCGCCCGGCCGGCGATCGCGGTGAGCTGGGCCTGGGCCCCGGCGATCTCCTCGCGCATGCGCCGCGGCCCCAGCGCCCAGAACCAGGCCTGGGGATGGGTGCGGCTGTGGTTGCCGATGCCGTGGCCGCGCGCGGCGATCGCGCGCACCAGTTCGGGGCGCGCGGCGGCGCGCTCGCCGACCAGGAAGAAGGTCGCGCGCGCGCCGTGTGCATCGAGCAGGTCGAGCAGCGCGAGGGTGTCGTCGGACGGGCCGTCGTCGATGGTCAGCCAGACCGCCGGCGCCGTGGCCGGCAGCCGCGTGAGCACCGGCCCGTACAGCCGCGCGCCCGGTGCCAGCACGCCCCACAGCGCGAGCCCGTGGCTGGCCAGCAGCAGCGGCAGGCCCACGGTCCAGCCGCACTGCCACCAGGCCACCGCCACCAGCGCCTGCGAGGCCAGCAGCAGCGGCAGCCAGGCGCGTGGCCGGCGCGGTGGTCGGTGCGGGGCGTCCATGGGCCGATGATGCCACCGGCGGGCGGCGCAACGCCGCGTTGCGGGCTGCATCAGGGCGATCGCGCTACCATGGTCGGCCCGCTCCAAGGATCTTTCGCCATGTCCCTCGACCCCGCCGTGCGCGCCCGCATCGATGCCCTGCTGCAGGCCAACCGCGCCGTGCTGTTCATGAAGGGCGTGCCGTCCATGCCGCAGTGCGGCTTCTCGGCCAAGGCGGTGTCCGCGCTCGACGCGCTCGGCGCCGACTACGCCCACGTCGACGTACTGGCCGACCCGGAGATCCGCGAAGGCATCAAGGTCTACGGCGACTGGCCGACCATCCCGCAGCTGTACATCGACGGCGAACTGGTCGGCGGCAGCGACATCATCAGCCAGATGCTCAACAGCGGCGAACTGCACGTCGCGCTCGGCCTGCCGGCGCCCGACCGCACCCCGCCCTCGATCACGATCACGCCGGCGGCGCTGAAGATGGTCCGCCAGGCGATCGACGACGCCGGCGGCGAGGTCGCGCTGCTGGTGGACATCGACCGCAACTTCCGCACCCGGCTCAACCTCGGTCCGGCCGACCCCGACGCGATCGCGGTCGAGGTCGAGGGCGTGCGGGTGCAGTTCGACCTCGCCGGCGCGCGCCGCGCCAACGGCATGACGATCGATTTCGCCGACGACATGCGCGGCCGCGGGCTGGTGATCGACAACCCGAACGCGCCAAGGCCGGTGCCGGCGATCACGCCCGCCGAGGCCGACGCCCGGGTGCGCCGCGGCGACCTGGTCCTGGTGGACGTGCGTCCGCCGGAAGAGCGCGCGATCGCCTCGGTGCCGGTGCCGTTCCGCACCTTCGACGAAGGCCGCGCCGCGATCGAGGCGCTGCCCAAGGACACCGCGCTGGCATTCCTGTGCCACGGCGGTGGCCGCTCCGGCCGGGCCGCGGAAGAGTTCCGCGCACAGGGCTTCCACAACGTCTACAACGTCGAGGGCGGGATCGTCGCCTGGTCGGAGACGGTGGATCCGTCGATCCCGAAGTACTGAGCCACGACCCCGCGCAATCCCGTAGGAGCGGCTTCAGCCGCGACGGGACTGGCGCGGGCTTGCGGTCGTTCCGCGAGGGCGGGATGGCCGGGTCGCGGCTGAAGCCGCTCCTACGGGCGACCGGCGGTCAGAACCCGCCGCCGGCGTCGAGCCAGGCCTGCTCCCCGGGGGTGCTGTCGCGGCCCAGGGCGCGGTTGCGGTGCGGGAAGCGGCCGAAGCGCTCGATCACCTCCTGGTGCGCCTGCGCATAGCGCAGGTACATCGGATCGCCCAGAGCCTCGAACAGGGCCACCGCGCGCTGCTGGTCCGCGAGCGCCTCGGAGTGCTCGAACGGCAGGTAGACGAACACGCGCAGGTCCTGGGCCACCGCGCGGTCGAGCCCCGCGTCGACCCCGCGCCTGGCCAGCGAGAGCGCCAGCGGATCGGTGGCGAAGGCGTGGCCGGTGCCGCGGAAGATATTGCGCGGCACCTGGTCGAGCAGGACCATCAGCGCCACCAGCCCGTCCGGGTCGTCCTGCCAGTGGTCGCACTCGCGCCGGGCCGCGGCCATGTGCAGGTCGCCCAGCCGCGCGCCGCATTCGGCGTCGAAGGCCTCGCCGCCGTTGAACCACTTGCCCGGACCGGCCTCGCGCCAGAAGCCGGTGACCTTCGCGATGTCGGCGCGGTTGCCCATGCGGCCATCATAGCCCTCCCCCGGCGCCGCGCTTGCGGGTCCAGGCGCAGGTGCCGATCGGCCGCGGCGTGTCGATCCCGGCCTGGCATGGCGTTCGACGCAGGCGGCGCCCGCCACGGGATCGCGCACGCCCGGCGTCGTCCGCGCGGTCGCCCCTCGGCGAGCGCGCGCGTTCCGGCACGACCATGACCTTTGGCGGCTGGCCCCCGCCGGGGCGACGGGCTAACGTCGTCCGGATGTCCAGGGAGGCCAAGATGCTCCGACCACTCACTGCCGCGCTGTGCGCGGTCCTGTTCGCCGGGTGCGCCAGCACCGGCAGCGGCACCAGCGGCCGCGCCGATGCCCCCGCCACCCCGTCCGGCGAGGCCGCCACGGCCTTCGCCAGCACCTACCGCCCGATCGCCGCGCCGCCGGTGCTGATCACCGGCGCCACCGTGCTCACCGGCGACGGCCGCCGGCTGGAGAACGCCGACGTGCTGCTGCGCGACGGCAAGGTGGCCGAGGTCGGCACCGGCCTGGCCGCGGGCGCCGACGCGGTGCGCGTGGAAGGCAGCGGCAAGTGGGTCACCCCCGGGCTGATCGACGTGCACTCGCACCTGGGCGTGTACCCGAGCCCCGGCGCCAGCGCCCACAGCGACGGCAACGAGGCCACCGCCCCGGTCACCGCCCAGGTCTGGGCCGAGCACTCGGTGTGGCCGCAGGACCCGGGCTTCGGCGCGGCGCTGGCCGGCGGCATCACCTCGCTGCAGATCCTGCCCGGCTCGGCCAACCTGGTCGGCGGGCGCGGGGTGACGCTCAAGAACGTGGCCGCCACCACGGTCCAGGACATGAAGTTCCCCGGCGCCCCGCACGGCCTGAAGATGGCCTGCGGCGAGAACCCCAAGCGCGTGTACGGCCAGAAGGGCGGCCCGTCCACCCGGATGGGCAACGTGGCCGGCTACCGCGCCGCGTTCATCGACGCCCGGGACTACGCCCGCAAGCGCGAGAAGGACGCCTCGACCAAGCGCGACCTCAAGCTCGAGACCCTGGCCGCGGCGATGGATGGCGACATCCTGGTCCACATCCACTGCTACCGCGCCGACGAGATGGCGCAGATGCTCGACCTGGCGAAGGAGTTCGACTTCCGCATCGCCGCCTTCCACCACGGCGTGGAGGCCTACAAGATCGCCGACCGGCTCGGCGCCGAGGGCGTGTGCGGCGCGCTGTGGGCCGACTGGTGGGGCTTCAAGATGGAAGCCTTCGACGGGATCCAGGAGAACGTCGCGATCGTCGACCGCGCGCCGGGCGGCTGCGCGATCGTGCATTCGGACTCGGACGAGGGCATCCAGCGGCTCAACCAGGAGGCGGCCAAGGTGATCGCCAGCGCGCGCCGCGCCGGGATCGAGATCGCGCCCGAGCGCGCGATCACCTGGCTCACCCGCAACGCCGCCCGCGCCCTGGGCGTGGACCGCGTCACCGGCACCCTGGAGCCAGGCAAGATGGGCGATGTGGTGCTGTGGAACGGCAATCCGTTCAGCGTCTACGCCCGGGCCGAGAAGGTCTGGATCGACGGCGCGCAGGTGTACGACCGCCACGATGCCTCGCGCCAGCCGGTGACCGACTTCATGCTCGGCCAGCCGACCGCGCAGGGAGGTGTGCGATGAACCGCCGCCCCGTGTTGCGCCGCGCCGCGCTGCTGCTGGCCGCGCTGCTGCCGCTGTCGGCCGCCGCCCAGGACGTGCTGATCCGCAACGCCACCGTGCACACCGCCACCGCGCGCGGCACCCTGCAGGACACGGACGTGCTGGTGCAGGGCGGCCGCATCGCCGCGATCGGCACCGGCCTGCCCGCCGGGTCGGCGCAGGTGGTCGACGCCGCGGGCGCGCCGCTGACGCCGGCCCTGTTCGGCGGGATCACCGCGATCGGCATCGAGGAGGTCTCGGGCGAGGCCTCGACCCGCGACGGCGCGCTGGCGCTGGGCCAGAACGCGCGCGACATCACGGTCCGTCCCGAGTTCGACGTGACCCTGGCCTACAACCCCGAGTCGATCCTGCTGCCGGTGGCGCGGGTGGAGGGCATCGGCTTCACCCTGCTCAACGCCGGCACCACCGCGGGCGGCTCGATCATCGGCGGCCAGGGCGCGGTGGTGCGCCTGGACGGCAGCCCCGACCCGATCGGGCCGAAGGCGCTGTTCGTGTCGCTGGGCGCGCGCGCCTCCAGCCTCAGCGGCTCCTCGCGCGCCGGGCAGTGGATGCTGCTCGACCAGCTGGTGGACGAGGCCCGCGGGCGGATCCCCGCCGATTCGCGCTTCGCCCTGCTCACCCCCGCCGGCCGCGCCACGCTCGCCCGCTACCTCGACGGCGGCGGCCGGGTGGTGGTGGCGGTGGACCGCGCCGCGGACATCCGCCAGCTGCTGCGCTGGGCGCACAAGCACAAGCTGAAGATCGCGATCGCCGGCGGCGCCGAGGCCTGGAAGCTGGCGCCCGAGCTCGCCCGCGCCGGGGTGCCGGTGTTCGTGGACACGCTGGCCAACCTGCCGGGCAACTTCGACCGCCTCGGCGCCACGCTCGAGAACGCCGCGCGCCTGCACGCGGCCGGGGTCGAGGTCGGCTTCAGCCAGTCCGACGACGCCTCGCACAACGCGCGCAAGGTGCGCCAGCTCGCCGGCAACGCCGTCGCCAACGGCCTGCCCTGGGAGGCCGCGCTGGCGGGCCTGACCCGGGTGCCGGCGCAGGCGTTCGGCGTGGCCGACCGCACCGGCACGATCGCGGTCGGGCAGCCGGCCGACCTGGTGCTGTGGAGCGGCGACCCGCTCGACGTCGCCCACACCGCGCGCCAGGTCTGGCTGGGCGGCCGGGCGGTCCCGATGCGCTCGCGCCAGACCGAACTGCGCGACCGCTACCTGCGCCCGGCGCCGGCGCCCGAATCCGGCGCCCTGCCCCGCGCCTACCCGCCGCGCGTCGACTGAACGCGCCCCCGCCCCGCGTCCGGCAGGGATGCGGGGCGGGCCGATGCGCGGCACCATGGGCGGTGCCGGCCAGCCGGCCGGCCCGCGAAGGAGTGGCGCCATGCGCATCGGAATCGTCGTCGACTCGACCTGCGACTTGCCGGTCGGGTACCTGCACGAGCACCAGGTGGAGATCCTGCCGATCGCGGTGCGGATCGGGGACGAGCTGCAGGTCGACTACCGCAACGAAGCCGACACCCTGGCCTACCTGCGCTCGCACATCGCCGAGCGCGGCGCCAGCGCCGAAACCATTCCGTTCAGCGTCGAGCAGATCCGCGACCTGTTCCTGCAGAAGCTGGTGGTCGACTACGACCACGTGTTCTGCATCACGGTCACCAGCACCCGCAGCCCGATCTTCGACCACGCCACCCAGGCCAGCTACGCGATCCTCAACGAGTACCGGCCGATCCGCTCGGCCGCCGGCCACAACACGCCGTTCGCGCTGCGCGTGGTCGACACCCGCAACCTGTTCTCGGCCCAGGGCATCCTGCCGGTGGAAGCCGTGCGCCTGCGCACCGGCGGCGAGGGCCCCGGGCGCATCCGCGGCCGGCTCGAGCACCTGGCGCTGCACACCTACGGCTACCTGGTGCCGCGCGACCTGTACTACATCCGCAACCGCGCCCGGCACAAGGGCGACCGCAGCGTGAGCCTGTTCAGCGCGGCGCTGGGCACCGCGCTCGACATCAAGCCGGTGCTGTGCTGCGTGCGCGGCGAGACCGGGCCGGTGGCCAAGATCCGCGGCTTCGACCCGGCGGTGCGGGCGCTGTTCGAGTTTGCCGCGCGCCGGGTCGAGGCCGGGCTGCTGACCCCGACGCTGTGCCTGTGCTACGGCGGCGAGCTGGACGAGATGCGGGCGATGCCCGGCTACGAGGCGCTGCGCAGCGCCTGCGCCGACCAGGGCGTAGAGGTGTTCGAGACGGTGATGAGCCTGACCGGCATGGTCAACGTCGGCACCGGCGCGGTCTGCGTGGGCTTCGCTTCCGAGGCGCACGCGTTCGGCTGAGGGGGCGGGGCCGGGACGCGGCCTCCACGCCCGGCTGCTAGGCTGCAGGTCCACGATCCGCAGCGAAGACCGCCATGTCCGTGCGCTACATGATCCGCCTGCCCGATCCCGCGCGTGCCCGCGCCGCGGGCGAGTTCGCGTTCCGCTCGCAGGGCGCCGAGGGGTTGGCCGTCGAACTCCAGGAGGCCCTGCGCGGCGACGGCCTGTTCCAGCGCTGGCGCGCGGCCCAGGAGGACCCGGACGCGGTCGATCCGGCGCTCGGCGCGACCGATCCTTCGGCGGTGGTCGAAGGCGCGCAGCACGACCTGCACGTCGACCTGGTGGCCACGACCTCGATTCCCGGCGCGGTGTTCAAGCACCGGATGCGACTGCTCGCCGGCAGTGCGTGGGAACTGCGCGACGTACGCTGACCGCGGCACGCGGCCGCCTCCGACCGGCGTGCGCCGGCCATGCCGGCGGCGCGGGCTTGATCGCCGCAAGCGCATGGCGGATAAGGGCTGGATGGACCGGTTTCCCCGCATGCCGCCGCGCCCGGGGGATCGTGCGCTCGCGCGCGCCTGCCACCCGCGGGGGCGGAGCGCGTGAGCGCGCGACGACGGCCCGTGCTGCTGGCCTGGAGCGGCGGCAAGGACGCGGCCTGGACCCTGCACGTGCTGCGCCAGCGCGACGACGTCCGGGTCGTGGGCCTGCTGAGCACGGTGCGGCTGGAGGACGGGCGCGCCACCTTGCAGGAGGTGTCGGGCGGGGTGCTGGCGGCGCAGGCGCGCGCGGCCGGGCTGCCGCTGCTGCCGGTCCCGCTGCGCGCCGGCAGCGACAACCAAACCTATGCGCGGGCGATGGCCGATGCCCTGCACGCGGCGGCGGCGCGCTGGCCGGGGCTGCGCACGGTCGCGTTCGGCGACCTGCTGCTGGCCGACATCCGCGACTGGCGCGCGGCGCAGATGGCGCGGATCGGCTGGGACATCGAGACCCCGCTGTTCGGCGCCGACACCGCCGCGCTCGCGCGTGCGATGCTGCGCGGCGGGCTGCGCGCGCGGCTGAGCTGCGTCGATACCGGGCAGCTCGATGGCGGTTTCGCCGGCCGCGACTTCGACGCCGCCCTGCTCGATGCGCTCCCGTCCGGCGTGGATCCGTGTGGCGAGAACGGCGAGTTCCACACCTGCGTGCACGCCGGGCCGATGTTCGATGCACCGCTGGCGCTGGCACCGGCGGGACGGTGGCTGCGCGATGGCCGCTTCGCGGTCGCCGATTTCGCGCCCGTCCCGCCGGGCGGCGCGGGTCAGAACCCGGTGGCGGCCGCCGGGTCGCAGTGCCGGCGCAGGTAGTCGAAGGCCTCGTACACGCGCGCGGCGATCTCCTCGCCCTCCATGTGCACCACCGCGTCGAGCTGCTCGCCGGCGAAGCGCAGGTGCACGCGCGAGCCTGACTGGCGCAGGGCGCGGATGCTGCCGAAATGGAATCCGTCCGGACTGCCGACCATGCCGTCGGACACCAGGTCGGCCAGGCTGCTGACGGCGCCCTCGCCGGTGGCCGGGTCGCGCACCACCAGGTCGGTGGGCTCGATGTCGGCCAGCAGCATCGAGCGGCATTCGGCCACCGGGCCGGCGTCGACGATCAGCGGCAGCGGTTCGTAGCTTCCGCGCAGCCCCTCGCGCCGTGCCTTCTCCAGGATCTCGGTCATCAGCGTCGAGACGTAGCGGTTGCCCGGCAGCACCTGGCGCAGGAATTCCTGCGCGCCGGCGACGCTGCGTTGCGGCGCAGCGTCGCCGCGGGCCTGGGCGCCGGCCATCACCAGCGCCATCGATGCCAGGATGCAGGCGCACGCGCGCCCGGCGGTCTTGCCGATCATGTGTCCCCCCTGTCCGCGCGACGGCCGCGCAGTCCGATCTTACATGGCGCCCGCGCCGCGGGGCGCGCCCCGTCAGTCAAGCGTGTAGCCGATCCGGAACCCGCCCCAGTGGCGGCCGCCGACGTGGATCGGCACCGACAGGTCGAACATGATCTGGCCGGTGTCGCGGCGGTACACCTGCAGGCGGTAGCGGTCGGTATGGGCGCCAACACTGCGGCCGACGCGGTCGTCGAAGATGCGCTTGGTGCGGTTGCCGACCAGGTCGCGCGCCGGATCGCCGGTGAGCGGCTGGCGGAAGCGGTCGTTGTGGGTCGGGACGTAGCCGTCGGGATTGGCGCAGATCGCGAACACGATCCACGGATGCGCGTTGGCCACCGGTTCCTGCAGCGGCGGCAGCAGGTCGTCGCACAGGGCGTCGAAGCCGGTCTCGTAGCGCGGCGGCTCGATGCCCTCGATGCGCACGTAGTCGCGCGAGAACAGCGAGGCCTCGTCGATCCAGCCCTGCGCCAGCGCGTGCCCGAACGCGGCGCCGACCCGGGCGGCGGCGTCGCTGGCCAGTGCGAACGCGCGGGCGTGGCGCGGCTCGCGCAGCGGATCGGCGGGCAGCCGGAACAGGCCGACGCAGTCGTGCAACGCGCTGGCGCCGGCGCCCAGGGCCTCGCTGCGCTCGGCCACGCGCGCGGCGTGCTCGAGGTTGCTGCGGCCGAGCCCGGCCACCCGGGCCACGGCGCGGTCGATGCCGACGATCGCCTCACCCTGCCGGCGCACCCCCTGGGCCACGGCCTCCACCGCGGTGCCGGCGCGGCCGAGCAGCTCGCCGATGCCGCCGAGCACGTCCTCGGTGCGGCGCGCCGAGACTTCCCCCTCGCCCAGCGCCGCGCCGTTCTCGCCCAGGATCCGGCGCACGTCGCGCGCGGCGCCCGCGGCGCGCTCGGCCAGGCGCCGGATCTCGGTGGCGACCACGGCGAAGCCGCGCCCGGCGGGCCCGGCATGGGCGGCTTCGACGCTGGCGTTGAGCGAGAGGATGTTGGTCTGGAAGGCGACCATGTCGATCACCTCGATGACCTCGTTGGCGCGCGCCGCGCTTTCCCTGACCGCGGCCATCGCCGCGGCCAGGGCGCGCGCGGCCGCAGTGGCCTCGCGCACGCTGTCGTCGGCGCTGGCGGCGACCTCGGTGACCGCGCGCAGGTCCCGGCCGATGCCGTCGAGCCCGGACAGCAGGTCGCGGGTGGCCGCCTCGACCGTGGCCAGCGCATCCACCTGGGCCTGCGACTGGCGCACCATTTCGTCGTTCTCGGCGACCACGCGCGGCACCTCGGAGGCCACCTGCAGCGACAGCGCCACCGCCTGGCGGATGGCCTCGGCGAGGTTGCCGAATCCGGCGGCCAGCCGCCGCGCCTGCGGCTGCGCCGCCAGGTCCGCGTCGAGGGCAAGTTCGAGTTCGCAGGCCGCGAGCCGGTCGCCGACCCGTGCCAGCAGGCGCGCCGCGCCGTCCTCCTGCGCCGGCGCCGGAGCGGGCACGGGCGCCGGCCCGGCCCGTTCGCGCCACAGCGCGGCGGTCTCGGCATCGGGTAGCGACAGCAGCCAGCCGCCGCCGTCGCGATCGTGCTGGTAGCAGACCCGGCGCGCGGGATCGGCGCCCGGGGCCACCCACACCCCCTCCTCGCCCTGCAGGTCGGCCGGGGCCAGGCCCCAGACGCAGCTGCAGTCCAGGGCGCCGTCGGCGAGGCCGGCCAGGTCGAGCAGGTCGACCGCGGCGCGGTTCACCGCCAGGATCCGGCCACCGTCGTCGAGCCGGACCAGCGCCACCGGCGCATCGGGCAACGCGGCCAGGCCGACCGTCGCGTGGTCCTCGGATCTGGCCATGGCATTCCCCGGAGCCGTGAATGGGGAAATTAACGGCGCCGCCCCCCCCGGGTTGAGGGGTGCCGCCCCGGCGGCCCGGCGCCGGGGCTCAGGCCGCCATCGCCGCGGCGTGGTGGGCGATGTGCCGACCGATGAAGCTGGCGATGAAGTAGTAGCTGTGGTCGTAGCCAGGGTGGATGCGCAGGTCGAGCGGATGGCCGGCGTCCTCGCAGGCGGCCTGCAGCAGCTGCGGGCGCAGCTGGCCCTCGAGGAACTCGTCGTCGCCGCCCTGGTCGACCAGCAGCGGCAGCTTCTCCCCGGCCTGCTTCACCAGCTCGGTGGCGTCGTACTGTTTCCACGCCTCGCGGTCCTCGCCCAGGTAGGCGGAGAACGCCTTCTCGCCCCACGGCACCTGGCTGGGCGCCACGATCGGCGAGAACGCCGAGACGCTGCGGTAGCGGCCCGGGTTGCGCAGGGCGACCACCAGCGCGCCGTGCCCGCCCATCGAGTGCCCGCTGATCGCGCGCACGCCGCTGGCCGGGAAGTTCGCCTCCACCCAGGCCGGCAGCTCCTGCACGACGTAGTCGTACATGCGGTAGTGCGCGGACCAGGGCGCCTGGGTGGCGTTGACGTAGAAGCCGGCGCCCTGGCCCAGGTCGTAGCCATCGGCGTCGGCCACGCCCTCGCCACGCGGGCTGGTATCCGGCGCCACCACGATGACGCCGTGCTCGGCCGCGTAGCGCTGGGCGCCGGCCTTGGTGATGAAGTTCTGCTCGGTGCAGGTCAGGCCCGAGAGCCAGTACAGTACCGGCAGGCGGGCGCCGGCCTTTGCCTGCGGCGGCAGGTACACGCCCACGGTCATGTCGCAGCCCAGGACTTCGGAACGGTGGCGATGGACGTCCTGCCAGCCGCCGAAACAGGCGCGGTGTTCGAGTCGTTCGGTGTTGCTCATGGTCTTGCTCCTTTCACGGGCGCGCCTGGCGCGGCCCGGTTGACGGCGTCCGGCCGGCGGCCATGCCGGCCCGCGTTCAGTAATGGATGACGGTGCGGATGGACTCGCCCTTCTCCATCAGTTCGAAGGCCTCGTTGATCCGCTCCAGCGGCAGGGTGTGGGTGACGAAGGGCGCCAGTTCGATCTTCCCGGCCATCGCGTCCTCGACCATGCCCGGCAGCTGGCTGCGGCCCTTCACCCCGCCGAAGGCGGTGCCCATCCACTTGCGGCCGGTGACCAGCTGGAACGGACGGGTGCTGATCTCCTTGCCCGCGCCGGCCACGCCGATGATCACGCTCTGGCCCCAGCCGCGGTGCGCGCACTCGAGCGCGGCGCGCATCACTTCGACGTTGCCGATGCACTCGAAGCTGTGGTCCACGCCCCAGCCGGTCATCTCGATGACCACCTGCTGGATCGGCTTGTCATGGTCCTTCGGGTTGACGCAGTCGGTGGCGCCCATCTGCCGCGCCAGCTCGAACTTGGCGGGGTTGATGTCGATGGCGATGATGCGGCCGGCCTTCGCCTGCTTCGCGCCCTGGATCACCGCCAGGCCGATCGCGCCGAGCCCGAACACGGCCACCGAGTCGCCCTCCTGCACCCTGGCGGTGTTGTGGACCGCGCCGATGCCGGTGGTCACGCCGCAGCCGAGCAGGCAGGTGTGCTCCGGGTTCGCCTCCGGGTTCACCTTCGCCAGCGAGACCTCGGCCACCACCGTGTACTCGGAGAAGGTCGAGCAGCCCATGTAGTGGTAGACCGGCTTGCCCTGGTAGGAGAAGCGGGTGGTGCCGTCGGGCATCACGCCCTTGCCCTGGGTGGCGCGCACGGCCACGCACAGGTTGGTCTTGCCGCTCTTGCAGAACAGGCACTCGCCGCACTCGGCGGTGTAGAGCGGGATCACGTGGTCGCCCGGCTTCACGCTGGTCACTCCCTCGCCGACCTCGACCACGATCCCCGCGCCCTCGTGGCCCAGTACCGCGGGGAACACGCCCTCCGGATCCTCGCCCGAAAGCGTGAACGCATCGGTATGGCACAGCGCGGTATGGGTGATCTTCACCAGCACCTCGCCCTTCTTCGGGCCTTCGAGGTCGAGCTCGACGATCTGCAGCGGCTTTCCGGGTTCGAAGGCGACGGCGGCACGGGTCTTCATGGTGTGGCTCCTGCAATGCGGTGGGGGATCCCGCGCCGCGGCGCGGGCGGGTTCGGGATGGGCCTACTTCAGATACGAGCGGATCAGCCCGGTCATCTCGGCCACGCGCGCGGCGCGCTCGGCGTCACTGTGCGCGGCATGCCCGAACTGTTCGCGCAGGTGCGACTCGAGCACCTCGCTCATCAGCCCGTTGACCGCGCCGCGGATGGCGGCGATCTGCTGCAGCACCGGGCCGCAGTCGGCGCCGGCCTCCAGCGCGCGCTCCAGGCCCTCGCACTGGCCGCGGATGCGGCGGATGCGGGCGAGGACCTTCCTCTTCTCCTCGGGCGAATGGGGCATGGCCGCCGTATCGTCAGATAGTGGGGGGGAGTATAATGGAACGGCCGGTGCGAGGCGAGTCGGCGCGTCCGGCGGGCACCAGCACGCCAGGTCGCGGCCGCGCAGCGCCCCGCGCGCCGCCGCTTCGAGGCGCGCCGGTTCGGCCAGCATCCAGTCGCGGAACCGCGCCACGCAGGTGGCGGCATCACCATCGACGCCGATCCGGAACGGGTTGCCCCAGCGCGTGGGCCGCGCCACGCTCACCGCGTTGTCCGGCAGGCGCCAGCCGCGGCGCCGGCCGAGCTGGATGCGTGCCGGCCCTCGCCGCCACACTCAGTCCGTCGACGGCAGCAACGCGTCGTCCAGCGCCCTCGCGCGGCGGTAGGCCTCGCGCGCGCGCAGGCGTTCGGCCCAGGCCGTGAACGCGGGGCGCTCAGGGACCGACTTGAAGAACAGGCCGAAGTCGACCTGGCTGCCGACATAGACGTCGGCGGCGCTGAAGCGCTCGCCCAGCAACCAGGGCGAAGCCGATGCCGCGGCCTGTTCCAGCACGTCGATGGTCTGTTCGAAGCTGCCATACCCGGCCATGGCCGCCTTGTCCGGCGGCGCCAGCCCGCCCAGCGCCTTTGCCGTGACCGCGGCCTCCACCGGTCCGGCAGCGAAGAACATCCAGCGCAGGTAGGGCCCGCGCAGCGGATCGTCCAGGGCCGGCGCAAGCCCCGCCTGTGGAAATGCATCGGCAAGGTAGGCGCAGATTGCAGCGGCCTCGGTCACCACCACGCCGCGATGCTCCAGCGCCGGCACCTTGCCCATCGGGTTGATGGCCAGGTACTCGGCCGATTTCATGCCGGTGCCGTACGCCTGCACCACCGTGCGGTACTCGACGCCGAGTTCTTCCAGCATCCACCGCACGATCCGGCCGCGCGACATCGGGTTGGTGTGGAACACAAGTTCGCTGCCGCTCATCGTGCCTCGCCTCGTCGGGACAGGAGGCGACGATACGCCTGTGCGGGAGGCGTGTCCCGTCACGGATGCGAGGGCCCGGCGCATGAACGCCGATCGGGGAGGGGGGCGGTCTTCCCCGGCGGACGACAGGACCGGAACGGGGAGCATCCATGGAGAATCCGATCACAACGTGATAGAACCGTTGCGACGACCAAGGAAGGGAATCTGAGGATGGAAATGCGCGCATCGGCGCTGACGTTCACGGCATGCCTGCTGTTGGCGAGTTGCATTGGATTGCCCGTCGCCGCTGCCGGCGCTGGTCCGGCGCTTCGAGGAAAACCACAACGATTACTGCGCCATCCTGGCCAAAGCGCTGGCGGACCGGCTGGCCGAAGCGTTCGCCGAGCGGATGCACGAGCGCGTGCGGCGGGAGTTCTGGGGCTACGCGCCAGACGAGACGCTGGACAACGAGGCGCTGATCGCCGAGGCGTACCGGGGCATCCGCCCGGCGCCCGGCTACCCGGCCTGCCCCGACCATACGGAGAAGGCGACGCTCTTCCGGCTGCTGGAGGCAGAGGCGAACGCCGGGATCAGCCTGACCGGCAGCTTCGCCATGCAGCCGGCGGCCTCGGTCAGCGGCTACTACTTCTCGCACCCCGAAGCGCGCTACTTCGGCGTGGGCCGCATCGACCGCGACCAGGTGCAGGATTACGCCCGGCGCAAGGGGATGGAGGTGGCGACCGCCGAGCGCTGGCTGGCTTCGCTGCTGGCCTACGACGCCTGAGCGGGGATTCAGGCGCAGACGCGCTTGCGTCGATGCGGCTGCGATGACATGACAAGCGCCACTCCCAATTTGGATGATTGTCACTTGCCAACGACGGAAACGGGCGGTTATGGTGCGTTTGGAGCTTGATATTCTGTGTGGTGAGCCAGCAGAAGATTAAAGGGTTAAGCGTGCTGACCGAGTGAAACGATGGTAGAAAGAGAGAATTGCTTGCCAGCTTCCTGCTATAGGGTCTGGCTGCTCATAGCTGTGTCGCTTCTGCTAACGAGTTGCAGTGGCACACCTGCTAATAACGTTGAACCAAACGCTCACGTCACGCCAACCCCTGGTTTCCTCATCCCTACCCTTCCGGCCGACCTGCCCGTTTTTTTCCCGCGGCAAGAGCTGGTGGATGGAGAGTGGGTCCGTATGACCGGTGAAGTCCTAGGCAGGCTTGTAGATGTAGACGGCTGTCTGCGGCTCGATTCTAGTGACGGAAGCACCAGCTACCTAGTTGTGTGGCCCCCCCACTATACGGCGTGGGTCGAAAATGATTCCATTCAGATCCTCGATCATGCGGATCATGATCGCGTTTTGGCCCTCGTCGGTGAAGAGGTGCAAATGGGCGGTGGAGGCCTATCGTCGCTTGATTACCCCAGCGTGCCCAAACAGCTGGCACAGGAGATACCTTCCGACTGCCCAGGTCCATACTGGATCTCGGGAGGTATTATCTCCAGATAAAGCAACGTAGAAGGAGACCAGGGGCGCCAGTGAGGCTTGTGCCTCATCCATCATCGATGGCTGTTCAACTCAAATAATCTGGCTCGCTATTGCCCAGTGCCCGACGGTAAGGTGGCTATGATGTGGGTCGCCATTCAGAGTGGGCTGCATGGCGCCTTTACTCGTACTTCAACGCCTCGACGGGGGCCAGCGTCGCCGCGTTCAGCGCCGGGTAGAGGCCGGAGAGGAAGCCGATGACGGTGGAGAAGACGACGGCGAAGATCGGCAGCCAGGTCGGCGTGGCGACGGCGGTGGTGGGCGGGGGCGTGCCCATCGACGCGGCCTGCCCGGCGAGGTAGGCGAGCGCGATCACGTTGAGCACCTGGCCCAGCGCCCAGCCGACGATAACGCCGCCCACGCCGCCCAGGAAGCCAATGCCCGCCGCCTCGCCCAGGAAGACGGTCAGCACGTCGCGGTTGGTGGCCCCCACCGCCTTCATCAGGCCGATTTCGCGCGTGCGCTCCAGGATCGCCATCGCCATTGTGTTGGCGATGCCGATGGCGGCGACGAGCAGGGCAATCGCGCCGATGCTGCCCAGGAGCACCTGCATGACGGTGTAGAAGCTGCTGACGCTCTGCACGGCTTCGGCCATCGTCCAGGCCTGGTAGCCCATGTCGATAATGCGGTCGGAGAGGTCCACGACGACGTCGATGTCGTTGGCCCTGACCATCAGTCCGTTGTAGCCCTCTTTGTCGTGATTGATTGGCTTGCCGTTGAACCAGGCGTTGTAGCGGTTCATGTCGTCGAGGTTGACGTACATGCTCCAGTCGGTGTCGTTCATCCCCGGGGCAAGGATCCCGGCCACGCGCAGCGGCACCTTCTTGCGCACTTCCGTGCCGTCTTCCGACCACTTGACCAGGACCAGCGTTATCTGCTTATCAAGCAGGTCCGGCGGTTGGGTCGGCCCGTCCATAGGCTTGCTGGGATCGTAAAAATTCTGGGCCATCATGCCGCCCAGAACAATTGTCCCACGGTCCAGCCGGGACGTGCCCTGGTCTACTTTCACCCCAATGTCGGCCAGATCGGCTGTCCCGTAGCCGTAGAGGCCGCCTCCGCCTTCAAGGCGTCCGACCGTCAGGAAGCCCCAGCCGCGAAAGCCGTCCCAGGGGACGACGGCGGCGACGCCGGGCATGGACTGAATCTGGGCGACCGTATCGTCAGTCAGGAGCTGCGAGGGTACGATGCTGCCGTCCGCACTTGGCGGCCCCTCGTAATTGGGCCAGACCTGGATCAGGGTCAGGTTGCTGCCGCCGCCCAGGCGCTCGGTGGCGTCCTTCTGCAGGCCGATGCCGAGGCTGACGAGCAGGATGACCGAAGCCGTACCGATGACGACGCCCACGGCGGTTAGCGCCACGCGCGCCTTCCGGCGGGCGAGGTTGTCGATAATCAGGCTCCAAAAGTCGAAGAGGCTCATCGCGCAGCTACTCCGCAAACACAGTGCCGGTCCTTAGCCCCGGAACGGCCCGCCGGGCACTATATTGCCGTCGTCAACGGGTGGCATCTCCGGGCCGAAGGGCGGCATCCCACTATCCCCGGCGGGTGCTACGGGGCCGCTGCTCAGGCCGACCATGCCGAGGAAGAAGCGCCAGAGCTTCGTACGCCAGCTTTCCGGCGCCTCCGGTATCACCTCCGGCGGCATCTCGCCGCCAGGGAAAGGCTCGCCTTCCGGCGGCATCTCCGGCATCTCCATCACTTCCAGCTCCAGCGTCTTGGTGATGACCTGCGGCTGGTTGAAGTCGTCAGTATAGGCCACGCCCACTTCGAGGACCAGTGTGCCGGGCTGCTCCGGGAAGGCAACGGCGTCGAGCGGGAAGGTGCCGCCCGGCTCCAGAGAGCCGACGAAGATGTTGTTGTTGCTCATCTGGGCGCCCTCGGCCGTGGCGCTGAAGTTGCCGAAGATGACGGTATTCTTGCCGGTGTTGGTAAGCTGCAGCGGCAGCGGTCCGGGCTGCCCGGCGGTCAGGGGCATCGGCTCCATGTAGAAGTTGATTTCTACCTGCGGGCGATCGTAGACCAGCAGGGTAATGACCTGCTCGTCCTTGTAGCTGTTACCGCCGCTGTCAGTATAGGCAAAGCTGACGACCACGGGATAGGCCCCCGGCTCGGCGGTGCCGTTGACGATGAGCTGCACGCTCGCCTCCAGGCCTTGCGACCGGGACAGATCGCCCAGCGAGCGGACGTTGCTGCTGCCGACCGGGGCAAACGTACCGAACTCACCTCCCGAGCCGCTCACCCCACCGCCGGGCTCGGGCGTGCCGCCGATGCCGCCGCTGCTGACCGTGCCGCCCCCAACGATGAGGACGATGCCCCGTGCATCGGCGCTGCCCTGGTTGCGGACGTTCAGAGTCAGCTCGAACTGAGCGCCCGGCTCGAGCGCTTCCAGGTCAGTCTCGTAGTCAGCAATCAGGAGCTGCGGGCGGAGGGGCGGCCCACTCGTCGCGGTCGGAGTGGGCGTGGGCGTTGAGGTGGCCGTCGGCGCGGCGCCGCCCGACGCCGTGCGGACCACGGGGAAGGTGAGGGCGAATGTCTCGTTGTACGCCGTGCCGTTGACGTCGGTGTAGCTCACCTGCACTTCAAGCACGCCGGTACTCCGGCCCGCCAGGTCCCGGCTGGCGCTCAACGGCTGCCAGAAGCGCGACGACTCGCCGGAGCCCAGCGTCCCGATGGCCCGCACCCCGCCTGTGGCCCGGGCTACAAAATCGCCCGCCGGAAACGTAGCGATGATGTTTGTCGCCGTGGCCTGGCCCGCGTTGGTCAGCGTCATCTCGAAGTCGAGATCCGTTCCCGGCGTGATTTCGGCTGAGCTGGCGCCATAGGAGGCGACGACTATCACCGGGCGCAGGAAGGCCGTCGGCTGCGGCGTGCTCGTCGGCTCGGGCGTCGCCGTGACGTCTGGCAGAGCCGTGGCGGGAGGATTCGTCACCGTCAGCGCGTTGGGCAGGGCCGCCGTGCTGGCGTCGGGGTTGACGACGCGGACCGTATAGACCCCTGCGGGAACGCCGGCCGGCAGCTCGGCGCGCAGCATTTGAGCGCTGACGAAGGTTGTCGCCAGCGCGCCGTAACCTTCGATGACGACGGCAGCGCCGTCTACAAAGCCGGTGCCGGTCACGACCAGCTCGGTCGTCGTGGCGTTGCTTACAGACGCCGGCTGCACCGCGAGCGGGTTGGGCGCAGCCAGCGAAGCCAACGTTGCGGTTGCCGGCGTGGTCTCCTGGGTTACGGCGGGCCGTACGGCAATCAGCATGAGGAGAACAAAGAAAACAATCGACACCTGTTTCATGATACTTTCTCGCTCCCGGCAGTGGCAGCAAAGGCTGTCGTCGCCCGGGCATAAGTCTCAGCATCGACGACCTGACCGTCGAGCATAAATGCCGTCTCGGAGGCAAAACTTTGCATACGCGGGTCGTGCGTGACGACCAGAACGGTGCGCCCGCCCTGGTGCAGCTCGGCCAGGATCTGCATGATGCTGTAGCCGCTGCTGCTGTCCAGGTTCCCGGTTGGCTCGTCGGCGAGGATCAGCTCCGGGTCGTTCACCAGCGCGCGGGCCACGGCCACGCGCTGCTGCTGCCCGCCCGATAGCTCGGTGGGCCGGTGGTTCATCCGGTCGCCCAGCCCTACGCGCTCCAGCAGCTCGCGAGCACGGGCGCGTCGCTCGGAGCGCGAGGTATGCGCGAATCGCATGGGAAAGGCCACGTTTTCCAGCGCTGTCAGGCTGGGGATCAGGTTAAAGGACTGGAAGATGAAACCGACAGTGCTCCGCCGGTAGACAGCGAGCGCATTCTCGTCCAGCGCCTCCAGACTCTTGCCCGCCACCTCGATATGGCCGGAGGTGGGGCGATCCAACCCGCCGAGCAGGTAGAGCAGCGTGCTCTTGCCCGAGCCTGACGGCCCCATGATCGCCCAGAAACTGCCGCGTTCGATCTGCAGGTCCACGCCGTTCACGGCATTGACCACGCTGCGGCCCATCTGGAAGCGCTTGTGCAGCGCCCGCGTCGTGATGAGCGCCGCCATCGCTCAGTAGAGGAAGGGGCGCGTAAAGGTCACGTCGCCGAGTTGCCCGGCGATCAGCTCCGGCACCGCGCCGAGCAGGAGGACGATGACGAGGGTCACGACCACGGCCACCCAGATCCGCGTGCGCGGCAGGCGCTCGGCGATACGCAATCCGCCGACGAGCATCCCTACGTGCCACAGCAGGTAGAGGTCAAACGCCGACAGCAGGGCGGCGACCAGCACGGGCACGATGCCTTCACCGCCGGGCGCAAAGCCCGAAAGGCCCGGGTAGGCGATGAGCTTGCCGGTGCTCATCATCGCGGCGGCGCGAACGACGGCGCGCAGTAACAGCGGCATGCTGGCCCAGGCGACGATGTTGAGCTTCTGCTGGCTCTTGCCCCGCCCGCCGAGCAGCGTCAGGAATAAATGCAGCAACATCGCCACGAGCAGGACGTAAGCGACCACGCCGGCTGCCGCCACGAGGGCCGGCAGGACGTAGGTGAACATTGGGCCGCTCGTCGCCTGCATTGCCTGCTGGTACTGGGCCTGCTGTTCTGGCGTGTAATATTCCGGCGGCGGGGGAATCTGCCCGGATGCGGCGGCATCCGCGTGGATGGAGCCGGTGATCAGGGCCACGAGGACCGCCGCAATCAGCCAGAGCAGGACCGGCGTGCTGGCGAGGCCGCGGTCGGCAGCCGCCACACGGGCCATCGTTTGCCGGGGATGGAGAAACGCGGGCACAATCCAGTCAAAGTGCCAGCGCCGGTTGTCATACTCAGAGGTCAAGATGGGTTCGAGGGTTGCCATAGTTCTAGTTCCACTTCCCAAGTGTAGGAGCCAAGCTTAGCCGATTCATCGGCACAAAGCGACACTATTTTATCCGACTTTCGGCGGAGATTGCGGCCTCCCTCCTCCCCGGCCGGCACCGCAGCGCAGCTAGGTGACCGGTCTTGTCTCCGTCACGCCAGGCGAGTACCGGTCGTAGAGGCGGTCCGCGACGACCCGGCGCAGCCGGCTCGCCGCTGCGTGTAGCTCCTGGAACGTCGTATAGAGTGGGGCAGCCGCCAGGCGCAGGTTGTCCGGCCGGCGGAAGTCGAGCAGGACGTTCATCTCCGCCTGCAGCGCCTGGGCGATACGCCAGCCTTCGGGATGGGCGAGGGCGACGTGCGAGGCACGGCGCGCTGCCTCTCGCGGCGTGCGCAGCTCAAAGCCAAGCGGCCTGAGCTGCTCTTCCCACAGGGCAATCAGATACTCTGTCTGCGCCACGGACTTGGCGCGCACGCGCTCGATACCCGCCTCGAGCACCAGGTCAACGCCGAACGCCACCGGCAGCAGCGAGAGTACGGCCGGGGTGCCGGTGAGGAAGCGGCGCAGCCCGGCGGCGGGCCTGTAATTCAGCTCGAACTCAAAGGGCTGCTCCTGTCCCATCCATCCTGCCACCGGATTCTGCAGCTGCTCCTGCAGTTCCCGCCGCACGTAGAGAAATGCCGGCGCGCCGGGGCCGCCATTCAGGTATTTATACGTGCAGCCTACGGCGAGATCCACGCCGTCGGCGCGGAACTGCAGGGGCCACACGCCCACGCTATGGCTGACGTCCCAGAGCGCGAGCGCGCCCGCCGCGTGGGCCCGGGCCGTCAGCGCCGCCATATCGTAGGTGTAGGCGCTCTTGAAGACGGTGTGGGAGAGGGCCAGAAGCGCCGTGTTTTCGTCGAGGGCCGCTTCCAGCGCCTCCACCGGCCCGTAGCAGCCATCGGGCGAGGGCGCGATGTGCAGCTCGTAGCCATCGCCAGCAGCCGCCATCGCGCTGCGTAACGCGTACAGGTCCGACGGGAACTGCAGATCGTCGGTGACAATCCTGCGCCGGTCGGGCCGCGCCCTCAGGGCCGCCACCGCCAGCTTGTAGAGATTGACCGAGGTCGAATCGGCCAGCAGCACTTCGCCCGGCTCCGCTCCGAGCAGCCCGGCCAATCTATCGCCAGTGGCCTGCGGAAAGCCGATCCAACCGTCATTCCAGCCGCGGATCAGCCGCTCGCCCCACTCCACGCCGACCAGGTCATGGAGCCGCCCGGCTGTGTCTCGTGGCAGCCGGCCTAGCGAGTTGCCCAGGAGATAGATCAGCTCCTCCTCGGCGACGACGAAGCGCTCGCGGAAGGCCGCCAGCACATCACGCTCGTCGCGGCTGCGGGCGTCGGCGCTGTCCAGGCTGTCGCTCATCCGGCCCGCAACCCGCGCAGCGCCGCCCGCACGGGGCTGCCATCGCCCCCTGCTATCTTGAGCGGCAGGGCAACCAGCTCATACAACCCATCCTCGACACGGCTGAGATCCAGCCCCTCCAGAATGGCGATGCCATTGGCCTGCAGCGCGTGATGGCCCGGCAGGCTCTGGCTGTCCACGGCATCCATAGAAGGTGCGTCGCAGCCGTAGAGAATGATGCCCTGTTCGTGCAGATAGGCTGCCAGCTCAGGCGACGGGTAGACAAACTTACCTGAGAACTCGCGTGGATCTCTCTCGCTGGCGGGGGTGCGCACGAGCAGCCGGGGGGCGCGAGTCAGATCATAGCCGGCAAACGCCTCCGGCGATAGCGCCCCTTCCTGCTGCTGGATGCTGACGACCTGCGCCGGCCCCCAATAAGTCTCCAGCGGCAGCGCTTCTACCGTCTGGCCCTCCTGCTGGAAATGGTAGGGGGCGTCGATGTGCGTGCCCGTGTGCGCGCTAACGGTCAGCGTCGTCAGGTTGACTGTCGCCCCGTCATTCAGCGCCAGCGTCGTGCGCAGGTTGAAGGGCGTATCTCCTGGCCAGACCGCGATAGCCGGCGACAATGTCCGGCTAATGTCGATAATCATTCCAAATCCTCCCGTTACCTTCTCGTTATCGCCGACCTTCGTGGTCCTATTCGCGCAGACGCGCGCCGAGGCGCTGTTCCAACCGCTGCAGGATACGCTCACGCTGCCGGCGGATCTCGCGGTCCGTCAGCGTCTTGCTCGGCGATTGGAAGGTCAGATGATAGGCTAGGCTCTTCTTGCCTGCCGGGATCTGCCGGCCTTCGTAGACGTCGAATAGCTCAACCTGTTGTAGCAGAAAACCGCCGGCCTCCCGCAGCTCTGCCGCTACCTGCGCCGCAGGAACCTGACTATCGACGATAAGGGCCATATCCTCATGTACGGCCGGGAATGCCGGGACCGACTCTATCCGTAATTCACGCGCGACGTGGCGCGCCAGCAGATCCACGTCAAGCTCGCCGGCAAGCACGGGATAGTCGGTGCGGATCTCCAGGGCTTCTACGACCAGGGGATGCAGCTCGCCCAGGACACCCAACTGCTGCTCGCCCAGCCATATCCGCGCGGTGCGCCCCGGCCGGAAGGTCGGATGGCTGGCGGCTCCGGCCCGCCACCCGGACACGTGTAGCGCGTCGAGCAGCCCTTCGACGATCCCTTTGGCGTCGAAGAAATCGTAGGCGGGCGGGTCGTCGCCATCCTGCCAGAAGCCAGGCTCCCGGGGACCCATAAGGACGAAGGCGAGCCGCTTTACCTCGTCGGGCAGCAGCCCTTCTTCGCCCATCAAGTAGACTTTTCCCAGCTCGAAGAGGCCGATGCGCTGACGAAAACGGCTGTTATCTGCGGCAATCTCCAGCACCGAGGCGAGCAGGCTATGGCGCAAAGCTATACGCTCGGCCGAAATCGGGTTGCTGAGCGTCACGTAGGGGCGGTCGTCGGGCCCGGCGTCCCCGTCGCGCGGCAGCAGGCGCGCTTCCCGCTGTGGCGTCGTCAGCCGGTAGGTGATCACTTCCTGCAGCCCCATCTCTACGAGCCGGTCGCGCACCGTTTCCTCGAATGCAAGCTCGGCGTTGTTACGCTGCGGAGGCAGGATGTCGGCCATCTGCCGCTCCGGGATGCGATCGTAGCCATAGACGCGCAGCACTTCTTCGATCAGGTCGTGGCTGCCTTCGATGTCCAGCCGGTGGGGCGGGCTGGTCACCAGGAGCGCGCCGTCGCGATGCTCGACGCGGAAGGCCAGCGCCTCGAGCATCGCCCGGATCTCCTCAAGGCTGAGGTCCACGCCGCCGATGCGCGCCACTTCCGCGGCGGTCAGGCGGACCGGTTGTTCGGCCGGCGGGTTGGGATAGGCATCGACGACGCCCTGCCAGACGGTGCCGCCGGCCAGACGCCGCAGAAGCTCGGCGGCGCGCCGCGCCCCGAGCAGGGCCTGATGCGGATGTACCCCCCGGCTGAAACGGAAGCCTGCCTCGCTGTTAATCTTCAGCGCGCCCATGCTGCGCCGGATGTTCATGTAATTCCAGCTCGCCGCTTCGAGCAGCACGTTGGTCGTGGTTGGGGCGATCTCACTTTCCTCGCCGCCCATGATGCCGCCCAGACTCAGCGGACCGGCCGGGTCGGTGACGAGGATCGTGAAGTCGGGCAGCTCGCGCGTCACGCCGTCGAGCGTCGTCAGTTTCTCGCCCTCATAAGGCAGGCGTGTGATGATCTCGATGGGCCCATTCGGGTCGTATGCGTCGGCCCGGCGGCGCAGAAAGTCGTAGTCGAAGGTATGGTTAGGCTCGCCCATTTCCAGCATGACGTAGTTGCTGACGTCAACCACGACGTTAATCGGCCGCTGGCCCGCCAGTCGCAGCCGGTGCTGCATCCAGAAAGGGCTCGGCTTTTGCTCCACGCCCTCAATAACCATGGCGACAAAGCGCGGGTTCAGCTCCGGGTCGGTGATGGTGATCTTTACCCGGCCGTCTATGGGCGGACCTTCCTGCACGACTTCCGTGCTCGGCTCGCGCAGCTCGGCGCCGGTCAGCGCCGCCACTTCGCGCGCCACGCCGACGATGCTCGCCGCGCGGGCGATGTTGGGGATGATGTCGATGTCCAGCACCACGTCGCCCAGCACGTCCTGAAGCGGCGTCCCCGGCGTGTAATCGCCCTGCAGGATCATGATCCCTTCGTGATCGTCGCTCAGCCCCAGCTCTTTCTCCGAGCAGAGCATGCAGCGGTTGTAGATGACGCGCAGCTTGCGCCCTTTCAGG
>ENA-UOUL01001791-UOUL01001791.1-bioreactor-metagenome-genome-assembly--contig:-NODE-1791-length-27886-cov-4.350067_pt1 | contig 27886 bp, 18 predicted proteins | sample MGYA00249838_ERZ747220 | MGnify/ENA primary metagenome ERZ747220 (study PRJEB28778, sample SAMN05720191) | bioreactor metagenome | isolation source: Anaerobic biogas reactor | place: USA:Washington...
TGCGATGACGTCACGAAGAACTGGATACCCGCCAAGACATGGGTATGTCCAACGACGGTGGTTCGTCCGGACAGCGGATATCCGCATGGGCGGCCGTACGGTCAGTCGATGGGATTTCGATTGGGCAGCATCTCGGACGACATGTTCGCCGGCGGCTGGGCGGGCGCGGAAAACGTTCGTGAGGGCGGGATTCCCGATCCATCGGCGAAGCTGCTGGCGTGCGACGCGACCGGCTGGGCGCAGTGGGACCAGACAACGGGCTTTGCGTGGTCGTGGCAATGGAGCTGTCACCGGACGGACGTCGGGCACGAGACGTGGTGGGCGAGCAAGGCGGTCACGCCGTTTCCGGACTATCGCCACCTCGGTCAGGCGGCGGCGGTGATGGTGGACGGCCATTGCCGGACGTTCACGGAGGATGAATTGGGGAACACGCTTTACTGGCTGGTCCGTGAATAGGTCAGAAACCTGGAAGACATATCCAATTCATTGGAGATAATGGGATGAGACACTGCGCCTGTTGGGCGGTCGGGTTGTGGTTAATGTGGCTTCCCGCGGTAGCGCATGCGGAAGCGGAGTGCATTGAGGAGTTTGAGCAGTACGGCGTGACGAAGTCGTGGGCGCCGGATGCGGAGCGGGATGGCTGGTTTGAGGCGACCGCGGCGGCGACGGGGGGGTTCGGCATCGTTGAGTCGGGCGGGTCGAAGGTGTTGCGGGCGGACGATGCGGGCGGCGAGAGCATGTCGATTCAGTGGTCGCGGGTGATGTCGAAGGAGGCGGCGGCGGTCCAGCGGCTGAGCATCGATGTCCGCCTCGAGGAGACCGGCACGGTCGATAGTCCGTTCGCGATGGTCGAGTATCGGACGGAGCATCCGTGGTCGCCGCTGGGACGGGTGAGCTTGTCGTGCGACTATGGCCTGCCGGCGGTGGAGCTGTCGGTCAAGGAGACGCCGAAGCAGTACAAGACGGTTCCGCTGCCGGGCGGTTCGGCGTTGCGGGTGAGCGCGTGGTACACGGTGCAATTGGAGGTGGACCTGGCAGCGCGGCGGGTGCGGGCGCGGTATGGTCCGCGGGGCGGCGGGTTTTACGCATGGACGGAGTGGGAGAAGACGGATCATCGCGCTCCGTCGAGCGTGCGGTTGACGTCGCGTGGTGTGGTGGCGTACGACAATCTGGGGTTGGCGTCGCCGGTGGAGGATGAGGCGGTTGCGGCGTTGGCCGAGCCGGGCCCGACGATTGTGGGTCATCCGCTGCTGGCGTCGGAGGGACTGAGCATTTACCGGGTTTCGCCGCACTATAAGGTCTATCCGGAGGATCCGTTCGAGGTTGCGCCCGAGGCGATGCCGCGGCTGGAGTTGTGCCGCGGGGAGTACGAGCCGTTTCAGATTGCATTGCGGTCGGCTGAGGCGTTGGAGGATGTGACCGTCGAGGCGGAGGGTTTGCCGGAGGGCGTGACATTTCAGTGCCAGCCGGCGGAGCTGGTGGACATCAAACAGAGCAAGGTACGCACGGGCCTGACGCCGGACCCGCTCTTGAACGACCCTCGGATCGACGTGCCGGCTGAGCGGAACCGATCGTTCTGGTTGACGCTTCGGAGCGAGCGCGGCGCCGCGGCGGGCGATTTCGAGCTCGCCTGCCGGGTGCTGGCGGGATCGAAGGAGTTGGGTTCGTTTCGCCTGCCGGTTCGGGTTTGGGATTTTCCGATGCCGAAGCTTCCGCACCTGGCGTCGCTGGTGGAGTTTCGGCTCTGCAACGCGGCGAGCAGTTTCTACAAAGGGTTTTACGAGTGGCCGATCGAGCGGCAGATCCGGCTGATCCGGGCGCACTACCGGTGGTACCAGAAGCATCGGCTTCAGCCGGGCGTGGTGTGGCCGGAGGTCCGTGTCGAGCAGGACGCAAATGGTGAGTGGGTGTTTGCGAATCGCGACGTGGTGGCTGAGTATTTCCCGCAGTTCTGGAAGGAATTTCCGGGCGTATTCCAGTTCATGTGGCTGAGGACGGGATTGGTCGGCTACGGGACGAACTTCCCGCAGATCGACACGGAGGAGGGTCAGAAGGAACTGGAGTATCAGCGGAACCTGTGGCGTTTGTTCCTGGAGTTGGCCGACGAGAAGGGCTGGCCGGTGCGCGAGCGGTACGTGTGGTACGCGGGCGACGAGCCGATCTGTCCGCACTACGAGACTCGCGAGGAGCCGATCCGGTCGCTGCGCGACTACGTGCGTGCGGTGCGGCCGGTGGTCGGGAACATGGCGGTGATGGCCAGCGCGTGGCCGTTCGACCGGACGCTGCTGTCGTCGGTGGACATCTGGACGATGCGGGCGTATTGCAGTCCGGACTTTCCGTTGGACCGGATGCCGGTGGCTGAGGCGCGATGTTACGGCAAGGCGCTGGGATTGACCCTCGACGGCAGTTTGAACCTGTGCATGGACCGCGAGGCGATCAATCATCGGCTCGACGCATGGCACACGTGGTACGACGATCTGCCGATGATGGAGTACTTCAGCAACCTGTGGTGGCAGTTCTGCGATCCGTGGAACCCGCCGGAGCAGTGGTACAGCGAGGGTTTCTGCGTTCCGGGCGACGGGAACATCATCTACCCGCCGAAGGACGGGATGCCGGAGGACCAGATCCTCACGAGCATTCGGGCGGAGAACCTGCGCGAGGGCATGGAGGATTACGAGTATCTGTGGCTGCTGCGGCACGCCTCGAAGGTGATCCGCAGCCGGTCGGACGCGCGGGCGGCAACGGAGAGCGACCTGTTGGAGCGGATCGACCGCGTGCTGTGGGATGCGCGGCAGTGGGTGTACCGCGGCGCTTCGCGCGGCAAGGACGACAAGTACATCCTGATGACGTACAACCTGCGGCCGGAGCGCATGCCGTGGCTGGCGTCGAAGCTGGATCGTCTGCGGAGCGAGATGGCGGCGACGCTGCAGGAGGCGTATCGCAAGGGATATCTCGAAGAGTCAACGATCGACCAAGGGCACAAACCGCCGCGGTACTGGACGAGCGCCGATTGAGCGCCGGTTATCGCGTCGAGGCGACGGCGTCGCTACCGGTTCACGTAGGCCGGGTCCGGGCGCAGGCCTTTCTGGGCGACTTCGGGCGAGACGTTGGCGGCGAAGTCTTTGAAGTTGGCCGCGAGTTCATCGACGGCTGCGGCATCGATAGCGAGGAACCCGACCGCGGTGGTGCCGAAGACCACGTTTCGGGGTAGGCGCCATAAGCCCACCAGCGTCCACTGCTCTGGTATCCGCGGCGCGACCTCATCCCATTCGACGCTGAGTATGGCGACTCGGACGCCTTGTTCGACGGCCCAGGCGTGGACGTCGGCGGCGGTGTAGCCGTCGGGTTTCTTTCGGAACGCCACCGGTTCGAGGCTGGCGAGGCCGAACATGTCGAGCACGCGGGCGTTGGTGTAGTGGCAGATCGCGCCGATGTCGTTGACCATCAGCAGTTGACCGTCGTAGTACCTTTCGACGAACCGGGCCATCGCGATGTGCTCGAGGCAGCGGTCGTGCATTGCCTGCGTGGTTTCCTTGAGGGCGAGCGCGCCGCGAAGCAGAAAGACGGCGAGGCCCAGTGTGATGACCGCGGTGGCGAACTTGTGCTGCCCGAGGATCCGGCGGTCGAGGCGCACGTCCTTGGTCGCGAGGTCCTCGAGCACGCAGACCGCGCCGGTCACGATGAAGAGGGCGAGCAGGTAGGCTTCGTAGCGGTAAAACCAGCCGACCTTGGCGAACTGGATCTGCAGGAGCGCGGCGGTGGCGAAGATGACGATCATCAGCGTGTGGCGTCGCCAGAGGCCGTCGGCCCGCGACGAACGGAAGAGGGCGACCAGGCCGATCATGGCGATCAGCGTGAGCACGCGCGGGATTTTCAGGGTCGAGTCGTCGCTGCCGTGCAGAAGAAAGCGCAACGCGCCGGAGGGGGTGAAGAGGTCGGGAGTCTGGCCCTTGAGAATGATGGAATTGGGAAAGAAGTGCCAGCCGTGGGCGAGCGAGATCAGGCCATAGGCGACGACCGGCGCAGCGGCGCCTGCGGCTACGACGATTGAAAGCAACACCCGTCCTCGCAGCAGCGCCAGCAGGCAGACGATGCCGAGCAGGAACATGCCCTCGTATCGCACGGTTATGACCAGGGCAGCCAGGATCGCCAGGGCCAGTTCACCCCGGCCGAACCGGCGGGAGGCACCGGTCTTTTCTCGCGAGAGCAATTCGGCGGCCAGGTAGGCGAAGGCCACATTGATCAGCACCTGCACCGTGTGCTCCATGCCGGCGAAGATCAGGGTCGGCAGCGGAATCAGGAAGACCACCACCAGCAGGACGGCGAAGATCGCCCGGCGATTAGCGGTGTGGCGAAGCAGGATGGCGTAGGTCAGGATCAGCACGGCCACCGCGGCCAGTGCGTTGAGCACCAGCGGGGCGGCTTCGATCACGCCGAACAGATAGAACGTACCGGCCAGCATGAGCGTCCAGAGCGGTGATGAACTGGCGGAGGAAAAGCCATAGCGCGTCACGCCCCAGACGCTGTGCTCGGCGAAGTTGGCGGCCATCGCGGTGTGGATGTAGGCGTCGTCGAGGGCGTAGACCAAGCGGCCGTCATTCTGGGCGAGGGAGGTCAGATAAAAAGCCGTCACCGTCGCCAGCAGGACGGCTGCGGCAACGATGGGCGGCCAGTGCTTTTTCGCCAGCTCAGTCATGGGCGCAGCTCCAGTCCATCTGAGATTCATCGGATCACGGCTGGCTCATATTGAGCTGATTAGCCATCCGTTGCGGCGTGGGCGGGCAATACGGTTGAGGCGCGGCGCGTGGGTCGCTAAGATCGGCTTGGTTGTCGGATTTGGCTGCGGCAGGAATGGAGAACCGGTGTCGTACTTTACGATTGTGATTGTCGCCCTGGGTCTGAGCATGGACACGCTGGCCATTGCGGCGGCGGTGGGGATGGGGTATCAGCCGATTACGTTTCGGACGGTATTTCGCATCGGCTGGCATTTCACGCTGTTTCAGGTCGGTCTCCTGGTTTTGGGATACGAGGCCGGGGCGTTTATCAACCAGTACCTGTCGGCTTACGACCATTGGCTGGCGGCGGGGTTGCTGTGGGCGATCGGCGGGCACATGCTGTGGGAGTGGTACGAGGGCAAACTTCCGACGTACAGTTCGGATCCGTCGCGGGGGTTAAGTCTGGTTGTCTTGTCGGTGGCGACGAGCATCGACGCTTTGGCGGTCGGCGGGTCGCTGGGGTTGACGGGCCAGCCGATCGGGTTGGCGGCGGTGGTTCTGGCGGTGATGACGGCTGGGCTGGCGGTCGTGGGGTTGGAGTTCGGCCGCCGGCTTGGTGGGATTCTTGGGCGATGGGCGCTGCTGGCGGGCGGGGTGGCCCTGACGGGGCTTGGGGTCAAGACGCTGGTCAATCACCTGGCGGGCTAGGCTGCTGGCGTTGGTGTGGTTCTACCGGCCTTCGGAGGGGACTTGAAGTGGTCCCAAGGGGTGGTTTATGTCAGGTTGGGCCGTTCAAAGGGGAGACTGCCGTCATGGGGCAGTGAAAGTGAATATAAGTAACATTTAATTCCGCTGGCGTTTGGTGGCGTTTGGGGTTTTCTCACCTCTTGCACGATCATTGTTCGTATGAAATTGTTGCGTTCTTCCAAATGCAAGGATAGCATAGGTTTTCGTGAGACGCCAATCCTATCGACCGGGGTGTTTTTTGAGGAATTCGGGGAGAAAAGGGGTTGAAAAATACGGGCGAGGGGCTAGAATTAAGGGTGTAGTTGTGAATTTTTTCACAGCGCATGCCTGGGCGTTGAGTATAACTGAACGGTGTTTTCTATTATAACACTTAACAATCCGGTCTTCTGATCGCCTGTGTGGCGATTTTAGTTTATAGACTATAAGTTCGAAAGGAGACGTGGATGGCCAGGATACTCATCATTGACGATGATCCGGACGTGGTGGAGGCGAGCCGGATCCCTCTGGAGCGAGCGGGTCACCAGATTTCATCGGCGGGCAGCCGGCAGGAGGGGATGTCGGCGATTTCGAAGCAGAATCCCGATTTGTTGATTTTGGACGTGATGATGGACCGTCCGGACGACGGGGTGGCGATGGCCCAGGAGTTGCGTCGCAGCGGTTTTTCCGCTCCCATCCTGATGTTGACGAACCTCTCGCACGTGACGGGCATGGACTTCGGGAAGGACGAGGACGTGGTTCCGGTGGATGAATTCCTGGCCAAGCCGTTGGATCCGTCCACGCTGGTTTCGAAGGTCGACGAACTACTGAAGAAGGAGGGCTAACGGCATGCTGGTGACGGAACAGGAACGGATGAAACAGGACATCCAGGAATGGGTGTCGCAGTACGGCAGCGGGCGGGACGCCCTGATGCCGATTTTGCAGAATGTTCAGAAGAAGTACCGCTGCGTGTCGGACTTTGCGATGCAGCAGGTCGCGGACATGCTGGGCATCCACCCGGTGGAGGTCTACGGGGTGGTGACGTTCTACAGCTTCTTGGACACCAAGCCGCAGGGGCGGTTCGTGATCCGGCTGTGCCAGACGATTGCGTGCGACATGGCGGGCAAGGGGCGGGTGGCCCAGCAGTTGCGGAACGACCTGGAGATTGACTTCGGCCAGACGACCAGGGACGGGATGTTTACCTTGGAGTGGGCCAACTGCCTGGGCATGTGCGACCAGGGGCCGGCGATGCTGGTCAACGACGAGGTGCACACGAAGGTGACGCCGGAGAAGGTGCACGCGATCATCGAGGCGTGCCGCCGAACGGTGACGCAGTACGCGGGCGCGGCGTCGGCTTCGCATAAGGAGGGCCACTAGCATGGTGCAGACAACGACGGGCAAGTTGACGTACGACACGGTGGCGGCGGATGCGGGCCTCAAGGCTGCGCTGGGCCGGAGCCGTGCGGACGTGATCGGGACGCTGGACGCATCGGGCCTTCGCGGCCGTGGCGGGGCGGGGTTTCCGACGAGCGTGAAGTGGAACTTCGCGGCGGCGGCCCGGAGCGGTGAGAAGTACGTGGTGTGCAACGCGGACGAGGGCGAGCCGGGGACGTTCAAGGACCGGGTGATTCTCTCTGACTATGCGGATCTGGTGTTTGAAGGGATGACGATCGGCGGGTATGCGATCGGGGCCCGCCGCGGCGTGCTCTACCTTCGGGCCGAGTACACGTATCTGCGGGAGGGCCTGGAGGCGTGTCTGGCCAAGCGCCGCAAGGAGGGCACACTCGGCCACAACGTGATGGGCAAGGAAGGGTTCGACTTCGACGTCGAGATCCGGATGGGCTCGGGGGCGTACGTGTGCGGCGAAGAGACGGCGCTGATCGAGTCGATGGAAGGCAATCGCGGCGAGCCGCGTAACCGTCCGCCGTTCCCGGTGGACACCGGTTTTGAGGGACGTCCGACGATCGTCAACAACGTCGAGACGTTCGCGTGGGTGGCGTGCATTCTGGGCAAGGGCCCGGAGTGGTTCAAGGGCATCGGGACGGCCAAGTCGTCGGGTTTGAAGCTGTTCAGCGTGTCGGGCGACTGCGCGAAACCCGGCGTGTACGAGTTTCCGATGGGCATCACGGTCTCACAATTGCTCAAGGAGGTGGGCGGCGAAGGGGCCAAGGCGGTGCAGATCGGCGGGGCGTCGGGCCATTGCGTGCCGGCTTCGCAGTTCGAACGGACGATCGCGTTCGAGGACATTCCGACCGGCGGTTCGATCATCGTATTCGGTCCGGAGCGGGACATGCTGAAGGTGGCCCGGAACTTCCTGGAGTTCTTCGTGGACGAGTCGTGCGGGCAGTGCACGCCGTGCCGCGAAGGCAACGCGAAGCTGCTGGAGGGCGTGGAGCTGCTGGAGGGCGGGCGGTGCTCGACGCGTTACCTGCGCGAGCTGTGCTCGCTGGGCGAGACGATGCAGGTGGCGAGCAAGTGCGGCCTGGGCCAGTCGAGCGCGAACGCGTTTCTTTCGATCGTGGCGAATTTCCGGGACGAGATCATGGGCCGGACGAACGGGTCCAACTGACATTTTCAACCGCAAGGAGTTGACGCATGGCAGAGAAAACCGCGGAAACACGAGCTCCGGTCAGCCAGCGGCCGGGTCCGTCGGCGAAGGCCAAGGACCCCGGCGCGATCGGCGGCCAGGTATCGGTGACGATAGACGGCAACGAGATCAAGGTCCCGCTGGGCACGACGATTCTGGAGGCGGCGGAGCAGTTGGGCATCCGCATTCCGACGTTGTGCCATCACGAGGACCTGTGCATCGCGGGCGTGTGCCGGGTGTGCGTGGTGGAGATCGAGGGCCAGCGGACGCTTCAGGCGTCGTGCGCGTATCCGATCACCTCGCCGCTGAAGGTGCGGACGCACAGTCCGAAGGTGCGGCGGGCGCGTCGGCACGTGGTGGACCTGCTGCTTTCGAAGCATTACGGGCAGTGCTATACGTGCCTGCGCAACAACAACTGCGAGCTGCAGGCGCTGGCGAAGGAGTACGGGGTCGATACGTTCCGGTTTGGCCAGATGGCGAAGCCGGAGCACGAGGTGGACCGGTCGAGCTACGCGGTGGTCCGCGACATGAACAAGTGCGTGATGTGCCGGCGGTGCGTGCGGACGTGCATCGATCTCCAGGAAGTCGGCGTGCTGGACGTGACGCAGCGCGGTTCGCACGCGACGGTGAGCACGTTCATGGACAAGCCCCTGGGCGAGGTGGTCTGCATCAACTGCGGACAGTGCATCAACCGCTGTCCGACCGGGGCGTTGCGGGCCAACGACCCGACCGACGAGGTCTGGGCGGCGATCGACGACCCGGAGAAGCACGTGGTGATTCAGACCGCTCCGTCGCCGCGGGCGGCGATCGGCGAGTGCTTCGGGCTCGAACCGGGCACGGCGGTGACGTTCGAGCTGAACACGGCGCTTCGCCGCTGCGGGTTCGACAAGGTGTTCGACACGAACTTCACAGCGGACCTGACGATCATCGAGGAAGGCACGGAGCTGCTGATCCGGCTGAAGAAGGCGCTGGTGGACAAGGACAGTTCGGTGGCGCTGCCGCAGTTTACGAGCTGTTCGCCCGGCTGGGTCAAGTACATCGAGCACTTCTATCCGGAGATGCTGGCGCACGTCTCGTCGGCCAAGAGCCCGCAGCAGATGTTTGGGGCGCTGATCAAGACGTTCTACGCCAAAGAGCAGGGGATCGACCCGAAGAACATCGTGAGCGTGGCGTTGATGCCGTGCTCGGCCAAGAAGTTCGAGTGCAACCGGCCGGAGATGACGGACAGCGGCTATAAGGACGTGGACTACGGCCTGACCAGCCGCGAACTGGCCCAGATGATCAGCGAGGCGGGGATCGACCTGCCCGCGATGCCCAAGAGCGACTTCGACGATCCGTTCGGGTCGGCGACGGGTTCGGGCGTGATTTTCGGAGCGTCCGGCGGCGTGATGGAGGCGGCGATCCGGACGGTGGTCGAGCTGGTCTGCGGCGTGAAGATCGAGAACCTTTTCGATCACGCCAACGTCATTCCAGTGCGCGGGTTTGAGGGCGTCAAGTACGCTGAGCTGCCGATCACCGCGGTCGGGCCAGTGCCGGAGATTCTCAAGGGCTTGGTCGACAGTTGGGACTGGCTCAAGGGCGCCACGCTGAAGGTGGGCATCTGCCACGGGACCGCGAACGCCAAGAAGGTGCTCGAGGACATCAAGGCGGGCGGCAAGTTCAGCGAGTGCCACTTCATCGAGTTCATGGCCTGTCCGGGCGGGTGCCTGGGCGGCGGCGGTCAGCCGATCCCAACGAGCCCGGCGATCCGGGCGGCGCGGGCCAAGGCGATCTACGCCGAGGACGCCGCGTACAAGGTGCGCAAGTCGCACGAGAACCCCGCCGTGCTGATGATGTACCAGAAGTTCCTCAAGGACGGCCCGTGCGGGCACCTGAGCCACAAGCTGCTGCACACCGGCTACACGCCGCGCGGCAAGTACATCGCCTGACGGCGGGCTTACAATCGAGTGTTGAGTATCCATCCACGGCCCCGGACCGGGAAACGATTTCCGGTCCGGGGCAATTGTTTGGGGGGCGGATCGGATGCGACACGTTAACTTAATTTTCAAGACCTGACCCCAAATTCGCCGAAACGGCGGTCGCAGCGGAACGGGATGAACGGTACAATGGCGGCGGCGTCTCCGGCCGGCGCGGCCGGGCGGAGTTGTGCGAAGGACTTTTCAGGCAAGGGTGGAATATGAACGTCAGAAACCACTTGATCTTCGGAGTTCACATCACCGAGCGGATCCGGCACGTCCCGACGGTTCAGCAGTTGCTGAGCGAGTACGGCTGTTACATCAAGACCCGCCTGGGTTTGCACGAGGTGGACCAGAACTCCTGCTCGCCGAACGGGTTGCTGGTGCTGGAGATGTTCGGCGACGAGGCGAAGTGCCAGGAGCTTTTCGAGAAGCTCAACGCCGTCGAAGGGGTTGAGGTCAAGAAGATCGTGTTCGGGCATCCGTGATCCTGGCATTCCGGATCCGTCGGGCATCATCGCCCGGAGCGAGACTCTCTGCAGCCCCTGGCTGTACGACTTCGTCACGTTTCCAGCCGATCTGGACACCGATGGCGACGGCTATCCCGACAGCAGCGCGTACGTAAACGCCGCCGTCCCGGAAGTCGAGTCGTACAACGGCGTCGGCGCCCGCCACCACCGCCAAGCCAACGTTACCTTCGTCGACGGCCACACCGAACCCATGCACATCCGCGACCTGGCTGCTAATCATCGCGATATCTGGGGAAGGAACCTCTACGACGACGGCCCGAATGACTTCTGGGTCGCCGGCTCCCCGTAAGAATGCTACGGCGCGTTCTCGAAGTCCCTTCATCGTGCTCGAGGGGTGGGACGCTAACGCTTCAGGTCAGCAGGCAGAGAAGTCGGACGATTAACTAAACTTTCAAGACCTGACCCCATGGGGTCAGGTCTTGAAAGTTTAGTTAGCGAGCAAAAGCGATTACTGCTTATAGCAGCAAAACCATGTGCCAGGGCGCGAGGCGCGGGATGGTGAGGCGGCGGTATGGGCCGGTGGCGGGTTCAGTGACGAGCGATTGCTCACGGTTGGACATATCCACAGCGGCGATCTTCGTATCCTGCGTCTGTAACAGGAGTTGGATGTTTTCGGCGGGGTCGAGGCTGGCGTTGATCAGGGCAGTGGCGATCCGGCCGTCGGCGGTGCGGCGGGTCCAGAGGTTGATCTTGTGGTAGCTTTGGACCAGGGCGGGCAGCGCGTCCTTCGAGAGCCAGCGGACAAGTGTCTTGATCTGCGTGGCCTTCGAAAGATTCTGGAGGTGCTGCCAAGGGTAATAGCCGGCGACGACGACGCGGCCGCCGAGGCGATTTTCAAAGACGCCGGCAGCGCAACCGGCCAGCGGGCGGGCGGCGTAGTCGATGAGGCGCGAGAGGGTTTGGGCGTTCGCATCGGTCGGCTCCAGGGCGTAAGCGATGCCGGGATGAAAGGACTGTCGTCCGTCGCGGCATCGTCCGGCAAAGGGCGCGTTGAGTGTGTGGTCGGCAAGCTGCTCGATGGCGTCGCGGTCGAAGGAACCCTTGACGGCAAAACCGGTCAATTCGCCGAAGCCGAGGCGATTGAGATTCTCCAAGGCGGGACCGTCGAGCATGACGCCACCGGATAATAGCTTCTCGAGTTGGCCGTGCGAGAAGGCGTACGGCTGGGTGCCGGAAAGGAGCGTGACGCAGGCGCCGTCGGGCGCGTAGGCGGCGGGAATGCCGAGTTCGAAAAACTCGTTCTGGCCCAGACCCAGCCAGGCGAGCGGATCATCCGGGTGAAACCAGTCGCCGGAGTCGAGATTCGTGCAGGCGGCGGTGTCCTTATTCCAGCCGGTGCGGACGCCGAGGCACGCGGACCGCTGGAAGGCGACGGCGAGGCGGTCGAAGAAAGGCCGATGGCGCAACAGCGTCGCGACCAGCGGATGGTACTCGTCGAGCGGTTCGTCGTACATCGACAGGACGTTGAACGCAGCGCCGGTGCATCCAGCGGCGATATGCGAGGCGGCTTCGAGGGCGGTGACGTGCTCGGCTTTGCGGAGCCGCTGGTAGGGGAAGTTCTCGATCTCGGACTGGATGCGGACGACGGTCGGCGGCAGGAACGCGCACTGGCGGCCGGCTGCATGAGACTTATCGACGAGGCCGGACATGCACTCATCGCGATAGAAGCCGCCGCCGGGCCGCCAGAGGACCTCGGCCCGCTCGGGCCCAGCCAGCGTGTCGGTCCAGCCGTCGAAGTCGTAGCCTTCCCAGAAACGGTCGCCGGTCATGAAGCCAAGCGGCAGGCCGGGCTTGACCGCGTGGACGGTCTGCTCGATCAGTGCGAAGAGCTCGTGGATGATGCGGCGCTGGTGGACGAGCCACTGTTGGCGGAGTTGGAGTTTGTCGGCGAGCGGGGCGTCGTTGATGGCCTGCTTGAGCGACTCGCGGGTGAAGGCCTGTCCGATTTCGCGGCTGAAGCGTTCGATGCAGGCGTCGCAGAAGCAGGTGTAGAGGATCGGCAGGTGGCCGAACTGGCGGACGTCGTCGTCGATCCAGATGTAGTCCGGCTCAGCGGCGGCGAGGGCCTGGTAGACGGGCACGACGTAGTCGCGTCGGAAGGGCTCATCGCTCGGGCAGAACGAGCCGAGACTGGCGCGGCCGTCGATATCGGTGGCCCGCGGGTAGTCGGCTTGGAGAGAGTTGGGCAGGTTTTCCTCGTGGTGCCCGATGGTCGCGAGGATGTTGATGCCGGATCGGCAGCCGAGCGTCCGCGCGTCGACCATGCGCCTAACGAGCAGTTCGGAGCGCCGGCGGATCACCTCCAGCGGCAGCGGCGGGTGCGTCTCGGAGGTAAAGAAGGTGATCTCATCGGTGACGCCGCGGTACTTGCGGAACAGTTCGAGCAACTCGCGGAAGCGCGGCTCGGGCATCCAGAGCGGCGTGCCGATGCGGAAGCTGATCGAGGCTTGGGCGATGTTGGTGTCGGCGGTCATGATCGAGTCCTTTGGTTTTAGATGATGCATTCGACGGTGTGGGTCTGGTTGTCGCGCGGGACGGCGGCGCCTTGCCGGCCGTCGACGAGGATTCTCGTCCAGCCGCGTTGAACGCGGATGTTGACGGTAGTCTCGGCAATGCGGAGGCCGTCGACGGCGAAGTCGATGGTCCTGAACGGGGCGAAGTGCAAATGCTCGAAGTCCATCGACAGACCGAGGATGCGGACGAGGTATTCCCACGCGCACTTGTAGCGAGGGTACGGCGGGAAGCGCGGGGTGTCCTTGCCGGGCTCTTCGGGAAGCGTTCGGGTGTTCAGGTCGTCGTCGATGGACTGGTTGTATTCGCCGACGGCCAGGTGATTGTTGTGCAGGCTGGCCTCGAAGGAGTTGAAGACGTCGAGCGATTCGGCTTCGCGGCCGACGTGCCCGAGCAGCGAACCGAGATCGAGCTGAGCGCAGATCCAGCAGACGTAGGCGTGGTAACCGGCGGTTTCGGCGTCGAAGCCGGTGGTATCGCGCCGCCGCCCTGGCAGCAGACCGTTGACCCAGCCGCGGAAACCGGCCTTCGGATCCTCAATGAGATTGTGGCGATAGAGGGTCAGCAGGGCTTGTTCGACCTTCTCGCGCGGCAGCAGGTCGGGCACATTCGCGTCGATCAGCACGGCCCACCGGCCGAATAGCTGATCGGTGAACAGCGAATCGGGCGTGCTGAGTCGGCTGGCGTCCGGTGTGCGGTGGAAGCAGTTCCAGTAGCCGCCGCTGGCGTTCCAGAGAAGCTCATCGAAGTTCTTGGCGGCGGCCTCGATGAAATCGCCGACGGGTTGGCCGTCAAGCTGCGGCGACCGGCCGAGGCGCTGGGCCATGCAGGCGAGGCCGCCAAGGCCGTAGAGCCACGGCAGGTTGACGTAGGCGCTGATGCCGGGCATCTTCCAGACGTCGTAGCTCTGGTTACCGTGGGTCGAGACGAGCAGACGCCGGTGATTGCCGGTGCGATAGACGCACTCGGCGGCGTTGACGGCGTGCGGAAAGGCTTTGGCCATCCACGGCTGATCGTTGAACCACAGCGCGTCGCGCCACACGCGGACCAGGAAGGTCGGCTCCTCGACGTAGTGGGCCGGATCGTCCCACAGCGAGTGCCAGACGTAGCCTTTGCGCTCGCCCTCGGTGGGAATGGCGGAGAGGAACTGGTCCATCTCCATGCGTTCGATTTGCGGCCAGTTGATCATGTAGAGCCACGAGCTGTAGACGTTGACGTCCATGGTGCAGACGTGGCGGTGCGGCGTTTCGACTTCGTAGAAGTACGGATCGTCGCTGAGCATGGTCGATGTCATCACCGACGCCAGCGAGGCGAGCCAGACTCGCTTGAACGGGGCCGGCACGCGGTAGCTTTGATGCCAGCGGTCGATGGCGGCTGACCAATCGTCGGCGCAGTTCACAGCCCGTTCGATGACCGCAGCGGCGTCGGCGAACGCGCGGGTGTAATAGCGGCGGTGGATCGCCGCGGCGTTGGGTGAGTTGGTCTTGAAGTGCGGGTAGTGCCACGCGACCACGAAGCGGACAGTCTGCGATTCGCCAGGCTGAAGCTCGACCTCACGGCCGACGGTGGGATAATCGACCAAGCCGCCGACACAGGCCAAGGCGATCTGGCCGTGCGGGTCGTGGTAGAGCAGATGACCCTCGCGCGGAAAGACGCGGCGGCGATGGCGAAGGTCGAGGCGAATCCGCCGCGGCCGCTCAGCCCGGTTGGTCAGAACAAAGTCGAAGACCTGCACCGGAATGCTGGAATTGTCCAGGTCGTGCGGGATCATCGGCGAGAACGCGGTCAGGGCGATCTCGAGTTGCAGATCGGACTGCTCGAACAGGAAAAGCCCCTTGGGCAACAGGGCGAAGGCCCGGACGCGGTCGAACGGCTTGGCGCTGGTCAGCCACGGCAGCGGCGTCTGCTGGAGGACGTAGCGGCGGTCCTGCTCGGTCAGGCAGAAGGCCAGGTCCGGCGTCTCGTGCGGGTCGCCCGCGTAATCCCACTCGTGGCGCGGGTTGAGGTTGTAGTCGGCTGAGCCGTAGTCCGGCGTCGAATCGAAATTCTGCCGGATGTAACCGTATTGGCCGAATACGCTGTAACCGGTCCCGATCCCGCCAAACGGAATCCCCCAACCGTGCGAGACCTCCACGCATCCGTCATCGCGAACGATCGATTGTGCTGTCATGGAACGCCTTTCGCTCTGTCCCGAGTTTCCAGGAATATAGCGGGTCAAGCTGGAAGGAGGAAGAAGGAATTTGGCGGTCGGAACTCAGAATACAGGCAGAGGGCAGCGGAGTCGGAGGACGGATGACAATGCGTGTGGGCGGCTCGCGTGGAGGTTTGGCACGGTAAAAAGACCCACGGCCGGGGTGGCCGGCCGTGGGTCTTTGCTTGATGCTGTGGGTCTGTTGTTTGTTGGTGTAGTTCGTTAGTCCTCTTTGGCTCGCAGGCCCGGTGCGGCGATGGCGAGGAAGCCGAGGAGGACGGCGCCGAGGAGGACGGTGGCGAGCATAGCGCAGGCGGCGCTGATTGGATCCTGGTTGCCGCCGCTCCCGCCGCTGTTGGGATCGTTGGGATCGCCTTCGGGCGTTGGGGCGGGCATGAATTCGACGCTGACGACGGTGTCGGCGTCGACCGTGACGACGTTGAAGTTCTCGGTCGATGCGTCATCGTCGGTGCCGGTCCAGCTCTTGACCCGCCACCCGGAGGCCGGGGTGGCCAGAAGGGTGACGGTCTCGCCGGGAGCGCAGACCTTCAGGTCGGGTTCGACGCGGCCTTCGCCGTCGGCGACGTTGGCCTGCAGCGTGTAGGTGACGATGTCCGGCGGCTTGAATTCGGGGATCTTCATGAACTCGACGGTGACCGTCTTGTGGCCGTCCATGGGGACGACGTTGAGGTAGCCGGTGGTGTTGTCGTATCGGGCGCCGCTCCACGACTTGACGCGGTAGTCCCAGTCGGGCACAGCCATCAGCAGGACGGTCTGTCCGGGTCCGAAGTTGGACCCTTCGGGCTGGGTCAGGACTTTGCCGTGGCCGGTCGGGACGTTGATGTTCAGGTTGTAGGCGACGGGTTCGAGTTCGACGATGATCTCCTTGTCGTCGTCCACGACGAAGCTGTTGGTGGTGTCGGTGGACGCGTCGTTGTCGGTGCCGTGCCAGGCGCGGACGCGGTAGCCCCATTCCGGCTGAACGGTGAGGGCGATGTTTTCCCCGCACTGGTAACTGTACTGCTGCGGTTCGCAGCAGATCCTGCCGTGGCCGCCGAGGATCTTGGTCTTGACCACGTGGGTGCTGATGACGGTATCGACGCCGACGGCGCGGTCGTCGGTCATGCGGATGGTGTTGTTCAGGCTGGTCGAGGAGTCATCGTCGGTGCCGACCCATCCGCGCAGGCGGTAACAGGTGGTGGGCTTGAAGGTCAGGTTGACGATCTGGCCGTAGGTGTAGGTGGGGCCGGGCGGATCGCAGGTCAGTTCGCCGGCGCCTTCGTCGACCTGGCTGGTGATGCGGAACGCGCAGGTGGTGCCGGTGAGGGTGGAGTCGGACTCGGAGTACGTGCTTTCGAAGTCGGCGTCGAAGGCGGTGACGGCGAAGTGGTAGGTCTGGCCGGCGGCCAGTCCGCTGATGGCGACGGAAGTGACGTTGCCGACGCTCTCGCCGCTGGCGGGATCGCCGTCGTTGAGCGGCGCCCAGGGCGGGCCGGCCTGGTCTTCGCGGTAGAAGACCTTGTAGCCGGTGGCGCCCTCGGAGGCGGTCCAGTTGAGCACCACGTTGCCGCATCCGTCGCCCGGCGCGGCGCTGACGCTGGTGGGTGGATCGATCAGTCCGACCGGAACGTAGCGGACGGTCTGGGCCATACCGAGGTTGGAAACGTTGTTATAAGGCGCCAAATAGTAGTTGGCCCCGTCGCCGGCGGAGATTCCGATGGTGGGGCTCAGGTTGATGTTGCCCGACCCGTAGCGGAACTCGATAATGCCGTTGGACTGGAGAACCATTTCAAGGTTGACCGGGTGGCGGCTGGAGTAGAGCTCGCCGACCCAGCGGATGACCACGCGCTCGGCGGACTCTTCGATGTAGATATCCTCACCGACCTGGTTGGTTTCATCGGTGACGATGTTGTCCCACATGGCGGCGACCATGGGTTGGGCGATGAACTCCGCCTCGCTGTTGGTGTAGTCGGAGAGCGAGGCGCAGGAGCTTTGGAAAAGGATGTAGCCGTTGGAGCTGATGCAGATACGACTGTAGCTCTGGCCGAAATACGTGAAGGGGAAGGGCAGGTCGTAGCCCCAATGGGTGTCGTCGGCATGCCAGCCGCGAGGCGTCCCGACCTCCTCGAAAGACGTCTCGCTGGTGATCTCCTGGGTGTAGTAGTCGATGGTCACCGGCGGATCGACGACCAGTTCGGCGAAGTGCCCAAGGTCGATGTTGCTGCCGTAGCCGTCGTCGAAGGACTGGACGACCAGCCGAATGTTGCGGACCCAGGAACTCTCCATGGCAATGTAATATTGCTGGACGAACTCATCCCACGAACCGGAGGCGAAAAGGATGTTGACCGGGCTGTAGTCGTCGTCGAACCAGACGTCCTGGAGCGGAAAGTAGACGGCCAGGCCGTTGGCGTTCGGCGTGGTTGCCGGATCGAATCCGTTGGCGATGACGGCCTCGTCAAGGCGGTTGAGGACCAGCGTGGCGGCCTGCTCCATTTCGGTGTGATCGTCGTGAGCCCAGTTGGCGACGAGGGAATCGCCAAGATCGAAGGTCGCCTCGGCCAGCGCGGCAACCTTGGACAGGTCGATGGCTGAGAGGTTGACGGAGGAGTTGTCGTAGCTTTCCATGTAATGATCGACCATGGCGGCGGCCAACTCGTTGCCGGTCATTTCGGGGTCGTCGACGAGGTCCTGCAGCAGCGTGTCGTAGGCCCAGCCGGGCCCCGGCTCGGTCAACTCCGAGCCGACCAGGATGTCGGCGACGTCGCGCATCTCGTAGGCGACTTCGAGCATGCCCATCAGGCACGCGTCGAAGGCGAGGATGCGGATGTCAGCTCCGGCGCTTTCGAGGGCCTGGCGAACCTCCTTGTTGTAGAGGGTATCGGCGTCGGTAACATCCTCGCAGACGGCGGTGAAGGGCGACTCGCGGGTTGGGGCGGTCACAGGACTCTCAGCGGCTTTCGCCGGAGGCTCGGCTTCGGGGCCGGGGCTGTGCCATCCACTGCCGTGGTTCCAGAGGACCAGGACGTAGTTGTCGGCTGGGTACTCGTCCTTGGCCCAGTCGATGAAATCGACCAGGGAGTTGGAGTCTCCCATGTTGACCTCGCCGAGATCTTCCTCGGCGCTGGCGGTGGTCGGTTCCATACCCGCGGTGACGCGGAATCGTTTGGTGCCGGTCCAGTCGCCGTACTCGGAACTGTATCCGGCGACGCGGTCGAACTGGACGACGATCTGAACGTTGTCGGTGCTTCCGACCTCGGCCATTTCGAGAAAGTCGTCAATACCTACTTCCTCGAGGTTGTTGTCCGCATCGAGATAGACCATGAACGTCCACTTGGCGTTCGGAGTGGATTGGGCCAAGGCGCCTGCCGCCGCCAACAGCACTACCACCGCCGCCAAGCCACACCATTTCTGAGAACCCATGACGGGGGCCTCCTTCCTCAGATGGGAGCCATGCAGCCCTAAGGATAAATCTGGGTCAATATTACCTTTGTGTCAAAGGCCTTGTCAACGCAAAAGTCCCGGGCCTCGCCCGCAACGGGGACCTCATAATAATGACGAAGCGGAGGGGTGGGTTTTTCAGTTTTTGCGGAAGTAGACAGAGAAGCGGCCAATCGACAAGCTGGTATAATAAGTGTTAAATGACACCAATAGCGACACGATTATCGGACTTGGGTAGATAGAAAAAGACCGGGCGACGCATTTCGGCGCCGCCCGGCCGCTACTAGGAGATCGGGGCCTTCTCCTACGACCGCCAAAGCAATTCGCTGTTCGAAGTCCGTGTATTCACTGAGGTTCGCAAATCCGCGTCCTTCGCTATAAGTGTTCAATATGTCGTGGAGAAAAGCAAATCGCGGGAAATCTTGCGGAACGGGGCTCAGCGGCGGTTGGCGGGGCGAATGTCCATGAGGCGGCCTTCGAAGACGTCGATGAGGCGTCGCACGATCGGTTCGTTCATGGCGGCTTGGTAGGTGGCGGGCGAGACGGGTTCGGGGCTGGCCGGTTCGTCCTGGGTCGGCGGGGTCTGGTCGCTAGCTAGATCGTGCGGCCGGGGCGGATTTTTTTTTTGCCCGATCCGCCTGGGCGGTTTCGGGCCTGGAGGCGGCGGGTTGTCCGCCGGGCGGTGCAGCGGCGGCCAGGTCCACCAGTTGGGGCAGGCTGGTCAAGGTGACCATGGCCGAGTCGATCAGAGCCCTAGGCTGCTCGGAGAAGCGGACTCCGCGGGCCAGTTCCTCGACGGCGGTGATGCCGTAGGCCCAGATCAGGGGCCGCAGGTGCTTGCCCTGGCGCTGGATGGTCTCGTGGGCGGAGGCGGGACTGGCCAGCAGATCGGTCCCGTCGTCGCAGGCGCTGGCGAGCATCACGTCGCGGAGGTACTCCGCCAGGGCGGAGCAGAAGTCATTGGGCGAGGTTCCGGTGGCGAGGATGGCTTCGGTCTTGCGGATGGCGGCGGCGGGGTCGGCGTCGAGAAATGTCTGGACAAGTTCAGCGTACTGATCCACCGGGTGGACGGGCAGGAACTGCTCGGCGAACTCGGCGGTGAGCTTCTTTTGCCCAAGCGAGAGCAGGCGGTCGATCAGGCTCAACGCGTCGCGCATGGAGCCGTTGGCAAGGCGGGCGACGCGGTCGATGACCTGGTCGTCGGCTTGCACTTTTTCGCTTTTGAGAATCATCCGGAGCTGCTCGGCGATCTTATCCTTGGCGATCGGGCGGAAGTCGAACCGCTGGCAGCGGGACTGGATGGTGACCGGGACCCGGTTGGGTTCGGTGGTGGCGAAGATGAATTTGACGTGGCTTGGCGGCTCTTCCAGCGTCTTGAGCAGGGCGTTGAAGGCGCTGGTGGAGATCATGTGGACCTCGTCGATGATGTAAATCTTGAATCGGGCGCGGGACGGCCGGTAGATGGCGTTGCCGCGGAGCTCGCGGACGTCATCGACGCTGGTGTTGCTGGCCCCATCGATCTCGATCACGTCGACGTCCTCGCCGCGGGCGATGTCGGTGCACATGGGACACTGGCCGCAGGGGTTGGGGGTCGGGCCCTTTTCGCAGTTGAGGGCCTTGGCCAGGATGCGGGCGGCGGAGGTCTTGCCGACTCCGCGGGTGCCGGTGAAGAGGTAGGCATGGGCGACCCGGTCAGCCTCGATGGCGTTCTTGAGGGTGGTGGCCACCGCTTCCTGACCGACCAGTTCGTCGAAGTCCTGCGACCGGTATCGTCTGGCGAGAACGGTATAGCTCATATCAGACTTTCAGAGGCCTGCGTCGGTTTGGAACCTGCCCATCGCAGCGGACGTCCGAGCCGCTGCTGATTCGATAAATATTATTGGCCGTGCATCTCTCGTCGACCGTCACTTGCGAGCCGCCACCGGCGTTGCAGGCTCAGCCCAGGTTGATCTGCGGCACCCGGAGGTGTCTGGGTGGGCTGCTTCCGTCAGGACCTGACCCGTTGTCCAAATCCGCCGTTGCGCAGGACCTGAACCTCAACACCCGGCACCGACAGTCGACCCGCAGTTAACGGCCTCGGAAAGCGTTCAGCCCCGCATATGGCGGATTTCGGGCATCCGCCCGAAGGCGGACGAGGGCACCGCAAGCGCCCCGCCTAGCACGGCCAAAACTCGTTGACCGACATGCGTCGGAAGATTTTCGCTACCTTCAAGATTTTAGGAAGGGACCGGCCCAATATCAACGGGAAAGGCGGGCGTTTTTGGCCGCTGCGGGCGGCGGAGGCCGGGCGGAAGAGAATCCGATTGCCCTTGATGGCGGGCGGGGCGGGAAATATACTTAGCACTGGGACATTGGTTACCGGTTATATCCATTATCCATAAGCAGATATGAAGAAGCTTAGCGAGGTCATTAGTGCCGACTGCATTGTCGTGCCGATGTCGGCGACGGACAAGCAGGCGGCGATCGAGGAGTTGGTTCAGGCCCTGTGCGACGCGGGCAGGCTCACCGATCCCAAGCCGCTGCTTGAGGCGGTTCTGGCCCGGGAGGCGACCCGGAGCACGGGGATCGGACAAGGGCTGGCCATCCCGCACGGCAAGTGCGGCGGGCTGGGCGGCTTGGTAGGAGCGGCGGGCAAGCCGAAAATGCCGATCGACTTCGAGAGCATCGACGGTCAGCCGGTGAACTTCGTGGTGCTGTTCGGGTCGGACATCGACCAGACCGGTCCGCACATCCAGGCCCTGGCCCGCCTAAGCCGGCTCATGACCACCCCGTCGTTCCGCGAGAAGATCAGCCAGGCGAAGACGTCCGAGGAGGTCTATCGGGCGTTCGTGGAACACGAGAACTGATGGAGAAGCCAGAAGCAGGAAGTCAGAGGCCAGAATAAAGGCGAATGCGGGCGGTGGATGGTTGACAAGCGGTGGTCTGGTCGTTAGATTCCTCAAAAACCCCTTTTTGCAGACGGACTCTTTGTGTTGACTGCCGCTGTGGTGATTATTCCGGCCCGGTATGCGTCGTCGCGATTCCCGGGCAAGATCCTGGCCCGCGAGACGGGCAAGTACCTGATCGAGCACGTTCACGACCAGGTGAGCCGCGCGACCCGCGTCCGCCGGGTGATCGTGGCCGCTGACGATCCTCGGACGGTCGAGGCGGTGCGCAGCTTCGGCGGCGAGGTGGTGTTGACCGATCCGGAACTGCCGAGCGGCACGGATCGGGTGGCGGCGGTGGCCAGGGATCTGGACGAAGGGGAACTGATCGTCAACGTCCAGGGCGATGAGCCGGAGATCTCGCCGTCGAGCATTGACCAGTTGGTCGAGTTGCTGGCCGATGGCGAAGCGCCGATGGCGACGCTGGCGGCGCCGTTCGGGCCGCAGGACGACCCGACCAACCCGAACATGGTCAAGGTGGTCTGCGACCGGCTTGGAAACGCGATGTACTTCTCGCGAAGCCTGATCCCGTTCCCGCGGGACGGGGTGGCCGGCCTGCCCGCGGGTTTCAGCTATCTGCTGCACCTGGGGATCTACGGCTACCGGCGGGATTTCCTTCTGGCGTTCACGCAGTTGCCGGTGGCGCCGGTCGAAGCGATCGAGAAACTCGAGCAGTTGCGGGCCCTGTGGCACGGGCATAGGATACAGGTGGGCGTCACGGAGCACCGCAGCGGCGGGGTGGACACGCCGGAGCAGTACCGGCGATTTGTGGAACGGTATACGCGGTCGGGAAAGGCTTAACTCCAATGCAGATCGGACGAACGGACATTTTGAACGAGATCGCGTCGAAGGCGGCCAACGAGTTGTACACGCCGGTGCCTCCGGGCTACCAGCGCGGGCAGTGCAAGTTCGTGGTGGTGCTGGGGACCGTGATGAGCGGGCTGGGCAAGGGGATCTTCTCTTCCGGCGTGGCCAAGCTGCTGCAGGATAAAGGCTTAAAGGTCGCCCCGATCAAGCTGGAAGGTTATCTGAACGTCGACTCCGGGACGCTCAATCCGTTCCGTCACGGCGAGGTGTTCGTGCTGGACGACGGGATGGAGACGGACATGGACCTGGGCACGTACGAGCGGATGCTCGACCAGGACCTTTCGAAGCTGAACTTCTGCACGTCGGGCCAGATCTTTACCCGGGTGCTGGACAAGGAGCGGATGGGGCGCTATCAGGGGCGCGACGTGCAGATGATCCCGCACGTGACCGGCGAGGTGAAGCTGCGGCTTCGCGAGCTGGCCCTCGAGAGCGGAGCCGACGTGGTGTTCGTGGAGATCGGCGGGACGGTCGGCGACTTCGAGAACGCGTATTTCATCGAGGCGGTCCGCGAGCTGGCGTTGGAGGAGGGACCGGGCTCGACGTGCTTCGTGGCGTTGACGTACATCCTGGAGCCGCAGAGCCTGGGCGAGCAGAAGTCCAAGCCGGCCCAGTTGGGCCTGCGGAGCCTGATGGCAATGGGCATTCAGCCGCAGATCATCGCCTGCCGGGCGGGCAGTCCGGTGCGGGAGACGGCGCGGCAGAAGATTTCGGTCTACGCCAACGTCCCGATGGAGCGGGTGTTCTCGATGCACGACTGCGAGAGCATCTACTTTGTGCCCGAGATGATCCGCAGGAGCCGGATCGACGCCGCGGTGGTGGACATCCTCGGATTGCAGGAAAAGGTGGACGGCGAGCGGACGGAGCAGAAGTGGCGGACCTGGCGGGAGTTCACCGAACAGATCCGCAAGGCGGACCAGACGCTGGACATCGCGATCACGGGCAAGTACACAGCGGTGCGGGACAGCTACGCGAGCATCATCAAGGCGTTGGAGCACTGCGGGGCGGCGACGGGCACGAAAGTGGCGCTGCACTGGGTGGACACCACGGACGTCACCGACGAGAACGCGGCCCAGAAGCTGGCTGGAATGCACGGCGTGATCGTGCCGGGCGGGTTTGGGGCCCGCGGGACCGAGGGCAAGATCACGTGCGTGCGGCACGTGCGGGAGAACAGGATTCCGTATCTGGGATTGTGCTACGGTTTTCAGATGGCGGTGATCGAGTACGCCCGGCACGAGTGCGGCCTGGAGCGGGCCAACAGCACGGAGATCGACCCTCACACCCCGCACCCGGTGATCGACCGGCTGCCGGAGCAGTTGCGGATCAAGGAGTTAGGGGCGACGATGCGGCTGGGCGGTCAGGACGTGGAGTTGACGCCGGGCTCGGTGGCTTCGCGGTTATACGGCGATACGGCGACCACGCGCCTGCGGTTCCGCCATCGCTATGAGGTGAACCCGGAGTACATCAAGAAGCTCACATCCAGCGGCTTGGTGTTTTCGGGCAAGGCTCCGGGCCAGCCGATCATGCAGATTCTGGAGTTGCCGGACCATCCATTCTTCGTGGGCACCCAGTCGCATCCGGAGTTCACGTCGCGGCCGCTGCGGCCGGACCCGATGTACCTGGGGTTCATCCAAGCGGCGATCGAGCACGCCCGCCAGTCGTCCGGCACGGTGCAGCTCCGCTCGTAGGCAGGATCTGCCGGCGGCAAACCACGTTGCCACTATAAGTCGTTATGGTTAAGCGACTTAGGTTCACCTGCCTGGGGCGATTTTGCCCCCGTTTTTGGAAAACCCTGAAATTCAGGGTAGGGGCTTGTGATTACCCGGTTAATCTGGTACCATACCGGGTATGAACGGTCAGGAAAACAAGCCGGGGCCGCGCGGGCCGGGGCGGATGACGATCCGCGAGGTGGCCCGTCGGGCGGGGGTCTCGCACGCGGTGGTCTCAGCGGTGCTGAACGAGAATTTCCGGTCGATCCGCGTTTCGGAGGATACCCGTCGGCGGGTGCGGCAGGTGATCCGCGACTGCCGGTACTATCCGGACGCGGTGGGCAAGGCGTTGACCACGCGGCGGACCGGGCATCTGGGGTTCATCCTGTCGGACAACATCGCCGACGGCTGGGGCAACGCGGTGTATTCGCAGGTGCTGGCCGGGGTGGAGGACGCCTGCCGCCATCGAGGCTACGGCTTGAACATCAGCCGGTACAACCTGTCGAACCTCGATTCGTTTGTGTTTCCCAAACGGGTGGGCCAACGGAGCGTGGACGGGCTGGTGCTGACCGGCTACGTCGAGACGGGCGTGGTGCAGCGGTTCTACGAGTTCGGGATTCCCTGCGTGTCGGTCGGCGACAACGTCGAGACGGCGGGTCTTATTCCGACGGTGGCCTGCGATATCGTGGACGGGTTGTTTCAGGCGGTATGGCACGCGGCGTCGCTGGGACACCGGAAGATTCTGTACGGCAACGAGCAGAGCCGGCGGGCGGCGGAGGTGGCGGAGCTGCTGCTGGAACGGATGCGGCAGGACAGCCGGACGCGGGAATGCCGGCTTTGCCTGCCGCGGATTCAGGGGTATCTGGGCAACTACGACAGTGCGGCGGGGCTGGTCGATTACTGGGTGGCGACACCGCCCGAGGCGAGGGCGACGATGCTTCTGGGTTCGGACCAGGTGCTGGTGGCGCTGCTGGCCGAGTTGTCGCGGCGCGGCGTGAGCTGTCCGGGCGAGGTGAGTCTGATCGCGACGTGCAATTCACGGTTGTGCGAGTTTTCGTCGCCTCGGCTGACGGCCATCGCCTACGAGATGGAGGCCTATGGTCGGACGGCGGCGGAAATGCTGATCGATCACCTGGATGAGGGGGCGGGGTTGGATGGGAGCATGTCGCGGGTAGAGCCATGCGGGCTGGTGCATCGGAATTCGTGCGGACCTCCCGCCGCTGGCGTAGCGGAAGGTCCGTCATCCAGTGACGGTTCGTCGCAATCCGCGAGGGCATAGTATGGCAAAATCGCGCGGTACGAAACGGATGGGAATGCTTCTGGGCTGTTTGGTGCTGTCGGCGACGTTGACGACGACCGGGTCGGCGATCGAGTTTCGCAACCTTGGCCCCGGCGGCGGCGGCACGGCTGGGTGTCTGGCCGCCGATCCGACCGACCCGAACGTGGTGTTCGCGGGCCTCGACTGCGGCGGCATGCACGTAACGCAAGACGCCGGCGAAACCTGGCGGAACGCGAACACCGGGATCGACTTCGACGGCCGGGTGGACTGGAACAATCAGCATGGCGTGCTGGTGCTGCCGACCGGGCGGGCGTTGGCGACGACGCTGACCGGCAAGGTGTACGTTTCGCAGGACCGCGGGCGAAACTGGAGCAAGGTGTTTGACGGGGCGCGGGGACTGGGCTTTCTGCTGGCCGATCCGCACGATCCGAACACTGTCTACGCGGCCAGCGGGATGGGGGTTTGGATGCGCGGCCGGCCGCTGCAGGAGCAGCCGGTGGTCGGCTGGGTGCCGTGGACGGGCGACATCTACGTGAGCCGCCGATCGGGCGAGGCCGGTTCGTGGGAGAAGCTCAACACCGCGGAGGCGGAGCAAAACATCCCGCCGACCGCGCAGGTTTACACGGTGGCGGCCGACCATCACGATCCGAAGCTGATGTACGCCGCCACCGATTTCGGCATGTACCGCAGCCTCGACGGCGGCAAGAGTTGGCAGACCGTCCAGTACCTGCTCAAGCGGGCGGTCGGCAAGCAGGTGCTGACGGTGCCGGGCAAGCCTAACGTCGTCTATACGTCGATCGGCGAGCGCACCGCCGACGTCGAGGGCATCGTCTCCGGGGTGTACCGGTCACTGGATCGCGGAGAGACGTGGAAGCCGATGGTCAAGGGGCTCGACCAGGGTTTGTCCTACATCGCATTGGCGGTCGATCCGATCAATCCCAACTGCCTGTACCTCGGGTCGATGGACTGGACCGGCGGGCTCTATCGCAGCCTCGACGGCGGAGCGCACTGGGAACTGGTGTACGACACGAACACGCTGCTCAACAGCGAGTATCCCGACAAGGAGCGCAACTCGACCTGGCACCCGACCGGCTACCACGCGACCATGGGCACCGCGATCTGGGTCGGCGGGCCCGACGCCGACAAGGATGGCCTGTCGGATGTGATCTACTGCCTCGGCGACAACGTCGGGATCATCTGGCGGAGTCTCGACGGGGGCAGGGATTGGCAGCAAATCACGTCGCGCCGCAAGGTGGTCGACGGCCGGGCGTTCTGGTCCGGGCGGGGCGAGATCGAATTCCTCTGCGCGCGGAAGATCGTGGTGGACCCGCGGAATTCGAAGCACCTGTGGGCGTGCGATTTCGACTGGGGCCAGCACGAGAGCCTCGACGGCGGGGAGTCGTGGGCATTGGTCGGCGGACCGTGGTACGAGGGCGAGTTGACCGGCGTTTCGAGCAACCTGATCCTGGACCCGGACGACCCGGACGTGGCGTACGCCAACGCCGGACCCGGCGTGATCCGCGGCAACACCGGCGGAGGGTTCCGCGTGATCGGCGGACGCGGCAAGGAGAAGGGCGGCCTGCCCAACGCCCACGTGGACGACGTGGCGCTCGCGCGATGGACCGAGAACGGCCGTATCCGCAAGTTTCTCTACGCCGCCTCGAACGGGCACGGCATGTACCGGCTTGACATCGGCGCCAACGCGACGGAATGGGAGCGAGTTTCGGAAGGTCTGCCGGAGAAGACGGGGTTCCGCGTGATGCTGAACATACCCGGAACGCCCGGTATGGTGGCCGGCGCCTCCGATGGCCTGTTTCGTAGCGAGGACGGGACGACCTGGCGGCGGGTGACCGGACCCGGCACGCCGTACGAAGTGATTGTGGAAGTGCAGTCGCTGGACGTCGATCCCACCGATCACCGCCGTATCTACGCCAGCGTGATGAAGAGCTTCCAGCTCGTGGCGACCGACGGGCTGTACGTCAGCGAGGACGCCGGCGATCATTGGACGAAGGCGGCGGACGTGCCGATCCCGTTCGGGATCGCAGCCGATCCGGCGTCGCCGACGCCATCGGTCTATGTCAGTTCACAGAGCCACGGCGTGCTGAAGGTGACGCGCGAACCGGACGGCAAGCAATGGCGGGTCGAGCCCTTCGCGAACCAGTCCAACGGCCTGGTCAACACCCGGTGCTGGACGGTGACGGTCGATCCGACGAATCATCGACGGATCTACGTGGGGACGCACGGGAGTTTCATCTTCGTGGGCGAGGAAGGTACGGTGCCCGATGAGGAATGAACGGCGGATACGGACTGAGCGGGTCTTTACATTGATCGAACTGCTCGTGGTGGTGGCGATCATCGCGGTGCTGGTGGCGATGCTGCTGCCGGCTCTGGCGAAGGCGCGGGAGGCGGCCAGGACGGGGCTATGCGAGAGCAACCTGCGGCAGTTGCACGTGATGGTCT
>ENA-UOUL01001796-UOUL01001796.1-bioreactor-metagenome-genome-assembly--contig:-NODE-1796-length-27853-cov-4.923603_pt1 | contig 27853 bp, 19 predicted proteins | sample MGYA00249838_ERZ747220 | MGnify/ENA primary metagenome ERZ747220 (study PRJEB28778, sample SAMN05720191) | bioreactor metagenome | isolation source: Anaerobic biogas reactor | place: USA:Washington...
CCCACCTCCGGGCTCCCCATATCGCCTATCGTATAATCCTATTCCTTAGTGTCCCTTGGTGCTCTTGGTGTCTTGGTGGTTAGCCGCTATCTCTCCTCGAGCATCTGTCGCGCCAGAGACATGGGCGTCGCCTGGCCCTCGACGTAGGGGCGCAGGCGCACGCGGAAGGTGCGCTCTATCGCCGGCACCAGGTACTGGGGCAGGGTGGCGGGCCCGCAGCTCTCGCCGCCGAGGCCCGATTGCAGCAGGTCGATGTTCAGGATCGTCTCGGGCCGGCGCGTCAGCTCGAACGTATGGCGCGCCGCCGTGAGATCGTCGGCGGTATAGTGCAGCGCGCTGACGTTCAACAGCTCCGGCTCGCCCGCCGGCACGGCCGCCGCCAGCAGCGCCACGCCATCCTCGCGGGCCAGCGCCGCCCAGCGCACGTCCGTCTTGTTGCCCGTCTCCTGCGGCGTGATGTACGGGTGGTACTGGGCGTCCACCGTGCCGCCATAGAGCCCCACCGCCGCGCTCTCCTTGCGGTCGGAGTAGCTCTCGTGGGGGCCGCGGCCGTACCAGGAGAACCCCTCGAACCCGGCGGGCAGCGCCATCGTCAGCCCCACCCGCGGCAACGCCGGCATATAGTGGTCGGGGCGCACCTCGGTCTCGAGCACTATGTCGCCGCTGCTGTACACCGTGTAGCGATAGCGCGTGCCGAATCCCCGGGTGGTGTCGGGCGCCGAGACGAAGGATCGCGCCTCGATCACCACCGCCCGGTCATCCCGCCCGCCCGCTACGCCGGGCGCCACGACCGATACCTCGCGCACCAGGTGGCGCAGACGGTCGAGGCCGAAGCGGCGCCAGATATCGGCCATGCGCCGCGCGTCGTTGTCCGTGGGCGCGCGCCAGATGTTCAGGCGTGGCCCCGCGACCAGCAGGTCGATGCCGCGGTAGCGCCAGGAGCGGATGGTGCCCTCGGCGCGGCCAAAGACGATCTCGAATCCCTCGCCGAGCACCGTGATGGCGTCGGCGTCCTCCGCCACGCGTAGCGCCGGTATCGTCGCCAGGGCCAGCGTCTGCGGCTTGGGCGCCGAAAAGGGGACGCGGAACTGGCTCCACGCCACGCCATGACCGGCATCGGCCCAGAGGGTCGGGGCCGCCAGCCGGAAACCGACGCGCAACCAGCACTCGCCGCCGGGGGGCAGCGCCGGCCGGCTCAGCGGCACGGTGATCGTCTCGCTCCCATCCGGCGGGGTGCTCAGGCGGGGCAGGCTCCCCTGCTGTACCACCTCACCGTCGACCCACAGCGACCAGTCGATGTCCAGGTGGCTCAGATCGCAAAAGTGGTAGCGGTTCGTCACCCGCAGCACGCCGCGCTCCAGGTCCACCGGCTCGACGCGCACCGGCTCTAGCACCTTCTTGTACTCCCGCAGGCCCGGGTGGGGGGTGCGGTCGGGCGCGATGAGGCCGTTGATGCAAAAGTTGTCGTCGTTGGGCACGTCGCCGAAATCGCCGCCGTAGGCGTACCACGGCTCGCCCTCAGCGGTGTGTCGCAGGAGGCCCTGATCTACCCAGTCCCAGATGCACCCGCCCTGCAGCCGGGGGTAGGCGTCCACCGCGTCCCAGTACTCGCGCAGGTTGCCGGTGCTGTTCCCCATGGAGTGGGCGTACTCGCACATGATGACGGGGCGCGTCTCCCCCTCGACCTGCGCCATGCCGATGACGCGGTCCAGCGGCGGATACATGAGGCTGATCATGTCGACGGAGGGATGGTCCACCGCCGGATGGTAGTGCACGAGACGCGTCGCGTCGTGGGCGTGCATCCAGTCGGACATGGCCACGTGGTTGGGGCCGAACCCCGACTCGTTGCCCAGCGACCAGACGATGACGCTGGGATGGTTCTTGTCCCGCTCCACCATGCGGATGCCGCGCTCCATGAAGGCATCCTTCCAGGCGGGGTCGTTGGCCAGTCGCCCCCACACCCCATGAGACTCGATGTTGGCCTCGTCGATGAGATAGATGCCGTACTCGTCGCACAGGTCGTACCAGCGGGAGTCGTCGGGATAGTGACAGGTGCGCACGGTGTTGATGTTGTGGCGCTTCATCAGGCGGATGTCGGCCAGCATCGATTCCAGCGTCACCGACTTGCCCCGCTCGGGATCGTGCTCGTGGCGGTTCACGCCGCCGATGCGCAGCCGCACGCCGTTCACGAGCAGCTGGGCGTCCCTCAGCTCCACCCGGCGGAACCCGACGCGCCCCCCCTCGACGTGCACCGTGCGCCCGGCGGCGTCCTCCAGCGCCACCGCCAGGCGATAGAGGTAGGGATCCTCGGACGACCACTTATGCGGGGCGGCCACCGCGGCCTCCAACTCGAGGCTCGCCTCCCCGCCGGCGGCCACCGATACGGACGCCATCAGGGGTTCCACCACCGTGCGCCCGTCGGCGTCGGTCAGGGTCGCCGCCACGCGCCACCCCTCCAGGGCATCGTCGCCGCGGTTGCGCACCGCCACGCGCACGCGCAGCGTGCCGTCGCGGTAGGCGTCGTCGAGGTCGGCGACGACACGGTAATCGCGGATGTGGGCGGGCGGCAGGCCGAGGAGGTAGACGTCGCGGTAGATGCCGCTCATCCGCCAGTGGTCCTGATCCTCCAGGTACGAGCCGTCGGACCAGCGCAGCACCCGCGCCGCCAGCACGTTCTCGCCCGGCCGCAGGTAGGGGGTGAGGTCGAACTCGGCGGGCAGGCAGCTATCCTGGCTGTAGCCCACCTCGGCGCCGTTCACCCACAGGTGCAGCGCGGAAGAGACCCCCTCGAACACCACGTGCACGCGCCGCCCCTCCCAACCCTCGGGAACGCGAAAGGTGGTGCGGTAGCAGCCGGTGGGGTTGTCGTCCTCGGGCACGCAGGGAAGTTCGTCCGGCGGGAAGGGGTACTGCACATTGACATAGATGGGGTAACTGTGCCCCTCCATCTCCCAGTTGCTCGGCACGGGGATGGCGCCCCACGCCCCGTCGTCGAACGCGGCGCGCTGGAACCCCTCGGGCGTCGCCGCGGGGTTCGGCGCCAGGAAAAAGCGCCAGTCGCCGTTGAGTGACTGCACGTAGGGCGAGGCGTCGCGCTGGGTCACGTCGCGCGCCAGGGCGGCCTCCGCCGTGCCGTAAGGCGCCAACGGCACGTGGGCGGGCTCCTTGTTGCGCCCCACCACGGCGGGGTTCTCCCAGTCATGCTGCATCCGTTCGGCCAGGGATGTCATCTTTCCCCCTTGTCTCGTCTATCTCGTACGTATCATGGGGACGTAGAGCTTTTCGGTCTGATCGGGCGGTGGGGTGTTACCGCCGTCATCGCCGCCTCCGTCATCACCACCGCCGTCGTCAGTGTCCATGGCTGCAAGGCGCACGCGGTGGATATCGTCGTCCACGCGAGAGCAGGCGCCGCCCCCCTGGTAGTGCACGCAGTTATAGCCGATGCGCACGTTCCCCGCGGCGTCGATGGCCAGCGACGGCCGCTCGCCCACGTCCAGCCAGAACGAGTAGCATCCCTGCGTGGTGGGCGGGATGGGTTCGGCGGCGTCGAGGGCGTCGCTCGTCTCGATCATCCCCGCCTGCCAGGAAGGGGCGTCGGTCTCGCAGCCGTCGGAACAGCGGGCATAGCCCAGACCAGCTACGCTCGGCGACCCGATATAGTCCACGTTGTAGGCCAGGTGCGGCCGATCCTGGGCGTCGAGCACCAGGTCGACGTCCTTGCCATAGTCCTCGGGCAGCCCCAGGTCGTGTACATTCCAGTTCTCTACAACGTCACAGCCGGTCTGACACCATGCGTAGGAGAGTCGGTCGTCATCCGGCCCCCCATCGCGATAGCCGTTATAGATGGCCAGGCGCGGGCGATCTTGCGAATCGACACGGAGTGCAAAGGAGGCGCCGGAGCCAAGGTCAAAGAAAAAGCCGCCACTCCACGAGTTGGCGCCATCGAGGTTCTCATAGTACGCCAAATAGTCACCCGTGCGGTAGGCCAGCCGGGCCAGGCCGGACGACGTGAACGCCAGGGAGGTGTCGGACAGGAACTCTTCGTTCAGGCGGTACTCGTGCCATGTGCCGTCAGTTTCATCGGCACAGTTCGCGTCGCAGTAGCGATAGTACGTGCCGGTGCGGCCCTCCCAGGCGTTGACCTCGCGATAGACGAAGCGCGGCCGCCCCTGGGGATCGAGGGCAAAGTAGCGCCCCCGCCACGGAAAGGCCACGGGATTCACGGTGATGGCGTCCACGACCTTCCACGACGCGTTGTCGAGGCAGTTGGCGTCGCACTCTGCGTACTCGTAATAGCCCGGATCGTCGCCGATGGGAGACGCCAAAAAGTACCACATCAGGCGCGGCCGTCCCTGTGGATCGAGGGCCAGTCGCACGCCATCACAGTCCGAGGCGCCCATGCCCACCTGGCCGGCGATGGTCCAGCCCCAACTGGCGGCATCGGCGCAGTTCTCCGCACAGTAGCCATAGTACACGGGATAGATGTTGCCGGGCACGGCAGTATAGCCCGACATGGCCGCGTGGACGCCGCCGGCAGCATCCACCGCCAGACTGGCGCCGGAGGTGTTGTTGTCACTGATGGCCCAGAACGTCGGGAAGAGACTGGAGAGCATGGGCCCCTCCAGGGTGACCATGCCGGCGGCGGGCGTCGGAGGCTCGGCCAGCACAGCCCCCATCAGCGCGGAGGGCCCTCCACCCACCATGGTCGTGATGACGAGTAGTGTGGCGAGCGCAAGAACGCCACGGTGCGTGCGGTGCTTCATAGCATGCCCCTAGTTGTAGGATATGGGCAGCGCCGCGGAGGCGACCACTGCCGGGGTACCAGGCAACTGCAATGTGTATACGGTAGCGGCTAGCGCGTGTCAAGGCATTTGGCGCCCTCGTGGCGCTTCAGGAGGAGGTCTCCTCTTCAGGAGGCGGCCTCCTCCTCGGCCAGCGGGTGCGCGACCTGCGGGCGGGGGCGCTGCAGGGCGCCCTTGCTCCTGCCGTACACGCGCTCGGCGGTGCGCCAGCAGACGTTCGCCCGCGCCTCGTCGCTCAGTTGATCCAAAAAGGCGTCATAGCGCTGCAGCTCGGGCCCCAGCCGCTCAAAGCGCGTCACCAGGTCCGACCCCAGGCAGATGCGGTCGCTGTAGCGCTCCGTGAGGTCCAGCCACCCCGCGTCGGGCCGGCCGTTGGGGCAGATAGAGACGTCATAAATGATCCACGAGTAATCCACCACCAGCAGCGGGTACTGCTCCAGGAGCCGCTCCACCATCTGGTAGTAAAAGGGCACGTCGACCCGGCGCGACATGCCACAGTGCGCCAGGATGAACCGCGTGCGCGGAAAGTCGCGCAGCGCCTCCTCGAACTCGTACAGGTACACCGGGTGGTCGCTCTTGGACACCGAGGTGACGTTCTGGTGCACCAGCACCGGCAGGTCGTGGTCGGCGGCGAACTGGTAGATCGGCCACAGCGCGCGGTGGTTGGCGCGGGCCACCTCGCCGTAGGTGAGGGCCGTGAGATCGTCGTGGCGCAATAGCAGCTCGCCGATGCCGCTCCACACGTCGGGATACTGGGCGTAGAGCCGCTCCACGTCGCGCAGCGCCAGGCGATCGGTGGGGTTGAACCCACACATCAGCGGGTAGAGGCGCTCGCGCCCCTCCGGCGGCAGGGAGCGCACCAACTCGGCCACCACCACGTCGGTGTAGCCATAGTAGTAGCAGCGCGCGTCGTTGGCCAGGTAATAGTCGGGCGGCTCGCGGTCGCACTCGGCCCAAGCCTTGGCCACCGGCAGGCCGAACACCACGGCGCGTCCCACGTTGGCGCGGTCCATGGCCTCGAGGAGCGCCTCGCCGCCCGGGGTCTCTTGCGCGAAATTCACCACGTGGAGGTGGGCGTCGATGAGGCGGTACTTGCTGCCTCGCAGCGGCGCCAGGGAGCCCGGCTTGGCCGCATCGCGCGTCCAGGTGGCGATCTGTTCATTCGGCATGGTGAAGCTCCTTGACACGCCGCACCAGGTCGGCGATCTCGTCCGTCTCGAGCCGGGCGCAGAGGTATTCCCAGTCGCGCTGGCCGCCGACCAGCGCCGCCAGGCGCGGGCCGGGCACATGGTCGAGAAGGCATCGGCTGAGGCGGCTCGGAAGGGCGCGCAGCAGGAGGGCGAGGTCCTGCCGGCCAACCACCAGCGCGGCCACATCGTCCCACCCCAACTCGTCCAGCAGTCCCTCTTGCTGCGCCGGGCTGAGGCTGTGCAGCACGACGCTCAGGTCGCTGCCGTTGCTCAGCAGGCGGCGCACCCACGCCGCGCCCAACAGGTCCAAGACCAGGCGGTCGCAGTCGCCGTAGACCCACTCCAGCACCTCGGCGAGTTCGCCCGCCGTCTGGATGAGGCGGCGCAGGCCGGTGGGGCCCAGCGTCTCCAGCAGGCGCTGCTCCACCTCCAGCTCGGCCGTCATGGCGAGGATATCGCGGAGCGCGCCGGCGCCGTGGAGGCAATCGACCAGCCGGGGGCCGAGGGCCTCGATGAGGTAGAGGCGGTCGCTCGGGGCCAACGCGCGGAGGATAGTCATGAGGCCGCCGGGTGTGGCGATGATATCGGCGAGGTGCGGCGCCAGTTGCTCGAGCACGGCGCGGTCGTGGTGCCCCTGGAGCACATCCAGCGCGATGGCGAATTCGCCGGCGGTGCCGACCTCCCAGGAGTCGCCGTCGATGGTCAGGGGATAGCGTTGAAGCGTCATGGTGGCGTGGGCCTCCTGCGGGATGCGTGGCGCGGCGCCAGTGTAGCACACGTCGTGAGCGCTCGCCAGTGGCGCGGCAGGAGGGTGACAGGCCGATGGCAGGTGCAGGGGGCGCGAGATGCTTGACAAAGCGATGACACTGGTATACGATGGCGGCTGTCAGGCGTGGGGTAGATAGGCATCCTCATCGTGCCGCGCGTTATGGACCCTTACATCCAGCGATAGCCGCCTTGCTGCTATAGTGTACGGGGGCGAAGGCGCCCCTCGTGTTTTGACCCGTGTGACCCTTGTGTTCCGATCGATGTCGACCGCGAGCAGCTAGCACAACCGTGCGGTTGGGGGCCCCAGGGTGACGTACGCTACGACCAGCAGCCGTGATACAGGCAGGACGCTGGGCTGAGAATATCAGCCTAGTGTCCTGCCTGTTTGCATTTCCGGCGGAGTATGGGCCAAGGAAGGGGGTGAGGCGGCAGGAAACGTCGGGTGATCGTCCGTTCTGGTCGGGGCTTGAGACCCAGGGCCCCGGCGGCGCACGTGGGTCATTCTCGCGTCGCCCGGCGCCGGGCACGACGGCGGCGCATCGGGCGAGAACGAACGGTAATCGACAGGAGGATGAGGAGCTATGTCCCAGAAAAAGGTCACGCGCAGGAGTTTCATGGCGATCGCCGGCCTGGCCGGTGCCGGCGCCATGCTGGCAGCCTGCCAGCCCAAGGTGGTGGAAAAGATCGTCAAGGAGACGGTGGTCGTCCCCGGCGAGGCCCAGGTGGTGAAGGAGACCGTCGTCGTCGAGAAGGAAGTAGAGGTCGAGAAAGAAGTCACCACCGTCGTCGAGAAAGAGGTGGGCATCCGCAACGTGGCGCGCGAGCGCACCCTGGTGATCTACTTTGGCGGCAGCGGCGGCACCTGGACGGATGCGGGCATTGGCAACCCCTACGCGACGGGCTACACCCACCAGAACGGCGATGCCGCTTGTATCGAGGGGTGTGAATACTATTCCGCCTTTGCCGACGAGTACTATCCCTGGCTGGTCGAGAGCCATGAGTACAATGCCGATTCCACCGAGCTGACGCTCAACGTACGCAAAGGCGTCGAGTGGAGCGACGGCACCCCCTTTACCGCCAAGGACATCGTCTTTACCCTGCAGATGCTCGCGCAGCATGCGCCCCTGCTGCGCAACTCGGGTCGCGTGGCGCAGTGGGTAAAGGAGGCGACGGCGCCGGACGATTTCACCGTCAAGATCGTCTTCAATACGCCGCAGCCCCGCTTTTTCTTTGACTACCTGACCTTCAAGTTCGACACCGGCGTCTATATCGTGCCAGAGCATATCTACAAGGACGTCGAGGACCCCACGGCGTTCATGGGCTTTGATGCAGAGCAGGGCCTGCCGGTGGTGACGGGGCCGTACAAGTACACCTACTTTACCAACACGCAAAAGTTCCTCGACCGCCGCGATGACTGGTGGGCGGCCAAGACGGGGTTCATGCCGCTGCCGGAGCCGGAGCGCATCCTCGTCATCCCCATGGCCGACGACACCAAGGCGGCCCAGCTCTCCATCAACAACACGCTGGATGCCTGCCTGGACCTGCGGCCCGCCACTATCAAGACGATCGTGGAGCAGAACCCCAACGTCATCACCCACTCAGGCAAGAAGCCGCCCTACGGCTATATCGACTGGTGGCCAAACCACATCGGCTTCAACGTGCAGGAGGAACCCTTTAACAATCCCGATATCCGCTGGGCGCTCAGCTATGCCATCGATCGCAAGCAGGCTGTGGATGTCGCCTACGGCCAGGACGCCGGTACGCCCACCAAGCTGCCCTTCCCCGACTATTTGCCGCTGCGCCAGTTCTTTGAGGTGATCGAGGACCTCATGGAGGAGTACCCGACCAACGAGTACAACCTGGCCAAGAGCGCCGAGTTGATGGAGAAGAACGGCTACACCAAGGACGGCCAGGGGTTCTGGACCAAGAATGGCGAGCGCTTCAAGTTCGAGTTGGGCGGCTGGCAGATCCATGCCGACATCGGCCCCATCCTCGCCGAGCAGTTCCGCCAGGGCGGGTTCGAGGTCGAGTTCACCATGCGCGCCGACCACAGCGATCGCTGCAGCGTGGGCGCTGAGGGCCTCGCCTTCCTCCAGGGCCATGGCGGCTCCGTTGGCCCCGACCCCTTCCTGACGCTGGATATCTACACGTCGGCCCGCAGCGCCCCCACCGGGGAGCCGGCTGACCAGTGGTGGCGGTGGGAGAACGAGGCCTACGACGCCATCGTCGACGAGATGTCCATCGTGCCCATGGGCGATCCCCGCGTGAAAGAGCTGTTCCGCGAGGCGATGGCCATCTGGCTGAAGGAGCTACCCAGCCTGCCGATCATCCAATGGTACCACCGCATCCCGATGAACCTCACCTACTGGACCGGCTGGCCCTGGGAGGAGGACGAGTACCTGAACGGCGCTTTCTGGCACCTGACGTTCCCGCGCATCATCGATCGGCTCAAGCCGGTGCAGTAAAGGCCGTCGCCTCCGTCCGTCTGCTATCCCCGCGAGGAGCCCCGCTGCTCGGGGCTCCTCGGGGACGCGATACTCTGGCAACGACACCCTGCGCGGCCCGATGGCATGCCCCGTGTGGCCCTGCGGAGCGCCCACCAGTGAGCGGGCGATGGGGCGCATCTTGCCTCGGCCTCCCACGGGACGCGGGGACTCCCTGCTTCCCAGGCATCGGTCCGCTGAAAGTGAGGCCTGCGGTGCGAGTGATGTACTTTCTTCGACGGCTGCTGATGCTGTTCCTCGTCATCTGGGCAGCCGCGACGCTGACCTTTTTCCTGCCTCGCATCTCCCCGCGCAACCCGATCCGCGAGAAACTCATCCAGATGTCCACCCAGGGCGGATACATCGAAGCGGGCATTGAGGAGATGATCGCGGCTTACGAGGAAAAGTTTGGCCTTGACAAGCCCCTGCACGAGCAGTATTGGAGCTATCTCAAGGACATGGCGCGCCTTGATCTGGGCGTCTCCCTGGCCAACTTTCCCAAGACGGTGATGAGCCAAATCGCCGATGCCCTTCCCTGGTCCATCGGCCTGCTCCTGACGACGACGCTCATCTCCTTTGTCATCGGCACCATCCTGGGGGCGCTCATCGCGTGGCCGCGATCGCCTCGCTGGCTGGAGTACCTGGTGGCGCCGCTGATGACTGTGTCAGCTGTGCCCCACTATATTTTCAGCCTGGTGCTGATCTACCTGCTGGCGTTTCGTGCCAAGCTGTTCCCGCTTTCGGGCGGCTATACCATCGGCACGGTGCCCTCCCACGAGCTCTCCTTCTACCTCGACGTGATCAAACACTCGCTGCTGCCCGCCCTGTCGCTCGTCATCGTGGGTATTGGCGGGCGCGCGCTGAGCATGCGCGGCATGATGGTGACGATCCAGGGCGAGGACTATATGACACTGGCCGAGGCCAAGGGGCTCAAGGGGGGGCGCATCTTTTACCGCTATGGGATGCGCAACGCCATGCTGCCCCAAGTGACGTCGCTGGCCCTCTCCCTGGGGTTCCTCGTCTCGGGCTCCACCCTGGTGGAGATGGTCTTTGGTTATCCCGGCATCGGCACGCTGCTGGCTACGTCCATCCGCCAGTTCGACTATTTTGTCATCTATGGCATCGTGTTCCTGGTCATCCTCGGAATCGGTGTGGCCACGCTGTTGCTTGACCTTACCTACCCGTTGATGGACCCACGCATCACCTATGAGGGGAAGTGAGATGGCACAGGCAGCCAGTGCGATCAGATATCTCAGGCGCAACGGGCGCCTGCTCGTGGGTATCATCCTGTTGCTCATCCTGTTCCTCTTTGCCTTCGTCGGGCGTCTGTTCGTGGATGGCAACGATGCCTATCCGCTCTCGGCGCCCGCTAACCTGGCTCCGACGTTGGAGTATCCCTTTGGCACCGACAGCCAGGGGCGCGATCTGCTGGCGGTTGGCGTCATGGGCACCTATCTGACGACCAAGATCGGCGTCGTCGCGGGCTCGCTGGGCCTCGGCTTTGGCACCATCCTGGGCTTCCTGGCAGCCTACTATGGTGGCGTCCTCGACACCGTCGTGCGCTGGGTGGTTGACGTCCTCCTGACCATCCCCAGCCTGCTGGTGCTGGTGGTCATCGCTTCGACGTTCCAGGGCGGCATCGACGTGAACGGCATGGCCCTGGTGGTGGCGTTGCTGGCCTGGATGTGGCCCGCCCGCGTCATCCGCTCGCAGGTGCTGACGATGAAGCAGCGGGCGTTCGTGCGTGTGGCGCAGCTCTCCGGCTCGAGCAACCTGGAGATCATCTTTAAGGAGCTGATGCCCAATCTACTCCCGTTCCTGGGCGCCAGCCTGGTAGGCTCGGTGACGGGCGCGATCTTTGCGTCGCTCGGCCTCGAAGCCCTCGGCCTGGGGCCCATGCGCGAGCCCACCTTGGGGATGACGATCTACTGGGTCATGTACTATGGCGCCTTTGTGCGCGGCATGTGGTGGTGGATCATGAACCCCATCGTCATCATCGTCATCCTGTTCGTGGGGCTGTTCCTCGTATCGGCGGGCCTTGACGAGTTAGCGAACCCCAGACTTCGGAGGAGAGTATGAGCGCCCCTATCCTCAGCGTCCAGGACCTACGGGTCTACTACTATACCGAGGCGGGCGCCGTCAAAGCCGTAGATGGGGTGACCCTCGACGTGGCGCGTGGCATGAAGATGGGCCTCGTGGGCGAATCGGGCTGCGGCAAGTCGACCATGGCCATGGCGTTCATGCGGCTGATCAAACCCCCCGGACGCATCGAGTCGGGCCAGGTCGTGCTGGACGGCACGGACCTGGTGCCCCTCTCGGAGGACCGCATGCGCCGCGTGCGGCTCAACGAGATCAGCCTGATCCCCCAGGGCGCCATGAACTCGCTCAATCCCGTGGCGCGCGTGCGCAAGCAGATCATCGATGGGATCCAGGACCACAACGGCAGATTCTCCAGGGCGGAGCTGAACGATCGCGTCGAGGAGGTGCTCGAAGCGGTGGACCTGCGCCCCGAGGTGGCCGACATGTTTCCCCACGAGTTGAGCGGCGGCATGAAGCAGCGCGTCTGCGTCGCCATCGCCATCTCTATGCGGCCCAAGGTGATCATCGCCGACGAGCCCACCAGCGCCCTGGACGTGGTCGTGCAGCGCCAGGTGATGGAGACGATCCAGCGCCTGCAACAGGAGCTGGGCATCTCGATGATCCTCATCGGCCACGACATGGGGCTCATGGCCCAGTCCATCGAGCACCTCGCCGTGATGTACTCTGGGCGTCTCGCCGAGTTGGCCGAGGTCAACGCCATCTTTGAGGAACCGCTGCACCCGTACACGCAGTTGCTGATCAGCACCCTACCGGTGCTGGGGGCCAAGGGAGTCTTTCGCGGCATCCCGGGCATCACGCCCTCGCTGCTGAGCCCGCCCCCCGGGTGCCTCTTTCACCCCCGCTGCCCACAGGCGCAAGAGATCTGCCAGCACAAGGTACCCACCTGGCAAGAGATCCGCCCGGGCCGCTGGGTTGCTTGTCACAAATACGAGGTGTAGCGATGACGCCAACCCTGGAATTGCGCGACGTGACCAAGGTCTACAGCGGCGGGCTCTTTAAGCGGCGCTCTACGGTGGCCTTGGAGAAAAACTACATCTCGGTCGGCGGCGAGCACCCCACGATCGTGGCCATCGCGGGGGAGAGCGGGAGTGGCAAGACCACCATGGGCATGCTCATGCTGGGATTCATCGAGCCCACCAGCGGCCAGGTGCTCTACAAGGGGCAGGACCTCTGGGCGCTGCCCAAGCCTGCCTGGACCGAGTTCCGGCGTGAGGTGCAGGCCATCTTTCAGGACCCGTTCGAGGTCTATAACCCTTTCTACAAGGTAGACCACGTGCTGATGGTGCCGATCCGCAAGTTCGGATTGGCCCACACCAGGGCACAGGAGCACGACCTCATCGAGCGCGCGTTGACGAGCGTGGGGCTGCGGCCCGACGAGACGCTGGGGCGCTACCCCCACCAGCTCAGCGGCGGGCAGCGTCAGCGCATCACCGTGGCGCGCGCCCTGCTCCTCGACCCCAAGGTCATCATCGCCGACGAGCCGGTGTCGATGATCGACGCCTCGCTGCGCGCCACGGTGCTCAAGAGCTTGCGGCTGCTGCGCGACGAGGCGGGCATCTCGATCCTGTACATCACCCACGACTTGGCGACCGCCTATCACATCTGCGACGAGATCATGGTGCTGTACCAGGGGACGGTGGCTGAGGCGGGGGACGTGGACAGCGTGATCCAGGCGCCCAAGCACCCCTACACGCAGCTCCTAGTGGGCTCTATCCCTTGGCCCGATCCCAAGCGCAAGTGGGGTCAGGATGCGGTGTTGACCCAGGCCGACGTGTTCCACGTGGAGACCAAGGGGTGCAAGTTCGCGCCCCGCTGCGCTCGTGCCATGGACATCTGCCGTGAGAGCCCGCCCCCGCTGTTTCAGACGGAGGCTGGCCGCGCGGTGACGTGCTACCTCTACAAGGACGCGCCGGTGCTCGACGGCTCCGAGATCGGCAAGGTCCTGGGGCAGAACGGCCGGGGCGCGGCCGAGGCCACGCGCGACGGCGTCGTGCCCAAGCCGGGCGTCCCCCAGGTCGGCCTCCCAGGCTGACACGCCGCGAGCCTGCGACAAAGAAAGGGGCAGGGGTCCAACCCCTGCCTCTTTCGCGTCCGTCCGCCGCTCGACCCGCGGCGCGCACAGCGTGCGCGCCCTACACTCCCGCCGCAGGCGTAGGGGCCGAACGCCGTTCGGCCCGCGGCAAGGCGAGACCAACCCCGCATCGTCAGCGTGCGCGCCGTACAGCCCGGTCGATGGTGTAGGGGCCGAACGCTGTTCGGCCCGCGGCAAGGCGAGATCAACCCCGCATCGTCAGCGTGCGCGCCGTACGGCCCGATCGATGGTGTAGGGGCCGAACGCCGTTCGGCCCGCGGGGCGCGCAGCACGCCCTACTCCTCGTCCCCGATGCGCAGCGCCTGGAACACCTCACGGCGCGTGGCGTGCCACAACACCACCGCCTCGGCGAGCACGAGGATCAGGATGTAGCCGGCGGCGATCCAGAGGATCTGCGACCAGGCGATGTGTGGCGTAAAGGGCGGGATCTGCTGGGATAGGTCGTCGGTGAACTGAAAGTAGGGAACGTAGAGGTGCGACGCGGCGATGCCGGCGGCGGTCCCCGCCAGCACGCCATAGAGGACGACCACGAGGTACTCGATGCTCACCGTCCCCAGCACCTGATTCAGGCCCAAGCCCATGGCGCGCAGGATGGTAAAGCGGCGCACGCGCCCGCGCAGCGATGCAAAGGTATAGATGAACAGGCCGAGGCATGCCAGGATCGAGCCGGTGGCGAACCCCACGCTCAGGCTGCCAAAGATGCCCACCCGCTCGAGGCGCTGGCGATCCTCCGCCAGCATGGCGTGGGCGTCCATCTGATCCTTGCCCACGACCCCCAGCTGGGTCAGCTCCTCCCACAGGCCGGCGGCCTCCAGGTCGGGATCGGTGCGCAGCCAGACGCTGTGGGGAAACACTCCACCGCATTGATCAAAGATATAGTCCAAGTTGGCGACGGCCACGTCGCCGTCGCTGGGATTGGCGGTGGGGAAATACGTGAGGGTCCCCACGATCTCGAACGGGATGCGCTGTACCGCCGCCTCCACCAGGACGTCGAGGGTAACGGTGTCGCCCGGGGCGAGCGCCGAGCGCGACAGGAACTCTTCCGTCACCACGATCCCGTGCTCCGTGGCACCCAGGCGGTTCATCAGCTCGCCCAGTGAGACGGGGGCATAGTCGGCGCGGTAGTGGGCGACGCGCGCGAAATCGAGGCGATCGACGCCCAAGAGGGTCAGGTTGGGCATCCTGCCCACCGTCGGGGTAGCGATATAGCGCCCGACGCGCGCCGCGTCGCGCACGCCGGTCAGCTGCCGATAGGTGTCGGGGGGCAGCAGCCAACTCCCCTCCCCCGAGGGGCCCTCACCGTCCAGGGAGACGGTCTGGGTGAAGCGATAGTCGGCCCCCACGGCGTACTGGATGCGATCTACCAGCCAGAGGTCAGCGCTGCGGGCGATGGAGGCCTCAAAGGCCCCCAGGCACAGGCAGATGGCCAGGAGGAAGAGGGGCGCGCGGTAGGGCTGGCTCTCCCGCGCCAGGTTGCGGAACCCCAGGAAGAGGGTCGTGCTGGGCAGGAGGGTGGCGATCAGGTCTGGGAGGCGCATGAGCCACGGGAATACCTGGGAGCTGACCCACGCCGTGGTAAAGATGAACAGCGTCGGCGCCAGAAAGAGGAGGGGGTCGCTCACCCGATTGTCCTCGCCCGGCTGGTAGCTCACCAGGCCAAAGGTGCCGCGGGCGCGGAGCTGGTTGTAGGCATAGGCCGTCGTGGCGATGAGGATGGCGCTCAGCATCAGGCGCAGCGTGATATCGCCCCAGGAGGCGCGCGCCCGCTCCCGCCCATAGGTGACGATGGTGCGGGCCGCCCCGCGCAGACTCGGCACGAGCCGCGCCCCCAGCGACACCGCCGACGCCAGCGCGACGAGGCGCCAGTCGAGCGCCTGGGTGGCCAGCTCCAGCGGCTCGCGGCGGTCGAACGAGAGAAAGCTCGAGTTCCAGGCGGTGACCTTGGCGATGGCCAGGCTGGCCAGCATTCCCACCGGCGCGGCGAGCGCGATGTGGATGAGCCCCTCCATGGCCGCGATGGCCAGGACCTGGATGCGGCTCGTGCCGCGGCTCACCAGCACCGCCAGTTCGCTGCGCTGGTAGCGCACCGCGATGGAGGCGATGGAGGCGATGAAAAAGAGCAACAGCCCCATGATCGGCAGGCTAAAGCCGAACAGCAGGCGCTTGAGCACCGTCGTGCGCCGCTGCACGTCTTGCAGCGGTTCGATGGGCGTGCGGTCCACCCGCAGGCTCGGTATCATCCCCTCGGCGCGGAACTGGGAGGCCTGCACGCCGGCGGAGTACTGATCCACGCGGTCGAAGCGCAGTCGCCCGTCGTCCATGACATAATACCAGAAGGAAAAGTCGGTCTGCTGCGGCATAAAGGGGGCGACAAAGCGGGCGAACGCGTCCTGCGTGGTGACGAACTCGTCCTTGAGCAGGTCGTGCGGGTTGCGATACCAGAAGGGGCCCTCGGGGTCGGTGGCCTGCCATGTGCCGGCGATGCGCACGCGCATTACCTTGTCGGCGGGCACGGCGTTATGGTTCAGGAACTCGAACGCCTCGCCGGGCCGGGCGCCGAGCTTGGTGAGCATCTCCGGACGCGCCCACACGAGCAACTCGTCCGCGGCGTCGGCATCCGCGAACGGGCGCCCCTCGAGGACCTCCATCTGCTCGTCGGCGCCGAGGATGCAGTTGACGCGCACCTGGCGCAGTTCCCGCTGGGCGTAGCGCGTGTCTTCGGGGAGGGCGCGCAGCGTCAGCGCGTGGCTGCCGAGCTGCACATAGCGGTTCTTGACGGGGAGCCCGACCTCGTGGGAGGTGACGGCGCCGAGCCAGTCGGCCGTCTCGAGGGCGCGCCCCACCGACATGGCCTCGGGCGCGTTGGGCACGCGGTAGAAGCGCATCGCCAGCAGGGGATTGGCGTTGCCAAAGGCATAGCTGGCGAGTTCCTGGCGCAGAATGTAAAAGCCGACCGAGTCGGTGAACACGGGGATGCTGGCCAGCAGACCCACGATCAACACAATGCCGACCAGCGAGAGGAGTGTCAACCCCCATCGGCTGCGGGCGCGCCTGAACGCAAATGTACCGAACGAAGCCAAGCCCATTGCTTCTCGCATCCGGTCATTGATGCTTCGGTCTCGTAGCGCACGGCGCATTCTAGTGGTAATGGGCCAAGAAGGCAAACCAGCAGCTTGCATCACCCGCTCCATCGGGGGTAGAGTAGCGCCAACACCACGCCGCCGAAGGACGACGGCTATGCGCTCTACGGGGCGCGCCGAAGGAGGTTCGCATGTCACCGAGCACCAGCACAAAGGCGTGTAGCCCAGTACCGACGTTCCAATCCATCGGGGTGCGGCCAGTGATCAACGGGATGGGTACCTTTACCATCCTCAGCGGGTCGCGGGCCCTGCCCCAGGTGGTCGATGCCATGCGCGAGGCGACCAACGCCTACGTGGAGATGGGCGAGCTGATGGACTGTGTGGGCGCGCGCCTGGCCGAGTTGACCGGCGCCCCCTGGGGCTATGTGTCGTCCGGCTGCGCCGCCGCCCTAGCCGAGATCACCGCTGCCGCCATCGCCGGCGCGGACCCAGAAAAGATGGCGCGCCTGCCCGATACCACCGGCATGCGCAACGAGGTGGTCATCCAGCGCTGCCATCGCAACACCTACGATCGCGCCATTCTGGGGGTCGGCGCCCGCATCATCGAGGTGGAGACGGTGGCCGACTTGCGCGCCGCCATGAGTGAGCGCACCGCCCTGGTAGAGATGACCAGTGATGACGGCCGCGGGCAGCGCATCCCCAACAAGCAGATGATCGCCGTGGCCCGCGAGTATGGCATTCCCAGTCTGGTGGACGCCGCCGCCGAGCGCCCCGACGTGCCGAATCGCTACCTGGAGATGGGCGCCGACGCCGTAGCGTACAGCGGTGGCAAGTGCCTGCGGGGCCCCCAGGCCTCCGGCCTGGTGTTGGGCCGCAAGGACCTGCTCAAGGCGGCCTTTATCAACGGCGCACCCTACCATTCCGTGGGCCGCCCCATGAAGGCCGGCAAGGAAGAGATCATGGGGCTGCTGGCGGCGGTGGAGGCCTGGGTTTCGGGCCGAGACCACGAGGCGGAGTGGAGGATGTGGGAGGGTTGGCTGGACTGCATCGACGCCGCCGTGCGCGCTATCCCCTCGGTGTCCACTAGCATTCGCCAACCCGGCCTCTCCAACGTGGCGCCCAACCTTGTCATCACCTGGGACGCCGCCACCCTGGGACACACCTCGGCGCAGGTGTTCTCCGCCTTGTGGGAGGGTGAGCCCTGCATCCGTCTGCACGCCACCGATCGCGGCGTGACGGTCAACCCCTACATGATGGAGGATGGCGACGCCGAGATCATCGCCAAGCGCCTGAGCGCGCTGCTATCGGCGCCGGCCGCCGCGCAGCCCAAGGCGCCGGATGCGCCGGCCGCAGACGTCAGCGGCGCATGGGAGGTGTGCACGCGCTATGTGCTGGGCGAGAGCCGCCACGGGGTGACGCTGGAGCAGGACGGGGCCGCGCTCTCGGGCGTCTGCCGCTCGCCTTTCGAGGCTTCGCCGGTCACCGGCTGTGTGGCGGGCAACCAGGTCGAGTTCCGCACGCGTCTGGGACACCACGCCACGCGTAACGAGTACGTCTTTTACGGCACGGTCGACGGGGACGCCATGTTCGGCACGGTGACCCTCGGCGAGTTCGGCCGGGCCGAATGGAGTGCCCAGCGCGTGCAGTAGGGTCGGCGCGCATATCAACGGTACGAACACACCCGTCCGGGCGCTGCGGCTTGTGCTCCGCGCATCGGGCGGTTAGAATGGCGCGCGTCACCGACGACGCGTCATCGACGACACCTGCTCATCATCAGGAGACGACCAGCATGACGGAGCGGAGGCGTCCGGCCGGCCGCTTGCGCGCCTACCCCGAGCGTTGCCAGGGGTGCCAGGCGTGTGTCGTCGCCTGCTCCCTCGTCCATGAGGGTCGCGTGGAGCCCGTCCACGCGCGGCTGCGCGTGATCGTCGACCCCCTGCGCGCCGCCCACGAGGTGCGCGTCTGCCACCAATGTCGCCGGGCGCCCTGCGCTGCGGCCTGCCCCCGAGGCGCCATCACGTACGTGTCCGCCGCGGGCGGCTACTGGGCGGTGGATGCCTCCGCTTGCGATGGCTGCGGGCTGTGCGTGGCCGCCTGCCCCTTCCACGTGCTGATGCTTGCCTTTGACGGCGACACGATACGCCTTTGCGACACCTGCCAGGGCGCGCCCGAGTGCGTGGCGAGCTGCCCGGCGGGCGCCCTGGAATGGGAGGAGCGATCGTGACCGATGCCAGGGCATTATCCGCCGGGGCCGCGCCGTGGGCAGGGCGCATCCTCCACGTGGACCTCACCAGCGGCCGCGTCGAGACGCTGTCGACGCTCGAGCACGCGCGTCACTACCTCGGCGGGCGGGGGCTCGCGGCGCGCCTGGCGCTGGACCTCATCCCCCCGGGCATGGGGCCCTACGACGCCGAGAGCCCGCTGTTCTTCATGACCGGCGCACTGGTGGGCACCCCTGCGCCCTCCGCTGGCCGCGTGACCATCTGCGGCCTCAGCCCGCAGGCCTACCCCCACGAATGGTACACGCGCTCCAACCTGGGCGGCCACTGGGGCGCGGAACTCAAATACGCCGGCTATGACGGGCTGATCGTCACGGGGCGTGCGCCGCATCCCGTGACACTACACATCGACAATGACGGTGCCACCCTGCGCGAGGCGGGCGACCTGTGGGGCATGGGCCTGATCGCTACCCAGGCGCGCCTGCGCGAGGCCCTCGGTCCCGAGACGCGCGTGCTGGCCATCGGGCCGGCGGGCGAGCACCTCTGCCGCTACGCCGTCATCGCCACGGGCACCGAGAGCGCCGCCGGGCAGGGGGGCTTTGGCGCCGTGATGGGCAGCAAGCGTCTCAAGGCGATCGCCGTGCGCGGCCGGGGGGGCGTGGCGGTGGCCCATCCCCGGGAGATGCTGCGACGCGCGCGCCTCATCTCGGAGGCGGCCCTGGCGCGCTACGGCCGGGGCATGCCCGATGAGAACCCGCGCTCCGACGCGTACGGCCAGCGCCCGGCCCCCTGCACCTACCTCTGCCCGCGCGCCTGCGGCGACTTTTACCAGCGCGTGCCCGGGGTGGTGCACCCCGAGCAGACCTACGCCGGTCAGGTGTTCTGCTGCGCCCCGCGTCTGGCCGGCGGGGAGTGGCTGGGGGCACGCTTTGCCCCCGAGGCGGCGTTCGAGCTGGCCCAGATGTCCAACGATCTCGGGCTCAACCACTGGGAGTTGACCTTCGGCCTGGGCCCGTGGCTGCTGGCCTGCCAGGCGCGGGGCGAGCTGCGCGCCCTCGATGGGCAGGCGCTGAACCTCCAGGAGCCCACCTTCTGGGCCGAGATGATGGACCGTATCGCCCACCGCCGCGGCTGGGGCGACTTGCTGGCCGAGGGTGGCCCGCGGGTGGCCGACATCCTGGGGGTGGGGCAAGACCTCATCGGCGACTATTACCCCGCCTACGGCCAGAGTTCCCACTGGGACGGGCACGGCTCCTTTCCCTCGCCGCACTTTCCCTACTGGCTGGTCACCTCGCTGCAGTGGGCGCTGGATACCCGCGATCCCATCGGCGGGGGGCACGGCTACACCACCAACATCTTTGGCCTGGTCCGTGCGGTGAGCCCAGAGGACGCCGCGGCGCAGGCGCAACTGCGGCGGGTCGGCGAGCGGCTGTACGGCAGCGCCGCGGCGGTGGATCCGCGGGGCGGCTATGAGGGCAAGGCGGAGCCCGCCGTGCGGCACCAGAACCGCGGCGCCCTGAAGGACAGCCTGGGGGTGTGCGATAACATCTTTCCCATGCTCACCGACCCTGCGCGCGAGGATTACCTCGTCGCGGTGGACGGCGTGGAGGGGTGGCGGCTGGAGCACCACCTCTTCGAGGCGGCCTGCGACTGGGACCTCTCAGCGGAAGACCTGGACCGCGCCGGGGATCGCATCTTTACCGCCGAGCGGCTGCTGGCCATCCGTAACTGGGGCCGCGACCGCGCCACGGATGAGACCATCATCGCTTACCTGCAGCGCCCCGAGGGGAGCGTCAACCCTTACCTGGGGGAGCGCGTGACCCTCGACGTGGAGGCGTACCGGGCGCTGCTGGATGCCTGCTACGCCCTGCGCGGCTGGGATCCGGCCACGGCGCGCCCCACGGAGGCAACGCTGCGTGCCCTGGGGCTGGAGGGGTGGGGTGAGGGGACCGCTGTCGCGGGGACGGCACCCTCTCGTAGGGGCGACCGGCCGGTCGCCCCTACCACGCTGCCCTGAAAACCACCACGATGCTCGTTTCCGGCGGTGCTAACCCATCGTGATAACTCGGGACGACGGGGGGGCCGAATGGAGCGCCGCCGTCCCGGCGGCTGAGAAACGCGAGCGGAGATCGGCGCCCGAGCACCGGAACCCGCGCACCATTCCCATCTCGGGTGGAAAGGGGCACGATGCACATCTACGACCTGGATACGCCGGCCTTGGTCATCGACCTCGACGTCCTGGAGCGCAACATCGCCAACATGGCCGCCCACTGCCAGGACCTGGGGATCGCCCTGCGGGTGCACACCAAGACCCACAAGATCCCCGAGATCGCCCGCATGCAGCTCGCGGCGGGCTCCCAGGGGATCGTCTGCCAGAAGGTGGGCGAGGCGGAGGTGATGGCGCGGGCCGGCATCCGCGATATCCTCATTCCCTACAACATCCTCGGCCCCCAGAAACTGCGGCGCCTCACGGCGCTGGCGCGCATGGCGCGGAATGGAGGGCATTCCGCCATCACCGTGGCGGCGGATTCGGAGGAGACGGTGCGCGGCCTCTCGGCCCAGGCCGCCGCCGACGGCGCGACGATCCGCGTGCTCGTCGAGGTGGACACCGGCGGCGGGCGCTGCGGCGTGCAGACGCCCGAGGCGGCGCGCGACCTCGGGCGACTCGTGGCGGATCTGCCGGGGCTGGAGCTGGCGGGGATGATGACCTTCCCCAGCAACCCGCGCGCACAACCGTTCTTTGACTGCGCCCGCGACCTGTGGGCGCGCGACGGGCTGCCGTGTGAGGTGCTCAGCGGCGGAGGCACCGGCCTGGAAGCGGTCTCCAAGGAGCTGGGCTTCACGGAGCATCGCAGCGGCTCGTACGCCTATGAGGGGCTGACGCGCATCAAGACCTCCGCTGACCTCACGCCGGAGCGCTGCGCGTTGCGCGTCATCGTGACAGTGGTCAGCGTGCCGACGCCCGACCGCATCATCATCGACGGCGGGCAAAAGACCTTCGAGAGCTATCCCCCCAAGCCCTACGGGCTGGTGGTCGAGCACCCCGCGGCGCGCATCCAGGCCATGTCGGTGGAGCACGGCCACGTGGACGTCTCGGGGTGCGACCACCGCTTCCGGGTGGGGGAAAAGCTGTCCGTCATCCCGCTGCACCAGGGCAAGGTGACCAACATGCACGACGAGGTGGCCGCCGCTCGCAACGGCGAGGTGGTGTGCGTGTGGGACGTGGCGGGACGCGGCAAGGTGCGGTAAGCCGAGGAGCCGCAGCGGGCGGAGCCTCGATTGACACACATTCCGGAAAGGAGCGCTATGGAGAAGCAACTCATCATTCCCGAGGGCACCGATGTGAGCAAGATGACTATCGCCCCCGCCGTGCGCATCGGCGACCTGCTGTACCTCTCGGGGACGGCCGGCGTCGACCGCGCCAAGGGCGGCCTGGCGGGCGACGACGTCTATTCCCAGGCCCAGCAGGCTCTCAAGAACCTGGGCGAGCTGTTGGAACTCGCCGGCTCGTCGTGGGACAAGGTGGTGAAGGTGAACTGCTGGCTGGTGCACGCCTCGCGCGACTTTGCCGGCTGGAACAAGGCCTTCAAGGAGGTCTTTCCCACCAACCCGCCGGCGCGCACCACCGTGGGGGGCGACATCGCTATGGAGGGCGCCCTCTGCGAGGTGGAACTCATCGCCACCGTCTGACCGCCATCGCGTGCGACGGGGGCCGCGCGGCCCCCGTCGCGCCCTGTATGCCCATTGGGGAGGTGCGTCTTGTCGCGCTATGACCTCTTGATCCGTGGCGGCGAGGTGCTGGACCCCGCCCGTGCCTTTCGGGGGCGCGCCGACGTCGCCGTGCGCGACGGGCGCATCGCCGCCGTCGCGCCCGAGCTGCCGGCGGAGGGGGCGGGGTGCGTCCTCGACGCCACCGGCCGCCTGGTGACGCCCGGGCTGGTGGACCTACACACCCACCTGGGGTTCGAACTGCACACTGAGGTGGTGGACCCCAACGCCGTCTGCCCCGCCGCCGGCGTGACCGCCGCGGTGGACATGGGCAGCACCGGCGCGTTCACCTTTTCCTGGTACCGCGAGCGCGTGCTGAGTTGCGTCGTTCCGCGGCTGTACGCCTTTATCAACATCGCCTCCCTCGGCACCATCGCCATCCACCGCCCCTACTACGTCGAGCGCTACGGGCAGTACATCGACGAGGCGGATACCATCCGCACCATCGCGGAGAACCGGCCGGCGATCAAGGGGATCAAGGTGTTCGCCACCTCGGCGATGACGGGCGAGTGGCCGCTCGAGGCGCTGCGGGCAGCGCGGCGCGTAGCCGACGCCACGGGGGTGCCCATCGCGGTGCACGTCTCGGTGGCGCCGCCGTCGCTGGCGGAGGTGCTCGACCTGCTCGGCCCGGGCGACATCGTCACGCACTGCTTCAACCCCCACAGCCAGGGGATCCTCGGCGCCGATGGCCACGTGTTGCCGGAGGTGCGCGACGCGCGGGAGCGGGGGGTGCTGTTCGATGTGGGGCATGGCGCCGGCAGTTTCACCTTTGACGTGGCGCGCCGCGCCCTGGACGATGGCTTTCTGCCGGACACCATCAGCACCGACCTGTACTATGCCAACATCAATGGCCCCGTGTGGGACCTGCCCACGACGATGATGAAATTCCTCGCCCTGGGCGTGCCACTGGAGGAGGTGCTGCGCCGCGTCACCTGCAACCCGGCCCGCGCCCTCGGCGAGCCGGAGATCGGCGCGCTGGCGGAGGGCGCCCCGGCCGACATCGCCGTCCTCAGCCTGGAGGAGGGGGCCTACCCCCTCATCGATAGCCGCAAGGTGACGCTCGAGAGCCCCTGGCGGCTGCGCTGTGAGGCGACGGTGCGCGGCGGCGCGCTGGTCTATGAAAGGGAGGAGGCATGACCAAGCTCACCATCACCAACGTGGAGCGCACCTGGGTCTCGGTGCCGCTCAAGGAACGCCACGCCCGCCACCTGACGCGCGAGAACTGGGACTGGACGGTGTTCGAGGTGCTCAAGGTGCACACCGACGCCGGGCTCACGGGCGTGGGCGAGACGATGTGCTACTATACCTGGGGGCGCGTGCCCCAGGAACAGATCGACCGCGTCATCGGCCGCTCGCCCTTTGAGCTGCTGGATGACGACCGCCTCGGCGCCGGTCTGCAGATGGCCGTCTACGACCTGGTCGGCAAGGCGCTGGAGGTGCCCTGCTACCGCCTGTTTGGCCCCAAGGCGCGCGACGAATGCCCCATCTCGTGGTGGGCCAACGACATGAGCACCCAGGACTGGATCGAGGAGATCCGCGAGGCCCTCAGCCTGGGGTACATGAGCGCCAAGCTCAAGGCGCGCCCCTGGCGCGACCTCGTGGCGCAGATGCGCACCCTGGCGGGGATGGTGCCGTCCGATTTCATCTTTGATTCCGATTTCAACGGCTTTTTGCGCGACGCGGCGGCCGGCGTGCCGTACCTGCTGGAGCTGGAGCGCGAGGTGCCGTCCATCACGATTTTCGAGTCGCCCATCCCGCAGGGGGACGTGGCGGGCAACGCCCGGCTGCGACGCGGCATCACACGCGCCGTGGCGATGCACTATGGCTCGCCGCCCGTCGAGACGGCCATGCGCGAGGAGGTGTGCGACGGTTTCGTCATCGGGGGTGGCGTGCGGCGCGTGCGCGCTCAAGCGGACGTGGCGGCTGCCTTCAACAAGCCCTTCTGGCTGCAGATGGTGGGCACCGGCCTCACCACGGCCCTCATGCTGCACCTCGGGGCGGCCCTCACCCACGCCACCTGGCCGGCGGTCACCTGCCACGAGATCTACCAGGACGACCTGATCACCGAGCGCATCCCCATCGCCCACGGCTATGGCCGTGTGCCCGAAGCGCCCGGGCTGGGGGTGACGCTGGACGAGGAGGCGGTGGAGCGCTATCGCGTCGAGGAGGGGTACCGCCCGCCGGCGCCGCGCAACCTCTACCGCGTGAGCTGGCCCTCGGGGATGCGCGTGACCTATCCCCCGGGCAAGCTCAACATCACGGGCGTGTGGGACGATTTCGCCGCCGGCAACCGACCCCTGTTCCATCCGGGTGTGCGGCTCGAGATCCTGCCCGACGACGGCTCGCCGGCCTGGGCCGAACTGAACGAGCGCGCGCACTGCGCGCCCGTCCGTGACTAAGGGGGACGCCATGAAACCTGTCGAAGAGATCCTGTGGGCCAACCACACCCGCGGCGAGTTCCTGGAGTGGGCCAAGCGTGGCACGGTGGTGATCGTGCCCATCGCCTCCACGGAGCAGCACGGCCTGCATCTGCCCGAGGACACCGATCAGCGCACGGTGGAGTATGTCTCGCGCGAGGCGGCGCGTCGCCTGGACGTGCCCGTGCTCGTGACGCCGACGATCCCCTTTGGGGTCTCGCCGCACCACATGGTACACCCGGGCACCATCACCCTCAGCGTCGAGACCACCGTCCGCGTGCTGAAGGAGGTGTGCCGGTCCATCGCGGCGCACGGCTTTGAGCGCATCCTGATCCTGAGCGGACACGGGGGTAACGGCAACACCGTGGGCGCCGCGGCGCTGGAACTCAAGCACGAACTCAACCAGCAGGTGGCTGCCTTTAACTGGTTCGACCCGGTGCAGACCAAGATCGACGCCATCACCGAGGGCCCCTGCCACACCATCGGCCACGCGGGCGAGGCGGAGACCTCGGCGATCCTGTTTACGGCGCCGCATCTCGTGCGCCGCGAGCGGTACGCGCTGGTGGCCGACATCAGCGACGATCCCTCCACCGGCACGGCCGAGAAGGGGCAGCGCATCTTGGAGGCCGGCGTCGAGGCGCTGATGGCCACGCTGGAGCGGATGGCCGCTCAGCCTGGACGCCGCGTCGTGGGGATCGAGCGCGCCGAGGCCTGACGCGCCGTCGCCGCAACGAAAAGGGGCTGGAACGTCTCGTTCCAGCCCCTTTGGCGTTCGGGGGGGGAGGGTGGCGCGATACCTAGGAAGATTGCTCTCGTCGCTGAGCGCTCTCCAGCCGACACTGGGGGTTGCCGGCCGTGCGAGGACCGTCCGTTGCCCTCCCAGAAGCATTCTACAGGATTCTCTGCGGCGGCGTAACGTCGGATCCGGCAATCTTTGTTGCCGGATCAGGCAAAGTTTATTGCCGGATCCGGCAATAAGCGGTTCGTACCTGCCAGACGGGGCATGGGAATCAGTCTTCTGCCGTAGGGCGCTGCCCTAGCTCGAGGGTGGAGGCGCGGTAGGCGGCCTCGACGCGGTTCGAGACGCGCAGCTTGTCATAGACGTTGCGCAGGCAATAGCGCACGGTGCGCTCGGATATGCCCAGCACCTGGCCGATCTCGCGGTCGGTCAGCCCCTCCACGAGGAGCTGCAGAATCTGCACCTCACGTCCCGTCAGCTGCGGCTCCTCTTCGTCGTCGGCGGCCTCGGCATTCCCGGATGGTGGCTGGGTAAGCTTTTTCATCAGGTGACGGCTGAACCAGGTGCCCCCCTCCACCACCGTGTGCAGGGCGTGCACCACCGCCTCCGGCACCTCGTCCTTGAGGATGTACCCCGCCACGCCGGCGTTGACCAGCCCACGCACGTAGGCGTCATCGTCAAAGGCGGTGAGGATCAGCACCTTGACGCCCGGACACCGCTCCCGCAGGTAGGTCACCGTCTCGATGGCCGACGGGCCGGGCATGCTCAGATCGAGCAGCAGCACGTCCGGCTCGCGCTCCTCCGTCAGGCGACGCGCCTCGACGCCGTCGGCGGCCTCGCCCACAAAGACGATATCCGATTCGTTGCACAGCGTGGCGCGGATACCGGCCCGCACCAGTGGGTGGTCATCCGCCAGCAGAACCCTGATTGGCGTGTTGTCCATCGTCCCCCTCTCGGTTGACGGTGATGTGAACGATGATCTCGGAGCCGGCGCCCGGCTCGGAACGGATGGTGAGGTTGCCGCCCACCTGGGCGACGCGCTCGGCAATGCTGACGAGGCCAAAGTGGTCGCGCGATGCCAGTTCGCTGAGACGATGTGGCACCTCGAATCCGCAGCCGTCGTCGCGCACGGTCAGACGGAGCTGCTCTTCCTCGGAGCGCAGCCGCAGCGCGACGTGGGACGCGTTCGCGTGCTTGATGGCGTTGCGCATCCCCTCCTGGGCCACGCGGAACAGGCAGAGCGCCACCGGGATGGGGATTGGGAGGGCCCCGTCCCTCACGTCAACCTCGATCTCGGGCGCATCGTCGCCGTACTCGCGCTGCAGCCGCGAGACGTAGCCGTGCAGGGCGGCCGCGAGCCCCAACTCCTCCAGCCCGGGCGGTCGCAACTCGCCGATCATGCCGCGCAGTTCCGTGGCGACGTCGAGCACCTCCTGGCGCGTCATCTCCATGGTGGCGAGGAGCGTGTCCGCGTCGCGGTCCTCCCCCGAGCCGTTGGCGGATGCGCGGCGGTGGCGGGCGGCGAGTTGGTAGCTGATGCCGATCAGCTGCTGCACGGCGCCGTCGTGGAGTTCCTGGGCCAGGCGCCGCCGCTCCTGCTCGCCCGCCTCCAGGAGCTGTCGGTGGGCGCGCGCCAACTCCTGACGGCCGGCGCTCACCTGGTCGACGAGCCGCACGTTGTGCGCCGCGATGCCCGACTGGTACGCCAGCGTCGAGAGGATGTCATAATCCTGCGGCGTGAAAAAGTCGTCCCCCGCCTTGGGGCCGAGCAGCAGGATGCCGTGGAGCACGCCCGCGGACACCAGGGGAAGCCAGAGCGCCACCCCAGGCGCGGCGAGGATGGCCCGCTCCGACTCGCGAAGCCGGATGTCCGGCAGGGAGGCCCGGAGGTCGTCGTGACCGATCGGCGCCGCCCGGCGTTCCAGGCTCAGGGCGAGGGCGCCATCCGCCGGCAGCACCTCTGGCAGCTGGGGCACCGCGCCATAGCCCGACACCGGCACCAGGGCGTCATCTTGCCCCCGGATGTACAACCTGCTCCACGAGAGGTGCATGGCGGTGGCCAGGTCGCGCACCAGGATGCGCTCCAGCACGCTGCGATCCAGGGTGGTGGAGAGGGACTCGGCGAGGTGCCCGACGACGCTGCTGTAGCTGGCGGAGCGGCCGAACCAGATCCAGTCCGTAAGCCGCGTCAACCG
>ENA-UOUL01001797-UOUL01001797.1-bioreactor-metagenome-genome-assembly--contig:-NODE-1797-length-27852-cov-4.133789_pt1 | contig 27852 bp, 20 predicted proteins | sample MGYA00249838_ERZ747220 | MGnify/ENA primary metagenome ERZ747220 (study PRJEB28778, sample SAMN05720191) | bioreactor metagenome | isolation source: Anaerobic biogas reactor | place: USA:Washington...
TCGTCGGGGGCGCGGCCTCGCCCTTTTCCTCTTTTTATATTCTTCACATCATACTGGCGGCCATGTTGATGCCCAGGATGGAAGCTTTCTTTCAGGCTCTGTTCGGTTACGCCCTTTTTGCGGCGTTAGTTATGATGCAATTGTTTGAGATTCTGCCAACCTACAACCCTGTCGGCTCGGTTGCTGTGGGCGTGTCGATGGATTGGCGTTTCGCCGCAACGCTTTTGACCGTACAGGCTATTCTCTTTATCGTGACCACTTTGCTTGTTTCCGAAATCGCCGCCGCCTTGAAGCGCGGCGAACGCGCCTTGAGTGAGCTGAATGTCGAACTCAAACAGCTTTCAGAAATGCGCCGGGATTTTCTGCATGTCGTAACGCATAATCTCAAGGCGCCTGCGGCCGCCGCCACCATGCTGCTGGAGACCGTGGAAAGCCTTTGGTCGACAAATGCGTCTAACAGCGCGCGGGAGGCGATCAAGCGCGCCCGGCGCCGCACCCAGGAATTGGGTGAACTCGTGCAGGACCTGCAGCAGCTTTCGGCCCTTGAAAGCGGGGCGTTGCGGGGGCAGGAACAGCATTTCAGCCTGAACGACACGGCCCGCAAGCTGGCTGAAGAATATGGCGAGTCGGCCGCCCTGAAAAAACAGCAAGTTGAACTGCTGCTTGAGGAAGGATTGCCGGAGGTGCATGCGGTGCCTCGCCTGATCCTGGAAGCGGCGGCGAACTATGTGACCAACGCGATCAAGTATACCCCGGAAGGGGGGCACATCACCCTGCGCACCTTCAGCGAAGCGGGACAGGTGGTTTTCGAAGTGGAAGATACCGGCGTGGGCATACCGAAGGAATGTCTGGGCAACCTTTTCGGTGAATTTGTAAGGGCTCCCGCCCAGGTGTCGGGCGAGCGGCCCCCGGGTATCGGGCTGGGCCTGTCCATCGTGAAACGCATCCTGCAGTATTATGACGGACGTGTTTACGTGTCCAGCACGCTAAACAAGGGGAGTGTGTTCGGCTTTGCCCTGCCGCTTCCGGGCGGCGCCGCTGTCAAAGCGGTCGAATAGTACGGCCGGTTCCGCTTTCCTTAAGCGGCATCATACTCCGAACAGATTTCCAGGAGCAGTTGCAGTGTTTTGGCCAGGCAGTCCTCTTCCACCACGTCCACCGTGTCGCGGCGGTTGTGGTAGTAATGGGCCGGGGCGGGGTTCATGGCACAGATGGCGGCTGTCGGTAGGCCCGCCTGGGTGAAGGCTGTTCCGTCGCTGGAGCCCACGGTAACGGTGGCATTCCTGAGATCCAGGCCGCAGTTTCGGCCCGCGCTGCGGACCAGCTCACACACGCGCGGATCATGGGCAACACGCCCGTTCAAGTCCCGGTTATACAGGGCAAGGTGCGCCAGTTCTGATACCGTGTCCACCGCAATAACAACGGTGGGTGTGGCATCCAGTTCCGCGCGGTGCGCCTGGATGTATGCCCGCGCGCCTTCCAGTCCCGCTTCTTCGGAGCCCGTGACCAGGGCCGTGACTTCCGTATTTTCAAAAGAGAGGTTCTCGGCCTTCATCCATTTCACCAGTTCCGTCACGCACAGCGCGCCGCTCAAGTTGTCGCCGGCGCCGGGCGACACGGTTCTGAAGTTGGTAAAGACCAGGCCGATCAGCAATCCCGGCAGCGTGAATACATGTGAAAGCCCCAGCCACTGCCAGACTGCGGCCCCTGTATATACGCCCCCCGTCAAAGCCGCCGCGAGTGTTGTGCCAAGCACATACAGCACCGAAAGCAGCAACAGCACAACAAACACTGGAAAGATGCGCGGGCACCACCGGTGGAAGCGCCATTCGTAGGCCGCATCGGCGTGGCCCGCCAGGATGATCCGCTGTTTTCGTTCACCGGAAGGCGGCAACGACGCGGACAGGTTCAGCGATGTGGACTTTGGGAAGAAGCGCGAGAGAATGTGGTTGTAATACACCAGTTCGCATACAAATACGATCACGGCGAAGATCGCCGGTAACGGCGACAGGCGCGGCGCAATCCAGTACAAGGGCAGTGAACAGAGCGTCAACAACGAGCATACCAGCGGCATGGCCATGAAGGCCTTCTGCGCTACGGGGAAGGGTTCCAGCGCGACGTCGAATCCAACCGCTACCAGCTCCTGTTTCAACTGCTCCTGACAGGCGCGCTCACCCGGGCTGCCCGGCGGCCGCTGCCCGTGTTTTTTAATGATGCCTCCCATGGAGACTTTGATGGCGCATGCGAGTTCAGCTGCCGTTTCAGGGGTGAGTTTGTTCGTCATAGATGAGGCTCCCATACGATAGATGATCTCATATAAGAACCTGCAATTCAAAACGTGGAAAATCTCCCTTCTGATACCACATTCTTGGGGGATAACAGTGATTTCCTGCACCTTGCCTAACCCATTCGCGGACGCTAAATCCAAGAATGGCCGTTGATACTGTCTTTTTGCGGAGTGGGCGAAGCATAACAAGAGGTTTTCATTTTTTAGGAAGGTCTAGTGGAACGCAATCTGTGGTAGGACTGTCGTACGATCGCACCTCGCATCTGATTGGAAAATAGTGTTAATATACATGAAAGAGAATTCTATTCACATAAGTTTCGGAAATGGACGGTGTACAGATGTATATCAATGATGGAAGTGATCCGCTACGTAATATGCGTGTGAATCGATGTATACGATAAATAAAATAAAGCAGGAAGTATCATGACCGACGATAGCACGAATCAGGAGAACGCACGGAAATGGACCATTTATGACATTGCCCGGGAGGCCGGAGTTTCCACGAATACGGTAAGCAAGGTATTTAACCGCAAGAGCGGCGTGGGGCCCGAGACCCGAAAGCGCATAGAAGAAATTATTCAGCGTGTCGGTTTTGCCCCCCATATCGGCGCCCGGGGACTTCGGGCAAAACAGAATGCCTGTATCGGGGTATCGGTGCCTGCGCCCTTCGATGTGGCGCCGGTCAGTCAAAGTTTCCTGTTATGGATGTTTGCCCTTTTGTACCGTGTGTTCAGTGTTCATGGAGAATACATCTGTTTTGACCTGAGTCCCTTTACGGCGCGCGGGGAGGTGGATTATGCCCGGGGTATATTTGAACAACTGTTCAAAGCCTGCGTGCTGGTGGGTCCTTTGGCGCTGGATGACAAGCGTATTCATCAGGTGCATAAAAGTGGGATTCCCTATATGGTGCTGGGCCGTCTTGATGCCTTGCCGGAGTGCAGCAGCGCCGCGGTGGACTACGTTACCGGGGCTTATCTGAGCACCCAATACCTCCTGCGGCGGGGCCATACGCGTATCGCCATGTTAAAGGCGTTCCAAGGCTATCAGCCGGGCATAGAACGGCTGCGCGGTTACGGGCGTGCCTTGGAGGAGGCGGGACTTCCCGTAGATAAAAGCCTGATACACAATGTGAAATTTGGCGCGAAAAATGTGACAAGCGTGGTGGAAGACATGTTGCAGGATCGTTCCGTTACGGCATTAATCGAGTCCAGCGCCACCGAGGATGGCGCCAGTGTGCGTGAAGGCCTGCGCCGCGCCGGACGGCAGCCCGGCCGGGATATCGAGATCGTTTCCTGGACCTACAAGGAGAATGCTTCCGTGTTGCGTGAAGAAGCGGCCCATTTGTGGCTGCCTGTGCGGGAAGCGGCGGAAGAAGGTATCGGGCGGCTTGCCGATTGGATTTACGGACGTCAAAATGGCCCCATACAGGTGCTCTACCAGCCGGTGCTGCGGGAGACTGCCGGAGAAGAGGAAATTGAAAAGCCGCGGCGTTTGTTTGAAACGCTCGAATAATCGCAGGCTTGTGTCGCAACGGCCGCGGTGAAAGCGAACGTGTTTTAACCGCTTGCCTGGAAGTCATCAACAACATCGGCAACAGCCTCTTTTACGGGCGGACTTGAACTGAGCGGCCCGGGTTTATAGACTAAGGTCGTGTAACCCCACTATACCAATTGAAACTTAAGGAGTATATTCATGAACTTTGCCGTGTCTACTGCGGAGGCTTATGTCGCCGATGGCACTCCCCTGCCCGAAGCGTGTTCCCGTACCACCCATCTTGCGGTGGGTGCCCATCAAGATGATCTGGAAATCATGGCCTTTGACGGTATCATCAATTGTTTCCAGCGTTCCGACCGCTGGTTTTCGGCGGTGGTGGTGACCAATGGCGGCGGTTCGCCGCGTACGGGCTTGTACGAGAAGCTTACGGATGAGGAAATGATGGCGGTGCGCCGGACGGAGCAGAAGAAGGCCGCCATGATCGGCGATTACAGTGTTCAGTTCCTGTTGAACCACCCCAGCGGGTCCGTGAAGGACGGCGCAAACGCATCGGTCGTGGATGATTTGTATGCCGTTCTTGACGCTACGCGCCCAGAGACGGTGTTTACCCATAATCCGGCCGACAAACATGACACCCATGTGGGCGTAATGTTGAAACTGATCGCGGCCATCCGCAGGATGCCCGGGGAAGCGCGCCCCAAAAAGGTCTATGGTTGCGAAGTGTGGCGAGATCTGGACTGGATGTGCGATGCGGACAAGACGGTATTCGACGTATCCGCCCATGAAAACATGCAGGCCGCGCTGCTGGGCGTGTTCGACTCTCAGGTTTCCGGCGGCAAGCGCTATGACCTGGCGACCTTAGGCCGCCGCCGCGCCCATGCCACCTATTTCGCCTCCCATAATGTGGACACCGCTACGGGCATCAATTTCGGCATGGACTTGACCCCCCTGATTCAGGATGACACGCTTACTGCGCGCGAACTGTTTCATCAGCACATCCGGCGTTTTTCGGAAGAGATCGAAGAACGCTTGAAGAAGGTGGGCGGCTGACGCGTGCAAGCGGCCCGTGAAACGCATAACCGGCAGTGGAGAATCGATAATGAAGCCTGTTCAACTCCTGGGTATCCTGTTGCTGCTGGCGGCGCTTTGCGGCTGCGGCGGTGAACGTCGTGATCCCTCGGACCTGGGCGAGATTTTGACCGAATACGGCAATGACACGGCAGCGGAAAAGGGTGACTGGTTGATGCTGCAGATGCCTGCGGAGATGCCGCACCTGAATCCGCTCACCAGCTCTGATTATTATGCCTCCACGGTGCTGGACTGGGTGTTTGACACCCTGCTCGACCGCGACCAGGTGACCATGGACAACATCCCCAATGCGGCGAAGTCCTGGGATATTTCTGACGATCATCTCACCTACACCTTTCACCTGCGTGATGACGTGAAATTTTCAGACGGTGTGCCCATGACCGCCCATGATGTCAAATTTTCTTTTGATAAAGTGATGGACCCTAAGGTGGACGCCCCCTATCTGCGCAATTATTTTGTGGATATCACTGGCTGTGAAGTATTGGACGATTATACGGTCCGTTTCACCTGTAACAAGCCGTATTACCGCCACTTGGTCATGATCGGCGGGCTATATGTTCTGCCAAGGCATATTTACGGCGAGGGCGATTTCAACAATCATCCGAACAACCGCGCGCCGGTTGGCTCGGGCAAATATGCCCTGGAAAGTTGGGAAACGGGCCAGCGAATCACGCTTGTGCGCAATCCCCATTACTGGGGCAGTGCAGAGAAAGGGTGGCCTTATTTCGAAAAGATCGTCTATGCCATCATTCCCGATGACAACACGGCTTTCCAGGTATTGTCCCGGGGCGATCTGGATTTCATGAGCATGCCGCCCGACCTCTTTGTGCGCAGGGCGAATACGCCCCGTTTCAGGGAGCAGTTTAACCGCTTCGCTTATTACCGGCCCGCCTATAACTACATCGGGTGGAACCTGCGCAAACCTATGTTCAAGGACCGGGAAACCCGGCTGGCGCTGGCCATGCTGTTGGACCGGGAACTGCTCCGCGATGAAATCTATTATGGCCAGGCCGTGATTATTTCCGGCAATTTCATGCCCGGAACCCCGGAGCACAACGCGGCTCTTCAACCCGTTCTTTTTGATCCGGACCGGGCCCGTACACTGCTTGCGGAGGCCGGCTGGGGGGATGAGGACGGGAACGGCATTCTTGACCGGGACGGCGCGCCCTTCCACTTTGACGCCGCCACCACAAACCAGAACCCTCTTGCGGAAAAGGTGCTTACCATATTTAAGGAAGAACTCGCCCGCGCGGGTATTGACATGACCATCCGGCCCATGGAATGGGCGTCCCTGCTGGAGCGGGTGGACAAGCGTGAGTTCGACGCCATCCTCATGGGCTGGAGCATGCCGCCCGATCCCGATCCCTACCAGGTGTGGCACTCTTCCCAAGTGGACGCCGGCTCCAATTATGTCGGCTTTGTAAACGGGGAATCCGACCGGGTGATCGAGGATGCCCGCGTCTCTTTTGACCGTGACACGCGGATCGCCCTGTATCACCGGTTCCAGGAAATCCTCCACGAGGAGCAACCCTACCTGTTCCTGTTGGCCCCCAAGGTGCTTGCCGCCGGCGACAAGCGCCTTCACGGTATCCGTGTCTACCCCTTCGGCATTGACCAGCGTGAATGGTTCGTGCCGAAGGCTATGCAGCGGTACGGGGGATAACATGAGAACTGTACGCGGAAGACAGATGATACCGGAACACGAGTGGGAGGAGTAATAAGTCATGCGCGCCTATATTATCCGCAGGCTGCTCCTGATCATCCCCACGTTCATCGGCATCAGCATGCTGACTTTCGCGTTGATCCAGCTGGCGCCGGGAAGCCCCATCGCCTTAAAGCTGCAGGGCATGGATGGCGCCATGCAGGCGGACGCGGCGACGCAGGACATTATCGAGCAGACCAAGGCGCTCTACGGCCTTGACAAACCCATCCCGGTGCAATATGGCCTGTGGCTCGGCCGCCTTGTCCGCCTCGATTTCGGCAACAGCATGAAGGACCAGCGCCCCGTAATGGACAAAATCGGCGAGGCGCTGCCCGTCACCCTCATGTTCAACCTGCTTTCCCTGTTTCTGGTATATCTCATCTCCATTCCCGTGGGCGTGTATTCCGCTACCCATCCTGGAACGAAGCGCGACAGCGCCCTTACGGTGTTTCTGTTTATCCTGTACAGCATGCCGACCTTCTGGGTGGCCATGCTGCTCATCTTGTTCCTGGGCGGCGGCGAGTACCTGGATTGGTTTCCCATCCACGGGCTGCAGTCCGGCGATGCGACGTCGCTGTCTTGGTTCGCGCGCCTTCTCGACCGGCTCTGGCACATGGCGATGCCGCTTTTCTGCATGACCTATGGCGGATTGGCGCTTCTTTCCCGGTACATGCGCGCCGGCATGCTCGATGTGCTGCGCCAGGACTACATCCGCACGGCGCGCGCCTACGGGTTTTCTGAACGCACGGTCGTCTGGAAGTACACCATGCGCAATTCGCTGATCGCCATTGTCACGCTGCTCGGCGGGCTGCTGCCCGCCCTCATAGGCGGCAGCATCATCATCGAAACGATCTTTTCCATCCCCGGCATGGGCCGCCTCGCCTTTGAGGCCGTGCTCAGCCGGGATTACCCCCTGATCATGGGGGAGGTGACCATCGCCTCCCTGCTGACGCTGGCGGGGCTCCTGCTTAGCGATCTTCTGTATGTGGCGGTGGACCCGAGGATTAAACTGGGATGACAGAAACGGACCTTCAGACGGAAAAAACGAGCCGGCGGAGCCTGGTATGGCGGCAGTTCAAGAAGAACAAGCCTGCCATGGTCGGGGTGGCGCTGGTGCTGGTCCTGGGCCTGGTCGCCCTGTTTGCCCCGTTCCTCGCGGGCGATGTGCCCATCGTCATGCGCAAGGATGCAAAACTATACCTGCTTCCAAACGTTATCACCTACGGCGCCCTGCAGGCTGAAAACATGTACCGGAACTTTGACCGCTGGGAACCCGGTCCGGGTGAATTCGCCTGGCGTCCGCCCATCCCTTACAGCCCACTGCGCCAGAACCTGCGGGAGCGGCTCGAACCGCCAGGACGTGAACACTGGCTCGGCACGGACGACCGCGGACGCGACGTGCTCAGCCGCATTGTCTGGGGTACGCGCATCTCCATGTCGGTCGGGTTTATCGCCGTCGGTATTGCGGTGCTCATTGGTATAGTATTGGGTGCCCTCGCCGGTTTCTATGGCGGCGCGGTGGACGCTCTTATCCTGCGGTTCATCGAAATCTGGATTTGCGTGCCGTCTTTCTTCCTGGTCATCACGGTGATGGCCTTCCTCGAACCGAGCATCGTCAATATCATGGTGGTCATCGGTCTGACCGGCTGGCCCGGCATCGCCCGGCTCGTGCGCGGTGAGTTCCTCAAGCAGAAGCAGCAGGAATATGCCATTGCGGCGCGGGCCTCGGGCCTGAACGACCGCCGCATTATTTTCCGCCACTTACTGCCCAACGCGCTCAGCCCCGTATTTGTCAGCGCCACCTTCGGCGTGGCCGGCGCCATTCTCACCGAGTCCGGGCTGAGTTTCCTCGGCTTCGGCGTACCCCCGCCCACCGCCAGCTGGGGCGAAATCCTCAAGCAGTCCCAGAGTTACGTGGATTTCGCCTGGTGGCTCGTGGCTTTTCCCGGGGTCGCTGTTTTTATTACTGTCGTATCTTTCAACCTGGTCGGCGATGGCCTGCGTGACGCTTTGGACCCGCGCCTGCGGCAGTAGTCCAAGCCCCCCTTCAAGTCGTTGAGGGTTCCGGATAGCGCCGGTGTCAGGACGCCAGGCTGTTTGCCACCAGGACGGTCCCGATAATAAGCAACAGAAGAAAGATCAGATTCCGGAACGCTTTTTCCGGAATGCGTGGACCGAGCCAAAAGCCCAGGGCTGTGCCGAGGAGCATGGCGGGGAGGAGGATGGTGGCGTTGACGACGATTCCCCGGTTCAGGGCGCCCTCCCACCACAGATTGGCAATGCCGTAAATTTCAATCAGGGAAAAATACGCGATCAGGTTTGCCCGGAATATGTCCTGATGATGCCCTTGGTTGGCCATGAACAGGACCACCGGCGGCCCGCTCATGGAAGTCGTGCCCCCGGCGAACCCGCTGGCCATGCCCACGGGCAGCGTCAGCCAGAGCGATTCCCGGACGGGTCGGCGCCACCCGCTCCACAGCACCACGGTAAAGACCAGCACCAGCGCGCCCACCAGCAGCCGCATGGTGTCCGGATTTGCGCGGGTCAGCACCTGGATGCCTGCCGCGAAACCAATCATCCCGCCGATGGTCAGGGGTATGACCATGCGGATATGCACATGCCGCCGGTAACGAAGTGTGACCAGGATGCAGTTGAGCACATCCACCAGAAGGATGGTGGGAACCACGGCCACGGGTTCCAGCACCAGCATGATGCAAGGCGCCATGATCATGCTGAAGCCGAAACCGATGCTGCTTTGGGCCGCGCCCGCCACCAGTGCGGTTATGGAGCCGACAATGAAAAAAGGACTCATGAAAGATTCCAGTCCCCGTGATATAACTGCGCAGATTCTACTGTACCTGCGGGTGGGAATCCAACAGGAAAGTCTAAACAACTGGATGTGGCGACGTCTGACCTTGCCTGACGGAGTCGGACGGGGTCAGACGGGCCAGCCGTGTTTTATGCGGTTATTTACGCTTGCCTCTTTTCTACAGCAGGGCCTTCAGTTCTATCAGCGCGAAGCGGGCTTGCGCCTCGCTTTCAAGAAGGGCGCGTTTCGTTTCCGAAATGCCCCGATACTCGGCGAGAACTTCAAAAAGCGTGGTGCCGCCCAGGTGTAGCGCCTGCTCCAGCGCTTCCCGGGAAGCCTCCTGCTTCGGCAGTACCTGGCCGGACAGATGGTCCGCGGTCGCCAGGGCGCGCCGGGTTTCATGCAGCAGGGCAATGGCTTGCCGGACCTCCTCACGATGGGCGGCCTCGTTTTCCGCGCGAATGCGCTGCGTCCTGGCCCTTGCCGCGCTCAGGGCGCCCTGGTTCCTGTCGAACAGGGGCAGTCCAACGCTCAGGCCCACATCGACGGCATTTGAACCCTCTCTGGTGTCCCTGCGCAAGCCGACACGCAGGCTGGGTTCGGGTACGGCCGAGCGGCGCACGGCGTCCGCCTCTCCGGAGGCCTGGGTTTCACGCAGCAGGCGCGCCTGATGCCTTGGACTGTTCAGCAGGCTGTCTTCGAGAACCGTCTCTTCCGGAAGCGTGTCCGGGGTGGGGCTCACCGTTCCCGCGCATTCGGGCAATACATCCGCCTCCATGCCGCAGAGATGGGCCAGCCGGGCGCGCAGGGCGTTCAAGTCCCGGATCGTTTCCTCGAGTGTCGTCTGGTACCGGGCATGTTCGGCTGCGGCGCGCATGTAGTCCACCTCGGGCAGGTCGCCCAGTTCAAAGCGTTTGCGCGTCAATTCCACAAGCGTTCCTTCGCGGGTGCAGAGCTCCCCGGCGATTTCGGCGCGTTGTTGCGCGACAAGGGTTTCATAAAAGAGGCGTTCCGCCTCCGCCGTGATTTCCCGCCGCAGGGACGCCGCTTCAAATTCCGCGGCTTCCGCCCCTGCCAAACCCGCGCGCCGCGCTGTCCTGCGCGCGCCGGACAGGGGCAGGGGCTGGGAGACGCCTGCCAGAAATTCCATGCCGTTTTCCCGGTTTCCTGAAACGGACCAGGATTCCACCCCGATTTCCACTTCGGGATTGGGCGGGAGCCCTGCCTGCAGCGCGGCACCCTTTTCCTCCTCCACGGCCAGGTGCGCGCCGCGCAGCGCGGGATGGTTTTCCAGCGCGCGGGCCACGGCTTCCTCCGCAGTCAATTGTGCCGCGGCCGGCAGGTGGTGACTAACCAGCATTAACGATAAGAAAAGCGGCAGGAGAAAAAAAATTTTATTCATGAGTCGACTCCCCGGGAGCGGCATGATCACTCCCGCAGTTGCTTAAAACCGGCCGCCCGAAGCGCAGGTACAGGGCGGGCACGACAATCATGTTCAGCACGGTGGCGGAAAGGAGTCCGCCGATAATGACTACGGCCATGGGGCTCTGGATTTCATTGCCCGGCGCGTCATGGGCGATCACCAGCGGAACCAGCGCCAGACCGGTGGAGATGGCCGTCATGAGCACCGGCACCACCCGTTCCACCGCGCCCCGCCATACCGCCTCGCCGAATGCGGTGACGCCCTCTTCAGACTGCAGGTGGCGGATATGGTTGATCAGCATAATGCCGTTGCGCGCGGCCACGCCGAACACGCTGATAAATCCGATGATGGAGGCGATGGAAAGCACGCCGCCTGTGAGGAATACGGAGGCCACGCCGCCAATCAGCGCGAGCGGCAGGCTGGCCATGACGAAGACGGCGTCGCGGGCGTTTCGGAAGTTCATGTACAGCAGGCCGAATATGCCCAGCAGGACGAGCACGCCCGAGGCGAGCAGTCGTTTTGAGGCGGCCTCCGCGCTTTCAAACTGACCGCCGTAATGGACCGCGTACCCGGGCTTGTCTTCCAGAAGCGGGTCTACGGCGCCTCGAATGTCGGCCAGCACGGACGCTACGTCCCGCCCTGCGGGGTTACAGGTCACGAATATCTTGCGCTGTACCTGGTCGCGGGAAATAATGTTGGGACCGCTTTCCCGCGCCACGGTCGACACGGCGCCCAGCGGCGCCAGGGCGCCCGTGTCAGTGCGCAGCGGCAACTGCTCCAGCGTGGCAACGGAATTCGACGAGGCGCCCTGCACGCGCAGTACGAGATCATAGGCGTTGCGGCCTTCGTAAACACGGCTTACCGGGGCCCCGTAGAGGGCCGCCCGGAGGGTCAGGCCTGCCTCGGCGAAGGATACGCCGTTGCGCGCCAGCCGTTCCCGGTCCAGGCGAACGTGAATCTCAGGCACTTCGGATTGCGACTCCACGGCCACGTCCGTCACGCCGGGAATGCCGGCAATGCGTGTTTCGGCCTCCTCCGCCAGCGCGCGCAGGGCGCGCAGGTCATCCCCGGAAAACTTGATGGCAATGCCCGCCCGCGCCCCGGAAAGCATGTGGTCAATCCGGTGGGCAATGGGGCCGCCGATGCCGAAATTGATGCCCGCCACGCCGCCCAGGCGGCCGCGGATGTCCCGCAGCATCTCCTCTTTGCTTCGTTCATCCAGGACATAGGTGGCCTCCAACTCGGAGCCCTCGATGCCCTGGGCGTGTTCGTCCAGTTCGCCGCGGCCTGTCTTTCGGGCGACCGAAGTAATTTCCGGCGTGTCGAGCAGAATCCGTTCCACCGTTCCGCCGATCCGGTCCGACTCCGCGAGGGAAGTGCCCGGCAGGGTGTTGACGACCACGTTCAGCGCCCCTTCATTGAAATCCGGCAGGAATGCGCGGCCCATCATGGAAAACGAAACAACCGAGGCGATAAAGGCCGCCAGTACCGGCAGGGAAATCAGCCACGGATGCCGCAGCACCGGGCGCAGCAGAGCGCCGTATGCCCGGCGCACCCAAGCCGCGATGCCGGGTTCCCGGGCCGACAGGATCGCCCGGCTGCCGGGCAGCAGCAGCGCCTCCAGCGCCGGGGTGACCGTCAGCGCCACCAGCAGGGAGGCGAAAATGGAAACGATATAGGCGGTACCCAGCGGGCGGAGCAGCCGTCCCTCCACATTGGTCAGCGTATAGAGCGGGAGGAAGACCACGGTAATGATTACCGTGGCGGACACGATGGCGGACCGCACCTCGGAGCTGGCCTCGTAGCAGATGCGCAGCGGGTTGCGGCGTACGCCTTCGGGCAGGGTTGCGTTCTGGCGCAGGCGGCGCACGGTGTTTTCAACGTCGATGACCGCGTCATCCATAAGCGAGCCGATGGCGATGGCAAGGCCGCCGAGCGTCATGGTGTTGATGGTGCCGCCGAACAGGTAGATGACCAGCACCGCGGCGACAATCGAAACGGGCAGGGCGGTAAGGCTGATCGCCATGGCCCGGCCGCTGAGCAGGAAGAGTGCCATGATGAAGATCATAAGCACCGCGCCGTCGCGAATGGCCTTGGCCACGTTGTTTACGGATGTGCGGATAAAGTCCGCCTGCCGCATCAGGTGCGTGTCGAGGGCCATGCCCCGGGGCAGGCGTGCGGATTCCTGCGCGAGCGCCTCTTCGAGCAACCGGTCCAGTTCAAGGGTGTTGGCCTGGGGTTGTCGCTGTATGAAGAGCAGTACCGCCGCCTTGCCGTTGGCGGAACCGGTACCCCGGGCAAAAGACTCCCCGACGCGCGCCTCGGCCACATCGCCCAGCTTAATGGCCGTGCCGTCCCGGACCGAGATTACCACGGATTCCATGTCCGCCGGGGAATGCAGCCTGCCCAGCCCGGTGACCAGGTATTCCGTGCCGCCCTCGGCGATTACCCCCGCGGGAATGTTGGCGTTGGCATCGCGCAGCGCTTCCGCCACGTCCGACACCGTGATGCCATGGGCGGCCAACCGTTCCGGTTTCAGCCACACCTGGTATTGGCGGTCCCCGCCGCCGACAAGGGTCACCTGTGCGATGCCGGGCACGGCCAGCAGGCGCCGGCGCATCACCGTTTCCGCGTAATTCCGCACTTCGGGCAGGGGCAGGGTGTCCGACTGGAGGGCGGCCAGCTGGATCTCGCCCATCAGGGAGGTCGGCGGCGCCAGAACGGGCGGCGTCACGCCTTCGGGCATGTCCGCCGTGGCCAGCGCGACCCGTTCCGTCACAATCTGGCGGGCGGTATTCATCTCCTCATCCCATTCGAATTCCGTCCAGACCACCGAAAAACCGGGCATGGAGGAAGAACGCACCCGGCGCACGCCCGGCGCGCCGTTCAAGGCCGTTTCCAGCGGGAAGGTCACGAGGTTTTCCACGTCCGAAGGGGAGAACCCCGGCGCCTCTGTCAGTACCACCACCGTGGGCGCGGTCAGGTCGGGAAAGACGTCTACGGGAACGGTGGTGCAGACATAGATACCGAATACGGAGAATAAAAGCGCCATGCCGACAACCAGATAACGGTTGTTTACGGACCAGAGAATTAGTTTGTCCATCATGGTATGTTCTCCTTAATGGACATGGGCGGAGCCGAGCCCGCCCGAAGCTGTTCCCGCTAGGCGGACCGCGTAGACGCCGCCGGAAACGACGCGCTCGCCCGCCTTCATGCCGTCAAGCACTTCAATCCAGGCGCCGTCGCTCATCCCCGTGCGCACCGGTCGTTTTTGGAAGCATTCACCGTCAAGCATGACGTAAACCGTCGAAACGCCGTTCTCATCGAGCACCGCGGAGCGGGGAATCTTCAACGCCTGCGCGGAGCCCCGGGTGTCCGCCCAGAGGGTGAGGGTCATGCCCAGGCGCAACAGTCCGTCCGGATTCCGCGCGGGAAACTGCAGCGGTATGGTGCGTTTTTCCGCGTCCACATAGGGCAGCATCCAGGGGGCCGGCCCGCCTTCAATTGGGACGATGGGGTGCAGTTCGCCGGGAGTTCCCGGAAGTTCGAACATGCCCGAAGGCGGCTGGGCGAATTCCGGGGCCAGCACTTCGGGCGCCTGGGCCTCGATGATGACCTTTTCCGTATTTACCACTTCAAAGACCGTCTGGCCGGCCTCAACATGCGCCCCGGCCCCCAAGTAAATCGCCGTGATGCGGCCCGCGATGGGCGCGGTGATCATGATTGTTCCGGTAACCGTTTCGGATGTGTCCTCCCCCGAAAGTTCCCTCAGCGCCTGTCGCGCCAGAGCGGCGCGTTCCTCCGCCGCGGTCACCGCCGCGCGGGCCTCGGCTAGGGCGCTCCGCGCCTCTTCCACGTCGCGTTTTGCCCCGGCCTTGACATCATACAACCGTTCCGCACGGTCCAACGCTGATGTCAGCTGCGCGGCACGGGCTCGTGCTCCGGCGGCGTCTCCTGCGGCCTGCGCCGCCTGGGCGGCAAGTTCCGCCCGGACTGCCTGCAGGTTCTGCCGGTTGGATTCATGGGCGAGTGACTCGCCGCTCATGGCGGTAGGGGTGACCTTGGCCAGCGTGTGCTTTGTGTCCACCGTATCCCCGATTTTCGGAAATATACCCGAAGGCGGCGCGTCCAGTATGCCGCCCACGGGCGCGGCGACCGTGCTCTTGGACTCCGGGGTAATCAACACAATCGCCTGCAGCGGATGGCGTTCTACCAGGGCGTCTGCCACAACTTCCGCAGTGATGACGGGAACCACCCATTGTTGTTCCTTGGTGAAAACGATTTCGTTGGTGTGTTCGTCTTCCTCATGACCTTGGGCATGGTCATGCACCTCCTCTGCGCCGTGGACATCGAGGTCTTCCAAGGTTACTGTTCCGGCGGAAGTTGTCAGTTGAAGATGCCACTCACCGCCTGCGGGGAATGCCGGCTCGATGATAAAGATACCCGGTCGTTCCATGCGCCCCGTCCCTTCGATGCCGGCGCCGCCGCCTGCCGGTTCCGCGCGGTAGCTCACCTCGCCCTCGCTTAGCGGGAGGCCAGTGTTTACATGGGTCAAGTGAAGCAAAAAGCGTTGCGGGGTACCCGCCTGCAGCAGCGGGAACTCGGTAAACAGTTCCAGCGACTCCGTCCAGAGCGTAACGGACACCTGTGCTTCTTCTGAATCATGCTCATGTCCGTGCGCGTCCTCGGATTCCGCGTGAACATGGTCGTCTTCATCGTGAATTGCCGTGCCGGACACGGAACAACCCGCATGAAACCAGGACAAGGCCGGTATTAGCAGGAACAGGCACAGCACGCGTCTGCCGAAAAATAAAATGCGATACATGGGGATTCCTTTCCCGCCCGCATGGCGCGGGCTTAGACACACTTCGTACAGGGGAAGTTTGGCAGGGGAAGGAAGATCAGATCAGCAGGGGGAGGGTTTGACTGGACAGGAGAGGCACGCCGGGGCGCATGCCGTGACGACAGTCGGTATCTTCCCGTACGGGACACTTATCCGGAAAAGACAAATCAACGGCAAGATGCAGGGGCGTTGCGGAGTTCAGACCGGGTGTATCCGGACGGATTTCCTTGTTCTGTCCCGGGATCAGCGCATGAACCGTCTCATGCAGATGGAAAGAGTTGTCATGGTGTTGATGGCCGCAGGAGGTCGTTTCGGCAGGCACACCTGTGTCGGGGTGATGTCCGGGACATTCGCAACAGTGGTTGAGGGGTTGGTTTGAAACCAGGATTTCATGATGATGATCGATAAAGCACAGCCCGAAGGAATACATACAGACCGCCGCCGACAGGCTGACAAGGGACAAAGCCTTGAATGCCCACGGCATAAATGTCTGTTTTTTGCTACTCTTGAACATAGGGTACCCATAAAACGGTTTAGTTAATAATAACAATTCTATCACATATTTTATTCGTTTTGAAATATTCCCAGTGATTTAAGCAACCGTAAAACACTGTCAAGGGCCACTTTGAAAAAGCCCCCTCCTATATGTCCTACGCGTCCTACCAAAGCCTGGAGTAGGCCCCGTAGGACGGATAGGACCGGTAGGACGCATAGGACGGAATGCAGGCACAATGCTTTAATTCGGAGGATTTAAATCTACTCGCCCGGCTTCGCTGCCGCGTTCGGATTGGGCGTGGGGAAGCGCGCACCCACTTCCCGTTGCCAGGCATGGAGCATGTCAATCATGGGTTCCGCGTAATTGGGTGCTTCGTTGATCAGGTTACACTGTTCACCCGGATCGTCCCGCAGGTTATACAGTTCAAGATGGCCGTCCTCAAAGAACTCGATCAATTTGTAGGCGCCCAGCCGCACGGCTGCGCCCGGAAAGGCCCCCTGGTTGCCGTAATGGGGATAGTGCCAGAAGAGGGGCCGGTCCTTGGGCAGGGTTTCGCCGCGCAGGAGCGGCGCGAAGCTGACGGCGTCCCTATGTTGTTCCGGCCGGGGGGGCAGCCCGGCTAGTTCCAATAGGGTTGGGTAAAAATCCGTGCTGGTCACGGGATGACGGCATTCGCTGCCCGGCGCCGTGACGCCCGGACATTTGACAATCAGGGGTTCTCGTATGCCGCCCTCGTACAACCAGCCCTTGCCCGCGCGCAGCGGCACGTTGCTGGTGGGCGCGCCTTCGGCCGTGGACAGGCCGCCGTTGTCCGACATGAAAATTACGGTCGTAGTGTTCGCGAGCCCCAGCCGGGCGAGGCCGTCCAGAACCGTGCCCACCGCCGCGTCCATGGCCTCCACCATGGCGGCGTATACGGCGTGGTTCTGCACCTGCCGCGCCTGATGTTCGCCTTCGGGGATAAATTCCGGACCCTCGTGCGTTACCTGTTTCGCTTTCGCCTCGTACTTTTCAATCAGGTCTTTGCGGCCTTGCAGGGGGGTGTGCACCGAGTAAAATGACAGGAACAGCAGGAAGGGGTGGTTCCCGTTGTCCTCGAGAAATTGGACCGATTCCCGGGCGAGCCGGTCAGGCAGATGTTCGCCCTCCGGGCCGTCTTTCAACTTAGGGTTGTTATAGGGGCTGAAATAGGACTTGGGACTTCCCTTTTCAAAGCCGCCCCGGTTGTGTTCAAAACCCTGGTCCTCGGGATAATGGTCCTTGCCGCCCAGGTGCCATTTCCCGGTGAAAAACGTGTTGTACCCCGACATTTTCAATGCCTCGGCGATGGTGATTTCATCGCGCGGCAACTGGTCCACATAAGGTGCAGGCAGCAGCGGCTTGGTGCCGGTCTTGTGCTGGTGGGCCGTTTCCGGCTGGGGCGCGCCGAACCAGTCCGTGGTGGCCATCCGCGCCGGGTACTTGCCGGTCATGATGCTGGCGCGGGTCGGGCTGCATACGGGACAGGCCGCGTAGGCGTCCGTGAAGCGCATGCCCTCCCGGGCGAGCCGGTCGATATGGGGCGTTTCATAAAAGCTGCTGCCGAAACAGCCCAGGTCGCGCCAGCCCAGGTCGTCCACCAGGATGAACAGGAAGTTCTGCTTCGGTTTCCGTATCTTGGCCGTCGGCGGTGGCGTCAGGCCCGCGCAGGACGTCAGCAGCGCGCCCATGGCCGCCGCCCCCAGAAAATTGCGTCTGTTCATAAGGCCTCCTGCCCTGAAAATTTTATTAACTCATTGCGAATAAACATGTTGTAATCAATGAATGTAGAAGCGGCTTCCCAGCCGCTTTTATAACGCGGCGGGGACGCCGCGTCTACATTTCTTCTTCCCGCTTTCGGGTCATGCTTTAACTTACGAGCCGCAGCCCGGTTTGAATTCCGGGGACATGTTCCCAATTACACGTTTCTACTTGGGAGTAACACCGATGATTTTGAAGGTAATTGGGAAACGTGTCCCCGGAATTCAAATGAACTTCTTGCCTTTGGCGATAGAAAAATTTCATCCCTACCGGCCGAGACAGAAATACCCGGCCTTGGCGGTTTCCTCCATGAATTTTTCCAGGCTTTTCCAGGCGAAGGCCGCCACACCGGTATAGCCCAGGCGCCGCGCGATGGACAGGTAATCCTCCATCTCCGCCGCGGTGTTAATTGCCCCGTGGCTGGTTTTCACGCCCAGCGCGAAGGTGAGTTCCACGTCGGGGCGGCATTGCCGCGCCAGTTCGCCTGCCTCTCGCAGGCGTTTCTCAAAGGCCTCCAGGTACGCGTCGCCGTAATTGTCTCGGTAACAATAGCCTGACACGTTCAACAGGTCCAGGTGTCCCTCGCGCAGCCACACGGGCCACTGCTGGGCGATGGCATGGCCCGAAGTCACATTCGCGCCCCAGGTGTACAGGCCGATGCGCAGCTTCGGGTCGTGCGCGCGCAGGGCGGTGCCGATCTCCCGCATCAACTGCGTCAACGCCGCTTCTTTCGCTTTCTGCAGTCGCGCCTTCCGCGCAGTAGTGTCCTCATTTTCAGGCGCCGCCACGTCAAACACGGCCATGGCGGCCGGGTCAAGCGTCACGCCGCCCTGGCTGGGAAAGCGCATGTAATCCAGCATGAACGCGTCCGCCTGCACATGCTTCACCAGCGACAAGACTAGCGCCGTCACCCACGCGCGCGCCGCTTCGTTCGCGGGCGAAATCCAGCCCAGCGACTTGCCCGCGCCGTCGCGCAGGGCCCAATCCGGGTGTGTTTTCAAAATGCCCGTGGGTTCTTCATGGCCCGCCGCCAGCACGCACAGCACCGGCATGACCTTTAACCCCCGCGCGCGTGCTTTCCCTTCGAAAATGCCCAGTGTGTCCCAGTCCTCCGCGCCCGCCCCGGGCGCGTCCGTGCCCGGCCAATACACCGCGCCCGATGTGGTGTTCGCATAGGGAATGATCGTGGTGAAGCCGCAGGCTTGGATCCCGTCCAGGGTCTTGTCCATCAGCGCCTCCCGCGCCTCCGACGCCAGCGCCGGATCGGCGAATTCGGACGGGTGGATGTACACGCCCGAGAAGGGTTTCCCATCGCCCGCCGCCAGGGCCGGCAGGGCAAGCATGGACATAAGCAAGCATCGAAACAGCGTCATGGCGGATATCTCCCATTTGTATATGTCCGGAGTACAAACTTCAGTTTGTAAGGTCTCCGCACGGACGTCCAGACATCCCTTAAGCATAAACAAAAACGCCGGCAGGTCACAAACTCGAGGGAGCCCAAAAAGGTGAATTCGTCACCCAGATGAAACGTATATTGCCTCTTTTGTGTCGATGAACTTCGGAATGCCGAACAGCGGCAAGGTGTTTACCAACAGACTACACAAAAACGCCCGGGTTGTCAGCACCCGGCCATTTGCACTAGAATAGAGCCTCTCAAACCTGATACAGGGGTGAATCATGACACAATCTAAAACAATCCTTACTCTGTCCCTGACCCTGACCTGCCTCTTGCTGACGGCGGGTTTGGGCGTCAGCGCCGTTGCGGCGGACCCGAACCCGCCGTCTATTCGCGGAGGCGGCGCGTGGCCCATCCGTCGTCAGTGGACGCCGCCGGAAACACAGCATTACGCGAAATGGGTGGAAAATCTTTACGATATGAAGACGAAGGGTAACGTGGAACAGCGCACAGCCAAGCTGGAACGCCTGTTGACTGACCCGGAAATGAACCTGTTGCAGAACCCGGAGTTTCTCGGCCAGGGCTCGAATCCCCAGTTGCCGCCCGGTGTGATCCGGTCCATGCATCACCTGATGGATTGCGCCAAGTTCACCGCCTTTATACCGGCCTATTACGCGTACCGACGCGCCCTGCCTTGGATAACGGCCACGGTGTATTCCGGCGAGCGGGGGGTGGACGTGCGCATTTCGTCCTTCAACTACCCGACCCGGGGCGCGAACAGCGCCGCCTACGGTTCCTTGTCCGCCTTTTTCAATGACGCGGTGGGCCACTTCATTTCGGGCAATTACCGGGTGAACTTGAACGGCAAGGACGCCGGCCTGTCGGATACCGTGCCTGTCGCGCTGAACCGGCAGTATCTCCTGCCGGGCTGCATGAATTACCTGGACGGGCACTGCCTGGTGCTGGCCAAGGTGACCGAGTATGGCGAGCTGTATTTTCTGAACTGCAGCACCACCAACACCCGGGACATTTTCACCTATAACGGGATGAACGCCGTGGGCGGCATCACTCCCCGGGGCAGCGATCCGGAGAATGAATGGAGCGGTTGCTTCCAGGGCCTGCGCGTGCTGCGCTATCCCATCGCGGAAACCGACGCGCGGGGCAATGTCATCCGTGTGCGGCGCCGCACCAACGAGGAAATGCGCGAGTTCGGGTACAGCACCGAGCAGTATGACGTGGTCCGGGAGATGTACACATCCCATGAGATCGAAGAGGATGGCCTGAAACCGCAAAGCCTGCACGACCTGATCCGCCTGCGCATGAAGACGGTGGACCAGGTGGTTCCCGCCGCCTTTATCGCCGCCTATTGCGACGAACTGCTGTCGGCCTACCTGGAGCGGGAATGGTTCGTGCAGGACGCCTGGAACGACGTGAAGCGGAACGGGCCCATCGTGTACCCCGAGGACCAGGACAACGACAATATCTTCCAAGCCGTTGGACGCTGGGAAACCTGGAGTTCCCCGTCATCGGACGTGGACCGACGTAACAAGTATTTCTATCTGGCCGACTGGATGGAATACTGCGTACGTATGTTCGGCATGAAACCGTCCTTCGTGGATCTGACCGGCCTGGAATCCTACAATGTGAACAGCCAGGCGGACCTGGCTGCGGCCATGATCGCCGAAAAGAACCGCCATTTTAAGAACAAGGTGCTGGAATACACCCATTCCACGGGCAGGAAGGTGCCCCTGACCCTGGCGGATCTCGAGGCGCGTCTCTATGACCTGTCCTTCGACCCGAACCATCCCCCGGAACTGCGCTGGGGCGCACCGCCGGACAGCCCCGAACGGGAGGGCATGCCCGAAACCGTTACACCCGTGCCGGGCGGCGCCCGGGTGCCCATGCTGGAAGCCTACCGCCTGCAGTTTTTTTATCGCACCCTGTGCCAGCGCGAAACGACCACCAGTTACCTGCGCGGTATGTATACCGAGGGTTTCCCCATCCGCGACAAACTCGATGCGCAGGTGGGTAAATGGTCCTATGCCACCGAGCCGCTGCTGCGGCCTGTGGAGCCCGAACCAGCTGTTGCGCCTGTCACGCCCGCCGCGGGCGGACCGCCCCAGCTGACGCCGGATGAAGAGTCGACGCAGAAGCCCGTTGAGCCGGAAAGAAAAGGCAGGCGGGATAGAGGCGGCAGATCAGACCGGAGAAACAGTAGAATGCGGCGATAATAAGTAATGTATGCCAGTGTGCCGTCGTTCGGTCTGGTTGTACTTCATCCATTTGTCGCCGACGTTCTCAACATAAGATTGATTTTTTTGTGCATAAAGTAGACGCGGCATCCTTGCCGCGTTCTCTTCAGGCATGTTGTATAGGGTAATGCGGCAAAGATGCCTCGTCTATGTTGTTTAATGCATTGCGGTTCATGCCTAACCTCCTTATTGTGTTCGTTTCATGGAGTCTGAATAAGTCACATGCGTATTCTGAATTACTTTCTAATGCTTCTGATGGTAAGTATGCTTTGGGGGGGGAGCAACCAGGCCTTCAGCGAAGATCCCAATCCCGCCTGCCTGCATTCCGACCGTGGCGCCTGGCCCTTGTACCGTCAGTGGAACACGGCGGAATTGCGCCATTTCTCGGCGTGGATCAGCCGTATTTACGACCGCAAGGCCAATGGGACCGTGGCGCAGCGCCTTGCGAAACTGGAGCAGGTTCTTGCCGACCCCGATATGAACCTGCTTTTGGATCCCGCCTTTGTGGGGGAACCGTGCAATCCTCAGCTGGACCTGGAATCCATTCGCGCCATGCATCGCGTGGTGGACTGCCACAAACTCTCCATGTCCCTCGGCGCCTATTATGCCTGCCGCCGCGGCCTGCCCTTCATGTTCAGTCACGTGCGCGCCGTGGGCGGGGGCGATATCCGCACCGCCGATGCCACCTATCCCGTGGGCACGGTGAGCTCCTTCGATTATTCGTCCGCGCTGCAGTTTTTTGTGGATGCCACGGTCGGCACCTGCACGGGGAACCTGCGCGTGCCGCCCTATGCCAAGAACGCTGAATTGAGCGACACCTGCCCCATCGCCCTGAATCGGAATTACCTGGTGCCGGGTTGTCTTTATTATCTCGACGGGCATGTGCTGATCCTGGCGAAACTGGAACCCAGCGGCAACGTGCGTTTCCTGGACGCCACTACGTCGTATACCCGCGACCTCTACACCTTCAACAGCATGAACGTGGTCACGGGAATCACCCCAAAACATTCGGAAAACAAGGAAGACCCTTACGCGGGCTGTTTCCGAGGCTTCCGGATATTCCGCTTTCCCGTTGCAGAAACCGACGATGAGGGGAAGGTGACGCGGGTGCGCCGCAGGACCGACGCGGAAATGGCCGAGTTCGGGTTTAACACTGAGCAGTACGAGAAGATGGAAGAATTGGTCAAAGAAGGCAAGATCACCGAGGACGGGCTTGCCTTTGGAAGCATGCATCAGCTGATTCGTTATCGCCTGCGCGGCGGGGAGCCCATCTCTGTTTCCGGGCTGATCCGCGAGTATGCCGCCCGGGCGCGGGAACAGCTGATCGCGCGTGATGCCGCCGTGCAGGAGGCCTGGGCCGAGGTGCGCGCCAACGGGCCCATCGAGTTTCCCGACAAGGGCGCGGACTGGAATATCTATACTGCCGGTGGACGCTGGGGCCGCTACGCCACCGCCCTCACGGACACCGAATTTCGCGCCGCTTATTTTGAATTTCTGGAAGAGGCCGACGCCGCGATCCAATGGCTGGACATGCAAAGCGGCCACCTGGACCTGAAGGGCTTTAACCTGCACGCCATCTGGAGCACTTCCGACATGGCGTGGGCGTTCCTGGCCGAGAAAGACAAGGTGTTCCGCGACACCGCGTTCGAAATCACCGACAGCGCGGGCGCCAAAAAAGCCATGACCCTCTTCGAACTGGAGAAGCGGATCTTCGACCTTTCCTTTGACCCCAATCACCCCCCCGAACTGCGCTGGGGCATGCGCCCTGACACCGGCGAGGCGGCAGGCCTGCCGGAATCGCCCACCCCGCTGCGGGGCGGGAAAATGGCGTCCATGGCCGACGCCTACAACCGGCAAGCCTATTACCGGTCCCTTTCCCAGCGGGAAATCGGGGAAACCCCCTATGCGGACCAGCCACTCACCGGCTTCCCCGTGCGGCAGATTATGAATGACTACCTGTGGCCTAAGTGGCGCGGCAATCCGACGCCGCCGCTGGCGCCGCATGGCGGCCGCGCCGCTTATGAGGCCCGGGCTGTGCAAAAGCCGCGCAAGGAGAAATAGGATTCAGGCACCGGATCCGATCAGATATTGGAAAAACACCTTCCGCTGAGTCATAATATTCCCGTGCGATGATAACAGGCCTTCGCGGCCGTTGAAAGCGCGGGCAATGGTGTACTACACGGAAACACAAACTGTAGCCTTCTGGGTGTTTATTCTGCTGGCGGGCATTTTTGTTCTCACCGTGTTTCTGCCTTTGTGTTCGGGCCAGACAGGCCGGCAACAAGACGGCGAGGGACTCGTTGCCACGCTGTTGGCCGTGTTCCTGCTGCCCCTGGTCGCGAATCTCCTATGCTTGCGCACGGAGGTGCGGCAGGATGTGATCTACCTGCGCCTGGGTTTTCTCTTTCCCATGATGTGGCGGCGGATTCCTTTGGATACCGTGGTTTCAGTGGAGGCCGTGCGCTACCGGCCGATACGTGACGCCGGCGGCTGGGGCTACCGCTATGGCAGGTATGACGGCCGGTCCTGTTGGTATTACACCATGCGCGGCAATCGGGGCGTATATATCCTGGACGCTGACAACCGTCAGCATATTGTAGGTTCCCAGGATCCGGAAAGACTGGCAGCCGCTATCAGGACGGCCTTGGTGGATCAGGGCCTGTCCGCACGGGCTTGAACCCCCTCACGAGAAACGGGAGGCACTAGCGTAACCTCCGGGAGACATAACTGTGACGTATTACAAGGAAAAACAGGGCATACGCCTTTGGCTTCATATCCTGTTCGCTGTTGCCATACTATCCTCCCTGCTCCTGCTCTTCTGGGTTGGAAGCGGCACCCTGGAAGGAGTGTTACTTGGGGTGACCGGGTTATTATTACTGAACCTCTTTTGCCTGTGCACTGAAATTCGTCAGGACATAATTTATACAAGGCTGGGGCTGCTCTTCCCCATGCTATGGCGGCGCATCCCCCTGGAATCGGTCGTAGATGTGCGCGAGGTGCACTACCGTCCTCTACGCGATGCGGGCGGCTGGGGCTACCGCCGGGGCCGCTTCGACGGCAAACCCTGCTGGTACTACACCATGCGCGGCGATCAGGGTATACTGGTGGTGACCCGCGACAACCGGCAGCACATCGTGGGTTCCCAAACCCCCGAAGCGCTCGCGCGCGCCATCAACGAGGCTCGTCGGGCCCTTTGCCCTTGAGCAGTTGCGGTTGTCGGTGTCAGGCGGGAATGGTCTCCCTGTGCAACACTTCGCCGCCTTTTTGGAGGACGGTGACCTTCAGCGCTTCCGGGGCGACATCCACGCGGACCGTCGCGTCGGGCGGATTCGTCATGGCATGAAACACATTGTCCCCGTCTTCTCCCGGTTTGCACCAGGCGAAGTCGTGGGTGTGTCCGCTCAGCCACAAGCGCGCGCCGGCCGCGTTGACCAGCGGCCGCCACAAGCGCCGTACTTCCTGGCAGCCGAAGCCGTCGCAGCCCACCGGCGCGGGCGGCTGATGGGACAGGACAATCCGGTACCGGGCGTTCCGGGCGGCTTCGCTTTCCAGGTCGGCCCGGAGCCATGCGGTTTGTGCCTCGCGGAACGAGGCGAACTCGACCAGCCCGGCATATTCCTTGTTGTCGTCGGGCTTGTCCTCGCCCGAATCCAGCGCCAGGAAATGAACGCCGCCATGGTCGAAGGCGTAATAAGGGCGTCCTTCGCGGCCGGGCACGAAGTCCAAAAAGCGCCGCGCCCATGGACCGCGCGTTTCGTGGTTGCCCCGGACAAACACCATCGGCAGGGCAGCGCCGAATTTCCGGGCGCAGCTGTCGTAAAACGCGATGAAGAAACGTTCGTGCGCCACAAAATCATTGAGGATGTCACCGTTCAACACCACAAAATCCACACCGTCCCAGGAGATATCGTTGAACATGGCTTCGAGTCGCCGCGAATCATCATGGATATCGTTCCACATGACAAAGGAGAAATACTCTTTCGCAGGGTCCAGGGGGGTGCAGGTGAACACCTCACTTTCTACCGTTTCCCCGTGATTGACAACATAGGGCGTGATATATCCCTTGAATTCCCGCGAGACCAGGCGATACTGAAAGGGCTTGCCCGGCGTTAACCCGGTCAGGCGCACCGCGTGGCAGGTGCTGTCGTTGGGGATCAGCCCGTCCCTGCTGGTCACCGCCGTATGATCCAGTTGGCCGTCTGTGCCGTACAGTACTTTGGACGAGGCGTTCCGGTTCGTATGCCACGTGACGGTCACCTCGCCCGGGCCCGGTGACTGTACGACCGGACCATGGATGATGGCAAAGGTGTCATTGCCGGTTTCTTCCGCGTGGCATGCCGTTGCGGAGGATAGCGCCCCCAGCCCCAGTCCCAGAATACCCGCGCCTGAACGTTGGACAAAGGCGCGTCTGGAAACAAGCGGTTGATTTTTGGAAGCTATGATGCTCTTTCCCATTTTCTTCCCTTAATTTGGAGTGCTCTTGTTAGTCTAGTCCCGGCAAAAATCCGGGGTGTTTCGTTCCCACACAATCGTCTGAATCTGCACCAAGGAGCGTACCAGTACCGTTAGGTATGACTCAAGATGTGAGGAGTTTGTTTTACGAGATTAAAAATCCATTCCTCGGTTGATTTCATGAGATGACATGATTCAATGCGGATTGACCCGGATCGCCGGATAAAATAGGTTGTATTTGGCGAGCAGCGATAATCAAGGGGCCAGGCTCAACGCGAATCATGTATGTAACCAAGAGGAGTGTCGCGTTCTGGCTCATTATCACACCTCCACAACCAACGGGTCATTCCGGTTTTTCGCGGTGAAGAAAGGACTGGCAGCGAAGCGTGTGTCAGGCCGCGAAAAGACCGGAACCCATCTTCTGAAGCCCTTGAAGAGGGATCAGATTGTTTTCTCAATTTTTTTTTGGGGGGATATATGGGCGTTCCTCGAAGTGTATCTAATCTGGATTCCGGTCTTTTTCGCGCTATCCAGTAATATACTTCGACCCGAGTCAAAGGTCGCGAAAAAACCGGAATGACGCTGGTTGTGGTTGTTTGTAATGAAAAACGAAATCCTTGGATGGAGACTTTGTTTTTGCCCCTTCTTGTTTTGCCCTGTTGGTTTTTTCTTTCGATTCAGGTTGATTTCTTTCGCGTCCCCCATTAGATCGAGGAGTATCGCCAATGCGCTCTTACATGTCCTTTTCTTGTCCGGCGATCAGGGAGAAAGCAATTGCGCGGGACAGGCTAAGTGGTATATACTTTGGGTATACATGGAGACAGGCCTATGGTAACAAAAATTTTGAAATGGGGCAACAGCCAGGGGCTTCGTATTCCCCGGGATGTGATAGAGGCTGCCCATCTCAAGTTGGGTGATGAGGTGGAGCTCAAGGTCGAGGATGGCGCCATTTTGGTTATACCGGCGAGGCGCGTGCGCGGTCGGCTTAAACTAGAGGAACTCGTGGCGCGTATCCCGAAGTCCGGCGCGTCTGAAGAAATTTCTTGGGGTCCGCCCGTCGGCAAGGAAGTCTGGTAAATGGGGACGTATATTCCACGGAAAGGGGAGTATATCAGCGTCAGTCTTGATCCCCAATCGGGACACGAACAGAAAGGGCGGCGTCCGGCCCTTGTGGTCAGCAATACCCTGTTCAATAAGCATACGGGACTTGTCATTGCTTGTCCACTCACGAATACCGCCCGGGGATACCCCTTTCACGTGGCTGTTGGTGAGGATGCGCCGGTTACGGGTTTCATCATGGTGGAGCAGGCCAAGTCTTTGGATTTCCGCGCGCGGAAAGCACGTTCTATAGGCCATGCTTCCGCAGCGGTGCTGGAGGAAGTGCTTGCCTTGTTGGACGCCTGCTTGTACGAATAACACCCGTTGATTTTTATTGGACGTTATTTTTTGCGCCTTGAAGTATATTTACGGCATGGTTCGCGATGCGGACGATGTATTTGTTCTCCTGGTTTTCGAGGGCCTGCCGTAATTCGGGCAGTATCGGAAGCGCCTTTTCCCCGGCGGTGTCGAGTGCGTCAGCCGCCAGCAGGCCCGCCCATTCGTCTTCTCCCGACAGAACGGTCTTTAGCGCTTCCAGAGCGGCATCCATATCGGCAACACCATGCTGCAACAATCCCTGGGCGGCAAGCACGACAATCATAGGCGAAGGATCCCGGAGCGTGTCGCTGAGCAGGGCGTCGTTATCCGGGTTTTGGCGTAGTCCGATGACGGCCCAATAGCGCAGGGACGCATGGGGACTTTTCAGGGCCGTCCGCAAAACTTCCGCGTCTT
>ENA-UOUL01001798-UOUL01001798.1-bioreactor-metagenome-genome-assembly--contig:-NODE-1798-length-27846-cov-4.407973_pt1 | contig 27846 bp, 22 predicted proteins | sample MGYA00249838_ERZ747220 | MGnify/ENA primary metagenome ERZ747220 (study PRJEB28778, sample SAMN05720191) | bioreactor metagenome | isolation source: Anaerobic biogas reactor | place: USA:Washington...
GTATCACAGCAAGTGTACCCGCATTCCGGCGTGATGACAAGTTTGATGTTAATACCGCTTGGAGCTCTCCCTTCTACACCATCCATTTGATTTCGATCGGGTATTGAATCTCGTCTATGAGGACCGGGGCCGGAAAGCGCTGGACAAAGAGCGCGGGGTCTTCTGTTGCCAGTTGCCGCTGAAGAGGATCGTCCAATGTGACATAACGCCGTTCCGGTTCGGCAATATGTTTAAGTACAGTCGTTTTGCCTACCTGTCGGGCTCCGGTGAGAAGAAGAACCGGGAAGGCTCTTGATATGGTACGGACAGACTCTTCCATGGCACGGGAGATATACATGGCACTTCCTCTTTTGACTATTCTAAAGTCTGATTTTATTTTGGTCAAACCTACCAGACAAAAAAGCTCCCTCGCCGACCATACAGGGGGCATTCCCCGGCTCTGTGAGGTATTTGTGTAAGCCCCGGGGTCCGGGGGCCTCTCCCCGGCGAGGGGGGAGGGGCGCAACCCCGCACGGGGGCGGCAGCGCCGCCAGACGGGGAGCGATGCGTCGATGGTGGAGCCGGAAACTTGCAGTTACTTTGGCTATGGCTATGCCTGCAGCAGGTACATTACCGGCTTTTTATACCTGTCTCAGGCATATCTCACCCATCCGCGGTCGCCACCACATCAATTCCCAAGCCGCGCCAGTTTTCTATAAGGACCTGACCAGCGGCCACGGGGGAGCGGACTTCCAGGCGGTAGATATCGGCAAGGAGTTCGGGGACCAGGGGGCGCGGGCAGGGGGCGCTGCTGCGGACGGGGAGGCGGGACGGGGCTTCGACGGGGGCTTCGGGCCGGGCTGCGGCTGCGCCGGGGCCGGCTGCGGCTGCGGCTGCGGCTGTGGCTGTGCCGGCTCCGGTGCTTGCTGCGGGCGCGAAGAGGCGGCAGGTGGCGGTGACGGTGCGGCGGGGGTCGCGGATCTCGCTTTCGGCCCAGACGGGGCCGCGGGCGCAGGCGTTGCCTCGTATGTCAAGGGAGCCGTCGGCCTTTTCTTCTATTAAAAGACGGCAGCCGCGGGGGCAGACGATGCAGATATGTTCACGCATGAGGGGCCTCCGTTGATATCGAACACTCGAGGGTGCTGCCGGGCGCAAGGTTTGTGAGCTCGCCGGGGGCGAAGTCGAGCTGGAGCATCTCGGGCGGAAGGGCGCGGGGGAGCTTCTTTGTGCGTATGATGCGGCCTGCGGCCGTGACAGCGAGGACGGCGTCGCGGGCGCTTACCATCGAGCGCAGGTAGAGGCGGCCGCCCCGGACCGGGTCCAGGCTGGATGGGTTTACGTAGCGCACGTTGGGCCCGCTTGCGGTGAGGAGCTGCGGTCCCGGCCGCTCCCCGGCGAGCCAGCGCACGGCACAGGACGCGGCCTCGCGGGACTCGGCGACGACCCAGTCGACGAGGTCGTGGACGTGGAGGACGTTGCCACAGGAGAAGATGCCCGGGATGTTCGTCATGTGCCAACCGTCGACAATGGCGCCGCCGGTCGCCGGCGAACTCGGCGAAAAGCTAGTCGAGGTGGCGGCGCGCAACAAGACGCGCAAGGAATACGAGCAGGGGCTGGCGGCGGTGGCCGAGACCCTCGGTCTCACCAAGGGGGTGGGCGAGGGGATGGCGCGCTTTCAGAAGAGCCTCGGGACGGTGCTCGAGGAGCAGCGGCGCTATAACCTGAAACAGGTGGACGTTGTTCTCCCGGAGCAGGTGGTTGCCCTCAACGAGGTCTGGTCGCAGCTCGGCGCCAAGGTGCGCGACGAGAAGGCGATGGGGCGCAACCCGCTGGAGTTCAGCCGCATCGTCAAGGGCTACATCGACCATTACCTCTCCGACGCCCAGATCCAGTCGCTGTTCGAGACCATGGGGGAGGCCCTCAACCGGGCCACCAAGGCGTGGGGCTGAGCGCTATTCGGAGCGAACCGCGGCGGCGGGGCGGCAGCTCTGCTCGCCCTCATAGCAGATAACTGGAGTGTACGCATGAAGAAACTGGGCGCCTCGATCGTCGTGCTGGCGTCGATCCCGTTCTTTATCGTTGGTATCCTCTTTCTGATCGCCTCCGTTTCCCAGGCCAGCCGCATCCTGGTGGCGCTGGCCTTTTTGGCGATCGCCACATTCCTGCTCATCGTGGGGCTGCGGCGCCTACGGCGACTGTCCGAGATCAGCCCCGAGGCGCTCAAGACGGGCGCCATCGAGCTGGCGCGCCGTCTCGATGGTGAGCTGACGGTGGCGCAGTTCCGCGCCGAGTATCGCATCTCCGAGCAGCAGGCCACCGAGGTGTTGGAGGAGATGGTCGCCGAGGGCGCCGCGGAACGGGAGCAGCGCGAGCAGCGCGTGGTGTACGTCGTCACCGGGCTCCTGCCCTCCATGGTGCAGAAGCAGTGCCCCTACTGCGGCGCTGAACTGCCCGTGCGCACCGCGCTGCGCAAGTGCCCGAACTGCGGCGGACAGCTCGAACTCACCAAGACCTGATGACGCCTCGGCGCCGGGGACCGGCCGCGACCGCTTGGCTGGCGTTGGTCGCGGCCCTCGTGTTGCTGGTCGCCTGCGGGCGTCCCGAGGCCCGCGCCCCGCTCGACGCGCCTGTTACGGGCGCGACTGCGGCCCGCGCCACGCCGCCTCCTGGCGGGCGAACGACCGGTCGCCCCAACGTTACCGCGACCGTCACGCCTACCCCATCGCCTACGCCGTCCCTCCCCGAGCGCCTGGCGGCCAACACCATGGCGCCGCGCGACTATGTGGCGCTGGTATCTGCGTTCGGTGGCCACGGGGAGCCCATCCCCCGCGTCGTCCGGCGCACGCCCGTGCCCCTCGCCGAGGGGGATGCGCGACGCTTTTGGCTGGGCGACTCGGACACCTCGCGCACCTACGAGATCACCGCGACGCTCGCCGTGCTCTCGGAGCACACCCAGATGTGGGTCGAGGAGGGCGTCGAGGTGGATCGCGAGGCGCTGCTCGCCTCGGCCCGCGCCTTTGACGCCCACACCTATCCCACGCTGCGCCAGGCCTTTGGCGCCGAGTGGAACCCTGGCATCGACGGCGACCCCCGCATCGTGATCCTCAACGCGCGCTTCACTGGGGCCATCGGCTACTTTTTCAGCGCCCACCAGTACTCGCGCCTCGCCAACCCCTACAGTAATGAGGCGGAGATGGTGTTCATGAACGTCGACGCCCTGGCGCCGGGCACAACTGCCTACGACGCCGTGCTCGCCCACGAGTTCCAGCACATGATCCACTGGCACCTGGACAGCAACGAGGACGCGTGGCTCAACGAGGGCGCCTCGGAGTTGGCGGAGGTGCTCACCGGCCTGGGCAGCGACGCCGGCACCGTGGCGGCGTTCGCCGCCGACCCCGACGTGCAGCTGAACACCTGGGGCGAGGAGGGCAATGTCGGTGCCCACTATGGCGCCTCCTACCTCATGGTCCGCTATCTCATGGAGCGCCTCGGCGCGGACGCCCTGCGCGACGTCATGGAGAGCCCGGCCAACGGCATCGCCTCCATTGATGCGGTGCTGGAGGCGCGGGACAACGGACTGACGTTCCGCGACCTGTTCGCGGACTGGGCGGCGGCGAACCTTCTGGACCGTCCCGACGTGGCCGGCGGCCGCTGGGGCTATCGCGGCACCGACCTCAACGCCAGCCCGGCCGAACGCGTCGATGTAGGGGCGATGGGCGACGGCGGAGACGGCGAGGGCACGACCGACACGTCGCCCGACGGAGACGAGGGTGCGGTAGGGGCGACCGGCCGGTTGCCCGACGGAGACGAGGGTGCGGTAGGGGCGACCGGCCGGTCGCCCGATGGAGACGAGGATGCGGTAGGGGCGACCCGCCGGTCGCCCGACGGAGACGAGGATGCGGTAGGGGCGTCCGTCGGGTTGCCCGACGGAGACGAGGATGCGGTAGGGGCGACCGGCCGGTCGCCCGATGGAGACAAGGATGCGGTAGGGGCGACCGTCGGGTTGCCCGACGGAGACGAGGATGCGGTAGGGGCGACCGGCCGGTCGCCCCTACGGGGCACCGTCGCCCAACACGCCACGGATTACATCGCGGTCGCCCCGCCACCCGCGGGCGGCCGCCTGCGGGTGGCGTTCGAGGGACAGCCGACGGTCCGCCTCGTGCCGAACGCGCCGGCGGGCGGCCGCTGGCAGTGGTGGTCGAACCGCGGCGATGCGAGTCACTCCAGCCTGGAGCGCATCCTCGACCTGACGGGGGTATCATCGGCTACCCTGTCGGTCGATCTGTGGTACGACATCGAGGTGGGGTGGGACTATGCCTACGTGCGCGCCTCGGCGGACGGCGGTCGGACGTGGGACGCGTTGCGCGGCGCGCACACGAGCGCCTACAACCCAAACGGCAACGCCCTGGCGCCGGGCTACACGGGCGTCTCGGGGGCGGACCCTGAGGGGGACGCTGGGAGCGCCGAGCCCATCTGGGTGCGCGAGGAGATCGACCTGACCCCCTATGTCGGCGGGTCGGTGCTGGTGCGGTTCGACTATGTCACCGACGACGCCGTGAACGCCCCCGGGCTGTGCCTCGACAACTTGCAGGTGGAGGCCATCGGCTGGATGGATGACGTGGAGGCGGGGGAGGACGGCTGGCGCGCCGTAGGCTTTGTGCGGCACGACAACGTCCTGCCGCAGGACTGGATCGTGCAGGCGATCATGCCGGGAGAGGAGCCGCGCGTGGAGCGGCTGGAGGTCGGCCCGGACGGCCGTGGCGAGTGGCTGCTGCCGCCCATCGCCGAGGGGGGCGAGGACCTCATCCTCGCAATCTCGGCCCTGGCCTCCACCACCACCGAACGCGCCGAGTACGCGCTCAGCGTCATACGGGACCGCGGATGAAAACCAGTAACCACAGAGACCACAGAGCCAGAACAGAGACCGCAGAGGGGGCTTTTGTTCTTCTCTCCGCGATCCCTGTTCCCTGTGTACTCTGTGGCTAGATAACCTCACGTAGGCGCGCTATTAGCGCCTCTTCCTCGCGGGGGAGGACGGTGCGGAGGTCGAGGAGCAGGAGGTCGTCTTGCACGCGCGACACGACGGCGGGGTCGCCCAGACGCAGCGCCCGGGCGGCGTCGCTGGGGGCGCTGATCTCCACGGCGATGAGGGCCGTGGGCAGCGTCTCTTCCGGCAGCGACCCGCCGCCGATCATCGACTGCCCCAGCACCACCTCGCAGCGTGCCCCCGCCTCGCCCAGCGCGGCGATGAGGGCACGCGCTCGCGCCGCGACCTCGTCCGCCGTCGCGGCGATCATGCGCCAGATGGGGACCTCGCGCGTCGCCTCTCCCTTGACGTAATGGAGCAGGTTGGCCTGGATGCCGGCGATAGTCGTCTTGTCCACCCGCAGAGCGCGTGTCAGGGGGTGGCGCCGAAGCTGTGCTACGAGGTCGGCCCGGCCGACGATGATGCCCGCCTGCGGCCCGCCCAGTAGCTTGTCGCCGCTGAAAGTGACGACGTCGGCGCCGGCGGCCACGCTCTCTTGCACCGTGGGCTCGTGGGCCAGGCCGTAGGGCGCCGTGTCGAGGAGCGTGCCGCTCCCCAGGTCATCGATGAGAGGCAGCCCCCGTTCGTGGGCCAGCGCCACGAGTTCGTCGAGCGTCGGTTGATGGGTGAAGCCGATGACGCGAAAGTTGCTCGAATGCACGCGCATCAGCGCCGCGGTCTCGTCGGTGATGGCGGCCCGGTAATCGCTGGCGTAGGTGCGGTTGGTGGTGCCCACCTCCACGAGCTGGGCGCCGCTCTGGGCCATGACATCGGGGATGCGGAACCCGCCCCCGATCTCGACGAGTTGCCCCCGCGAGATGATGACCTCGCGCCCTCGCGCCAACGCCGACAGGGCGAGGAGCACGGCGCCGGCGTTGTTGTTCACCAGCAGCCCCGCCTCGGCGCCCGTGAGACGCGTCAGCAGCGCCTCGGCGTGGACGTAGCGTGAGCCACGCTCCCCCGCCGCGAGGTCGTACTCGAGATTGCTGTACCCCTCGCCGGCGCGGCGCATGGCGTCGAGGGTCGCTTCGCTCAGGGGGGAGCGCCCCAGGTTGGTCTGGATGACGACGCCGGAGGCGTTGATCACCGGCCGTAGCGTGGGCTGCACGGTGGCCTGCAGGCGCGCGACGACGTCGGCCCACAGAGCCTCCTCGCCGGCGTACGCTTCCCCGGAGAGGACGCGACGCCGCTCAGCCTCCAGGGCCTCGCGACACGCCTCCACAACGAGATCGCGCCCCAGCGCGGCAACCCAGCGCGACGCCGCCTCACCCTGCAGCAGGCGGTCAACGCTCGGCAGGCGTCGCAACGCGTCCTGGCTAGATCTCGTCCCAGCCATAGGCCCTCAGATCGATGTAGTCCTTCTCGTCGAACACGATCCCCTCATCCTCCAGGAGCGCGCGGTGGAGCGCCCCGTGGTCCGTATGACATCCGCCGCTGATGGCCCCGCGGGCGTTCACCACCCGATGCCACGGCAGCCCCGGGGGGCACTGGCGCAGCGCCCAGCCCACCGTGCGGGCCCCGCGTGGCATGCCGATGGCCAGGGCGATCTGCCCGTAGGTCACCACCCGCCCCGCCGGTACCCGCGCCAACACCTCGTACACGCGGGAAAAGATGTCGTCGCTCATGGCTCACTCCACGGAACAGAAGTGGTCCGACGTCAGTGGTCAGTAGTCGGTCACTGGCTGTTGGCCATTGGCTCTTGGCCAGGAATGCCAAGAGCCAATGGCCAACAGCCAGTTGCCGATGGTCAACCGCTTACACCAGCCTGAGGCTCGGCACTACGTCCAGCGACAAATCCGAACGCTTGCCCGCCACGTACAGGTAGTAGCCCGCCATGGCGACCATGGCGGCGTTATCGGTGCAAAAGTGGATGGGCGGATAGCGCACGGGCACCGGCACCCGCCGACGCATCTCGGTGCGCAGCAGGACGTTGGCCGCCACGCCTCCGGCGATGAGCACCTGGGCCGCGTCGTAGCGCTCGACGGCCTCGGCCGTCTTGGTTACCAGGGCGTCCACCACCGCGGCCTGAAAGCTGGCGGCCAGGTCGGCGATGGGCAAGTCATCGGAATTGCCCGTAAGCGCCGCCTCGGCGAGCTTTTCGCCGCGCTCGGCGACCTCCTCGCCCCGCTCGCGGCGCAGCTCTTGCACGAGGCGCAGCACCGCCGTCTTGAGCCCGCTGAAGCTGAAATCGAACGGCCCCACGTCCAGCGCCCGCGGCAGGTCGTAGGCGGTGGGGTCGCCCCCCTCGGCGGCGCGCTGGATGGCGGGACCGCCCGGGTACCCCAGCCCCAGCAGGCGGGCCACCTTGTCGAACGCCTCGCCGGCGGCGTCGTCGATGGTGCGTCCCAGCAGGGTATAGTCGTGGTGCTCGCGCATCAGGATGAGGTCGGTGTGGCCGCCCGAGACGACGAGGCACACCAGCGGGAGGGGCGGCGGCACGAACGCCGCGGCCTCCGCCACGGCTTTGGCCGCGCCGTTCGCCGCGTCGTCGCCCGTGGGAAGCCAGTTGGCATAGATGTGCGACTCGAGGTGGTTCACACCCACCAGGGGGATGCCGCGGGCGAGAGACAACCCCTTGGCGGCGTTCAGTCCCACCAGGAGCGATCCCGCCAGCCCCGGCCCCTCGGTGACGGCGATGGCGTCCAGGTCATCCCAGTCCTTGCCCGCCTGTGCCATCGCCTCGCGGATCACCGGCGTGATCGCCAGCACGTGCTGGCGGGAGGCCATCTCGGGGAACACGCCGCCGTAGCGGCGGTGCAGGTCGATCTGCGAGGCGACCACGTTGGAGCGGAGCGTGCGCCCGTCCTCCACCACGGCGGCGGCCGTCTCGTCACACGACGTCTCGATACCCAGGATGGTGATCATGCTCTTCCGATCTAGGGGGCGCCCAGCGGCGGGATGTCGCTCAGCCAGAGCGTCCTGCCACTGAGGACATACATGCGCTGCCGCTCCTCATCGACATAGATGCTGCGCAGCCCGCGGAACTGGCTCTGGTCCGGCTGCGCCATGAACTGCCGCAGGAACGCGCCGTTCTTGTCGAACTGCAGCACGCGCTCGTTGCCCGAGTCCGTGATGTACAGGTAGCCGTGGGCATCGGGCTTTTGCTCGCCCGACACAAAGAGGGTCGTGGGGCCGCGCATCGGGTCGGGCAGGCCCGTCAGGGCGAAGGGCTGCTCCGCGCCGTCATAGAACTTTTTCACGGCGCCGTCGGCAAACAGCACGTACATGTTGCCGTCGATGGCCAGATCCACGGCCCCCGTGAGGTCGATCCCCAGGCGCGGGTCGAGATAGTCCGAGGGCGGCGCGGTGTAGGCGTTGTCCACCGGCACGTATTTCATGATGCGGCTCTGGAGGGGGTCCAGCACGTACAGGTTGCCGAAATACCCCCCGATGGCCGCCGGCTTGATCCACTTGTCGCTATCGGCCACCGGCAGCACGTCGATCCCTTGCTGGATATCGTAGGCCAGTAGCGAGCCGCCGCTCTCCAGCGCCATGAAGGTGCTCAACGAGCGTTGGCCGCCCGCCTCCACCCAGGCGATGTCGACGAGTTGCCCCACCTGGATGCCGCCGCGCAACTCGTCCCGCGCCATGAGCATCGGCTCGGAATCCTGAGGCTGCAGCGCGTCTCCCGCGTCGTTCAGGATGAACTTGTAGACGTGGTCGCTCCCGCGATTCAGCAGGAATACGTCCCCCTCGTGGAGGATGATGCGCCCCGAATCGGCGGGCGTATCGACGGGCTCGCGCAGCTCGGCGAGTTGCCAAAAGTGGAAGAGACGCTGGACGGTGTTGATCTCGTCCAGGCGATGCTGGATGCGCCGCTGCAGCGACAGCAGCACGTCGTCGCTCGGGTTGAGGGCCAACCCGAGATCGATGGTGGCCAGCGCCTCACGCAGGCCGGCGCGTATGGCGGTCGGGTCGCCCGTGGACGTGGCCGTATCGTACAGCGCCTGCGCCTCGGTCTGGATGGCATCGAACTGCGCGCGACGGGTGCTCTCGTACTGCACGCGCGTCATCACCACCATCACCAGCGTCACCAAGGGGATCGTCAGAGCCACGGCCACGAGGGTGTGGCCGCTCAGCGTCGCGGCGAGCTGCGCCGTGCTCGATCCACGCCGATCGGACAGGCTGTCAGATTGGGCGGGCATCGCGGCTCCTTGGGCTCACGTCTCAGGGTACTGAGATGGGCCTCAGGCTAATAAGGCCCATCGGCCGCCTCGCGCGGGCTCACTCCCACTCGATGGTGGCGGGCGGCTTGCTCGAGATGTCGTACACCACGCGATTGATCTCGGGCACCTCGTTGACGATGCGATTCGAGATGCGCGCCAGCACTTCGTAGGGGATGCGCGCCCAGTCGGCCGTCATGGCGTCCTCGCTGGTCACGGCGCGTACGGCCACGGTATGCGCGTAGGTGCGGCTGTCGCCCATCACCCCTACGCTGCGCAGCGGCGTGAGCACGGCAAAGTACTGCCAGATCTCGCGATCCAGGCCGGCGGCGGCGATCTCGTCGCGGACGATGGCGTCCGCCTCGCGCAATACGGCGAGCCGCTCACGGGTCACCGGGCCGATGAGGCGCACGGCCAGGCCGGGGCCGGGGAACGGGGGCCGATAGACCATCTCCTCGGGGAGCCCCAGCGCGAGGCCCACGCGTCGCACCTCATCCTTGAACAGGAAGCGCAGCGGCTCGATGAGCGCCATGCGCATGTTCTCGGGCAGGCCGCCGACGTTGTGATGCGTCTTGATGCGCGCCGCCGACTTGTTGGTGGGGGTGGCGCTCTCGATGACGTCGGGGTACAGCGTCCCCTGCGCGAGCAAGTCCACCTGCCCCAGACGTCCGGCCTCTTCCTCGAACACCTCGATGAAGGTGTTGCCGATGATCACGCGCTTGCGCTCGGGGTCGGTCACCCCCTCGAGGGCTGACAAAAAGCGCTCCGAGGCGTCCACCGCCACGACGCGCGCGTCGAGGTAGCGCCGGTAGCGGGAGACGCATTCCTCCGCCTCGCCTTTGCGGAGCAGGCCGTGATCGACAAAGATGGCCGTCAACTGCTCGCCGACGGCGCGGCTGACGAGGGTGGCCACGACGGTCGAATCTACGCCGCCGGAGACGCCGCAGATCACCTTGCCCGTGCCCACCTGCTCGCGGATGGCGGCGATGCTCTCCTCGATGAACGCGCCGGTGGTCCAGTCGTCCCGGCAGCCGCAGATGGCGACGCAAAAGTTGCGCAGGATCTCCATGCCGCGGGGCGTATGCATCACCTCGGGGTGGAACTGGAGGCCGTAGAGCCGGCGCTCCTCATCGGCCATGGCGGCCACGGGCGAGTTGGCCGAGTGTGCCAGGGCGTGAAAGCCCGGCGGCAGGGCGTCGATGCGGTCCCCGTGGCTCATCCAGGCGTCGAGGGCGCCGCCCAGTCCGGCAAAGAGGGGCGAGTCGGGCCGGTCGATGGTGACGCGAGCGGGGCCGTACTCGCGGGCGGTGGCCGGGGCTACGGTCCCACCCAGGGCATGGCTCAACAACTGCATGCCGTAGCAGATGCCCAGGATCGGCACGCCACGCGCCAACACCTGGGGTGTGAGGGTGGGCGCACCGGCCTCGTAGACGCTGTTGGGCCCGCCCGAGAGGATGATGCCCTTGGGATTCAGCGCATCGATCTCCTCGGCGGTGGCGTCCCACGGTAACATCTCGCAGTAGACGTTGCTCTCGCGAACGCGGCGGGTGATGAGCTGGCTGTACTGCGAGCCATAGTCCATGACGGCGATGGCATCGCGCTGTCCGATCAGGCTGCGGTCGTTCGTCATTGGTTTCACTATTCTAGGGTGGATTTGAAGGCAGATGCGCCAGTATAGAGGAACATGGTTTCAACGATTATAACGCCGACTCGGCCCTCAATCAAGTTGTGGTGGAACAAAGACAGCGTGGCACAGCCACCGCCTAGTTACCGCCTGTTGGCCCGTTGACAATGTGTGAGAGTCGCGTATAATGAGGTTAGCTGAAGTGAGAAGAAGGTCTGCGCGGGCCAGTCGCTTGTAGGTGAAAGCCGGCTTCATGCCGTGCGCTCGGGACACCGAGCCTAGCCTACAAGGGGCTGGCCTTTTCGATGCTGAAGGGGTTCCGACGGCTGTACCAGTTGTGTGGGTATCGAGCCTTGTCGTACAAATCCACCAGCAGGCTCACCTTGTCAGCCACGTGGGCATAGTATCGCATCTCTCGTCTCACGAACGCTCGGTAGACGGCCCAGTTCATATAGTCGACAACCTGCAGACAGGGCTCCCCAACCCCCGTCTGAGATTCGACTGATATGTTGCTCCGGATGCTCTTCCCCCAGCGCTCCTCGAATCTTTGTATGCCACGGTTAATCGCCTCTTGTAGCCTCGACTGCCTGGTACGGGATCCTCGCCGCGAGAAGCAGATGTGATTCCGCGGATGCCGATGCAACACATCCTGAAAGAGCCTGCTCACGAGGTAGTCGTAGAACTCGTCCTCACGCGCGTGGAACGTGCCCCGGAAGACTCGCTCAATCTTGCGGGCCACGATGAACTGAGCGCGGAACTCCATATCCCTAAGGCAGCGGTACACGAGATAGCGGACTTCGGGGGTATCATCCTTGGCATGGAAGGAACGGTTTGTTTTGTTGATCGATGGGATGGCCTGCAGATAGCTGTCATGCGCGATTTCGTTGTGGAGACAAGCGAGGGCGCGTCGAATGCTCCAAGGATCGCCTGTATCGATGAACCCGAGGGCGAGGATGGGTGAGCAGCCCTCGTGACCGACGATCAGGCTTCCGTGACGATCATAGAAGACGGGGTCGCCGGTCTCGTCGACAAAGTACCAATGATCGTCTGCGCAGGGTGTTTGCATGAGGCCATCCAACCTGTCGAAAGACGCGGCGAGGCAGCGATGGTGCAACTTGGCAGCTAGACTAGCGGGACGGCGGGCCCAGTGACACATGCTGCCGAACTAGGCATAGAATACAGAAAACCGCGATGCGCCGCAAGGCGCATCGCGGTTCGCCCGTCTCCTGCCAGAGGACCCTATCGCGCCGCCTGGAGCACGCGCTGGCCGGCGCCGGCCAGGCGCTTTTTGATGTCCAGGATCTGGTGGCGCATGTCGTCGTCCTTTTCAAAGAGCGCCGAGATCTTGTCGCAGCCGTGCATAATGGTGGTATGATCCCGCCCGCCCAGCGCCTGGCCGATCTGCGGCAACGACATCTCGGTCAGGTCGCGGGCCAGGTACATCGCCACCTGGCGCGCCACGGCGATGTTGCGCGTGCGGCGCGGGCTCAGGAGTTCATCGATGGCCACATCATAGAAGCCGGACACCTGGTTGAGGATGTCGTCCAGCGTCACCTTGGTGGCCGGCGTCACGAGGTCGTTGAGCGCTTTCTGGGCCGTCTGCACCGTGAGGGGATAGTCCATCATGCGCGCCAGCGCCACCACGCGGTTGAGCGCCCCCTCCAACTCGCGGATGTTGCTGTCCACCTGCTGGGCGATGAACTCGATCACCTCATTCGGTAGGCGCAGCCCTCGCGCTTCCGCCTTGGCCTCCAGGATCGCCATGCGCGTCTCCAGGTCGGGAGGCTGCACGTCGGCCGTCAGGCCCCACTCAAAGCGCGAGCGCAGCCGCTCCTCCAGGCTCAGGAACGCCTTGGGGGGGCGGTCGCTGGAGAGGACGATCTGCCGGTTCTCCTGGTACAGGTCGTTGAAGGTGTGAAAGAACTCTTCCTGGGTGCGTTCCTTGTTGATGATGAACTGCACGTCGTCCAGCAGCAGCACATCGATGGTGCGGTACTTGGCGCGGAATTCCTCCGTCGTGCGGTTGCGGATGGCGTTGATCATCTCGTTGGCAAACGTCTCGGCCGAGACGTAGAGCGTCCGCTTCTGGTCCTGCAGCACGTGGTTGCCGATGGCGTGCAATAGGTGCGTCTTGCCGAGCCCCACGCCGCCGTAGACAAAGAGGGGGTTATAGGCCATGCCGGGGTTCTCGGCTACCGCCAGGCAGCCCGCGTGCGCCAGGCGGTTCGCCTGGCCGACGATAAAGGTGTCAAAGGTATAGCGCGGGTTGACGCGCGCGTACTCGCTCTCAGCCGGCGCCGACGGGCTCGTCACGCGGGGCGCCTCGGGGAGGTCGAGCAGTTCCACGTCCGGGGAGATCTGCGAGCCGTTGCGCCGCACGATAAAGCGCACCGAGGTCGTTCGTCCCGCCGTGGCGGTCACGGTGCGCTGCACCTGTCCGTAGAGTCGATTCTCGAGCCAGTCCTTGGCGTACGCTGAATGCACCCCTACGACCAGCACCCCATCCTCGTACGAGATGCCCTGGGTGTTCTTTACCCACGTGTCGAAGGTCGGTTTGGCAAGCTGAAGCTGCAACTGGCCGAGCGCCGCCTGCCAAAGCTGTTGTGCATCCATAGAAGGCTCCCTGAGAATCCTGAGATGACTGGCAATGGTCGCCTATCGGCGCCAGCCCCTGGAACGGGGATCCGTGATCGAGGCAGGAGCGTACACTACGCAGAGACACGCCAACGACAGGGACAGCAAACACGCCGGAGGCGTGGTCGACCGATCCCCCCAGTCCAGGTATTCGGTTACGTGAAGGTGTTGATCGTAAGACAGGTATGCAGAGGGCGCCGCCGCCCCGTCAGCCGTGCGCCGTGGTGTCAGGGCAGAGGATGGGTGTTTGGATGGCCACGTCGAGCAGGGTTTTCGGTGGCGCTGCGCAATGTGGTACCGCTTGGAGGAATCGCCTCGTCAGCAGTGTGCTGCAGCTGGTGCGAATGAGGGGTTCACCCAAGTTGCCTCACCCACGGCTCTGCGGACATTCTAGCATCCTCTCCTGGGTTTGACAAGGACGGATCGGGTTGGCCATCCGGCATCAAACCCCCCTTGGCGCCTCACACCACAACCTCTTGCGTCTCAGCCCTGGCTGAACGCCTACAGATAGTGTCGCGCAAAGCTGGAATCGAGCGCCGGGAATCAACAAGACCTGCATTGCGTCTGGCGCATCCCCCTGGGGCGCCTTCGGGTGTTGAGCCATACCCCGGCCCGGACGGGCCCTGCCGTCCCCAAAGGCCGATGCATCTTGGCGCTACGTCACCACCATGTTACAATGCCCGCCACTCTACCCCAGCACAGGAGCAGGTGCAACGCATGCGAAACGATAGACATCGCGCGCTACATGGTCGTTTGGGCTTTTGGGGGGTCGTGCTGCTGATCGCCGTCGTCGGGTGCAGCGCCGGCCGGCCGGTGGTGTCGGGCCGAGTATCCGATGCGGTGAGCGGGGCGGCGCTGGCCGGCGCACAGGTGCTCGCCGGTGACGAGTCCACCACCACCAACGCCGACGGCGAGTTCAAGTTGCGCCTGGCGGCCGGGAGCTACCAGCTCGGTGTCTCTAGCGGGGGCTATGTGACCCAGGAGGTGCCCGTCACCCTCGACGAGGGCTCGGACGGTCACCAGCAGGACGTAGCGCTGCAGCGGCGGCGCCTGGCCGTCCACGTGGTGGATGGGGCAACCGGCGAGCCGGTGCCCGGCGCCCGGGCGGCGTTGGGAGGGAATGAGGCCCTCTCGGACGCTGCCGGCGATTTGGAGGTCGAGGCGCACGCGCCTGGGCCTCTGACGGTGGCGTGCCTCGGCTACCTGCCCCTGGAGGTCCCCGAAGCAGAGGTCGAGGCGGCGTTCGAGCCCGCGGGCGTCCTCGGGGAGGCGCTTGCCGTGACCCTCAGTCCTCGGGTGCTCGAGGGCTCCGTGGTGCTGAGCGACGGCGCCCCGGCCGTCGGCACGACCGTCGCCGTCGGCGATGCCACCGCGACCACCGACGCCCAGGGGCGCTACCGCGTCGAGCGCGTCGAGCCGGGCTTCCCCATGGTCGTGGACGGGCCATCCCACCGCCCGGTGGAGGGTCTGGTGTACGACGGGCAGGAGAGCCAGGATCTGACGGCGGAGCCCTGGATGCTGACGCTGACGGTCACCGACGACGCCGGCGAGCCGCTGTCCGGGGTAGCCGTCTCCTCTGGCGAGCGCTCCACCACCACCGACGACGCCGGGCTCGCCCAGCTGCAGCCTCAGCGAGGACTGTCCATCACCGTGTCGCTGGACGGCTATGCGCCGGCAACGCCGGTGTACGAGGGGCAGGAGGCGTTGAGCGTCGCGCTCTCCAGGGCGCGCCTGGAGGCGAACGTGCGCAACGCGGCCACCGGCGAGCCCGTGGCGCGGGCGCGCGCGCTCGTGTACCGCGAGGGGCAGGAGCTGCCCGACGTGCTGCCCATCGACGCCGAGGGGCGCTTTGCCGTCGAGGAGGTCCGCGGCGTAGAGAGGGTCCTCATCAAGGCGCCGGGCCATCGCGTGCACGAGGTCCCTGTGACGCCAGCCTCTGGCCTCGACATTGCGCTCGAGCCGTTCGAGGCGCGAGCCCTCTATGTTCCCTTTATGCTGCTCGCTCTTCCCGATCGCATCAACGAGATCCTCACCCTGGTCGACGATTCGGAGGAGTTGAACGCCGTCGTGCTCGACGTCAAGGGTGACCAGTCGTACATCGCTTGGGAGAGCCAGGTGCCGCTGGCCCAAGAGGTCGATGCCCACTATCGCGGCCTGATGGATCTACGCGAGTTCCTCACGTTGTGCCACGACCGCGACATCTATGTCATCGCCCGTATGGTGATGTTCAAGGATGAGGAGCTGGCCAAGACGCGGCCCGAGTGGATGGCCACACACGCCGACGGCCGCGCCTACGTCGACCTCGAGGGGCTGCGGTGGGTGGATCCCTTCCGTCGCGAGGTGCGTGACTATAACCTGGATCTGGCCCGCGAGATCGCCCTGATGGGCTTTGATGAGGTGCAGCTCGACTATGTGCGCTTTCCGTCGGATGGCAGCACCCGCGGCCTGACCTTTAGCGAGGAGAGCACCTTCGAGTCGCGCACGCGCGCCATCGCCGAGTTCTGCACCGAGATGCGGGATACCCTCGCCCCCACGCCCGCCTTTTTCTCTGCCGATATCTTTGGCCTCGTCATGTGGGTCGATCCGGGGCGCGACATGGGAATTGGGCAGCGCATGGAGGACGTGGCCCCCTTTGTCGACTATATCTCTCCCATGCTCTACCCCACGACCTTTGGTCCGGGGAATCTCGGGTACCAGAACCCGGGTCTCTATCCCTACGAGGTCGTCTATCGTAGCGTGCGCAAGACGCAAGAGCGCACCGACACGCTCGTGCGCCCCTGGCTGCAGCACTATTCCATCGGTGGCATCAACTATGGCATGCTGGAGCTTCTGAAGCAGAAAAAGGCCGCCGAGGATCGCAACAGCAGTGGTTGGATCTACTGGAACTCGCGCGGCCTGTACGAGCGCGAGCTGTTCATGGAGGGGACCGAGGAACGCTACGCCGATCAACTCCCTTCGGCGGAAGAGTTCGAAGCCCAGGAGGACGCCGCCCGCGCGGCGCAATAGCGGTACCCCAACACCTCCCGATGGTCACCCGCGCCGTGCAGATCGCTGGACCTGCAGGGCTAGCGCGGGTGACCATCCTGAGGTGTTCTGTGTCGGGGACCTATGGGAGGTGGAGGGAGACTAGACGACGGCTTGGCCGTACACCTTCATCCGCGTGCGATGGATGGGCTGTCGCCCCTCGGCGGCTTGCTCGGGCGTCGGGATCGACGCCTCGTCCGGCTTGTCCGAGATGCCGAACACCAGCACGCCCTGCGCCGCCAGGTGAGTCGCCAGGCTGGCGACCTCGGCGGTGATGACGATCTCGCGCGCCAGCACATCCTGGGCCGCGGCGTCGTCGGAGAGCGCGTCCATACGGCCCACCGTCTCCAGATACTCGCGCCGGCGGAAGCCCTTGAACGGCGTGGGGTCCTCCGAGGAGATGCCGTCGCGCACCTCCCGGTGCGCCGCCAGGAGCCCCGGCGCCATGCGCTCGCGCCTCGCCTCGCAGCGCTCGGCGAAACCCTCGATGGTCGATAGCGCGCCCGACCGCAGATCGGCCCACAACTCCTCGGCGGGGTAGACGCCGCCCACCACCATGAGGCAGATGTAGGCGAGATAGTCCTGGTTGTCGGCGGTAAAGGGGTGATACTCGGGCTGGTTCAGTGGGTCGTACACCGCGCGGAAGGTCGCCAGGTCAAAGGCGTCCCCCAGGGTGGACTGCATGGTGTGCTGCACCGCCGCCACTCGCGCGGCGTCGATCACCTTGTCGTTGCGGCCCCGCGCCCCCAGGCAGGTCTTGTCCAGGTCCAGGAGCAGTGCCGTGCACTCGTTCAGCGGGGCGCCCGCCGATCGGACCCGCTCCAGGAACTCGCCCAGCGCCGACCAGCGGTTGGCCACCATGAGTTCGCCGCGCATCTCGATCGACTCGGGCTCCGCCGGGCGGTCGGCGCCGATGAACCCGACGATGGGCAGGTGCCTCCCGAGGTTCCTGGCGGCGGTGCCGTCGTTCATCAGGGTGTCGCCCACGAACAGGGCGCTCTGCAGCGGCGCGGCGACGCCCCTGGCCCGCTGAAAGTGCTCCAGGAACCGGTGCAGCGCCGCGGCATAGGCGGGCGACGTCTTGCGCGGGATATAGTAGTGGCCCAGCCCGAAGGCACTCCACGCCTCCCGCAGGCCGGGCACGTCGGGGTGCACCGGCTCGAGGTTGCGATACACGATGGCGTCGCCCATGAAATCGGCGAGCGTGCCCCGTTGCCACGTCATGGGATCATTCCCTCCGCGATAGCGATCTCGGCGTTGAGGATGGCGCCGCCGGCGGCGCCGCGAATCGTGTTGTGCGACAACACGACGAATTTGACATGAAACACCTCACAGCGGCGCACGCGGCCCACGGTAACCGCCATCCCCCCGCCGGCGTCGCGGTCCAGGTAGGTTTGCGGCCGGTCATCCTCGTCGCGCACGACGAGCACCGGCTCCACCGCCGAAGGGCAGCCCAGGCGCTGGGGCACGCTGCGAAAGGCGCGCAGCGCCGCCACGACCTCCTCCGGGGCGACCTCGTGCGCGAACTCGACGGACACCGTCTCCAGGTGGCCGTCGCGCGTCGCCACCCGGTTGCATGCGGGGCTGATGGCGATGTCGGCGGGGACGACCGCGGCACCGTCCGTCGTCAGCGCGCCGAGGAGCTTGAGCGGCTCGGAGGTCAGCTTGGCCTCCTCTCCGCCGATGTAGGGTACCACATTGTCCAGACTGTCCAGCGCGGACACGCCGGGGTAGCCCGCCCCCGAGAGCGCCTGCATGGTGGTGACGATCACCCGCCGTACACCAAAGGCGTCGTGCAGCGGCTTGAGCGCCAGCGTCATCCCGATGGTGGAGCAGTTCGGATTGGTGACGATGCATCCCTTATCCCAGCCGCGCGCCCGGCGCTGGGCGGCGATCAGGCGCAGATGGTCGGGGTTCACCTCGGGGATCAGCAACGGCACGTCGGGGCCCATGCGGTGGGCGCTGGCGTTGCTGAACACGGCGTACCCTGCCGCCGCCAGGCGCTCCTCGATCTCGCGCGCCGGCCCCGCCGGCAGCGCCGAAAAGACGACCTCGCAATCGAGCCCCGGCTCGCACGGCTGCACCGTCAGGTCACGCGTGGCGGGGGGAGGATCCCCGGGCAGACGCCAGGTGCACGCCTGGGCGTAGGGCAGCCCAACCGACCGGTCGGACGCCGCCAGGGCGGTGATCTCGAACCAGGGATTGCCATCGAGGAGCTGCACGAAGCGCTGCCCCACGGCCCCCGTGGCCCCCAGGACTCCCGCACGCAGTGGTCGTGTTGGTGCCATGGCTAGATCCTGTCCAGTGCGAATTCGCGGTGGATGGACCGCACCGCCTCGTCGACGTCCGATTGGGCCACCACCAGCGAGAGGTTGTACTCGGACGAGCCCTGGGCGATAGAGATAATGTTGATCTCGGTGCCCGCCAGGGCGCCGAACACGCGTGCGGCGATGCCCGGCAGGCCCTTCATCCCCGCCCCCACCACGGCGAGGATCGCCACATCGTCCTGGCTGACCACCTGATCGATGTCGTGGTGCAGCATCTCCAACTCGAACTCGCGCTTGACGGCGGCGACCACCGCGGGGCTGTCCACGGTGCGGACCACGAAGCAGATGTTCTGTTCGGACGACGACTGGGTGATCATCAGGATGCTGGCGCCGCTGCGCGCCACCGCCGTAAAAGCGCGGCCGGCCACCCCCGGCACTCCCTGCATCCCGCTCCCCTCGACGCTCACCAGGCTGAGGTTGCGGATCGCCGTGATGCCCTTCACCATGGGCGACGACGAGCCGTTGGCGCATACCAGCGTTCCTGGGCGGTCGGGGTGGAACGAGTTCAGCACCCGCACCGGGATTCCCTTGCGCGCCACGGGCTCGATGGTCTTGGGGTGCAGCACCTTGGCGCCGAAATAGGACAGCTCCGCCACCTCGGCGTACGAGATGGTGGCCACGGTCTGGGCGTTGGAGACGATGCGCGGGTCGGCCGTCATGACGCCGTCGACGTCGGTCCAGATCCACACCTCGCTGGCGGGGAGGCAACTACCGATGGTGGTGGCGCTATAGTCGCTCCCCCCGCGCCCCAACGTGGTGGGGATCCCCTCGATCGTCGCGCCGATGAACCCCGTCACCACCGGTACGACCCCCTTCTCGATGAGGGGCAGGAGGCGCGCCCGGCTCTTCTCCGTCGTCTCGGCGATCAGGGGGGTGGCGGCGCCAAAGAGGTTGTCCGTGACGATCAACTCGGTGGCCTCGACGAGGTGCGCCTTGATCCCCTGGCTGAGGAGGGCGGCGGTGGTGATGCGCGCCGACAGGCGCTCCCCCAACCCCGAGACCGCGTCCAGGCCCCGCGGGGTGAGTTCGCCCAGCGTCGAGATGCTGAGGCACAGGTTCTCGAACCAGTTGAGGAGCGTCTCGATCTCGGCCCGCAGGCCGCGGGCGTGTTCCGAATCGATGCCGCAGTCGCCGATCGCCTGTTCGTGCCGGAGCGCGAGTTCATCGCGGATCAGCCGGTAGGTGCGCTTGTCGCCCGACGCGGCGGTGGTGGCCGCCCGCACCAGGCCGTCCGTTACGCCACTCATGGCCGAGACGACGACGACGGGCGGAGTGGCGGTATCCTCGAGGACCCGCGCCGCGATGTGGGCGACGCCCGAGATGCGCTCTCCCGTTCCGACCGATGTGCCGCCGAATTTCATGACGATCATGGCTCGTGCTCCGCTTCGATGGTTGGGCCCGGAGGTTGGGCGACGGCCGACAGACAAAAACCGCCCCGGAGAACCTGGGGCAGTTCGCGGGGCGCCTCTTTATGTACCTGGGATGGCGCCAAGCGCTGTTCGCGTCGTTGCACGGACGGCCGGCGTTGGCACCCGAATACCCTCGGACGGCTACGCTGTCGGCGACGGGGGCGCGCATGGTGACGTCACCCCGTCGCGAGGGATTGTGGGCGATTATATAATGGATCATCGCGCTGGACAAACCGTTCCGTGCTCCTTATCATGAGCCATCTAGTCCGCGAGCGCCGCAGACCGAGGTCTGGCGCCAAGAGAGCGAAGCCCGCCTGCGCGGGCTCAGCCCCGTCGTCCCGAGCGGAGCGAGGGACCTTGACTCACATGGCCCGATGCCCCCTCGCATTCGCCCAGGCGAACCATGCCGGCACCGCCCAAAGCATCGGAACAGATCAGCGGATACCCGCGCAACATCTGCGGAATCAGCGTACCATCGGATTCACGAGGTAGCGCCCATGCCCAAAGCCGACAAGACGAACGCCATGCGCCTGCTGGACGGGCGCAGGATCCCCTACGCTACCCACACCTTTTCGCCCGACATCCACTCCGCCGAGGGGGTGGCCGAGGCCGTGGGGATGCCGCCCGAGCAGGTGTTCAAGACGCTGGTCGTCCTCTCTCTCGCCGCCCGCCCCCAACCCTACCTGGCCATCATACCGGGCCATCGCGAGTTGGACCTGAAAAAGCTGGCCCAGGCGACGGGCGAGAAGAAACTGCGCATGGCCACCCAGCGCGAGGCCGAGTCGTTGACGGGGTTGCAGGTGGGCGGCATCTCGGCGTTGGCGCTCCTGAACAAGGGATTCAAGGTGTACCTCGACGCGACGGCGGAGGCGTTCGACACCATCCTGGTGAGCGCCGGCCAGAGGGGCATCAACCTGCAGCTGGCCGTGGCCGACCTCGTCAAGGTGGTCAACGCCCGCCTCGCCGACCTCTCCGCCCATCTTGACCCTCCCGCCCCCCGGATGGTATAGTTCCGCCGTCCACCGCGCGACATTCCGCCGGCCACGGCCGGAGCGCCCATCATCACAAAGGAGCGTCCCATGAGCAGCAAGTACGCCCTGGGCATCGATTACGGCACCGAATCCGCCCGAACCGTGCTCGTCGATCTGACGGACGGGCGCGAGGTGGCCTCGGCCGTCTATCCCTACAGTGACGGCGTCATCGACGAGCGGCTCCCCGGCTCCGGCGTGCGCCTGGAGCCCGACTGGGCGCTGCAGAACCCCATCGACTATGTCACGGCCGTCACCGACACCGTGCCACGAGTCCTGCAAGAGTCCGGGGTGGACCCTGGGGATGTGATCGGGCTGGGGATCGATTTCACGGCCTGTACCATGCTGCCCACCAAGGCGGACGGCACGCCCCTCTGTGTCCTGCCCGAGTACCGCGACAACCCGCACGCCTGGGTCAAGCTCTGGAAGCACCACGCCGCCCAGCCCGAGGCCGATCACCTGAACGCCGTGGCCCGCGAGCGCGGCGAGCCCTGGCCGTCGCGCTATGGCGGCAAGATCTCGTCCGAGTGGTTCTTTCCCAAGGCGCTCCAGATCCTCAACGAGGCGCCCGAGATCTATGACGCCGCCGACCGCCTCATCGAGGCCGCCGACTGGATCGTGTGGCAGCTCACCGGCGTCGAGACGCGCAACGCGTGCACCGCCGGCTACAAGGCGATCTGGTCCAAGCAGGCCGGCTTCCCCAGCCCCGATTTCTTTGAGGCCCTGCACCCGCGCATGCGTGACATCGTCCGGGAAAAGATGAGCGAGACGATCGTCCCCTTGGGCGCCCGCGCCGGCGGCCTCACCGCCGAGCTGGCGCGCCGCACCGGCCTGCGCCCCGGCATGGCCGTGGCCGTGGCCAACGTGGATGCCCACGTCTCGGTGCCCGCCGCCACCGTCACGGAGCCGGGCCGCATGGTGATGATCATGGGTACCTCCACCTGCCACATGGTGCTGGGCACCGAGCAGCGCATCGTGCCCGGCATGTGCGGCGTGGTGGAGGACGGCATCCTCCCCGGGCTCTTTGGTTACGAGGCGGGCCAGTCGTGCGTGGGCGACCACTTTGCCTGGTTCGTGGAGAACGCCGTCCCCGCCCTCTACCAGCAGGAAGCGCTGGAGCGCAAGGTCGGGCTGCATCAGCTCCTCGAGGAAAAGGCCGCCGCCCTCCGGCCCGGCGAGTCGGGCCTGGTGGCGCTGGATTGGTGGAACGGCAACCGCTCGGTGCTGGTGGACGTGGACCTGACGGGGATGCTGCTGGGCGCCACCCTGGCCACCCGCCCGGAGGAGATCTATCGTGCCCTCATCGAGGCTACCGCCTATGGCACGCGGATGATCGTCGAGACCTTTGAGGAGAGCGGCGTGGCGGTGAACGAACTCGTGGCCACCGGCGGCCTACCCGACCGCAACCGGCTGCTCATGCAGATCTATGCCGACGTCACGGGGCGCGAGATCAAGGTTGCGGCGGCGCAGCAGGCGGGGGCCCTGGGCTCGGCCATGCACGGCGCCGTGGCCGCGGGCGCCGAGGCGGGCGGGTTCGCCGACATCACAGAGGCCGCGGCGCGCATGGCGCACCTGCGGGACGAGGTCTATCGTCCCATCCCCGCCAACAAGGCGGTCTATGACCTGCTGTACGCCGAGTACGTGACGCTGCACGACTATTTCGGCCGCGGCGCCAACGACGTCATGAAGCGCCTCAAGGCGATCAGAGCAAAGGCTCGCGTATAGCGGAGTCAGATGGAACGCGGATGAACGCGGGTTTCCTGGTGACAGGTTGCAGGTTACAGGGTATACCGCGACCATTCACGGTCACCTGTGACCTGCTACCTGTAACCTGCAACTCGATCGTTTCAGATCAGCGTCGATCCGCCTAATCCGGGTTCATCCGCGTTCCAATCCGTTCCTAACGTGGCATGTACTTTTCGTTGGGGTAGATCATCACCTTGATCTCTTGCTTGGCGTCGAGGCGCTCAAAGGCGTCGCGCCACCCCTCCAGGGGGATGTGGCTGGTGATGATCGGCTCCAGGGCGATCTTGCCCATGTCCAGGATCTTGAGCGCGCGCTCCCAGGAGTGCCAGCCGGCGGCCATGCGCACCGCCTGGTCGGGGTACTCCATCCCGTCCCAGCCCCAGGTGCCGCGTATCGTCAGGTTGTTGTAGGGGATGTTGTCCAAATTGGCCTTGATGTCGTGCCCCCACAGCCCGACGACGGTGATCCACCCCCCGCTGCGCACCAGGCGCGTCGCCTGGGTGATGGCGGCCTCGCCCCCCGAGCAGTCGAACACCACGTCGGCGCCCTCGCCGCCGGTGAGACGCAGCACCTCGCGTACCGGGTCGTCCTCGCTGCACCAGACGCAGTCGGCGCCCAAATCGAGGGCCTTTTGCAGGCGCACGGCGTCGTCTCTCAGCCCCGTGACCATGACGGCGCGCGGGCTGTAGAGCTTGCAGATCTGCAGCATCGTCAGGCCGATGGGCCCCGGCCCGGTGATGACGACGAAATCGGCGGGGTGGATGCGCGTGCGGTACATGGCGGCGTGGCTCATGCACGTCACCAGCTCGACCATGGCGCCCTCGGCGAAGGAGAGCCGATCGGGCAGGTGGTGAGCCAGCCGCGCGGGGAGCGCCATGCGCTCGGCGTAGGCGCCGTTGACGTGGATGCCGATGCGGCCGTCCATCGTCTCCAGGTCGCCGCAGATGCGGTCGCCCACCTGCCAGGCGTCGCCGACGCGCTCCCCCTTGCCGATGACGACGCCCGAGTACTCATGCCCGATGATCACCGGTCGGCGGTGCTCGTGCTCGTCGCGCCAGAGGTGGATATCACTGCCGCAGATCCCCACGGCGCCCACCTCGATGAGCAGGTCGTCCGGCCCCACCACCGGCTCGGGCGCGTCGACCAGCCCCATCCCCTCGGTCCCCTCGGCCCATTTCTGTACAGCTCTCACGGCGCTGGCTCCTTTCCCGATCTGTGCACAAAGAGACACATATGGAACGCGGATAGACGCGGATTCAACGGATCCTCGCGGATTCTTTTGTTTGTATTCCGTGGTCATCCGGTCGATCCGCGTTCATCCGCGTTCCATCCTATAACAGTGACACGGGATCCACGTCGATGCGCCAGCCCACGGGGAGGCGTACGTCGTGGAGGAGGGCCGTGGGGTCGCGGCCGCGGACGACGATCTGCCAGCGGTAGCGTCCGCGTTCGCGCGCGTAAAAGGCGGGCGCCGGGCCGATGAGGTCGACCTCCGGCAGCCCTTCGCGCGCTATCTTGAGCGTGAGCATGCGGTGCAGCGCCTCGGCGTCGTGTTGGGCGGCGTCGGGATTGCTGCGCAGGCACGTCAGCTGTACCAGGCGGCTGAACGGCGGGTAGCGGTGCTCGCGCCGGAATTGGAGTTCGCGCTGATAGAACGCCTCATAGTCGTGCCGGCTGGCGGCCTGCACCGCCGGATGGTGAGGGGTGTACGTCTGCAGCACCACCTTACCCCCCAGGATGCTGCGCCCGGCCCGTCCCGCCACCTGCGCCAGCAGCTGGAAGGCGCGCTCCCCCGAGGCATAGTCGGGCAGGTTGAGCATCGTGTCGGCGCTGATCACCCCCACCAGCGTCACCCGCGGCAGGTCGAGCCCCTTGGCGATCATCTGGGTGCCGATCATGATGTCGGCCTCGCCGCGCACGAACGCGTCGAGGATCTCCTCGTGGGCCATCTTGCCGCCGGTGGTATCCAGGTCCCAGCGGATGACCCGCGCCTTCGGATAGGCCTCGCGCACCACCTCTTCCACCCTCTGCGTGCCGGCGCCAAAGAACTTGATTCTGCCGCTCCAGCATGACGGGCACTGTGGCGGCAGGAAGGTGGTATAGTTGCAGTGGTGGCAGATGAGGTCGTCCTCGGCCGAATGGTAGGTGAGGGGGAGGTCGCAGCGGGGGCACTTGAGCACGTGGCCGCAGTCGCGGCACATGACAAAGGTCGCCGTACCGCGCCGGTTCAGGAACAGAATCACCTGCTCCCTGGCCGCCAGCGCCACCTCGATGGACGACTGCAGCCTGCGGCTGAGCATGGAGTAGTTGCCGGCGCGCAATTCGGCGCGCATGTCCACCACCTCCACCGGCGGGAGTTCGGTGAACATCGCCTCGGCGCCCTCGGCGGCGTCCTCGGTGTGATAGTGCGACACGGGGCTCTGCAGGATGCTGGCCTGCTGAGCCAGGGCTCGCGTGTGGCCCAGGATGCGCTGTGGCATCACCAGGCGCTCGTACTCGCCCCGCTCGGCGCGGTAGGCGGACTCGAGCGCGGGGGTGGCGCTGCCCAGGATGCAGGTCGCGCCGGTGAGGCGCGCCAGACGCACCGCCACGTCGCGAGCGTGGTAGTTGGGGGTCTGTTGCTGCTTGTACGACGGCTCGTGCTCCTCGTCCAGCACGATGAGGCCCAGGTCGCGCATGGGGGCGAACACGGCCGAGCGCGACCCCACCACGAGCCGCAGGTCGCCGGTCCGTATGCGCCGCCACTGGTCGTAGCGCTCCCCCGGGGAGAGGCGGCTGTGCATCACCGCGAGCGTGGCGGGAAAGCGCGCCCCAAAGCGCCGGATCGTCTGCGGGGTGAGGGCGATCTCGGGCACCAGCACGATGGCGCTACGCCCCTGGCTCAGCGCCTGCTTGACCGCGCGGAGATAGATCTCGGTCTTGCCGCTCCCCGTGACGCCCTGCAGCAAGAAGGGCTTGCCCTGGGGCGACTCCAAATCGGCATGGATGCGCTGCCAGGCCGCCTCTTGCGCCGCGGTGAGGCGCGGCGCGATGGCCGGCACGAAAACGCGCCCCGCCAGGGGGTCGCGCCAGACCTCGCGACGCTCCTGCTCCACGAGGCCTCGCTCGGCCAGGCCGCGCAGCGCAGCGGCGCCGGCGCCCGTCTCCTCGCGCACCTCCTCCGCCGGCACCCACTCGTCGCCCCCCTCACGCCGGGCGAGGAGGTACGCGAGGACGGCGCGTTGGCGGGAGGCGCGTTCCGGCAGCGTCTCGGGGTCGGCGTCGGGGGTGGCGCGCACCACCGGCGAGAGCTTGGGGCGGACGACGGGGGCGCGCGCCTCCTCGGCCTTGGTCGCCCAGCCGTGGCGCACCAACTGGTCCACCACGGCGCGATAGTTGCGCATCTTGGCCGAGCGGGCGATCTGTGGGAGGGTCAGCGGGCCGCGGGCGCGCAGCAGCTCCAGCAGCGCGCGCTGAGGGGGGGTGGCGCCCTCGGGCATGGCGTCGTCGGCCAGCATGGCCTCGTCCAAGCGCACCACCACATCTACCTTCTGGGTGACGCCGGGGGGCAGCATGGCGCGCACCACCATGTGCAGCGGGGCGAGATAGTACTCGCTCATCCAGGTGGCCAGCTCGACCTGCTCCGGCGACAGCACCGGCTCCGGGTCGGCCAGGCACAGGATGTCGCGCACCTTTTCCACCGGCGCGGCGTCGTCCATCTCGGCGACGACGCCCTGGAGTTCGCGGCGGCCGAACGGCACCCAAACGAGATGTCCGATACGCAACGCGCCGAGGAGCGGCTCGGGAATGCGGTAGTGAAAGGTGCGTGTGAGGGGGTCCGCGTCCTCGGCCCCGAGGGGGACCTCCGTCGGGGCGACGACCTTGCGCTGGGTGGGGGTCTGCACGATCACCACGGCATAGGGCCGCGGGGCCGCGCTGGTGGGTTCGTCGGTTTGCAGTGCCTCAGTCATCGTGGCTTGGCCATCACGTCATGAATACCACGGCGCCATACCCCACCATGTCCGAGGCCGGGCCCACCGGGGCCACCTCATGGCTGGTGGTATAGTGTGCGAGGTGCCCTCGCGTGGCGCCCGCGCTGGTGGCGTACCCGATGGTCGCGGCGACGGCGCCCGCGCCGCAGGCGTTGTGGTGCGCCTCGACCTCACCGAGGATGTCGCCCCCCCGCATCTGGACCATCAGGTCGAGGACGCGGGCGTCGTTGGCGTGGATCCACTGCAGTGCGCTGGCGCCGACGCCGGCAGGAGCCAGGCCGTAGCGCGGGCCATAGTGCGTCAGGTCGGTGGAGCCGATGGCGATGGCCCTCCGCCCCAGTGAGCGCACGCACTCGGCCACCAGCACGCCGACCCCCTCGGCGCCCGGCATGGGCGGCATGGCGATGGGCAGGATCTGCGCCTGCGGGCAGACGCACACCAGGAACGGCAACTGCACCTCGATAGAGTGCTCGTCCAGATGTGCCGAGGGGTCATCGGCCAGGGCGCCGTCACTGCAGCGCAGCACCTCGCGGGCGAGTTCCTCATCCACAGAGAGGTGCCCCAGGGGACAGCGCCACCTTCCGGCGCTGAACACGCTCGGCTTGGTCACGCGCCAGCTATGTACCGCGCCGAACAGCACTACCGTGTCCACCGGCCCCTGCTCGAGGAGGGGGGCGTAGAGGTGGGCGGCGGTCAGTCCCGAGAAGGTCCAGCCGGCGTGCGGCACGATGCCGGCCACGACCTCACAGCCGTCGAGCGCGCACGATGCCTGCGCCAGGAAGGCCTCTACCTCGCGCCGGCACGCCGCCTCGTGCGCGGGATAGAACATCCCGGCTACGATCGGTGAACGCAGAGGCATGTTCCACCTCCTCAGCCCGTGGCGCGCTCGGATGCGCGACCTACCACCCGCCTCAC
>ENA-UOUL01001800-UOUL01001800.1-bioreactor-metagenome-genome-assembly--contig:-NODE-1800-length-27834-cov-14.558994_pt1 | contig 27834 bp, 24 predicted proteins | sample MGYA00249838_ERZ747220 | MGnify/ENA primary metagenome ERZ747220 (study PRJEB28778, sample SAMN05720191) | bioreactor metagenome | isolation source: Anaerobic biogas reactor | place: USA:Washington...
GATTAGCAGAAGTATTATATTAAAGCCGTAACGGCATAACCAGAATCGAACCGCAAGAACCGTCCCCCTGGTTCCCCTAATCGAGTTAGGCCTTATGCTAGATTAGATTGTGGCATGCTAATTTGGCAGTGACAAAATACGGTCTCTGATGGCAATGAGATTATTAATTCTTACGGTTTACTGGGCAGTGGACTTAAGAAGAATTAATTTGATGTCAAAACACAGATAATTAGCGGTTTAGGAGGTTGTTCATGAATAAAAAGGTATTAGTTTTATTAATGATAATGCTGTTATTTGTAAATATTGGTTGCTCGTCGGGTCAAAAACCTAATGAACAGTCCTCGCCAGTCTCAACACGACCTTCGCCAAAAGTTGAGTATCCAACAGAATTCTATATCGGGGACACATTGGTTTTTCCTAATACAAGTGAAATTACGGTCATATCAACTGAGTTTGCAACCAGGGTCAACCCACCCAACCCAGACAGTTTTTATACATATTATGAAGTTAAAGACCCCAATAAAATTTATGTCCATAGCACTGTTAAAGTGAAAAACCTGAAAGGAAACGACCTTGATGCGGACCAAGCGTTGAGCATCAAAGTAGTTTATGATGGGCAATATGAATATTCCGGTTTTTCAACAATTGAAGAGACTGGCGGGAGGGACTTTAATTACACTAATATTAGTAGTATTGAACCATTGACAACAGGAGTTCTACATTTTTTAAACGAAGTACCACTTGAGGTTAAAGAGAGCGGGAAACCTATAAAAATAATAATATCCGCTAATGGGAAAACGCTATCATCCCTTGGTAAGCCTACAGCTGGCAACCAGACAATTAAGGTAGCTGATGAAGCATTGCTAATGGATAATACTACTTGGCAATCATATACACCAGTTACTTTGAACACGGCGATCTCTGTAGCTGGATATGCTGATTTTACCATTAGTAAGGCCGAAATAGCATCACGCGTTAACCCTCCTAAGCCTAGAAGTTTCTATACTTATTATGAAGTAAAAGACAACAACCTTCGCTATGCTCATTTAGCAGTGAATTTTAAGAACACGATGAATATAGGCAAGGATGCTAATGAAGCATTATCTGTGCGGCTTATTTATGATAATAAATATGAATACAATGGTTTTTCTTGTATTGAAGAGGATGGTGGTGGAGATTTCACATATAGCAATATAACACGGATAGAACCTCTGACAAGCGGTAATCTTCATTATTTAATAGAAGTTCCTGCAGATGTTGAACTAGACTCAAAACCACTCATTTTTATCATAACAGCAAACGGTCAGAACTATTATTATCAGTATAGGTAAAAACATTTTTTTAGAAATAGGTTAAATAAATTCGTCAAGGTCGAGCCTATTATGGGCTTGATAAGCTGCTGGAGTATAAAAATAGTGGTTATGTGCATTGCCGTGATATAGGAAGGCTGAAACATATTGCACACCCCCTGACGAAAATGCACACCCCCATAGCAAATCGTTTGACATTAGACCAGGGGTGTGCATTTGTATCATTTTATAGTAGTGTAGCCAAATATGAAAAAACAAACAACCCAGTGCTTTTACAGATAGCCTGGGTTTTCTTCATTCTAACCTTTATTAGAGGAGAACAGTTTAGGATGGAGAAAAATGTAAATAGGTGCTGCTTCAATGACAAATGAAAGGCAGCAAAAAGAACGTCCCCGTGCTTCTTCAGAGTCCTACTAGAGAGGGGCAAATGCTCAACTGAATTTTGTGCTTGGAGTGAATAACATATGACCTACTGGAACACAGCAGTCTGCGACACGAACGGAATTAACATACACTACACAAGAACCGGGGGGAATAAACAGCCATTAGTTTTGTTGCATGGATTAATGGCTAATGGCCTGTGCTGGACAGGTTTGGCACGGGCCTTGGAGAATGAATTTGATGTAATCATGCCGGATGCCAGGGGACATGGCAATTCGAGCGCACCCGACTTTGGATACCGATATGAGGACCATGCCAACGATATTGTAGGTTTGATAAATGCCTTGAAGCTGACTCCTCCGATCCTGCTTGGACATTCCATGGGAGGGATGACTGCAGCTGTGGTTGCAAATCGTAAACCAAATTTACTCCGTGGCCTGGTCTTAGCTGATCCTACATTCTTGAGCCCAGGAGTTCAGCGAGAAGTCTGCGATAGTGGAGTCGCTGATCAGCATCGACGAATGCTTACCATGTCATTCAGTGAAGTGGTGGCAGACGCACGGAATAGGCACCCTGATCGGTCAGCGGAGACCCTTGAACTGTTTGCACGAGCACGACTTCAAACAAGCATGGCCGCCTTTGGCGTTCTTACCCCACCGAACCCTGACTATAAGAAGTTAGTGAGTGCAATTGACGTACCAAGCCTCATCGCTCATCGTATTTGGTGATAAAGGTGTGGTTTCGTCTGCTGATGCCGAAGAGCTGCAAAGGCTTAATTCAAGACTTCAGGCAGTACAAATTCGGGAAGCTGGCCACAGTGTCCACTTAGACCAGCCTGAACGCTTTGCGGCTGTCGTCAGATCTTTCATACGGTCAATTGGAACGGCCATTGATTCATGAATGGGGTAAACTAGAACCTATTGGAGATTGGGAACCAGAGTGGGAACCAGAGGGACGGTTCTTGCGGTTGCATGAGTTAATGTATGTTGCTGTTATAAGCCAGAGGTGGAATATATGGGAAGTAAAGAAAAAGGGCTGTCAGCAAGACAGTTGGCTAGGCTAACAGGGATTAGCAGGAGTATTATATTAAAGCCGTAACGGCATAACCAGAATCGAACCGCAAGAACCGTCCCCCTGGTTCTTTCGCTGAAACCTTTGAAACATGAAAGAATGCCGCTAACTCATCTACAATCTCGGTAAGCACGACAATCCGTTCTGGGGCGTCTTTTGGAATGACGCGGGAAGCGAAAATCTCCGTTAGTTTTTTCTTTGTAGATTCTTTCGGCATAAGTATCCGAGGAGCAATACCGCGTGCCTGCTTTTCCATACGTTCCTCATCTCTGGTTGACTCATCTCCATTAGAGATACGTACAGGGCAACGAAATGCAATATCCGGGTTTGACATTTTTTTACGAAGATTAGCAAAATAGAACCTATGTATATGATAATGGACGCACTCATGCGCCATCGTGTTATTCTCTCTTCCCTCGTGGCCGATTGTGCAGTCTATTAAGACGGTTCCTTTTTTAACTGCAAAGGAAATATTGCTTTTCGTACCTGGGTCATATACATCAACATCTCCGTCGAAGAATGCGATAGTTCCCAATACATCGCAATTCTCCGATAATTGCTGATTTGTGTAAACAGTAAGGCGCATCCTTTTTCGTGCAATGTCAAAAATCGGCACAGGCATCGGTGTCGAGAGGTATTGGGCGCAGCCGTAGTGGGTAAGAAAATCAGCTGCAACCTCATCATAATTGTCTCTATTCACATTGATAGGTACAAGAGTAACTTTGTCGAAAATGTATTCCATCCGCCCGGTCTCCTTGACAAGTTAGTTATTTCTCAACGAGAGATAGGGCGGCCAGGGCTGCCCTCGGTCAGCAGGTGCTTTCCGCCGATGTCAAAAACAAGCACGGCTTTAACACTCACGGGGTGGTATTTGATGAGCTCCATACCCAGCCTAATAGAAAGCTATATGACGTTATGACCAAAGGTAGCGGAGATGCTCGGATGCAGCCTTTGTATTTTCTTATAACCACTGCGGGGGATAACCAAAATAGTATATGCTGGGAAGTACATCAAAAGGCAGTAGACATTATAAACGGGAGAAAAAATGATCCTACTTTCTACCCTGTCATTTACGGAGCCACCGTAGAGGATGACTGGACAGACCCAAAAGTGTGGAAAAAGGCAAACCCCTCTCTTGGAATTACAGTTACTATGGATAAGGTTAAAGCCGCTTTTGAGTCGGCAAAACAAAACCCTGCAGAAGAGAACAGCTTTAGGCAGCTCCGCCTTAACCAATGGGTAAAACAAGCTGTGCGCTGGATGCCGATGGATAAATGGGATGCCTGTGCATTTAATGTGGACCCGGAAGAACTAAAAGGCCGGGTTTGCTGTGGCGGGCTAGACCTTTCATCTTCTACCGACATTACAGCCTTCGTGCTAGTTTTCCCTCCGGTAGATGAGGACGATAAATACAGTATCCTCCCGTATTTTTGGATTCCGGAGGAAACAATAGATCTTCGTGTCCGGCGGGATCATGTTAATTATGACTTGTGGGAGAGGCAGGGTTTTCTAAAAACTACAGAAGGCAATGTTGTTCACTACGGCTTTATAGAATCTTTCATTGAAGAGTTAGGCTTAGACTATAACATTCGAGAAATTGCTTTTGATCGCTGGGGGGCTGTGCAAATGACCCAAAATCTTGAGGGCATGGGCTTTACTGTCGTTCCCTTCGGTCAAGGGTTTAAAGATATGGGTCCCCCAACAAAAGAATTGATGAAGCTTACATTAGAGGAAAAGATAGCTCATGGTGGTCATCCGGTTCTGCGGTGGATGATGGACAACATTTATGTTAGAACTGACCCTGCGGGTAACATTAAACCGGACAAGGAAAAAAGCACCGAGCGAATTGACGGTGCTGTGGCGTTGATTATGGCCCTGGATAGGGCGGTTCGAAATGAGAACCGTGGAAGTATCTATGATGGGCGGGGGATATTGATTTTATAAGACAAAAATTGTGCGCCTCTGGTTATTATTAAAAACCTGTTGACAAGGAAATACATTCAGGTTTATAATAAAAACCACAAGGTTAATATTATAAATAAAGGAGGCGCATTTTATGGCAAGCAGGGTAATTCAAATTTCTTTTAGTGACACAGAGTACGCACATTTGGAAGCTAAAGCTGAGGCTGAGGGAATGACAATAGCACTTTATATCAAGAACAAAGTACTGGAGGACACGGAATTTAAAAGGTGGTTTCGTGAACTCCTCGAGAGAGTTTCACGTATTAAGCAGGGAACACCATTCAATATTAAAATGGTATTGTCCACTGATTGGGCAAGCATCGATCGGGGTGTTCGTCTTGCGATGGGGCGTGCATTCTACAATTATGTCGTTGCTGGGAAAGTTGAAGGAATTAGTCCTACTCATAAGGATAGCGCTAATGTTCAGTGGTATGAAGCTGGAGGTGCAGAGTAATGTTGTACTCAATAGATACCGGAAAATATGTTGAGAAACTTCCTCATAAAAAAGAGTTTGATCGTTGGATGAAAAACCTCTCAGCTTCAGACTATCAAAATGTTATTGACGCATTAAACCAGAAGGTAGATTTGAGCGATATTAATACATCAAGCTGGATTCCTGGCAATGACTGGACTGGGACTGTATACGAACCACTCTATCATGCTTGTGGAAATAACAAAGATGCCTCCGGTTTGTTTTTTGGATTAATTCTTTTTGACTTATTGATGCGCAGAGAAGACGCTGTGTGGGGTTTTGGGCGATACGAAAAAGATGGCATTCCAATTCGAGGAACAACTTATTTCTTGCTAAATAACCCGCCAGCACGATAAACATAATAAACGACTGAACCGCTTCCTGAGATGAAGCGGTTTTTTCATGCCCAAAATTAGGAGGAACGCCTATGAGAATACCCTTTTTATCAAGAATATTTCGTTCCCGGGCCAGTCCGGAGAACAGTCTCTGGGGGAGTGCCTACAGTTTTTTCTTTGGTACCACCCCCAGTGGTAAAACAGTCAATGAAAGAACGGCCATGCAGACTACCGCAGTTTATGCCTGTGTGAGAGTGCTGGCGGAGGCGATCGCCTCCTTGCCCCTGCACACCTACCGCTATATGGATAAAGGCAAGGAAAAAGCCCTGGACCACAACCTTTACTATCTTCTGCATAGCGAACCAAACCCTGAGATGACTTCATTTGTGTTTCGAGAAACACTGATGGATCATCTTTTACTTTGGGGGAATGCCTACGCTCAGATTATTCGGGATGGCCGGGGGAAAGTGGTCGCACTATACCCGCTCCTGCCGGACAAGATGACGGTGGATCGCACTGAAAGAGGGGAGCTCTTTTACCTCTACAACAAGGAAGGGATCAACTATTCTCTGCGTAGTGATGAAGTCCTTCACATACCCGGCCTGGGTTTTGACGGGCTGGTGGGCTATTCCCCCATCGCTATGGAACCACGGGGACGGTTCTTGCGGTTGCATGAGTTGCATGAGTTAGTGTATGTTGCTGTTATAAGCCAGAGGTGTAATATATGGAAAGTAAAGAAACTGGCTGTCAGCAAGACAGTTGGCCAGGCTAATGGGATTAGCAGAAGTATTATATTAAAGCCGTAACGGCATAACCAGAATCGAACCGCAAGAACCGTCCCCCTGGTTCCCCCTGAAAGCCTATGGCATTGAACCTATTGAAACCCCCGCCGACAACTTTGCCGATGCGGGCAGCACCTACTACACCGGCTACCTGGCAGCAGCCAAGGCCCAAGGGATCTCCAATGGTGTGGGTGACAATAAGTTTGCCTCGGAAAAGGCTATCACCCGACAGGAAATGTTCACTCTGCTGTACAACGCGCTGAAGGAGCTGAACAAGCTGCCCGCCGCCGATAGCGACAAGACCCTGGAGGACTTCACTGACCAGGGCGATGTGGCAGACTGGGCAACCGAAGCCATGACCGCTCTGGTCAAGTCCGGCACAGTTTCCGGCAGTGATGGCAAGCTCGATCCCACAGGCGGCTCGACCCGCGCACAGATGGCGCAGGTGCTGTACAATCTGCTGGAAAAGTAAAATGAAATAAGGCTCTGAACAGCAGCAAGCCCACAGGCATTTTCAGCTTGTGGGCTTGCTTTTTAATCATCCTCTTGGGGCAGTATCAGACCAAAGCCTATGGTATGGCTATGAATGTATGACCATAGCTTTTGGCATAAGCCTCGGCCGCTGAGCCGCGTACCCCACGTATAATGAACTGTTCGGGTCTTTGAGTTGCCGTATTGGTACCCTTGTTGCCCCAAAAAGCAGCCCTGCCAACATAAGTTACACTGGCAGGTATGGTCACCTCTTGAAGATTGTTCCAGGAGAAAGCATTGTCCTCGATCCGGGTCACTGTGTCAGGGATCTCCACAGAGGTTAATCCTCTGCCCTGGAAGGCTCCAATGGGGTTTCTCCCAGTTGCATCATGATATATAAAGATGGTGGTAACTGGATGTCCTCCCAGTCTTGTCGGGATCTTCACATCTTTGGGTCCATCCGAACTGTATCTGTCAATTTGTGCCCCACCCCAGGATGGTACCCAATACTCAAAATAGCGTTCAGGAGTATAAAATGAGTTAGATTTGAGATCTAATCTAATGGTCTGTCCTCTGCTTACCTCAGACAAATTAATCGGATCGTGAGTGGCAAAAGAGTCATTGACCTTTAACCGGATCTCCTTTCCATTCATCAAGGCATCTTCGATATCTGCCCACTCAATCACGATAGGATCCCCACCATAACCATATTCGCCATTGGTAAACCTCTTCGTTGCTATGCTTCGACCGTCAATCATTACGTCGATATAACCTTCGAGCCAATTGTTGGGGAGCGGAAACGGAAGGGAACTCTTATGAGTTACCGAACCGCATAAATAGATGGGTTCCTTGCGTTGGAAATAAGCATTCACCGTGATGTCCTGATCCATGTCAATGGTAATTTCGGAATCAGTAACCTCACTGCCATCTACTTTCCATTTTATAAATTCCCAATTTCGATCCGGAGGAGTTTGGGTCAGTTGTAATTGAGTGCCCACTTCAAAAAGATGCTTTCCTGCAATAGGTTGAATTGTACTCTGACCATAGACTGCAGCGTGAACCGTACCCTGACCCTGAACATTAACGCTCAGTATCTTAAGATCAGCCATTTTGCGGAATGTGTGGCCATTGCTGTCAGCATAAGTCTGGGCTGGCGAACCTGACACTCCGAAGATGGTTAAGTCAGCCGGGTTGCTGTTATTCGTGAATGCACCACTGCCGATATTGGTCACACCGGCAGGAACAACTGCCGCATTAAGCGGATTACTGGAAAAAGCCCAGTCCCCAATACTGGTCACACTGGATGGAAGGAATATAACCTCCAGCTGGTTCTGACTAAAGGCAAAGTTGCCAACACTTTCAACCTTATCCGGGATAACCAGTGAAGCCAGCTTATTGCCCGAAAAAGCACTGGAGCCAATACTGGTCAAGGTGGAGGGAAGGGATAAGGACTGCAGCTGATTAGTATTGAAAGCATAGTCTCCAATACTTTCAATACCTTCCGGGATAACCAGTGAAGTCAGCTGATTGCGCCCAAAGGCACTGGAGCCAATATTCTTCAAAGTGGAGGGAATGACTATAGACTGCAGCTGGTTTTGGCTAAAAGCATAGTCTCCAATACTGGTAATACCTTCCGGGATAACCAGTGAAGCCAGCTTATTGCCCGAAAAAGCACTGGAGCCTATACTGGTCCAGGTGGAGGGAAGGGTTATAGTATGCAGCTGATTATCAGCGAAAGCACCCTGTCCAATACTAGTGACCCCTTCCGGGAGATCCAGTACAGTCAGCTGATTGTTTGAAAAAGCCCAGGTTCCAATACTGGTCAAGGTGGAGGGGAGTTCCAATACCTTCAGGTTTTTCTGGCTAAAAGCAAAATTCCCAATACTGGTTACCGGATAGCCCCCCAAAGTATCCGGAATGGATACATACTGAGGCCCATTATTGCTATAACCGGTGATTTTGGCTTGTCCATCAGCTACGGTATAGGTCAGATAAGGTTCGATACTAGCTCCTTCTCCTAAAAGCACTGTGCCCAGCGGGGGATCATAGCTGCCGCCTGAATCGCCACTGCCCCCTCCGCTTGAATCACCGCTTTCGGTATTTTCCGTTTTTGGTGGATCCGCAACAGTAGTCCCCTCCTGAATCTCTTTACCGCCTACACTGGCTGTTACCCCGGGCGCCACTACGGTGGTAGCCGGAACTGGTTCAATCACCACATTAGCGGCGTTTATGTTGGCCGTCTCAATCTCACCCTCGCCATTGATCTGGGCACTTCCGTCAATATTTAAGGTATTGACCCGTGATGTCTTCTCCAGGTAGACTACCGCATCATCAACACCCTGGCTAATGTTTAATTCGTCAATGGTTCCATGCAGTTCCAGGTTTATGTTGGCTTGCATAGTCAGGGTGCTGAAATCACCCTCCAACCTGATGGTGGCTCCAGGGGGGATCTCTTGAGTTATCATGATCGTCTCAAAGCCTGATCCGGTCGTTTCAATTGCAACCAGGGTAGCACCTGAGGCCAGCTGAATAACCTGAACACTGGTATTGCCGGTAGCCACAATCCGTACCCCATCCTTGTTTATGGCAAGATGGGGCAGGCTGCTGTCTTCTACCGTAATGCTGTTGGAGCCACCGCCTTTTACGATGGTATTTCCTTTTACTGATACATTTTTAAGTTTTACATCACCATCGCCAATGCCGACCGCCAGCAGGAGATTCCCGTTAATAGTAGTATTCTGCAGTGTTACACCGGCATTGCTGATGATCACATTACCATCGATAGTTTTACTCCCTGATTCAGGCCCAAAGGTTCCAGCTTGGCCATAAACCACTATCGTACCGGTGTTTTTTACTGCTTGGTCAATGATTGCCATAGCCTCAGCGCGAGTTACCGATCTGGTGGGCCGGAAGGTCTGGTCGGGATAACCCTTCAATATGCCCTGGGCAAAAACCGTTTCCACATAAGGCCTGGACCAATCAGCCAGCTGCTCATAATCGGCTAGTGTAGATAAAACGTCATTTTCACTGTTTGCCTCCAAAGTCAACAGCCGGGCAATCATGACCGCCGCTTGTTCACGGGTTATGGTGCTGTCGGGTTCGAACGCTTTCGGGCTGGATCCGCTGATATAACCTAAGTTATAGGCTGCGGCAATATCGGAGTAATACCATTGATCTTTGGCAACATCTTGAAACACCGAACTGTATCCATCATTGGAGATTCCCCAGGCTCGATTCACCATGCTGACAAATTCAGCTCTAGTAACCGGGGTGTCTGGTCTTACGGTGTTATCCCCATATCCTTTGATCAATCCCTGGTCTATCCACTTTGAAATCGTAGGAGCTGCCCAATGCCCGTCAATATCTTTTAATGTGGTTTCCGCTGGGACTGTCCCTACGAAAAACAAAGTCATGGCGGCAACCAGCAGCCATGTAACCAGTAGCTTTCTACGCAACAAATTAACTCCTCCTTATAGTGCCTATCTTGTCAAAAACATACAATAAATGTTATAAAATGTAGTCACTTATGTAATTATGATTATTCTATTGTTGATCCGTTTCTCCTCCTGGGATCTGTGGAATTGGCCGAATTTTTGTCGTGAAAGGTCAAGTGAATATCGGCCTTTCCATCCAGCGGATCTTTCCGTTAATGCTGGATGCCTTAGGCAAGGGCAGATGGTGTTGTGTTTGACCTGATTGTGAATATTATGATAATTATCAGTTTCTATCGAAATAAATGGTAAAATGTAAATTAGGAAAAGTTTCTTAATTGAGGATTTTACATAATTAACTTTTCCCAAATTATCATTGTACTTTATCGAATGTCATCCTGAGCGGTAGCGAAGGATCTACGGCATTTATAAGACTCTTCGCTATCGCTCAGAGTGACAATATTGAAGTTATTTATTGTATTATGCAAAATCCTCACTTCGTTAGGAACTTGAGATTAACTCCCAAAACATTGCCATATTATCTTCATGTTCATGCGTATGGTTCGATATATACACCTGGAAGATCTATCGGATAAGTGCGCGTAATACTAGAAAGAGGTGGGTTATGGGGTATCTCACCAGGAAGCAAAAACAGCACCCTCATAGACATTCTTCGATCAGCCCATTGAAAAACACGCATATTGTTGTGAGTTCTATCATTCTCGCCTTAATAATGTCAACAACTATGACCACTCCCTGCTTTGCTCTCGATAATAGTATCAGTTGGACTGAGGATGAACTGGCATTTATGGAAGAGCATCCAGTGATTCGCCTAGGCGTTGATCCTCGATTTGTGCCCTTTGAGTTCATTGATGAGGACGGCGAATACAAGGGAATCGCTGCAGACTATCTTGCTTTGGTCAGCGAAAAGACCGGTCTGCAATTCGAAATAAAAGATGTAACCTGGCCTGAAGCTTACGACATGGCGCTCACAGGGGATGTTGACGCACTACCTGCGGTCGGCAAAACAGAAGAAAGAGAGGAACACTTCCTTTTTTCCCAACCGTATTACTACTATAAAAGAGTGATCGTGACCCGTGATATAGATACCCAGATCTCGGGCATGGACGATCTAGAAGGATTAACGGTAGCTGTGCAGCGCAATAGTTCGCATCACAGCTACTTATTGTCTTATCCCAAAATAAATCTCAGCCTTTATGATTCTGTCGACGCCGCCCTAACAGCTGTAGCAACCGGGACGGAAAAAGCTTTTGTCGGCAACTTGGCCACAACAAATTACTTGGTACGGTCAAACGGTCTGACCAATCTCAGATTTGTTGCTTTTGAGGCTGCCAAACAACAAGCTTTATATTTTGCAGTTAGAAAAGACTTGCCCGAACTGGTAAGCATCTTTGATAAAGCTATGGAGACTATCACCGACAGCGAAAAGCTGGCCATCAACAACAAGTGGATCCAGTTGGATAACGATATAGATTACGGGCCTATAATTCGCATTCTGCTAATGGTTGGCCTTTTGATCGCTGTGGTCTTGGGGGCATCTTTTTTCTGGATCGCCCAGTTACGCAAAGAGATCCAGCAAAGAAAACAGATCCAGCTTGATTTGGAAAAAGCGAAACGGGAAGCCGATGAAGCCAATGAGTTCAAATCAAGTTTTATGGCCAGGATGTCCCACGAGATAAGAACTCCTCTGCATGCCATAACAGGCATGTCCTACCTGTTGAAAAAGACCGAGGTTTCCTTGACACAAAGTATGTATATCGACCGGATCACTCAAGCAGCACATAACATGCTGAGTATCATAAACGATATTCTCGATTTCTCTAAAATCGAAGCAGGCAAAGTTGAGCTGGAGATCACTTCTTTCAGCATGGATCAGGTGATCCAGGATGTAGTCAATACTGTTTCATACAAAATCGATGAACAGGGAATCGGTTTTCGATTGTCAAAAGATCCCCTGGTTCCTAATTGGCTTTTCGGTGATTCCAAGCGTATTGAACAGGTCTTGGTAAATGTCCTGAACAATGCAGCCAAATTCACCAGTGCTGGCGAGGTGTCGTTGGATGTTCGATTAATTGCCAAGGAGAATGACAAATATCATATCTCATTTACCATTAAAGATACCGGGATAGGTATGACCGAAGAACAAGTGAATAAGCTCTTTACACCCTTTGAGCAAGGCGACAGCAGCATCAATCGCCGTTTTGGAGGCTCTGGATTAGGGCTCTCCATTGTCAAGCACCTGTTAGATTTGATGGGTGGAGAAATAATGGTATTTAGCACACCAGGAGAAGGTTCTACTTTTATCATTCACTTGTCCTTGGATGTCGATAAAGAGAGGGAGGCTGTATATAAAAAAGCCTTATCTGCCAATCACTTTAAGGATGTCCGAACTCTGGTTTTAGAAAAATCAGGTGCCAACATGAACCTGATTGAGAGCTATTTGGGCAGCTTCGGAATGCACTGTGAGCTTACCAGTTCTGAAGCCAGTGCCCTCGGTATGCTTGAAGCAGCAGATGGGAAATTTGCCCAGCCCTTCGACCTGTTTATAGTTGATTATGATACTCCGGCTCAGGGTGGTTTCAAATTTATCGAAGCCATACGCAACAACGATAAAATTGTTAGAATCCCCAAGCTTATAATGCTCTTGCCCATGATGCGGGAAGATTTGTTCGATAGACTTAATGAACATGGGGTTGATCTGGGCATTGGGAAGCCTATCATCCCCTCCATATTACTTAATGGGATCCTTGATATTTTCAATCTGAAAGCGATATCCGGTTCCCAGGCTTCTCTAAGCAAGGACCCCGATTCCCCAAAACTTGAAAAACCGTATCGTGTATTGGTGGCGGAAGACAACAAAACAAACCAGCTGATTGTCCAGTCACTATTAGAACAGGTAGGGATAGAAGCCATAATCTCCAACAATGGAGAGGAAGCTATAGAGCAATATCGAGAGCACAGAGACAGAATCGATTTGATATTGATGGATCTACACATGCCGGTCATGAACGGATATGAAGCGGCCCAGGAAATCCGGAAGCTGTCAACCAAGGTGCCAATCGTAGCCATGACAGCGGACGTGATTCTGGGTGTCCGCAACAAATGCGAGCAAAGCGGGATATACCATAGCATCAACAAGCCATTTCAACCTGAGCACTTTATTCAAACCGTCAAAGGTATTATCCTTGAAAATGCTGATTTGGAACAGGATACACCTGTCCTGGATCGGCAATTGGGCTTAAAAAATATGGGCGACAATCTAGAGCTATATCTTCAAGTGTTGAAAAAGTATCGCGACGAGAATCAGGATACCTTGGAGAGGCTTGCAGCGGCAGTTAGAGCAAAACGATATGCTGAGGCTGCACAAATCGTTCATAAGGTGAAGGGGAGTTCTGGAAGTATCGGAGCCAAATCCCTACATGAAGTAGCCAGGTCATTACAGAAAGTACTTAGTGAAGAAAAGGAAGATGAAATAGCACCATTGCATGACAGGTTTGCAAAACTATTAAGGAAACTGCTTGAGGAATTAGAGTGATTCTCAGGGAAACCTTGAGAAAGTAGGCCAAAAGAGGGAGGTTGACAATGCTAATCAAAATTTTAGTTGTTGACGACTCGGCATCTGATAGGTTGATCATTGAAACGATGCTAACCGAATATTGTGTATTGACTGCTTGCGACGGTGTAGAAGCTATGAGGATATTCGAGGAACATGACGATATCAACTTACTCATACTTGATCTGAATATGCCTAATATGAACGGATTTCAGGTTCTGGAAGCCCTAAGAGAGGAGGAGCGGTTTGATAAGCTCCGCATCATCATATTGACTAATTATGATGAATTGGACAATGAAATCAAGGGCTTAAAGCTTGGTGCCGTAGACTATATCCGTAAACCGATCCATATGGAATCACTAAGGGCCCGGATCGATGTTCATGTTGCACTATTACGAGCTAACCACGAATTGGAACAAAAACTGGATGAAAAGACATTTACCTTTGATATGGTTTTCGATCAAGCCCCTATAGGCATTGCAATCTCATATAGCTCTCACCCGGAAAAGCTTGATGAGGCTATGGTAAGAGTCAACCCAATGTTTGAGCAAATCACCGGCAGAACAAAAGAAGAGCTCATTAATGCCGGATGGGCAAAGATCACCCATCCTGATGATTTGGTCAAAGATATGGAGAGTTTCAGAAAACTACAAGCCGGTGAAATCAACAAATATTCCATGGGAAAGCGATATATCAAGCCTGATGGATCGACGGTGTGGGTGTACATGGTCGTTGCGTCCCTTGTTCCCATAGGGAATAATCAACCTAATCATATATGTCTCATTCAGGATATATCCGAAAGAAAGCAAATTGAGATGGAACGTAAATACATAAGCGAGCACGATAGATGGACAGGTTTATACAATCGGGACTATTTGGAGGTGCTTCTGGCCAATGATGCCAAACAAAAGAGATCCTCATCAAGGGCTGTCATTGGTATTGATTTAAGTAACATTCAGTTTTTGACAGCGAATTATGGTTTCATATATACCCAAAACTTAATAAAAAAAGCCGCTGAGGCTCTTGCTCAGCATTGCACCGATAACCGTCTTTTGTTCCATACCCATGAGAATCGGTTTGTTTTCTATCTGGTTGACTACCAAGACAGAAATGAGCTTATTTATTTCTGCGATGCTATCGCAAAAACTTTGGAATCCTTATTCGCCATCGACAGAATAGGTGGTGGGATCGGGATCCTGGAAATTGATCAGGATCAAAAGGAAGTGGAGATTGATTTATTGCTGCGAAGACTCCTGATCGCCTCAGAAATGTCTAATAATATGTATGGAAAGTTTGAGACTTGTTTTTACGACGAAGAGTTGGAGGCCTTAGTAACCCGTGAAAGAGATGTTATGGATGCTCTTGCCGCTATAGCAGCGGAGAAGCCTAGCAATGATGAGCTGTTTTTGCAGTACCAGCCGATCATTGATTTAAGAACAGGTTCGATTTGTAGCTTTGAAGCCCTAGCCAGATTACGGTCAGAAAAGCTCGGGCCTGTGCCGCCAGTCGAATTTATTCCCATAGCAGAGAAAACCAAACTGATCAATCCTATTGGTGAAAAAGTGATTATCAAAGCATTTCACTTTATCAACAAGCTAAAGGAACTTGGGTATGACGCAATAGGTGTTTCGATCAACATCTCCGCAATACAGCTCCTAAATCCAGATTTCACAGACAGGCTGTTCGAATTGATAGGCCAGATGCAGGTGAACCTAAAGAATATATGCCTGGAGATCACAGAATCGGTTTTTGTTTCCGATCATGATGATATAAACAATATTATAGATAAACTCAGATACACCGGCATGGAAATAGCCATAGATGACTTTGGAACGGGCTATTCCTCTCTGGCCAGAGAAAAAGAATTGAAAGTTGATTCTTTGAAGATCGACAAATGTTTTATTGATAAGCTATTAGACCCAGACCTGGACAGATCCATAACAAGTGATATTATTTCGATGGCCCATAAACTCGGCCATTGCACAATTGCTGAAGGAGTTGAGCATGCGAATCAACTACAGTATTTGAAAAAACATGGTTGTGATAAAATTCAAGGATTTCTCATTAGCAGACCCCTTGACGAAGAAGTGGCTCTGGATTTTTTGCATAGAAGTCTTTCCGGCTCTCTGACATTCGGACTATCTGCTGAATAAGAACTTTGTATATCTTTCTTTATTTGTCACTCTCAGCGATTGCGAAGAGTCTTGTAGATCCCCTAGATCCTTCGCTACCGCTCAGGATGACATTTACAAAGTCACCATGGTAATTCAGGAATAGTACATTATCTCCATTCCTTTCATAAAGCCCAGCAAGAATTGCATCCAAACACAAGAGACACTCGCTGTTTGTGCCTTCTTTTTCCAAACTGCACTCCTCACTATTGATTCTTGACTATTTCGGTAGGAATTGTATACTATTGATTAGCTGAGAATTATTGGGTCGAAGGAGAGTGGGGAGATGGCTTCTTTGGAGATCTATAGACCAAGAGAAATAACCAGTTATGATCAAGGGGTTTTTACTACCAAAGAAGTCCCGGTGGTGCAAGAAACCCCTCTGACCCTGTTTCTTAATCATGCTGAATTAGTTACGATGGTGTGTTCCCCGGGCGCATACCAGGAACTGGGAGTGGGATTTCTGGTCAGCGAAGGTTTAGTACAGCAGCCCGCGGATATTGTTGGAATGTCCTTACGGGAGGAAGTAGGGGTATTACAGATCGAAACCAGCTGTCCCATTCCCCAGACCGGAACTTTTTTGCGTAGACACATAGCCAGCTGTTGTGGCAAGAGCCGCGCGGGCCTTTACTTTATCAATGATGCCCGCCAACTGAAGCCGATCGAAAGTGATACCCGCTATTCGGCCCAGCACTTGCTGCAGATCATCAATTTGCTAGAAGAACGCTCCAGCACTTTTCGGCTGACCGGGGGCGTGCACAGTGCCGCCTTGGCTGACCAAAACGGTATTATTTGCATGTATGAAGATATAGGTCGGCATAATGCTGTGGACAAGGTTTTAGGCTACGCTTTTCTAAATGAGATCAACACCGAAGACAAATGCCTGCTCTTGAGCGGGCGGGTCGCCTCGGAGATCCTGATCAAAGCCGCGCGCGCCCATATTCCGGTGGTATTGAGCCGAACCGCCCCCACCGGGTTGACTATAGATCTGGCCGAAGAACTGAACATTACCGTGGTCGGCTTCGCCCGTGGTGATCGTTTCAGCGTCTACAGCCACCCGGAAAGGGTCATCAGCTAAAGGAGATGGAAAAATGAAGCAAACGGATAGTATGATCAGGGAAAGAATATTAGATCTTAAGAAGGAAAGATCTGTTTACATCATCGCTCATTATTATCAACGGCCCGAGATACAGGATATCGCCGATTTCGTAGGTGATTCCTATGCCATGGCAGTGGCGGCCAAAAACGCTCCCCTGGATACCATTCTGGTGGCGGGAGTAGATTTTATGGCCGAATCAGCAGCTATCCTGTGTCCTGACAAAAAGGTGCTCTCACCTGAGCCGAAGGCTACTTGCCCGATGGCCAACAGCATTACCATCGCGGATGTCCAGAACTACAAACGATCCCATCCGGAAGCCATTATAGTGAGCTATGTCAATACCCCGGCGGAGATCAAGGCAGTGACCGACATCTGTGTGACTTCCTCTAATGCAGCTAAAATCATCGCCAAACTGCCCCAGGATGCGCCCATATTTTTCATACCCGATGAGAACCTGGGCCAATATATAACCAGCCAATTGAATCGGCCTATGGATATGTTTCCTTCCCGTTGTCCCATTCACGCCGCGGTAACTGCAGCGGACATCCTGCAACGGAAGCAAGAATATCCTGAGGCCGATATACTCATACATCCGGAGTGTGCCCCGGAGGTTATCGCCCTGGCTGACTTTGTAGGGAGCACTGCCGGCATAGTTGATTATGCCGCCAAATCAGACAAAAACCAGTTTATTATCGGTACCGAATGCGGCATCATGCACAGGATCAACCAAGTTAGTCCCGGGAAAGAACTGATCCTGGCTAAGGAAGAGTTGATCTGTCCCAACATGAAAAGCATCACCCTGGATAAGATCCTATATTCGTTGGAAGCTATGGAAACCGTCATTTCAGTTCCGGAAGCGATACGATCCCGAGCAGCGGTTGCCTTGGAAAAAATGATTGCTTATGCTTCCTGATTTATCCACCAGGTCATTTACTGATTGAGGAGGAGATGAAATGAAACTGTCAACCAAAGGGCGGTACGGATTGCGGGCCATGATAGATATGGCTTTGAGTGAAGACAACACCCCCATAGCTACTCGTTGCATAGCCGAACGGGAAGGATTATCAGAGCGTTATTTGGAACAATTGATGGTTCCTCTGAAGAGAGCCGGATTGATCAAGAGCGTGCGCGGCTCCCAGGGGGGATATATATTAGCCCGTGATCCCCAGGATATCACCGCTGGGGATATTATCCGGGTTCTGGAAGGTCCCATTGCACCGGTGGAATGTGTCAGTGAATTCAATCCGGAAAAGTGTACTCGCTCCGATATCTGTGTGACTCGCACTTTGTGGTCTCAAGTACGGGACTCGATCGCCCAAGTATTGGATTCATATACGCTGGCCGATTTAGCCCGGGAATCGCAGAGGATGCCGGCCAGTGAGATTTCGCATATAAATATCGATCATTAAGCCAAATTTGACCTGACAGGAGGAATAGAAAATGAAATCCATATATATGGATCATAGTGCCACCACCCCGGTAGATCCGGAGGTTCTTAACGCTATGATACCCTACTATACTGATATGTTTGGTAATTCTTCCAGCATCCATTCCCAAGGCCAGAAAGCACATCGGGCCGTGGAAGAATCTCGGGAGAAAGTAGCTGCCTTGCTGGGAGCCAAACCAACTGAGATCATTTTTACCAGTGGGGGCACCGAAGCAGACAACCAGGCCATCATCTCCTATATGACCCACAACCGGACTAAAGGAAATCACATTATTACCTCGGCCATCGAACATCATGCTGTTCTGCATACCTGCGAGTTCATGGCCAAGCAGGGTTTTGAACTGACAGTCCTGCCGGTCAACTCCTATGGGGAAGTGGAACCAGACACGCTGCGGCAGGCCATTCGCCCCAATACGGCTTTGGTTTCCATCATGCATGGCAATAATGAAATCGGCACCATCGAACCCATTAAAGAACTGGCTACCATCACCCATGAGTCCGGGGCGATATTCCATACCGATGCTGTGCAGACAGTTGGCAAGATCCCTGTAGATGTGAATGATCTGGGGGTCGATCTGCTATCGGCTTCCAGTCATAAACTGTATGGCCCAAAAGGAGTCGGTTGCCTTTATGTCCGCAAAGGTATTCGCATGGGGAGCTTTATGCACGGAGGGGCCCATGAACGCAACCTCCGGGCAGGAACTGTCAATGTGCCGGGGGTAGTCGGATTTGGTAAAGCCGCCGCAATGGCTATGGAGAGACTTTGCAGCCAGGAAGCGCCCCTGGCTGGCCTGGCCAAGCGTTTGACCGATGGAATCTTCGCGGCTATCCCCAACACCCGGCTGACCGGCCACCCGGACAGAAGACTACCCGGCAGCGTCAGTGTTTGCTTCGATTATGTGGAAGGTGAATCCATCCTGCTGATGCTGGACAATTACGGAATCATGGCTTCCAGTGGTTCAGCCTGCACCTCGGGTTCCCTGGATCCTTCCCATGTATTGCTGGCTATCGGATTGCCCCATGAAACAGCCCATGGTTCATTGCGGATAACTATGGGCAAAGACAATACCGAAGAGGATGTCGATTATCTCCTGCAAGTTCTGCCGCCCATAATCAAAAACTTAAGAGCTATGTCACCCCTAGGAAAATAAGGAGGCCAGGTATATGCAGTATTCAGAAAAAGTTATGGATCATTTTATGAATCCGCGTAATGTGGGTAAAGTGGATAATCCCAGCGGAGTAGGTGAAGTGGGCAATCCTACCTGTGGCGATATCATGCATATTGAGATCGTGGTCAAGGACGACAAGATAGAGGATATCAAATTTCAAACCTTTGGCTGTGCCGCAGCCATTGCCACCAGCAGCATGGTGACCGAAATAGTTAAAGGCAAAACCCTGGAGGAAGCCGAGAAAATTACCAACCGAACCGTAGCCGAGGCTCTGGACGGCCTGCCTCCGGTAAAAATGCACTGCTCCAATTTGGCAGCGGATGCCCTCCATGAAGCGATCAAGAGCTATCGCCAGGGTGGGGCAGCCTCAGCCAGTATAGAGAAAGGCTGCTGCCAAACTGGGCCGGACAGCTCCTGTGAAAAAGGCATGGAGATCCACCTGCCGAAATAAATACTCCGGTTAAGATCTTAACCAAAACTCAAACGCGACTGGTTTTGATATCAGCCGCGTTCTTTGTTCTGGCCAATATTGATATTTCATTATTTCAATTCATCCAGATCATAGGGAGTTTCCTGGTAAACATGATAATTCAACCAATTAGTGAACAGCAGGTTGGCATGACTGCGCCATTTGACCAAAGGTGGTTTGCTAGGATCATCGTCAGGGAAATAGTTACGGGGCAGTTTGATATCCAGGCCCTTGGCAATATCGCGGTCATACTCCGCCTTCAGGCTCAAGGCATCATATTCGGAATGGCCGGTCACAAATATCAACCGACCGTCCTTGGAGGAAACTATATATACCCCTGCCTCAGGGGATTCAGCCAGCACCTCTAGATCCTCCACCTTTTCAACATCTGCGCGTCTTACCTCAGTGTGCCGGGAATGAGGTACATAGAAATCGTCATCAAACCCTCTCAACAGTGGAATATTTTTACGGGTGCAGGTGTGACGAAACACCCCGAACATCTTTTCTTCCAAAAGGTATTTGGGTACTCCGTAATGGTGGTAGAGGCCAGCCTGGGCGCCTACACAGATATGCAAGGTGGAAAATACATTATGCCGGCTCCAATCCATTATTTCGGTGAGCTCATCCCAATAGTTGAATTCCTCATATTCAAGTTGTTCCACGGGCGCCCCGGTTATGATCATGCCATCAAAACGCTGGTCTTTTACCTCCGAAAATGTCTGGTAAAAATTCTCCAGATGCTCTTCAGAGGTATTCTTGGAAAGATGGCTCTCGGTGCGCAGGAGGGTGATTTCCAACTGCAAGGGGGTATTACTCAACAACCGCAATAACTGAGTCTCGGTGACGCTTTTGACTGGCATCAGGTTGAGAATTGCTATCCGCAACGGCCTTATATCCTGGGTAAAGGCGCGCTGTTCCCCCATGGCGAAGATATTTTCATTGTTCAGTATTTCAATTGCCGGAAGATTATCCGGTATTTTTACAGGCATCATGCCCACCCCTTTCCGTGAACTTTTCTAAATATCCTGGAATAAAGGGGTAGATAGATATCTTTCCCCGGTGTCAGGAAGTAAAACTACCATGGTCTTGCCCTGGTTCTCCGGGCGCTTGGCGATCTCAGTAGCAGCATAGGCGGCAGCGCCAGATGATATCCCCACCAGCAGGCCTTCATATTGGGAAAGGCTGCGGGCGGTATTGAAAGCAGCATCGTTTTTGACCTTGAATATTTCATCGATTACTGCCCGGTTCAATACCTCGGGAACAAAACCGGCCCCAATGCCCTGGATCTTGTGGGGGCCCGGTGTACCTCCTGACAGAACTGGCGAATCGAAAGGTTCCACCGCCACTACCTTGACCTCTGCCTTTTTGGATTTGAGCAATTCACCAACGCCGGTTACGGTTCCACCGGTTCCCACTCCGGCCACAAAGATATCCACCTGCCCATCGGTGTCGTTCCAGATCTCCACTCCAGTGGTCTGGCGATGAATGGCCGGATTGGCGGGATTCTTAAACTGCTGCAGCATGATGGCGTTTTCCATTTGCGCGGCCAGTTCTTCCGCTTTGGCGATGGCACCCGTCATGCCTTGGGAACCAGGTGTCAGAACCAATTCAGCCCCCAGGGCTTGCAACAAGTTTCTGCGTTCCATGCTCATGGTTTCAGGCATGGTCAGTATCAGTCGGTAACCGCGGGCAGCAGCCACAAAGGCCAGAGCGATCCCGGTATTGCCGCTGGTAGGCTCGATAATTACGGTATTCTTGTGCAGCAATCCCTTATCTTCGGCATCTTTTATCATGGCATGACCGATGCGGTCTTTCACGCTGCCGGCCGGATTGAAATACTCCAATTTTGCCAGTAGCCTGGCCTCCAGATTATTAGCCTGGTTGTAATTGACCAGTTCCAAAAGAGGTGTGTTACCAATTAAATCAGTTAAGTTCGTGGCGATTTTAGTCATGTTTTCTCTCCTAATTCGTGGTCTCATTTTATTTTTATTCATACTTCCGCTTCTATACCTGAGCAGCTTTAGCCAAAGCCTGGTCAAGGTCATAGAGCAGATCCTCTACGTCTTCGATGCCGATGGATAGCCTGATTTGATCAGGGGTCACTCCGGCAGCCAGCAGTTCTTCGCCAGATAGCTGTGAATGAGTGGTGCTGGCCGGATGAATCACCAGAGATCTCACGTCAGCCACGTTGGCCAAGTGAGAGAATATCTGCAAGCTCTCGATGAACCTAACCCCAGCCTCGATTCCTCCTTTGATACCAAAGGTAAATATGGAACCACAACCAAGGGGCAGGTACTTCTGAGCCAGGTCAAAGTATTTACTGCCTGCCAGGCTGGGATAATTCACCCAGGCAACCTGGGGATGAGCCTGCAGATACTGAGCTATCTTTTGGGCATTGGCAACGTGCCTCTCCACCCGCAACGATAAAGTCTCCAATCCCTGCAATAACAGGAAGGCATTGAATGGGCTCAAGCAGGCCCCGGTATTACGGAGCAGTCCCACCCGCGCTTTCAATACATAGGCTGCTGCCCCTACGTCATCCACATATCTCATACCATGATAGCTGGGATCAGGTTCGGTAAGACCGGGAAACTTACCGCTGGCTGCCCAATCGAATTTGCCTGCATCGATTATGATGCCGCCGAGGGAGTTTCCATGTCCGCCAATGAATTTGGTCGCTGAATGAACCACAATATCCGCCCCAAATTCAATCGGCCTGATCAGGTAGGGGGTGCCAAAAGTATTGTCAATAATTAGAGGAATGCCGTTCTCGTGCGCAATATTGGCCACCGCCTCTATGTCGATAAGATTGATACTTGGATTGCCAATAGTCTCTATGTATAGAGCCTTGGTCTTCTCGGTAATAGCCCGGCGAAAATTCTCAGGATCGTCAGGATCGACGAAATTGACTTTGATACCGAAAGTCTTGAAGGTATCTGCGAACATATTATAGGTTCCACCATAAAGCGTGCTGGCGGATACGATCTCGTCTCCGCAGGAGGCAATATTTAAAATCGAGTACATGATGGCCGCTGATCCTGAAGCTGTGGCCAAACCGCCTACTCCACCCTCCAGGGTAGCTACCCGCTGTTCGAAAACATCGGTAGTCGGATTCATAATGCGGGTATAGATGTTGCCCGCTTCTTTCAAGGCAAACAGATCGGCAGCATGCTGGACGTTCTTAAAAACATAGGAGGTCGTCTGGTAAATCGGAACTGCCCGTGAGCCCGTGGTAGGATCAGCCTCCTGTCCGGCATGGATCTGAAGGGTATCAAATCTTAATCTTCTTTCGGTCATAATACAGCCCCCTTAATTCCTAGTAAACCAATCTGATTAATCAATGATAGCCTTTCAAATTTGTCCATGTCAATATGCGGGAAACAGATTTCGAACCAGGGGTTCGAACCAGGGGTCGAACCAGGGGTCGAACCAGCAGGAACCAGGGGGAAACCAGGGGGACGGTTCTTGTGGTTGCAATGAGTCAATGAGATTTGGTATTATAAGCCAGAGGTGGTTCGATATGCCAAGAGCTGGTAGAAAACAGAGCGAAAGCGGAATATATCATATTGTTTTGAGAGGGTCTAACAGGCAGACCATTTTTGAGGATGAAGAAGATGCAATAAAATTCCTGGAAACTTTACAAAGATATATGGATATTAGCGGCTATAAACTATATGCCTATTGCTTAATGGGAAATCATGTTCATTTACTACTCAAGGAAGAACAAGAAGAATTAGGAGTTATTATGCGGCGTATCGGTGCCAGCTATGTGTATTGGTATAATTTGAAATATCAACGATGCGGGCATTTATTTCAAGATAGATACAAAAGTGAACCTGTCGAAGATGATAGATATTTTTTGACTGTCTTAAGATATATACACCAAAACCCATTAAAGGCTGGGATAGTAAACGACATTGCTGACTACAGATGGAGCAGTTATCCGGAATATATGGGAAGTAGTAAAATGATCGAAACCGATTTCGCACTCCAGCTGTTTAATGACGACAAGAAGAAGGCTATTGCGAGATTTGCAGAATTTCATGAAATAGCCAGAGATGACACATGCCTCGATATGGATGTTAGAAGAAGGATATTGGATGAGGAGGCTATTAGTATCATTAAAACAACATGTAATATCAACCAGTGTTCAGATGTTGAAAAATTGGAAAGAGACAAAAGGGATATTTATTTGAAGGCATTAAAAGAAAAAGGACTGTCAACAAGACAGTTGGCCAGACTAACGGGAATTAGCAGACAAATTATATTAAAGGCGTAACGGCATAACCATATTCGAACCGCAAGAACCGTCCCCCTGGTTCCACCCCTGGTTCCACCCCTGGTCACACTTCTTTCGCGGCGGGTAGAATTAGAGTGATTCTGGTACCAATATTCTCCCGGCTTAAAATCTCAATATGACCGTCATGCCGTTCAGTGATCCATTTGGCGATAGATAACCCCAGACCGGTTCCGCCGGTGGCCCTGGCCCGGGATTCATCAGCCCGGTAGAATCGGTCCAATACCCGGGGCACTGATTCTGGAGCAATTCCTATACCTTCATCCTGCACAGTCAGGCACGCATTTCCTTGGGTCGAGGAAACTGAAATGGTTATCCTTTGGCCGGGAGGAGTGTATTTTACAGCATTATCAACCATTATTCGCATTGCTTGTTTGATCAGGCTCTTATCGGCATTGATGAAAACCGAATGCAAACTATCTGTGTATTCATGTCCGCTGTCAATCATCTGAGTTTCCCGCAGTACTTCTTCAGCCAGAGAAGCCAGATTAAAGCGTTCCATGTTAAGAGCCATGGTATTGTTATCGCCACGGGCCAGGAATAAAAGTTGTTCCACCATTTCTTTCATATTAGCGGCCTCACCTTTTATGGCATCAATTGATTCCTGCAGGGCTTTCTCGTCCTTTTTACCCCAGCGATCCAGCAGATTGGCATATCCTTGGATAACAGAAATCGGTGTCCTGAGTTCATGGGAGGCATCGGAAACGAACCGAACCTGGGAACGGTAGGATTCATTGATACGATCCAACATGGCGTTAATTGCTGCAGCCAGACTCTGCAATTCACTTTGCGTTTCACCCACTGAAATACGGGTATCCAGCTTCGCAGCATTTATATTATCAAGTTTGCCGGCCAGAGCTTTAAGTTGTTCTGGGGAAAAGGCAGCATCCGTACTAAGGTTTTGGGCTGCTTCTGTTAATTCCTGAATTGGTCTTAAGGTATGGCGTATCAATTGGGCACCGGAGGAGATGTTTTTTAACAGCATTAATAGTTCAATAACCAGCAGTACAGCAAATACTGCTAAGAAGATCTGCAGTGTTCTTTGGGGATGGTAAGAAAGCACAAAAAGATCATTGTCAGTTGAAACTGTTATATTATAGGAAATGTTCTTAAACAGTTCCTGGGTGCTCATATCCCGAGAATGTGCTAGTTGAAAACTCCTGGGGTTTTCAGCAGTTTGGGGAGGGAAGTGCTTTTGCAGGTATTTGGGTATATGGAATTGCCCTTCTAATTCGGTATGTGGTGAAATACTGTATTCAGTTAATGCCAACCAGTTTTCAGCTTCAGGAGAAGTCGGGCTGGTCTGGTTAAATATTTCAGCTGAAATAGCGGCAGTTTGTTCCGCCCGTATAATTAATCCGGAAAGCAAGAGCAGTATCAGCATTAAATCAAGGGCAAGAAAAATGCCCAACATACGGAAAAACAATCTGAAATTGAGTTTCCATACTATAGAGAACCTGATCCTATCACTGAACCGGATACGATTTTTGTCAGCAGCATGGTTGTTACTCATCTTTGATCACATACCCTACTCCTCTTACGGTATGAATCAGTTTAATGCTAAATACCTCATCAATTTTTCCCCGCAAAAAGCGTATATAGACATCAACTACATTGGTATCTCCGGCATAATCATAACCCCAAACATTCTCCAGCAGGGTTTCCCGTGATACTACCAAATCCTTGTTTTTCAGCAGAAAGTACAGCAGGTCGAATTCGCGTTTAGTTAGGTCAATGGCTGTATCCATATAATTCACGGTGTGGCGGCTGGTATCCAACTGCAGCCCGCATGCAGACAGTATCTCGGATGGTTCTGATTTATTAGCGAGCCTCAAAGTAGTGCGGATGCGAGCCAGGAGTTCTTCAATGGCAAAAGGTTTGGTGATGTAATCATTAGCCCCGCTGTCCAAGCCGGAAACCTTATCTATCACACTGTCTCGGGCTGTCAGTAAAATAATCGGAACGGAGGAAACACGGCGGATCCTGCGCAATACTTCCATGCCGCTCATCTGTGGCAGCATGACATCCAACAGAATAAGGTCGAACTCGCCTGTTTCAGCGAGTTCGAGACCGGTTCTGCCATCGAAAGCTTTGGTGGTTGAATAACCTTCATAGCTAAGTTCCAGTTCAATAAAGCGGGCGATTTTCTCTTCATCTTCAATGATCAATATTTTCAAGCTCATAGCAACCTGCCCATTAACTATATTTATATATCATTGATTGACTTTTTCAGGTTTTCCGCAGCATCTGCCGCGCTATTCATAGCATTATTTATGGTATCGCTGGTGAAATCAGGTCCCACAAAACGATAACGTAAATCAAAGAACAAACCGATAATGATCAGCGGAATTGTCACCCAAAAGGCAAGTATTATAAGTAGTGCCAGTACGGTCACCGGAAAAGAAGCTTTGACTTCCGTACCTTTATACACTTCAAAAGAATTGATGTTGCCTTTGTGAATAACTTTCAGCAAAAACTGCCCAGCCTTTTTAACGGAAGCCCCAAAAGAGTTGCCAGATTTAGTATTATGATTTTCGTTAGCATTTGAATGTGTGGGGGCGTCTTTTGAGTCGGTGGTCTTTCCGCTGTTGAAATAACCGCCTCCGCTGGGAGCTTGTATCTTGCCCTGTTTCTCCAGACTAATAACTGCTTCCAACAAATCTCCATTGGTCGCATCCAGAACAGCCTTGGCTTCTTCGTAGGTAATATTGGCCATGGCACAGATTTTTTCCACATTCTCTAAGGTTGTCATACTAATTCCTCCTTAAACTCGTCAGTATTATCAACATTTGTTTAGTGAGTCTCGATAACATTTGACTATGTATAAATACTAACGGCCAAACCTTAAAGGGAAATTAGTCCTACATTAAAATCAGATTAAAATTCATTTAACCCAGTTTTATTATAACTGCTTATATGAAATGAGTATACCGAGCCCAGTTTTGTTTAGGTTGCTTAATATTTGTAAAAAGATGTTGACAACAGGTAATATGTTGCCCATAATAAATGTCCTCAAGATAAAATCGAGTTCGGAGACCGCCTGAGGCGGTTAACGGGGAGTGGATTTTGTATGAAAAGAGGTAAAAGAAAAATGTTTTGGATCATAGCGGTGGTGGCTTTGATTTTCGTCATATTGGTCTGGTTTAACATCCCTTATTCACCATCCCAAGCAGAATTCGCGAAATTGGCCAACTATCAAATAGGTAAGACTGAGGCCCCAGGCGGGGTCATTAGCAGTGAGGATATTGCTGCTCTGCCCCTGCCGGTGCAGAAGCATTTTCAATATTGTGGATATATCGGTAAAACCAAAATGGCGAACATGAACATCCATTTTAACGATGTTGATTTTGTCTTATCACCAGACAAACCTAACCTGAAAATAAAATACACCCA
>ENA-UOUL01001805-UOUL01001805.1-bioreactor-metagenome-genome-assembly--contig:-NODE-1805-length-27805-cov-5.617679_pt1 | contig 27805 bp, 23 predicted proteins | sample MGYA00249838_ERZ747220 | MGnify/ENA primary metagenome ERZ747220 (study PRJEB28778, sample SAMN05720191) | bioreactor metagenome | isolation source: Anaerobic biogas reactor | place: USA:Washington...
CCTCCGGCCCTGCCAGCCGCCCGAACGACGGAGGACCCATGACCACCGAGACGATCTACAACCGCATCCGCGTCAGCGACGACCTCCTCACCGGCGGGCAGCCCACGGAAGCCGAGCTGCGCGCCGCCGCCGCGGAGGGCGTTCGCACCGTCATCAACCTGGCCACCCACGACCCGCAGCGCTCCCTGCCCGACGAGGCCGGGCTGGTCCGCTCGCTGGGGCTGAGCTACCACCACATCCCCGTGGACTGGGGCACCCCCACCGAGGCCGATTTCGACGCCTTCGACCGGCTCATGCAGTCGCTGCCCCCCGGCAAGCTGCTCATCCACTGCGCCGCCAATTTCCGCGTCACCACCTTTTACGCCCTCTATGCGCTGCGGCGCCTGGGCTGGAGCAAAGCCCAGGCCGACGCCTTCCGCGCCCGGATTTGGCAGGGGAGCAACTATCCCATCTGGGAGGCGTTCTACGCCCGCCTGAAGGCGCGTCTGACCGATCACACGGACACCCCGGCGCCAGGTGGCCGTTCGCAGCGGCGAGAATAGGCGCACATACCGCCCAAGGAGACCTGAATGAGCAATCTTGAGTACTCGATGATGGACATCGCCCCCACGGTCAGCGCCCTCTTGCGGGTGCCGGCCCCGGCGCAAGCCAAGGGCACGCCAATTCTGGAGCTGGTTGGTGACCTCGCCGGCGCCAGCAGGGTGGCGATTCTTGCCCTGGACGCGTTTGGCCAGCATGCCTGGAACCTCTGGAAAGGCGAGATGCCCTACTTGAGCTTCCTGCATGCGCGCCGCAGCGTCACGCTGCGCTCGGTGCTGCCCTCCAAGACGCCGATGAACTTTGCCGCCATGGTGACGGGGACCGATCTGGCGGGGCATGGCGTGACCAGCTTCAAGGCCGACTTTGCCTGCGAGACCCTGTTCGACGTGGTACGCCGGGCCCAGGGCCGCAGCGCGGGCGTGGGCATCAATGGCTACACCGGCAGCGAGCTCCTGGGGCGCTTTGCCGACATCTGGGGCAACGCCGGCGACGGGTCGGACGACGACGTGGCGGACAAGGTGATCGAGATCGCCGAGAACCACGGCCCCCAGTTCGTGATCGCCCAACTCGGCCGGGTCGACGACATCCTGCACATCTATGGCCCGTCCTCGCCCTCGATCGTGCCGATGCTGCAGGGCACCGACAGGCGGCTGAGCAGGCTGAGCGAGCGCCTGAAACCGCTGGGATACGCCATCGTGATCCTGTCCGACCATGGGCAGCACGACATCGTGGACCCGGCCACGGGAGCAACCAAAGGCACCCACGGCAGCGAGATGGACGAGGATTGCCTGGTGCCCTGCACCTGGTTGTGAGCGGCTAGAAGAGACCACGCCTCGCGGCCCGCAGCGGCGCTGGCCCCACCGCCCGCGCCCGCTCGTGTTCGCCTGCTGTCCTTGTCCCGCGGAGCGGGCCAAAAGCCCGCACCAACTGCGACCGATTTGCCTTGGGAACAGACTCGGTATATAATGGGTTTTGTACCTCACAGTTGCATCGCTGCCAGCGCTCTTGCTCCTGGCCAGCACCTCAGGGCTACCCGTGCCCGCTTCGCTGGCCCCGCGCCATTGGGGAGGGGACACCCATGCGCAAGACCTGGCAACTCCCGTTCTTTACCATCTGGACCGGACAGGCCTTCTCGCTGCTTGGCAGCCATCTGGTCAAGTTCGCCCTCATCTGGTGGCTGACCGAGAGCACTGGCTCGGCGGCGGTGCTCGCCACCGCCACCACCATGGGCATGCTCCCAACCATCTTGCTCGGCCCCTTCGCCGGCACGCTGATCGACCGCCTGAAGCGCAAGTGGGTGCTCATCCTCTCCGATGCCAGCACCGCCCTCTTCACGGTCTTGCTGGGTCTCCTCTTCTGGCTGGGCATCGCCCAGCCCTGGCACGTCTTCCTGACCATCTTGCTTCGCGCCGTGGGCGACGCCTTCCAGAACCCCACCATGATGACCACCACCGCGATGATGGTCCCCAAGGAGCAGCTCAGCCGCGTGGCCGCCATGAACCAGGCGCTGCAGGGCATCCTCGGATTCGTCGCGCCGGGGCTGGGGGCGCTGCTGCTGGCGCTGGCGCCCATGCAGGGCATTCTCGCCCTGGATGTGGTCACGGCCATCATCGCCATCGCGCCACTGTTCTTTGTCGCTGTACCGCAGCCCGCGCCTCGCGCCAAGAGGATGACGCCCCGCTCCTTCCTAGCCGACACGGGCTTTGGCTTTCGCTACATCTGGGACTATCGTGGCTTGCGCCACTTCGTCGGCACGGGCGTCGTGGTTTACCTCACGGGGATGCCCATGGTGGCCTTTGTGCCGCTGCTGATCACGCGGCACTTTCAGGGCGGCGCGACCGAGCTCGCGCTCGTGCAGTCGGCCCTCGGGATCGGCGCGATCCTGGGGGGCCTGATCGCGAGCGTATGGGGCGGCTTCCGCCGCAAGATGACCACCGTCGTGGTCGGCTCGACGGTCTCTGTCCTGGGCTGGCTGATCGTGCCGCTCCTCCCCGCCCAGGCCTATCGGATCGCCGTCGCCCTCTACTTTGTAGCCGCGATCGCGCAAGCGATTCGGCTGGCCCCAACCCAGGCCATCATGCAGAGCATCATCCCGCCGGAAGTGCAGGGGCGCGTCTTTTCGTGTGACTCCAGTCTGCGCCAGGCGTCGGGTCCCCTCGCGCTGTTCATCGCCGCGCCTATCGCCGAGGCCGTCGGCGTGCGGCCGGTCATGGTTTTCGGGGCTCTGGGCTGCTTGCTAGCCACCGCGCTGCGCTACTGGATCCACGACGTCTATGACATCGAGGACAGCGTCGCGCCGCCGGTGCCGGTGGCCGCGGCGGAGGCTTAGCCCGCTCCCTCGGGGGCGGGGAAGTGATGTCCGGGAGACGGTGACGCCAGGTTGCCCCCAGTTGACAAGATGTGACAATCCAAGTATCCTCTAGCCAGAATGCTACAGGATGGAATGATGGACTACCACCTAACGGAGCACGCGTGGCTTTCGGCGGGCGGGTACTGCGCGTGATCGTGAATGTCAAGGTCGAGCCGCCGCGCGTCGTGACGGCCTACTATGACAGAAGGAGAAGGGACCGATGATCTTGAGAATCGATCACCAGGCAGACGCCTTGTATCTGAGCTTGAGCGAGGCCGCGGTCAGCGAATCCGACGAAGTAGCGCCGGGAGTCATCGTGGACTATGACGAACAGGGGCGTGCCGTGGGCATCGAGATGCTGCATCTCTCCAAACGTGTGTCAGTAACCGATATCCAGCGGTTACTCTTTGAGACGGTGCCGCTGGCGGCTTAGGTCGCGCCTTCGATCCGACACATGCCCGCGGGGCTTCCTGCGCCAAGCAGTCGTCCCGCGGCGCTGTCCCACAACTTCGGCCCACTTCCCTATCCCCCCGCCCGCTCATAGCTATACGAGGCCGTCTCGCTCCCCGCGCCCAGCGACCGGTAGAGGGCGATGGCCGAGGGGCTGTACTCCGTGATGTGCGCCCGGCGTATCCCCATTCCCTGCAAGCGGTAGAGGCACTCCTGGATCACCGCCCGGGCCAGGCCGCGACGCCGATAGGCGCTGTGCGTGCAGACCCGCTCGACGTCGGCTTCCGCGTTTCGCGCGTCGATCAGCGCCTCGCAGCCGGAGGCGAACGTGCCGTCCGGGGCCACGACGCAGAGGTCGGTGGGCGCGTGGTAGGTCGGCCCGCTGTGGTAGATCTGCTGCCACGCCAGCACCTGCGCCATCTCGGGTTCGGACATGACCCGGTCCTCAAAGCCATCGGTGCGCATCACCCGCTGCGCCCGATAGCCGGGGTGGGCCGCCATATCTACGATGGAAAAGCCCTCCTCCAGCGGGTAACGCGCGGGCAGCGGCTGGGTCAGGTCGAAAGCCTGCGTATAGAACGTGCTGCGCCGCTGGAACCCGGCGCGCTCCAGCGCGGCGATCTCGAGCTCTTGCGCCGCCGTGACCTCCATGGTGAACCGCGGCCCGCGCGCCGCCCAGGCGTTCAGCGCCCAGCCCAGCATCCCCTCAAAGAGGAAGCGATACCCCGCCGCGGTGAGGATGGCGAAATCGGCGTCGCCGTTCTCCGAGACGGCGAACCCGGCCAGCTCGCCGAACCCGTCGAACCAGAGGTGGGCGTTGGCCTCGCAAAAGCGCTCGATGGGCCACTTGTGCGCCCAGACCGAATAGCGCCAATCCACCAACCGCCCCAGGCACCAGGTCGAGTACGTGCGGACCGCCGGGTTATTGGCGATCACAAACTGCGCCAGCCGGCCAAAATCGCCAAGGGATTCGGCATAGTCGCGATGGGTCGTCTTCACGGGCGCCTCCTCGTGAGTCGGGGCCGGCCTGCGGCGCGGCAGAGCCAGGACGGATATGGCTGGCGGCGCGCCGCCTCCAACCCAGCTCCTTTTTCGTGTATTTGGTGTGTTTCGTGGTTGCCAGTCCCGCCTACAACGGCTGGCAGGTCGGGCAGTAATAGATCGCCCCGCCCAGGAACGGCTCCTTGCGGATGATCGCGCCGCAGGCCGGGCAGGGACTGTCCACGGTGTTCTTGCTGAGCACCGTCACGTACCCGCCGGGGCGGCCATAGAGGTCGAGCTCGGTATCGCGCCCGCCCTGCACGGTCATGGCCGCCAGCACCGCCTTGACCGCGCCGTACATGGCGTCCAACTCGGCTGGGGCGAGCCCGCCCATCTTGCGCTTCGGATGGATGCGCGCCGTCCAGAGGATATCTTGCAGCACGCCATTCCCCAGCCCAGGGATGCGCTGCTCCGTCGCCAGGAACGCCTTGGCGGCCAGTTTGGGCGTCTCCGCGCCGAACAGCGTATCGAAATAGGCCCGATCGAAGGCGTCGGTCAGCGGCGAGGGCTTGGCCAGGGCGGCGTCGCGCTCGAACCAGACCTTCTTGGCATCCGGCGGGAAGCAAAAGAACCCGCCCCAGAGCTGGCAGGCGCCGCTAAAGGCCGCGCCGTCCTCGAACTCGAGCAAGAGCTGGTGCCTCTTGGGGCGCGCCTCGCCCGCGCCATGGTAGCGCATCGCCGCGCCGACGGCGACGACCATGTCGCCGGTCCCGAACTCGACATAGCCGCCCACCGCCCGCGCGTCGCCGATGACCTTCCCGGCCAGCTTGGCGTTGTACTGCGCCGGGTCGCCGGTGAACCAGGCGAACTTGTGCGGCGTCGCGTTGGCCACCGCCTGCGCGATCCGCTTGCCCCGCAACGTCTCGGTGATCTGCTTTGCGATCACCACCGCCTCTGGTAGCTCGAGCATGTTGTCCCTCCTTTATCCTCCCAACACATCCCCCGCCGCCACCACGCCGCCGCCGGACTCGCACCGCCACGGCAGTTCCTCCAGCGCGTAGCAAAGCGCCGCCGAGAGGAGGAAGTCGTCGTGCAGCGCCGGGTCGGCCACGCCCCAGCGCATGGTCTGGCTGGGGCCGGGCAGCACCTGCGCCTCGCAGGCCGCCACCTCCCGCCAAAACTGGGCCTGCGCCTCATCCCCCGCGACCCGAACGTGGTCTTTGAACCGCCCCTCGTCCACGACGCCGGTGAACCCCCAGCCCAGCTCGGACTTGGTGCGGCGGTTGAAGGTGAAGGGGATGACGCGGTCGCCCAGGGCCCGCCCCAGGAAGGAGGCCAGCCCCGCCCCGACTCCCGTGGCATCCACTACTACGTAAGAGGCTCGCCAGACGTTCCGGGCGAGGTCGAGCAAAGCGCCGTATAGGGCCGGGTGCTTGGTCCCCGTCCACCAGCGCCGCCGCACCACGCGGTAGATCGGGCGGCCCAGCTCGGACAACGAGCTCTGGTCCACGCGCACCACGGTGAGCGCGGTGCTATCGCGCCGGGGCTGCAGCGCCCGCAGCGCCTCCCCCTCCGCCTCCTCATCCTCCCCCGCTACGTCCAACAACAGGGCATAGACCGCGCCCGGCTGCGCCGCCTCCTCCGCCAGGTGCTCGCCGCGCATCTGGACCTGCCGCGACAGCGGGAACATCCCCGCCTGCTCGTCGATCTCTTGCAGCAGGTACTGGCTGCGGATCAGCGGATGCTCCCGCCCCAGCCGGGCGATCTCGCCGCGCACGTAAGCGCCATAGGGCGCCACCTCCGCCGCCACCTCCTCCCAGGGGACCAGGAAGGCGCGCTGGACGCCGTCGGCGGCCTCGGCCTCCCGCGCCGCGCGCAGCTCTCGCGCCAGGAGCGTGCGGCTGGTCCACATGGTCCCATAGAAGACGCGGGTGGCGTTGCCGCTGGCCGCCATCGGCGCGAATTCCTTGTCCCATTTGGCCGGGTCCACATCCTGCGCCTCGTCGCACTCGAGCAGCAGGTCGGCGGTGGCCCCCACCACGTTGGCCCCCGGCTGCGCTGAAAAGAAGAGCGCCCGCGCCTGGCCCACCTGGTAGGCGTGGGGGTAGGGCCGGCGCCAGCGGCCCCGCCCCGGCCGGGCATCCAGGTAAGCGGCCAGCCGCATCATGCTGTTGGCCGCTTGCGGGCGCAGCGTCGGCGCCACCTTGACCATCTGCCCGCCGCGCTCCTGGTAGCGATCCAGCAGATGGGCCTCCAACTGCGCGCTGACCTCGTTCTTGCCCGACTGCCGGGGCATCGCCACCACAAAGGTGAGCCCCAGCCCCTCCAGCACGCTGTGGCAGATGGCACGGACAATCGGCAGTTGGTAGCGGCGCAGCGGCCGTCCCAGTTCGACGCCAAGCTCTGCGACGTCCCCAAGCGACGCCGCAGCCTCCCGCCTCGCGGCCATCTCGTCGAGGGTGGCAAGCACGCAATAGACACCCGCCCCCGGCGCCAGGTACAGCGTCGCCCGGCCATAAAGCCCCTGCTCATGCATGGCCTTCCTCCAATAGATTGCCCCTTGTGCGCATCGCGCCAGGCCGGATAGCACATTTGTTCTGATAGTATAGCGTCGAATGGCCCTCTTGTCAAGCCTCGCGCCCCGAATCCGTGTGATCCCCTCGATCCGCTTCCCCCTTTCCCAACTTGCCGCCCGGCGCCAAGTATGCTATCATGGCGCAGCTTCCGAGCACTACCCAAGGAGGAATCCAGATGAAAATCGGCTTTCTCACCGCCTGCCTGCCTCGCCTCTCCCTGGCCGAGCTGGTGCCCTGGGCCGCCGCGCACGGCTTTCGCGCCCTGGAGGTGAGTTGCTGGCCGCCCGATAACACCCGCGACTATGCCGGGGTCCACCTCGACGTCGCCCACCTGACCGCCGCCAAGGCCGACGAGGTCAAGTCGCTCTTTGCCCAGCACGGCATGGCTATCTCGTGCCTCACCTATTGCGAGAACCACCTCCACCCGCAGCGCGGCCAGGGCTATACCCAGCACCTGCTCAAGGTCATCGACGCCGCCGAGCTGCTGGGGGTCAAGACCGTCAGTCACTTTATCGGCCGCAATCCGGGGCTGACCCTGGCCGAGAACCTGCAACTGGCCAAAGAGGTCTTTACCCCCATCCTGGAGCACGCCGGGGCCAAGGGCGTCCGCCTGGGCATCGAGAACTGCCCCATGCCCGGCTGGCAGTTCGAGGGGCTGGCCGGCAACGTCGCCTACTCCCCCGCCCTCTGGGACGAGCTCTTTGGCCTGCTGCCCCATGCCCACTTGGGCCTGAACCTGGATCCCTCGCACCTTCTGTGGCTGGGCGTCGATTACCTCGGCCTGGTGCCCGAGTACGCCGACCGCATCTTTCACGTCCACGCCAAGGACACCGAGATCCTGGATGACGACCTGGCCTACAAGAGCATCGGCACCCTCACCGGCTGGTGGCGCTACCGCATGCCCGGCTGGGGCGACGTGGAATGGGGCCCGTTCATCTCGCGCCTGATCGAGTCCGGCTATGATGACGTGATCAGCATCGAGCACGAGGACCCCATCTGGGAAGGGACCGAGGAAAAGGTCAAGGGCGGCCTGGTGCTAGGCCAGCGCTACCTGAGCCAGTTCGTGTTATAGTCAAGTAGGGGCAGGCCCCCGTGCCTGCCCTCTTGGCCCGGCATCGGAGCAGGGCGACCACAGAGGGTTGCCCCTACAGGACGAAAGCAACCAAACGGAGACCCACACATGAAAACCATCAACGTCGCGCTTATCGGCTATAAATTCATGGGCCGCGCCCACTCCAACGCCTACCGCCAGGCGGCGGCCTTTTTCGACCTGCCCGCCAAGCCGGTGCTCAAGGTCCTCGTCGGCCGCGACCAGGCCGCCGCGCAGCAGGTGGCCGACCAGTTCGGCTGGGAAGAGGTCGCCACGGACTGGCGCCAGGTGGTGGAGCGCTGCGACGTCGACCTGATCGATATCGCCTCGCCGGGCAACACCCACCGCGATATCGCCCTGGCCGCCGCCCAATGCGGCAAGCACATCCTCTGCGAAAAGCCGCTGGCCAACACCCTGGAAGAGGCCAAGGCCATGTGGTACGCCGCCGAGGAAGCCAACGTCGTCAACATGGTCAACTTTAACTATCGCCGCACCCCCGCCGTGGCCCTGGCCAAGCAGATGATCGAGGCCGGCGAGATCGGCGAAATTCGTCAGTGGCGCAGCGCCTACCTACAGGACTGGATCATCGACCCCGCGTTTCCCCTGGTCTGGCGGCTGCAGAGCGCCATCTCGGGCTCGGGCGCGCTGGGCGATATCGGCGCCCACAGCCTCGACCTGGCCCGCTACCTGGTGGGCGAGATCGAAGCCGTCACCAGCCTGACCAAGACCTTTATCACCGAGCGCCCGCTGGCCACCGCCACCACCGGCCTCTCCGCCACTGGCGGCAGCACCCGCGGCCCGGTCACGGTGGACGACGCCGCCATCTGGCTGGCCAAGTTCGCTGGCGGCGCCATCGGCACCTTCGAGGCCACGCGCATGGCCCCCGGCCGCCGCAACTACAACCACTTTGAGATCAGCGGCAGCAAGGGCAGCCTCGGCTTTAACTTTGAGCGCATGAACGAGCTCGAGTTCTACCGCCACGACGACCCGGCAGGGCGCCAGGGCTGGCGCACCATCCAGGCCACCGAGCCCAGCCATCCCTACGTCTCCGCGTGGTGGCCCGCCGGGCACGGCCTCGGCTACGAGCACACCTTCACCCACGCCGTGGCCGATCTCTGCAAAGCCATCGCCGAAGGGGGCAAGGCCAGCCCCGATTTCGCCGACGGCGCCAAGACCCAGGCCGTGCTGGAGGCCATCCTGCGCTCGGCCAAGAGCGGCGCCTGGGAAAAGACGAGCATGGCGTAGAGACAAGGAGGATTCTGTGATCATAGACGCGGATTGCCACATCTCGTCGCGCCAGGCCCCTGGCCAGATGGGCGTGGACGACCTGCTGCGCCAGATGGATGCCCTGGGCGTGGACCGCGCGGTCTGCTGGCCTATGGTGGCCTACGACCGCGAGATGGCCAGCGACATGCGCACCATCTATGACGGCGCCCAGCGCCACCCCGACCGGGTCATCCCCTTCGGCGGGGTCAACCCCAAGCTGGGGCTGCAAGAAGCCCAAGATGAGCTGAAGCGCTGCATCGAGGTCTATGGCGTCAAGGGCGTCAAGCTCAACGGCGCGCGCGACGGCTACTATATCGACGACCCCAAGCTCTCCCTGCCCCTGGTGGACATGATCGCGGAGGCGGGGATCGCGCTGGCCTTTCATTGCGGCTCCAACGATTTCGAGCGCACCCATCCCTACCGCATCGCCAAGATCTCCCGGCGCCATCCCGACCTCCCCATCATGATCGTGCACATGGGCGGCTCGGGGCGACCTTCCATCACTGACGCCGTCATCGACCTGGCTCGCGAGCACCCCACCTGGTACCTCATCGACTCGGAGGCCGACTACCGCCAGGTCTTGGCGGCGGTGCAGGCCCTGGGCGCCGACCGCATCTGCTATGGCAGCGACACGCCCTTTTGCCCGATGCGCTTCGAGTTCGGCCTGCGCGGGGTGGTGTACCAGGACCTCTCGCCCGCGGAACGCGCCAACGTCATGGGCGGCAACATCGCGCACATGTTGGGAACAGAATCGTAGGGGCGGCCCCCCGTGGCCGCCCTCCTGGGAGCAGGCCCCCCGTGGCCGCCCTCCTGGGAGCAGGCCCCCCGTGGCCGCCCTCCTGGGAGCAGGCCCCTCGTGGCCGCCCCTCCTGGGAGCGAGCCCCCCGTGGCCGCCCTCCTGGGAGCAGGCCCCCCGTGGCCTGCCCTCTCTCGCGAGCTCTAGAAAAGAGGGGTGCTATGGTCCAACTGGCTGGTAAGGTCGCCATCATCACCGGCGGGGGGAGCGGCATCGGCAAGGCCATCGCCCGCGCCTTTGCCGCCGAGGGCTGCGCCGTGGTCCTCGCCGCCCGCGGGGCCAAGCGCCTCGCCGCGACCGCCGCCGAGCTGCGCGACGCCACCGGCGGCGTCATCGTCGATATCCCCACCGACATCACCGATGAGGCGCAGGTCGCCGCGCTCTTTGCGCAGGCCATGGCCCGCTTCGGGCGGCTGGATATCCTCGTCAACAACTCGGGCGCCTTCGATAGCGGGCGCATCGACCAGCTCACCCTGGCCGCCTGGAACCACGTCATGGGCGTCAACGTCACCGGCGCCTTCCTCTGCACCCGCGAGGCGTTTCGGATCATGAAGGATGCCGGCGGCGGGCGGATCATCAACATCGGCTCCATCGCCGGGCAGCGCCCCCGCGAGCACTCGGCCCCCTACACCACCAGCAAGCACGCCATCTGGGCGCTGACCCAGTGCACCGCGCTGGACGGGCGCGAGTTCGGCATCGCCGCCGGTTGCCTGCACCCCGGCAACGTCCTGGTGGAGCGGCGCCAGCACGGCCGCGCCGCCTCCGGCAAGGGCGACGAGCGCGAGCCCATGATCTCCCCCGACGACATCGCCCGCACGGCCCTGCTCATGGTCACCCTCCCGCCGGAGGCCAACATGCTGGAGGCCATCGTCATGCCCATCGGGCAAAAGTACCTGGGCAGGGGGTAGGGCTGCGGGCGGCGCACGAGCGCGGACACGGATGCGGACGGATTGCACGGATTCCTGACCTGATGTCCTGATCCGCACATTCCGTGGAATCCGTGTCCCATTCTCAGTGGAGGTTATCATGGAGAGACGCATCGATCTGAACGGCGCCTGGCAGCTCCGCTGGAACGACGGGCAGCGGGGCGGGCCCGTGGCGCGCCTGCTCTCGCCCGAGGCGGACACGAGCCGCGCCCTGGAGGCCCAAGTCCCCGGGAGCGTCCACCTCGATCTGATCCGCGCCGGGCTGCTGGCCGAGCCGACCATCGGCCTCAACCACCTGGCCGCGCGCTGGGTCGAGGAGGCCATCTGGCACTACCGCCGCGCCTTTGACGCCCCGGCGCTCGCCCCCGGCCAGCGCGCCTATCTCACCTTCGAGACGCTCGACCTGGCCGCCGTCATCTATCTGAACGGCGCCGAGGTCGGGAGACATGCCAACGCCTTCTACCCCTGCACCCTGGACGTGACCGGCCAACTCGGCGAGGGGGAGAACGTCCTCGTCGTCCAGATCGAGGCGGGGCTCTACAGCGTCGCCGACCGCCCGGGGAAGGGCTATGGCATGAGCATCGATAGCGAGCTGCAGAAACGCAACTGGCTGCGCAAGACGCAATCCTCCTTCGGCTGGGACTGGTCCACGCGGCTGCTCAATGTCGGGATCAGCGGCGACGTCTACCTGGACGTCGTCTCGCAGGCGCGGGTGGAGCGCATGGTGGCGCTGGCGACTCTCTCAGACGATCTCTTGGTCGGCACGGTGACGGGCCGCCTCTTTGTGGACGGCCTGGCCGAGGGGCCCCAAGCGGGCACGTTGACGCTGACCGTGGCCGAGACCGGGGCGTCCACGACCGCCGCGGTCGAGATCATCCCTGGCCCGCAGGCGGTGGAGGCGAGCGTCGTCGTCCAGCAGCCGCGCCTCTGGTGGCCGGTCGGGCATGGCGACCAGCCGCTCTACGCCGTGACGGCGACGCTCACGGTGGGCGGCCAGGTGGTGGCCCAGCAGACGCGGCGCGTCGGCTTCCGCAAGGTGGCCGTGGACCAGTCGCCGCACCCAGAGCGCGGTCTCTATTTCACCATCAGGGTGAACGGCAAGCCGATCTTTTGCAAGGGCGCCAATTTCGTCCCCGCCGACATGATCCTGGCGCGGCTGGACCGGGCGCGCTACGAGACGCTGGTGGATCGCGCCCTTGAGGCGAACATGAACCTGCTGCGCATCTGGGGCGGCGGCCTCTACGAGTCCGACCACCTCTACGAGCTGTGCGACGAGCGGGGGCTGCTGGTCTGGCAAGAGTTTATTTTCGCCTGCGCCAAGTACCCGGCGACCGACGAAGGCTTCCTGGCCGACGTCAAGCGCGAGGCCGCCTACCAGGTGCGACGGCTGGCGCACCATCCGAGCCTGATCGTCTGGTGCGGCAACAACGAGATGGAGGAGGGGAACCATCATTGGGGCTATGAGCGCGGCGTGGCCCACCCCGATTACGCGCTCTTCCACTTGGTCCTGCCGGTGATCCTGAAGCGAGAGGATGGCACGCGCTATTACCAGCCCAGCTCCCCCTACTCGCCCGACCACGAGTCGCCGCGCCGCGACGATATCGGCGACCAGCATCCCTGGAGCATCGGCTTCGCCGATACCGATTTCCGCAAGTACCGGGAGATGGGGCCGCGCTTCCCCAACGAGGGCGGCATCCTCGGCCCCGCCGCGCTGCCCACCGTGCGCGCCTGCCTCCCGCCCGGCCACGAGCGCCCCACCTCCTTCGCCTTTGAGCAGCACGACAACGCCGTCGCCTATTGGGGCGGCGGGCGCTCTTACCCCGACCAGATGCTCGTGCAGTGGTTGGGCAAGCGGGTCGAAGACATGAGCATCGAGGATTATGTCTATTATGCGGGCATCGTCCAGGGGGAGGGCCTGCACGAGTACATCCGCAACTTTCGCCGGAGGATGTTCTCCACCTCCTCGGCGATTTTCTGGATGTACAACGACTGCTGGCCGGCCACCCGCTCCTGGACGGTAGTCGACTATTACCTGCGGCGCACGCCCGCCTTTCACCCGGTGCGCCGGGCCTTCGCCCCGCTGGCCGCCTTCCTGGCGGTCGAGGGCGGCGAGGTGCGCGTGTTCGGCGTGAACGAGGGGCCAGCCTGGGAGGGAGAGGTGCGCTACGGGCTCTTTGGCCTCGCCGGCGGCTATCCGGTGGACGAGTGGCGGCGGGTGCAGTTGCCCGCCAACGCCTCGAGCCTGCTGGGCGCGTTCCCGCTGGCCGAGTTGGCGGCGCGGGAGCGGACCCACGGGGCGTTCGCCCTGCTCCAGCAGGACGGCGAGATCGTCTCTCGCGACAAGCTCTTTCTGCCCTACTACAAAGAACTCGCCTGGCCGGAGGCGACGTTGCGGGTCCGGCGCGAGGGCGACTGGGCGATCTTGGAGTCGGACGTCTTTTGCTGGCGGGTGTGCCTGGACCTGGACGGCGAGCGGCCGCTGCCCGACAACCTGTTCGACGTGTTGCCCGGGATCCCGACGGTCCTGCCCTGGCCGAAGGAGGCCCCCGGCCCCCGGGTGCTCAGGGCGTACAACGCACGGAGCTAGAGCCCAGAGATCGCTAGGAGGAGCCAGCTATGGTCGAGTTCAACTGGGAGTCGCCCCGCCGCATCCGCGCCGGCTTTATCGGCGCTGGCGGCCATTCCTACCGCAACGTCTATCCCGCCTTCCAGTATGCGCCCGTCGAGCTGGTGGCGCTGGCTGACCACCACGCCGACAAGGCCGCCGCCTACGCCCGGCTCTTTGGCGCCCAGCGCTGGTACACCGACCATCGCGAGATGCTGGCCAAGGAGCAGCTCGACGCCGTGTTCCTCTGCGTCAATTTCGACGCCCAGGGCTACCCCCGCTACCCCGCCCTGGCCGCCGAGGCGCTGCGCGCCGGCTGCCACGTCTGGATGGAAAAGCCCCCCGCCGCCACCTGCGCCGAGATCGAGCGCCTGCAGCAGATCAGCGCGGCAACGGGCAGGCGGGTGGCCGTGGGCTATAAAAAGATGTTCTTCCCCGCGTACGAGAAGGTGAAGGAGATCATCTCGGCGCCCGAGTTCGGCGGGGCGCAGTCGGCCTCCATGCGCTACCGCCTGACCATGCCCGCGACCGCCGAGCGCCACCATATGCTGGCCTGGCGCGCCTTCATGGACACCTGCCACCCCGGCTCGGCGCTCCATTACCTCCTCGGCCCCGCCGGCGAGCTCTGCTACCGCCGCGCCGCCAATGGCGATGCCGTGGTTACCCTCGTCTATGCCCAGGGGACCGTCGCCTCGCTCTGCCTCACCGGCGGGCAGGCGGAGACCAGCCCCCTGGAGCGGCTCGAGGTCGTGGGCCAGGGGGCCAACGTGGTGGTGGAGAACGGCATCAAGCTCACCTACTACCGCCCAGGCGGGATGCGCGGCGCCGGCGGGTATGGGCGCGCCCCCAGCTATATCGGGCCGGACGACCGCGCGCCGATCTGCTGGGAGCCCGAGTTTTCCCTGGGGCAGCTCTACAACAAGGGCCTCTTTATGGAGGGGTACGTGCAGCAGGTGGATTACTTTGCCCGTTGCCTGCTCTCCGGCGAGGAGCCCACCCGCGGCGGGCTGACCGACGCCTGGCACATCACGCGGCTCTTCGAGGCGCTGCGCTTCGGCGAGCCGGGGGAGTGGATCAAGCTCTAGCGGACGGCAGGAGAAGGGGGCCGACACGGGTCGCACGGCAGCGGCATGGAATGCCGGGCGGCATGGAATGCCGGGCGGCATGGAATGCCGGGCGCGGCTTCCTATGCCGCTTCCTGATCCGCGCGATCTGTGGAATCCGTGTACCATACTCGAGGGAGCGTGACCATGAGGACAAGCGAGATCATCAGGCTGGCTTTCGAGCAGGGGCAGGGCATCGTGCGGCTGGCGCCGAACTGGGTGCCGCGCTCCTTTTGCGTCCCGGGCAGGCGGCTCAAGCTGCACCCGGACGACTATTACGCCCTGGGGGGCGCGCGCGGCGGCATCGACGAGCGCTGGTTCGCCTCCACCACCCCGGCGGACAACGGCCCGCTCACCGGCCAGCACGAGGGGCTGAGCCAGATCGTCTTTGAGGATGGCGCCACCCACCAGGCGCTCTTCGCCGAGGCGGTCGCCCAGCTCAAGGGCGCGCTCATCGGCGAGCGGATCTGGCAGGCCCACCACGGCTGGCCCATGTACAGCAAGTTTTTTGACAACAAGGGCGCGCTGCCCCACCACGTCCATCACCGCGACGAGCATGCCGCCCTGACGGGCCAAAAGGGCAAGCCGGAGGCGTACTACTTTCCGCCTCAGGTGAACAACTATGGCGCCGATTTCCCCTACACCTTTTTCGGCTTTGTGCCCGGCACCACCCGGGAGCAGGTCCGCGAGTGCCTCATCAACTTTTCCAAGGGCGACAACAAGATCACCAACATCTCGCAGGCCTACCGGCTCGAGCCAGGGACCGGCTGGAACGTGCCGCCAGGGCTGCTGCACGCCCCCGGCAGCCTCTGCACCTACGAGCCGCAAAAGGCCTCCGACGTCTTTAGCATGTACCAGTCCCTCACCGGCGACGCCATCGTGCCGGAGGAGCTGCTCTGGAAAGACACGCCTCAGGATCGCCTCAAGAGCGTGGACTGGCTCATGGAGATCATCGACTGGGAGCTCAACGTGGACCCGGATTTCCACCGGAAGCACTTTATGCGGCCTCTGCCGGCCAGCGCCGTGGACGAGATGGAAGCCGAGGGGTACCTGGACCACTGGATCGCCTACCGCTCCGACGCCTTTAGCGCCAAGCAACTGACCGTCCTCCCCGGCCGCACGGTGGTCATCCGCGATGCCGCCGCCTATGGGTTGATCATGATGCAGAGCTATGGCCGCCTGGGCGTCTGGGATATCGAGACGCCGGCGATGATTCGCTTCGGGCAGTTGACCAGCGACGAATTCTACGTCAGCGAGGGCGCGGCGAGGGAGGGCGTGACCATCACCAACCGCTCCGGCACGGAGCCCCTGGTGATGCTCAAGCACTTTGGCCCAGGGAACCCCGAGCTGCCGATCGTGGAGTAACCCGTCGCGACTCGCCAGGGCTTGTGCAGAGTCGCGCTCGGCGATGGATCGCCGAGCTGAGCGGCAGCGCCTGATCGAATCAGGCTTCGGCACTCCATGCCACGGAGGCTCCAGAAGCCCGATTTCATCGGGCGCCGCCGACGCCATTCCATGGCGCGTAGCACGGCGTCGGCATTCCATGGCGCCCGGCATTCCATGCCGCCCGGCATTCTATGCCGCCCGGCATTCCATGCCGCCCGGCATTCCATGCCGCCCGGCATTCCATGCCGCATTGATCGCCGTGCGGGCCGGCTCGCCAGGCGCTGAGAGGAGAGTGACCATGGCCGCGCAAGCGAGCGTAATCGCCTTGCGTGCAATGCCCGCGCCTCGAGTCGCTGTGACGCCCGGAGGACGTCGATGAGCCATCCCGCGCCCGTGTTGGAGAGAGGACGCCTAGTAGGAGCGCTGGCCGCCATGTTGAGGCTCAGCATGCCTGCCTGCGCTGCGGTGGAATACCGGCTGGTGGGCACCGCCGCCGCGCTGCTGCACGGTGTCGATCTCCCCGCTGCCGACGCGGATATCCTGGTCAGGGAGCGCGCCGGCGTCGATGCTTTCGCCGCGGCGCTGTCTGCATGCCAGTGCTTGGCGCCGCCCACCTGGCTGCCGGAGGCCAGGCAGTACTATGCCAGCTATCTCGTGGAGGGCGTGGAGGTCGAGTTCAGCACCGTGGAGGTCGCCTCGGAGGCGGATCACGTGGAGACCTACGGCCGCGGGCCTTGGGAGCACTATGCGGAGCTCCCGTGCGGGCCGTACCTGGTGCCCACGGTGGCCCTGGAGCTGCGCCTGATCACCGAGCTAGGGCGGGGCCGGGCCGACAGGTCCGCGCCCATCATCCGCTGCCTGCGCCAGCGCGGCTGCGACGCGGCCCTGGTGCGCCGAGGGCTGGACGGGATGGGGCTGCCCGCGGATCGCCAGGCGGAGGTGTTGGCCCAACTGGGCCTGGCGTGAGGGCGCGGCCATCGAGGCCCTACCTTGGCTCGTTGCCGTGCTTGAAGTGACCGGTGGACTTGGCCATGACCAGTTGCGCCTCCTGGCCCTCCAGCGGCTCGATCCTGGCCAGGAACCTGAGCGCCGCTTGGCCCTTCAGCACCGTCACCTGCTTGCCGCGCCAGCAGATGAAAACCTTGCCGTCCTTGCCCGCGCGGTAGGTAAAGACCTCGTCCTCCAGCACGTGACGCCTATCGACTTGGCTCATCGCTGGCACTCTCCGCTTTCCGCTTGACAGGCGCCCTCTGCGCGTGCTACAATAGGCGAGGTAAAGTGCCATCCTGGACCGGGCGCAGCTATCGCGCTTGCCTCGGGGCAGCCAATGGCCTCATCCATGACGCTTCCCACCTACTTGCTGTGGCCCCCACGATAGCTCGCTGTGGCCCGCCAGGCCCTCTGGGTAAAGCGAGGTGTCGATCATGGCTACGTATCCCTTCGTCCGCCATGCGCTTCGACTGGCTGGCGTCATCCTGGCCGCCAGCGCGCTGGCCGTCGGCCTTGTCCTTCCACCCGCTGTCCCGCTCCAAGCATCCACCCCCGGCTCGCCTCCGTCGCCCGCTGCCGGCGATCAAGGGGTCATCGCCTACGTCCGCCGCTCGACGCACGACATCCACGTCATCTCGCCCGAAGGCGCCGGCGATCGCATCCTCTGGGCTGCTCCCCGCCCGCTCGCCCTCTGGGCCGCCCAGGACCTTGCCTGGCGACCCGACGGCCGCGAGCTGGCCTTCTCCAGCGAGCACGAGGAGACCTGCTCGTGGTACCAGAGCGACGTTTACGCCATCGGCTACAATGGGTCCGGCTACCGGCGCATCACCAACTCGCCGGCCTGTGCTGCGCTCGCCGCGCTGCCCAAGGGCTCGGTGACGGTGAACGTCGACAATTGGACGAGCTCCCTGGTGCAGGTCTACGTGCAGGGCGCGCCGGGGCCCAAGTCCGCTTTCAATGACGGCACGATCACATTCGATCACGTCGCCGATCTCGGGCCGGGCGTCGTGCAGCCCGCGGTTGGCATCTATGGGGGGCTCCGCATCCTGGCCTCCCCGCCCCTCGCGGACGTTCAGCCCAATGCCACCGTGCCCGGGGGCAACCTCATCATCAGCGTGTTCTCTGGCATCGACGCCCTCGGCACCGGCAAGGTCTCCTGGAAGGCCGACGGCTCGGCGCTCGCCTATGGCATGCGGACCTACTCCGCCATCAGGCAGATCCCCGCCACTCCGTCTCTCGGCTCCATCGGCCAATCGCTCCCGGTGGTTCAGCACGCCGCGCCGAATCTGGTGGCCTGGGGCCCGACCGCCGCGACCAGGGACCAGTATCTCTACTCGTCAAAGGATGACCCGATCTGGGAGAATGTCGAGGGGATCTACCTGAACACGGCGGGCAACGCCTCCGGCGGGGTCAGGGTCGTCCCCATCAGCGCCTATTATGGCGCCGAGCTCGTCCATGACATCGAGTGGCTGCCGGACGGGTCCGGCTTTCTCTTCTGCAAGCGGTACGTTCAGTTGGAGATCTATGCCAACATTTTTGAGTACAATCTGGCGACGCAAGAGGTCACCCAGTTGACCCATCTCACCGACGACAGCGCCCGCGGCCTCAGCATCTCGCCGGACGGCCAGTACATCGTCTTTGAGCGGGTGGCTGACGTGCACGATTCGACCAGCAGCCTGTGGATTGTCGGCCGTGACGGCTCGGGCCTGCGCAAGCTGGCCGACGACGCCGGTCGTCCGGCCTGGGGCCGGGTCCCGCCGTCTCCCGCGCCCCGCGCCTACCTGCCCAGGCTGGGGCGGTGAAGGGGATGCCTAGCTCCACAACCGATCGTGCGCCCGAGCCTGGTCCCACTCCGGCGTCGGCTCGAACCAGCCGGGCCGCTGGGGGTCCAGGTGACGGCGCACGACCTCCTCGTTCAGCTCCACCCCCAGCCCGGGCGCGTCGGGGACCTGGATGAACCCCTCTTGCACGATGGGGTTGGGCAGGCCGGTGACCAGGTTGCTCCAATCGGGGATGTCGGCAGCGTGCCATTCCAGCGCGAGGAAATTCTCCGTCGCCGCCGCGCAATGGACGCTGGCCATGGTCGCCACGGGCGTCGCCGCCATGTGCATCGCCATGGCCACGCCGTGCTCCTGCGCCAGATCGCCGATCTTTTTCGTTTCCAGGATTCCGCCCGAGGTGGCCAGGTCGGGATGGATCACCGCCACCGCCCGCCGCTCCAGCAGCGGCCGGAACCCCTCCTTGAGATAGATGTCCTCGCCGGTGCAGATCGGCGTCGCGCACGATTGGGCGAGCCGCTCGTACTGGTCGGTGAACTGCCAGGGGACCATGTCCTCCAGCCAGGCCAGGTTGTAGCGGTCCAGCGCCCGGGCCAGCCTGATGCACGACTCGATGTTCAGGTGCCCAAAGTGGTCGGCGGCCAGCGGGACGTCGTACCCCACCGCGACGCGCACCTGCCCGACGTACTCGCCCAGCGCGGCGATGCCCACGTCGGTGAGCTGGATGCCGGTGAAGGGGTGCATCACGTCCCGCGTCTCCAGCATCCCCGCGGGGGCGCAGACCGCGCCGGGCACATCCTTCAGCAGATTGATCCCCACGTCCATCTTGAGGAAGGTCAGCCCGCGGGCCAGCCGCTCCTTGAGGTGCTCCGCCTGGATCGCCGGGTCGGGGCTGCTGGGCGTGTCGGCATAGATGCGCACGCGGTCGCGGAACTTGCCGCCGGCGAGCTGGTAGCAGGGCACGCCGTAGGCTTTGCCCGCCAGGTCCATCAGCGCCATCTCGATGGCGCAGACGCCGCCCCCCTGCCGCCCGTGGCCGCCGAACTGCTTCACCCGGCGAAAGAGCCGGTCCACGTCGCAGGGGTTTTCTCCCAGCAGCCGGCTCTTGAGCATCAGCCCATAGACCTCGCTGGCGCCGTCGCGGATTTCCCCCAGGCCGTAGATGCCCTGGTTGGTGTCCAGCCGCAGCAGCGTGGAGCGGAAGGGCACCCCCACCAGGGAGGCCACCCGCAAGTCGGTGATGCGGAGCTGAGAGGGGCGAGAGTTGGTGTTGACGTGTTCGAGCATGACGACCTCCACACGAAAAGCCCAAGGTCCCGGAGCGGATGAGGCGCCGGGAGATCGCAAAGGGCCACGGCTCATCCCTAGTTGGCCTGGCTCCACGCCTGATAGTCGGTCTCGATTGCGTCCGACCACTTGCGGTCGATCTCGCCAGGGGTGTATTTCCCCTCGCGCAGCATCATCTTGCCCCAGTAATCGCGCCGCCGAATCTCTTCCGAGCGCTCCACCACCTCCAGCGCCAGCTCGGGCGGGATGAAGATGATGCCGGTAGGCGTGCCCAGCACGATGTCGCCGGGGAGGCAGGTGGCCTGCCCGATGCGGACGGGGCCGTTGATCTCCGTTAGCGTGACGTCGCCGATGCCGGTGGGGTCCAGCCCCTTGATAAAGGCGTTAAAGGTCGGCAGCTCCATCACCCGCTGGTAGTCGCGCATCCCGCCATCCACCACCATCCCCGTGCCGCCCGTGCGCGCCACGATGGAGGTGGAGAGGTTATCGCCGGTGAAGGTCCCGCGCACCACCTTGCCAAAGAGCTCGATCACGATCACGTCATCCTTGACCAGGGTGTCGATGATCCAGGAGTTCTGGCCGCCGATGCGCCCGTGGGCGGCGCCCTCCGCCTCGATCACCTCGTGCAAATCGGGGCGCTTGGGGACGTAGCGGCCGGTGACGGCGCGCCCCACCAGAATCCGCTCCGGGTGGATATTGAGCCAGTTGCCCTCGAACTGGAAATCATAGCCGTGGTTGCGCAGCACGCCCCAGGCCTCCTCGGTGGTCACCAGGCGCATCCGCTCCAGGATCTCGTCCGGCACCCGGGGCCGGCCATCGGCGAAGCGGTCGAATGGGTTCTTGGGCGTCAGGTCGACGATTCTCTCGCGCGAGATCAATTCCACGGCAATACCTCCTTGGATCGGTGCTATCGCATATCGCATATGGCGTATCTGTAGGGGCAGGCCCCCGTGCCTGCCCCGTGCCTGCCCCGTGCCTTCCCTCTGCCTGCCCCGTGCCTGCCGCGTGCCTGCCGCGTGCCTGCCCTCTGCCTGCCCCCTGCCTGAGGGCAACCACGGGGGGTTGCCCCTACCCCTTCTCTACTCCAACCGTCGCAGCCGGGGCATCGCCGCCGCAGCCACCACAAAGAGCGCCGCCGAGACCGCCGCAAAGGTGGTGACCGCCAAACCAGCGCCCACCCGGTCGGCCAGCGCGCCGATGGCGATGGTGCCGATGGGACCCAGGCTCCAGATGAACATGTTGACGCCCACCACCCGCGCGCGCATCTCGGGCGCGGCGTAGGTCTGCAGGAGCGTGTTATCTAGCGGGATAAAGAACCCTTGCCCGATCCCGGCGATCACCAGCAACAGGGCCGAGAGCGCAAAGACCTCCGACCGCCCAAAGACCGCGGCGCCCACCGCGGCGAACAGCGCCGCCGCAAGGAGCGCCTTCCCCCGCCGCTTGATCTCCCCGGCCAGCGAGAGCGCCACGCTGCCCAGGAGCGCCCCGGCGTTCATCGCGCCGCTGAGCACGCCCAGCCCCGAGGCGCCGGTCTTGAGCACGTCCGCCGCCACCGCCGCCAGGATGTCACGATACGGCATCAGCAGCACCACATAGATGAGCAGGGTGAGCTGCACCACCGCCAGCGCGCGGTTCTGCGTCACATGCCGCAGCCCGGCCAGGGCATCGCGCAGGAACGACGCCCGCACCGGCGTCGTCGGCGCCTGGGCCACGCCGCGCCCCACAGGCAGGATCAGCAGCGCCCCCAGCAGGTTGATCAGGCCGGTGATCAGCAGCGCCCACTCGGCGCCCGCCCGCTCGGTGACCACGCCCATGCTCATGGGGCCAATGATGTAGGCGAGGTTCATGGCCGAGTAGGTGAGCGCGAAACCGCCGGTCAGCTCTTGCCGCGGGACGATGCCCGAGACCAGCGCCGTCCGCGCCGGGTACTCGAAGGCGCTCACCACGCCGTTGACGAAACTGAGCACCAGCAGGTGCCAAAAAGCCAACTGGTCCGTGGCGGCGAGCAGGGCCACCGCCAGCAGCCCCGCCGCCGAGAGGACGCGGAAGGCGATGACCACCCGCCGCGCGCCGTAGCGATCGCTAAAGACCCCGCCGACCAGGGAAAAGAGCACCCCCGCCAGGCCCCACGTCGCCAGCGACCAGCCCAGCGACAGCGCCGAGCCCGTCAGCTCGTAGACCAGCCAACTAACGATCACCGTGCGCGCCTGCATGGCGAAGGAGTAACAAAAGAGCCCTCCCCAATACCAGCGGAAATCCACATGGGCGAGGGCCGGGAAACGCTTGCTGAGCCGAGCCATGGACATGACGATCAACTACCGGCTTTCAACGAGATGCCGCAAGATAGCACAGATGCGGCTACGCGTCAAGACGGATGGAAGGGGAGCGAACATCGGAGGGTAGACACGAGAGGGCGAACACAAGGTTCGCCCCTACGGCACGCCTTGTTGGGGCGAACCTTGTGTTCGCCCTCCGGTATTCGCCCCCACTTGGGCAGCGCCTACTCCTCCTCGTCCGCCGCCTCCGCCGGTTGGAGCACCAGCGCCGCGCCGGCCGGGATAGGCCGCCCGTCCGCGCCGGGATCCTCGATGTGATAGATGCTCGGGACGAGGCGCCGGATGACCGCCAGGAGCAGCCCCGCGGCAGGCATAAGAAACCAAAAGATCCGAACCCCCACCACGTCGGCCAGAGGGCCAAAGAGGCTGAGCGAGATGGGCGTGAGGCCGGTAAAGATGGCGTGGCTGACGGCGAAAAAGCGTCCCTGCATCTCGGGAGCCACCGCCACCTGCTCCGCCGCGCGCATCCCGGAGGTGTGCGCCGCAAAGCCCAGACCCGCCACGAACTGGCCGCCCATGGCCAGCCAGAAGGCGGTGGCCGGCGAGAGCCCCACCACCAGCCGCCCGAGCGACGAAACCGCCGTCCCCGTGATGCTGGTCGCCAAGCTCCGCTTGAACCCTCCCCAGACGCTCAACAGCGCGCCGCCGCCCAGCATCCCAATGCCGAAGGCCGAGGTGAGCCAACCGAGCTCCAGCGCGCCGCCCTTAAAGTGGTCGACCACCAACAGCGACTGGAACGAGCGCATCGGCGTCATGAACACGCCCCAAAAGAGGGTCGTGAGCATAAAGTAGCGCATGCCTTTCCAGTCCCAGATGTAGCGCAGCCCTTCGCCCAGGTCGTGCAACACCGCATGGGCCCCTTTGCCCTGCACCTTGGCCTCGGGCTGGGGGATGCGCAGGAACAAGAGGACCGAGATCGCCATGGCCGCCGTGATCACGTCGATGGGCAGCACGCCGCGCACGCCCAGCACGGTCAGCAACACCGCGCCGATGGGCGGCACCACGAAATCGAGCGTCCCCCAAAGCGTCGCGTTCATTCCCGCCACCCGCGAGAGCTGCTCCTTGGGGACCATCAGCGTCGTGGTGGACATCATCGTGGGGCGGTGGAACGAGTCGCCGATCGCGCGCAGGAACATGATGCCAAAGACGTGCCAGGGCTGGGCCTTGTCCAGCCAAAAGAGGGCCGCCAGCACGATCGTAAAGACGGCGATGCTGCCATCGGAGACGATCAACACCCATTTGCGGGAAAGCCGGTCCACCAGCACCCCCGCGAAGGGGCCCAAAAAGATGGCGGGAAGGGAGGTCATGATGGTGGCGGTCGCCAGCACGGTGGCCGAGCCGGTGGTCTCGGTGAGCCACCAGATCAGCGCGAACCGCACCAGGTGGCTGCCCACCATGGAAAAGGCCTGGCCGATCCACATGGAAAAGAAAGGAGCCTTCCAGTCGCGCGAGTTGGTCATGGCATACGCTCAGAGGACGGGTGGCCGGGGGTGCTGGGCGCTCCCAGCGGAAAACGGAACAGCGTCATCATAGCGCCAACGCCCTAACGGTGTCAAATCCCGCGGGGCGTCCTCTCACTGGGCTGGGGGGCCCGCGGCGGGCCATAGACGCGAATGGCATAGGCGTCGATCCGCGCCAGCCCGACCCGCTCGGCGGTGGCGAGGGAACCCCAGTTGTCCGCCCAGGCGTCCCAATACGGCGCGATCCCCTCGCGCTGGCACCGCTCCAGGAAGGCGCTGGCCATCAGCGTCGCCAGCCCCAGCCGCCGATAGCGCTCCATCGTCTCGATGGTGATCGAGGTCTTGCCCGGGCTGGCCAGCCCCCCATCGCACCAGCCGGCCACCTCGTCGCCGCGCAGCGCGCAATAGCCAAGGCCCCGCGCCAGGTACCGCTCCACCGAGGGCCAGTGCGCCGCCACCTCCGCGCGCAGCCGCCCGATGTTCGCCAGCCCGTCGGCGGCCAGGAGCGCCTCGTCCACCGCCCGGATGGCGAACCCCTCGGGGACCCGGCTGCGCCAATCGGGCAACGCCACCCGCCCAAAGGAGTAGAGGACGCGCGCCCCCACCGAGAGCGTCGCGCCGGGAAAGAGCGCCGCCATCGCGCCCTCCCAGCCCGGATGGCCGTAGCGGATCTTGAGCGAGTGGTGGCGCGCCAGCATCCGCTCCGCGATCACCGAGGCAGCCTCCCGGAGGAAAGCGGCGTTGTTCGCGTCGCCCGCCAGCGCCACCGAGCCATCGCCATCCCACATCAGCGCCGACCGCGGCGCCGCCGGATCATCGACCCAGAGCGTCCCCGGCGAGTTGCCGGCGATCAGCGCATCGAGGCTCAGGCGCAGCCGCGGCGCCGCAAACAGGTCGCGCGCGCGGGCGCAGTCGGCAGGTACCAGGATCTCCACCGTGTGGTCCTCCCTCCCGGATCAGATGTCGTCGTCCGCCAGGGCCGCCAGGGCCGACCGCGGCTTGCCCTCAGCGGCCACGGGCCGCCCATCGGCCCCGGCGTCCTCCATGTGATAGATGGCCGGGACAAAGCGCCGAACCAGGGCATTGACGAGCCCGGCGGCGGGCATGAGGATCCAAAAGATCCGCACGCCTATCGCGTCGGCCACGGGGCCAAAGATACTCAGCGAGATGGGGCTGAGCGCGGTAAAGGCCGCCTGGCGCACGGCGAAAAAGCGCCCCTGCATCTCGGGAGCCACCGCCACTTGCTCGGCGGCGCGCTCGCCACTGTTATGTGCCGACAGCCCCAGCCCCGCGATGAACTGGCCCGCGATGGCCAGCCACATGGCGTGGGCAGGCGACAGGCCCACGATCAGCCGCCCCAGCGACGAGACCAGCGTCCCGAAAATGCTGGTGGCCAGGTGCCGCTTGAACCCTTTCCAGACGCTTAGGACCATGCCGCCGGCCACCAGCCCGATGCCAAAGGCCGAGCTGAGCCAGCCCAGCTCCAGCGCGCCCCCCTTGAAGTGCTCGGTCACCAGCAGCGGCTGGAAGGACATGAGCGGCGTGATAAAGATCCCCCAGACCAGCACCGTCATGATGAAATAGCGCATGCCTTTCCAGTCCCAGACGTAGCGCAGCCCCGCGCCCAGGTCGCGCAGCACCGCACCGGCCCCTTTCCCCTGCACCCGCTGCCCCTCCGGTTGGGGGATGCGGATAAAGGCCAGGATCGTCACGGCGATGGCTGCGGTGATCACGTCGATCGGCAGGACGCCGCGCACGCCCATCAAGCTCAACAGCACCGCGCCCAGCGGCGGCACGGCGAACGAGAGGACGCCCCACAGCGTCGCGTTCATCCCCGCCACCCGCGAGAGATGCTCCTTGGGGACCATCAGTGGCGTGGTGGACATCATGGTGGGGGTCTGGAAGCTGTCGCCGACGGCGCGCACGAACATGATGGCGAAAACATGCCAGGGCTGCGCCTTATCCAGCCAGAAAAGCACGCTCAGCACCACGGTGAACAGGGCAATGGTGCCATCCGAGATGATCAGCACCCACTTGCGAGGGAGCCGATCCACCAGCGCCCCGGCGAAGGGGCCGATCAAGATGGCGGGGAGGGTGAACATGATGGTGGCGGTGGCCAGGGCCGTCGCTGAGCCCGTCACCTCGGTGAGCCACCAGGTGAGGGCGAAACGCACCAGGTGGCTGCCCGTCAGCGACACGGCCTGACCGATCCACATCGTGAAGAACGGCACTCTCCAGTTGCGCGATACGGTCATGCAGGTCACCTTCCGTGTACGGTGCCGGGCAGCGGCGCTCCGCGTCCCGGCAGAGGAGATAGGGCGCATCATAGCGCGATGGGGGACCATGTCAAATGGCGCCCCGCTCGTCTTCGAGCGCCCGCTCGTCTTCGAGCGCCCGCTCGTCTTCGAGCGCCCGCTCGTCTTCGAGCGCCCGCTCGTCTTCGAGCGGCTCTTGCTTGACAAGCCGCCGCATCCGCGCATAATCAGGCGCATCACATCCGCACGGAGCGCCCATGAACACCTTCAAACGCCTGCTTAGCCTCATCAAGCCCTATGCCTGGTGGGTTGCCGCCAACATCGCCCTTTCGGTGGCCACCACCGCGTTGGGCCTGTTGCCCCCGCTTTACCAGAAGCGCCTCGTGGACGATGTGGTGGTGCCCAAGAACGCGCAGCTTCTCCTGGGGCTCGTCCTCGGGCTCGTGGTCATCTATGCCGCCAACCAGGTGCTGCAGGTCGCCTCCAACCTGGTGCGCCACATCCTGGGCGCGCGCTTCATCCGCGACCTGCGCATCCGCCTGTACGAGCACCTGCAGAGCCTCTCGCTGGATTACTTTAACCGCCGCCAGACCGGCGAGATCATGACGCGCATCACCGGCGACGTGGAGGTATTGGAGGGCTTTGTCACCCACGCCGTGCCCTTTCTGCTGATCGACACCCTGCGCGGCCTCGGCGCCGCCATCATCCTCGGCAGCATGGATTGGCGGCTGATGCTCATCGCCTGCATCCCGGTGCCTTTCATCGCCGTGGCCCTGCGCTACTTCAACCAGCACATCCGCCCGATCTACCGCCAGGCGCGCGACCGCATGGGTGACATCAACGCCGAGCTGGCCGATAGCATCAGCGGCATCCGCGTGATCCAGGCCTTCGTCCAGGAGATCCGCGAGGCCGGGCATTTCACCCGGCAGAGCGAGGCCTATTACCGGATGAACATCAAGGCGATCCAGTACTTTTCCATCTTTTTGCCGGCGGTGGGCTTTCTCTCCTCGGTGGGCATGGCGCTCATCCTCTATTTCGGCGCCAATCGGGCCATCGGCGGCGCCCTGACGTTGGGCGGGCTGCTGGCCTTCGTCGCCTACCTCCCCAACTTTTACCAGCCGCTCAACCGCCTCACCGAGGTGGACAACACGGTGCAGCACGCCCTGGCCGCCGGGTCGCGCATCCTGGAGCTCCTGGATACCCAGCCCACCATCCAGAACGAGCCGGAGGCCCAGCCCCTGCCCCGCCTGAAGGGCGCGGTCCGCTTCGAGGGCGTCACCTTTGCCTACGAGGACGAGACGGTGCTGCACGACGTCAACCTGGAGATCGCCCCCGGCGAGGTGGTGGCCCTGGTGGGGCGCAGCGGCGCGGGCAAGACCAGCCTTGCCAACTTGCTGCTGCGCTTCTGGGATCCGCAGCAGGGCCGCATCACCATCGACGGGCAGGATATCCGCGGCGTGACGCTGCAATCGCTGCGCAGCCAGATCGGCCTGGTGCTGCAAGACACCTTTCTCTTCAACGGCACGATCCGCGACAACCTGCTTTACGGCCGCCCCGACGCCACCGAGGACGAGATGCTCGCCGCCGCCAAGGCCGCCTTTGCCCACGATTTCATCTCGGCGCTGCCGCT
>ENA-UOUL01001807-UOUL01001807.1-bioreactor-metagenome-genome-assembly--contig:-NODE-1807-length-27790-cov-52.265291_pt1 | contig 27790 bp, 38 predicted proteins | sample MGYA00249838_ERZ747220 | MGnify/ENA primary metagenome ERZ747220 (study PRJEB28778, sample SAMN05720191) | bioreactor metagenome | isolation source: Anaerobic biogas reactor | place: USA:Washington...
GTATGTAGGGGAGCATCCCATGGCCGCCTGGCGCCCGATGCTTAAGAACAATGGGTTTAAATCCAGCCGGGACTTGCCGGATTGCGCCGCGGGGATGACGGTTTGGGCTGCCGGCCTGTTGCTGCATCCCCACCGTCCTCCTACCCGCAGCGGCAAGATCACCGTTTTCTTCTCCCTGGAAGATGAATTTGGCATGATCGATGCAACCATGTTCGAAGACGTGTATATGAAATACGGAGCCTATATATTCGGTCCCCGCCATGGTCCTTTGCTGGCCAGCGGCAAGCTGCACCGGCGCGGGGAAGGTGTAAGCCTGATCGTACAGCAGGTCTCCCCTGCCCTCTATTCCGCCACCTAAGCTTAGTATCACCCGGCTCTCCGATTAATCCTGTCAATGAATAAAAACCGGCAGATTTCAAACAATATTAGCGAATCGATCACTTACATCAAAGGAGAGTTGAAAATGAAAAATCATCCCGACGACCGCAGCGACAACGTGGAACGCATACAAAACAACATCGACAATACCCTGCGCAATATCGAAGCGGCTGAAGAAGTGATAGCCGGCACCCCGGACAAAAAGAAGAAGAAGGACCTCAAAGCCAAGAACGAGCGCCGCAACGATGCCTTGGACGCTATGCGCCATGAAATCCAGGATGAAGCCCACGACCGCCAAAAGCGGAAAAAGTAGCCGGTCCATCCGACCCATTCAGCAACACTAAGAACACTAAGGGGAAGCCTGCCGATCCTAGTGGTCAGGCCAGTCCTCCCCTCTATATTTGGCTGGATATATCCGACGTAGGTTTCAACGTGACTGCAGTCGGGCGAAGAGCAGGTAAGAGTACACCATGGGAACCAGGGTCATCACCGCAATGGCTCCGAAAAACACCGCCGCCGCCCAAGTTGTATTGAAGGGAGATACCACCAGGCATATCAGCCCGCATATCACCCAGAGTTTACCGCCCATGCGGTGGGTGCGCTGCCAGACCTCTTCATTGGCCAAGGTCCAGGGGGTTTTGATGCCCACGAAGTAATTATGCCGGAACTGTCCCATATAGTTGCCGATTATGATAAACAATCCGGCCACCATAGCCTTCACCACCAAGCCTATATCCATCCCGTATCCCAGAGCCACCGCGATGGTCACCCCATACAAGATGGCCATGAATATCACAAACCCCCAGCGCAGGAAGGTATAGGCGCCGCGAAATCTCGCGTAGTTTTCCCGTCGAGGATCGATAACGGGCAATACCAGCATAAGAAGATAGAGGCCCGCGATCATCAGGGGAAAAAAGAAGGCCCCGAAAAAACGACCTTGGTAATCGTCCACTTCACCCTGTATATTCCAATGGCTGGGCACCTGTTCCGGAAGGTGCGGGTAAACCAGCACGGCGCCCAACAGCAGCCCGGCCATTACGATCCATACCGGCCATTCAGTTTTCAGGTTATCCCAATTCAGACGGTAGGTGTCGTTCTTTTCCCGGTCCATCCAAATCTCCTCCTTTTAAAATAGCCTTCCTCTAATTATGGGCATACAATCGGAACAAGGTTACCGAGGTTTCGAGTTCTCTTCCGACTCCCCCGCCACCCCCAGCAGATCATAAAACCAACCGATCAACTCCTGAAACACGGTGGTATTCAAGGAATAATAGATGTTTTGCCCTTTCCGCACATCCTGGACCAGGTCCGCCTGTTTCAGGACGTTGAGATGATGTGAGATGCTGGGCTTGGTCATATCAAAGTGGCTGGCGATGTCCCCTGCGGTCATATCTCCGTCCTGCAGCATTTTGATTATTTGACGGCGATTAGGGTCGGACAACGCTTTGAAAGCTAGATTGAAGGTCACCAGCAACACCTCCCGCTCAAATGATTAGAGACTTATCTAAATATCTAATTCAATTATATTCAGCAGCGGTTTTGAAATCAATACTTGGTTAAAAATACAGGGGTACGAGCCCTCCCTACCCCCTGGGGTCTCAATTGATCCCATCGGTGCCCGACCGTGTATGCTGGCGTGAATTTTTCTAAATTCAACCGATGACCGGACTCCGGTACATTAAACTCGGTTGCGGTCGGGAGCATTGGCGGCCGATCTTCCCTCTTAAACACAGCTCGTATCTAAGCGAATATGAAAGCTGGGAACCGATTGGGGATGATGACAGCCCATTTACCGGTAATTACGACGGCAGAGATTTCAGTATCTCCAACATGACCATAGACCGGCCTGACGAAAATCATATCGGCCTATTTGGAGTTATCGACCGCAATGATGGCTACAACGTTTCCGATATCTGCAATATGAATATAGTCAATGTCAGTATAACCGGCGGCCAATACGTTGGAGCATTAGCGGGGAAGTCCTATGCCCGTGTAAACAGCTGTCATTCCAGTGGTGCTATTTCATGTATACAGGGCAGATGCGGGGGACTGATTGGATTTCAATATGAAGCAGGAGAAACATTTGCCAATCACATGTCAGATATTATTGGGTTTTCATCCTCGGTTGCCATAGCGGATATATCCGGCGAAGAACAGCGAGCCTGCAATGATCTGGGTGGTTTACTGGGGATAACTGCTAACTATTATATAGATCAATGCTTCGCAACAGGCAATATTGCCGGCCGGATTGATGAAAATGACGGATCGAATGTAATAGGTGGGCTTATCGGTGAAATCATACGTGGCGAGGGCATTATATCCAATTGCTATGCAATCGGAAGTGTTGGAGGGTACGAATGTATAGGCGGATTTGTTGGTGTGATAAGTATGTATGATAGTAGAATTTTCAGTAATTGCTATTCAACCGGAGCAGTGACTGCAACTGATTATTACGGAGGCTTCTGCGGATTTTATCTGGGCCCCCCTTTAAAATTTAGGAGGTAGATAAAAAATGGAATTCATTCCATGTTATTACGATACTGATACATCCGGACAAAACGATACAGGCACAGGTGAGCCCCGGACCACGACGGAAATGAAAGCTCTAAACACATTCATAAATTGGGATTTCGATGCCATCTGGAATTTAAACTCGGGCATCAATAACGGGTATCCCCACTTGATATGGGGCGGATTGACCGGCATCTACGCCCGTCCTTACTGCAGCCGCAATGCACCGCCGGAACGGACCGTAAGCCTGAGACGAGGTGGGATTGACATAGCGCTATACTACCCGTTCCCTTTAACATCAATTATAATTCCCTGCTGTTGAAAGAGGGGCCTCTGGGCAAAGGTTGGGGGCATAATTACGAAGTTAGATTGGATTTGCAGGCAACCACAGATATTATTACCGTCCATTGGAGCGCGAACCGGTATAATACCTTTATTCATGACGGGTGGGGTAACTGTACCTCCCCGGACCGCGCCTGCCGGATTGACAGTCTCAGTGTGAGTGACGACGGCTGCACCCTGACCCGGAAAGATCAGAGCCAATATATATTTGACAGCAACGGCATACTGGTGCAGATAAATACCGGTCACGGCCAGCAATTAAACCTGGGTTACGATGGTTCCGACCGCTTGTAGACCATAACCGAGCCCATATCCGGCCAGGTCCTGACCCTGTCCTACAATGCCGCCGGCTTGGTGGAAAGCATAACCGACGCCTTAGACCGTGAGATCAGCCTTACCTATGATGATAACTGCCTGACGGAAATAACCTATCCGGACAGCAAAGCCACCGTTTTTACCTATGACGATCTGGGCCAGGTGTTGTCGGAGACCGATGGTGAAGGCCGCCAGGTATTTGTTAACACCTATGACCAATTATGCCGGGTAGTAACCCAGGAAGACGGTTTAGGCCAGATCAGTTCAATCAGTTATGACCAAGCCAGCCAACCCGGAAAAGTAGTTACCACTAACCGATCCGGAATTAGTAGTCCTGACCTACGGTTACGATGATGCCGGCCGCTTAACAGCCATTAGCAATGCCGACGACCGGACCGTCACCGTCAGCTATGATGACCGGGACAATCTGACCGGCGTAACTGATTCCTTAACCCACACCGTACAATTCAGCTATGACAGCGCCGGTATGCTGCTGGCCAGAACCGATGCCCGGAACAATACTACCGCTTATGCTTATGATGATAACCTTAACCTGATCAGCCTAACCGACGCCTTAGACCAGCAAACCAGCTACAGCTATGATCCTGAAGATCGCCTTATTACCATCACCGATGCTAGAGATAACATTACTACCCTGGCCTATGACGATAAAGGCCGGCTAATATCAGTTGCCAACCCCCTGGGATATACCGTCAGGACCGAATACGACGCGGTGGGCAACCTTACCGCCCACTATGACGCCTTTGACCACAAGATAGCGGAGATCGGCTATGACGAATTGCGCAACCCCCAAACCATAAAAGACGCTTTGGGCTATACCACTCAAAACGAATTTGACAGCCTGAACCGGCTGATCAGAAGTACCGACCCCCTGGAAGGCCTAACCGAATACAGCTATGACGGCTTGAACCGCCTCATCCAAACCACCAACCCCGGCAGCTTGGAAGCCAGCCAGGAATTTGACGCGGATGGCAACCTCAAGAAAATCATAGACCCCAATGCCAACACCTTAACCCATACCTATGATCTGGCCGATAAATTAACCCAAGTCAGTTCGTTCACCGGTTCCAGGCAATACGCCTACAACTCCTTGGGCTATCTGGCCAGCGCCACTAATGGCCGGAGCCAGACCAGCGGCTATGGCTATGATGATGCCGGACGACTGATCAGCCAGACCGACCCGGACGGAACCATAACCTACAGCTACGATGCCAACGGCAACGTTCTGACCGTAACCGACGCCGCCGGAACCATTACCAGGGTCTATGACGAATTAAACCGGGTAACCAGCTACACCGATGCCCGCAACAATAACATTCAGTATCAATATGACGAAGTGGGCAACCTGACCAGAATCACCTATCCGGACAGCAAACAGGTTAATTACACTTATGATGCCGCCAACCGGCTGACCCAATTAACCGACTGGGCCGACCGGGTTACACAATACAGCTATGATGCCAACGGCAGGCTGATCAAGACCACCCGCCCAGACGGTTCCGTGGAGATCCGGGAATACGACCACAACAGCTGCCTGACCAGACTCCACGATATCGATCATGGTAACGAATACAAATATGAATACGATGCCTTGAACAACCTTAGGGCCGAGAGAAGTATAGCCAGCCAGTCGGCGGTGAACCAGTCCAAGGCGGCCATGAACGTTGCCACTGACAACCGTCTGGATAGCTGGAACGGCAATACCGTAACCTATGACGCGGACGGCAACATGACCTACGGACCCTTGAACGGAACCATGCAGAGCTACACCTATGACAGCCGCAGCCGTTTGACCGCAGCAGGTACTGCCAGTTACAGCTACGATGCCGAAAACAACCGGATAGAAGTAACCGAAAACAACGATACAACCAGCTATGTGATCAACCCCCATGCCGGCTTAAGCCAGGTGCTGATGAAAACCGGCCCGGATGATACCGTGACCTATTATGTCTATGGCCTGGGGCTGATCGGAGAAGAGAGAGACGGAGAATACAAGTCGTATCATTATGATTTACGAGGCAGCACGGTGGCGTTAACCGATATGGACGGAGTAATAACGGACAGTATCCAATATGGGATTTACAGCGAGATGCAGAGAGAAACTGGCAGCGCTCCCCTGCCATTCCTGTATAATGGTAAATATGGTATTATTTCTGACAGTAACGGACTTTATTATATGCGGGCCAGGTACTACAGCCCGGAGCTGATGAGGTTCACCCGGCAGGACGATCTGGTCGGCAGAATTACCGATCCCTTAAGCCTTAACCGGCACGCTTTTGTGAAGGGGAACCCGGTGACGGGTGTTGATCCGAGCGGATATAGCATGGTTAAAATGAGCGAATGGGTTATTAACCGGGGTGGTACTGTAAGCTACGATAAGTATACGGGTTTTGCTGCTGCAACGTTAAACGGTATAACAAAATACTACTATCTATATGATTCTTATATACTGAATGGTCATATTATGAAAGATGACGGGACCTTAGCTGCTGATTTTGGCCTTGGATCTTTGGAGCAAAGAGTAGCTGAGGGAAGCGCGGTTTATCGTCAGTCAATTGGAGGGCAAATATGGGCCGGTGCTTCCCAGGTTCCAGAGGCCTTAGCTAATGCAAAACGAGAATTACCGGGAGTTGTGTTTAATAAGGATGTGGGGAAGGCTGCTATAAAAACTGGTGGATCAGTATTAGTAGTAGCATCAGCCGGATATACTATTGTTCTTAGTGGTACAGCTGCTACAACAGCGGATTCATTTGCAGTTGCAGGTACGATTATTTATGATGTAATTGCTGGGACACCAGTTAATACTATACCAGGAGCAATGTACACCACAGGTAGCCAATTGGTTTTCGAAAACAATTCAAGTACGAATATTAATGGTTTGATGAATGACAGTACCCCATGGTTTGAGGTTAAAATGGATTCAAGGTAGCCTCAAAATAAGGCTTGGCATTTATAAAAATAGAAGTTCTGTTTAAGGAGAAATGACTGTGCTTTTTATTGCCGCATTACCAATTAAACAAGTAGAATGGATTACAACCCGTAATTGGTTTTGGTTAGTTTGGCTAGTATTATTTCTTCTTATTATTATTTATAATTATAAGTTTAATAAATAAGAAATCTTTAGGCCTTGGAGTCGAGTAGACCCGGTTTTGCCCTGCTCCCCAAAATATGGTCCACCCATAATGAGAAAAAGTGATAAATCTTAATAAGGGCCAGGGGACGTTCTTTTTGCTTCCAACTTAATATTATTTCACGTTGAAAAATGGGCTGGAAACCTGTAAGTATGGCAGGTTTCCAGCTTTTCCTTTGGGTTTAACTTCTGTGGGGATGGCCCGGTTTAATAAATCTTATCAAGCACCGGCTGTTCCGACGAAAACGTCAATAGGTTTTCGCAAATTACATTTGCCACTTGGCAGCTAGCAGTTCACCGGCAACTAGGTCTATGATGCCAACGGGCGGTGAACCAGTCCAAGGCAGCCATGACCATTGCCACCGACAACCGTCTGGATATCTGGAACGGCAATACAGGGTTAGCTAAAGAAGTGTGGAAGTGGTTCCCATTTATCCAAGGAGGTGCCCTCTATGAATGCTCCCATATCCCCTCCGGCCGGCAGTCCGCCTGACTTCCCGAACTTATATGTTATGTTTTGGCCAGTCTTCAACATATTGATACTAATTGCTATTGTGGTACTGGTTTTCTGGTATTTTAAGAAACAGAGCAATGACAAGAAACGAATGCTTGAAAAGCTGGACAGTATCCTATCCTTACTTTAATCCAAGAGAAACGATTGAGTATAAGGGGGTATTGTAACTTGCTGGCTTCCCCTGGGGATATTTTTTTGTCTATTGTGAGTTTTTGTCTGGAAGACGACCGCACTATTCCGCAAGGATTTTAGTTAATAGTGGCCCAGGCAGGAAATGATGTTTATGTTGGTTCCTTCAATAGAATATATCAGTCTGTGCTCATTGTTGATTCTTCTGCTCCAATAACCGGACAATTCGTGTCTCAAGGGTTCTGGTTTACCGATGCCCGTATTGCCGTTACGTTCAATGTCTTTTATTAAATCGTTGATCCGTTTTAGGATTTGTCGATTTTCGTTTTGCCAGTACAGATATTCTTCCCAGGCCGTTTTCGTGAAAACCTTATTCATCAGAAAGCTCCGCATTAACAGTCTTTCCTGATTTTAATTCATCAATGGATCGCAGCAGCTTGTTGTAGTATTTAGGATTACTTCTAATGTAAAGGTTTTCTAAAAGATTATTGTATTCACTTTCAGAAATCAGCACTACATTGCCGCCGCTTTTTCTGGTAACAACTATGGTTTCCAGATCCTGATTGGCGACATCGCAGTATTTTTTTAAGTTTTCGCGCAGTGTAGAATAGTTAACAGCCAGCACTATTATATCACCTCCGTACAATATATTGTACAAACAAAGGTGCTATCGGTCAAGTGATGATCCTGGCTGGCTATCTGCTTAATACTCAATATCAGGATCCCACTTATGGAAAACAACTAGGCTGCTGAACTAATTTGTTTAATTTAAAGCGTGGCCTGTGAAGGTTTCGGTCTGGTCATTCCATGTGATTGTAAAGGTGATCGTGTCATCCTTACGGGGAATTGAACCGCTGCCCCCAGATGAACCCAGTCCTACTGTACCGTCCGGCTGTATGCTCAACCCGCTTCCGGAACCCCCATGGGATCCCAGCTGATACTCATAGGAAATATCCCCTACCGATGCTATATCATCACCCAGGTACTGCAGAGTAGAAGTGGTCTGGTTCCAGCTTTCATGTCGTAAAGTGGCCTCTTGGTCTTTATAAAAGTATTCATAGTATTTGACCGTGGTATTAGATGACCAATTGGTGCCGGTACCGGTATAGATAATTTCCTTGGCATCATTGAGTTCCTCGAAAACAGTTCTGGATACTTTACCGATCGGTTCCCAGTATTCAGCCGTCATATTTTCTTCCTCTATCGGTTCAAGCTCAACAATCAGCAGGAGGTTTTTGGCCGTATTGACGGCATTATAAAAGTAGAGCTCCCCCACCTTTTCTTTCTGAATATCCGAAGCCGTTACGCGCTCTCCAATGGAATCATACTGATAAATATGCAGTTTAGTTTTAGTGTCGCCGATAAAATAAGTAACCGGTCGTACTTCGTTGATCATTTCTCCATCAGGGTCAGTGGTTTTGGTCAAATGAATATCTTGCTGTTCAAATATTTTTATTGCTTGCGAAACGGTTAGGCTTGGTTCACCATCTTCATCATTGTTCTGGTAAAACACATAAATCCCGACCACAACCAGAATCAAAAGTGCTGCCCCCAGAGAAAGCGCCTGTTTTTTCCTATTCATCCTGCTCCTCCTTTACAGTGGACAATAATGCTCCCATATAGTATAGTGAGATTGTCTTGTAATATAAAGGCAATAGTATTTTGAGAGGTGATATAGATGAATGACAAATGGCCATCAAGCAATTGGTTGTCTGTTCTCTTATGTATAATAGCATTTATATTCTTGATCTTTACATGGACTTCACTTTTCAATGCAGCCTACAATTTGATAAGCCCGCAAAATGGCGGTTTGGATCTTTCTACAAAAGTAGTAGGTGTTATTTTTTCAATTAGTTTCATTAGGTGGTTCATTGCTTCTGTAGCTATTTTAATGCTGGCTTTATTCTTATTTGGCCGGAAGAAGGGATATTCTTCCCTGTCTTATTGGATAAACAGCATAGCGGTATCAATTATCATTCCTCATGTCGGTCTGTGGATATATTTAATGCGCGCTTTTAATTGATCCGGAATCATGAGCTGAGCAGTATACTTTGCGCAAAAATAGCAACTCCACTAGGTCCAATCTTTGGTCAAAAAAGAATAGGATTCGCACCATGACAAATCAAACCTGCCGCCAAAAATATCCTTACTTCATGTATCGCTTCAGTTCTTCATAAAAGTTTTCGCGGGTGCCTGCAAGAATGACAACAACGGTTTTGCCATCTTCTTCGACAATAGTGTAGGCCAACTCGTAGTTGGTTTTATGGTGGAAAATATCGCAACAATATATTCCCCTAAGATCAGCGGTTTTAGGTTCGCCAAAATAAGGATCCCTTAGAATCTGATCGATAGCCGCTTGAAATTTATCTTTTAGCGCTTTTTCTTTAAGCTTTTTAAGATACCGGGCCGCAGGGGGTAAAATGACTAGTTTGGCCATCAGTCTGTATCCGAGCCTGAGCCGAAGACATCTTCATAGCTGTCGCTTGATGTTTGGCCTTGAGCTGCTAGACGGGCCTCGGCAAGCAAGCTTTCTACAGCGGGACGAACTTGGCGGCGGGCTTCCTTAAACTTATCCAGCAGTTCTTGTCCGGAAAGACCTTGAGATATTAGATCAGCTAAGATCTGCTCGTCAAATTCGCCACCGCTTTCATGAACGGGACGGATGACGATGGCATTGTTTTGGACGTAGCATTCTACTTCCTTGTCAATGCCGATGCTGTTATAAAATTCAATTGGTATGGTTATCTGACGTTTCTGCGACACTGAGATACGTTTTATTATCATTGGGGCTTCTCCTGTGGTTTTAACTTGAGACATTACTGTTCCTCCTTTGGTAGCCTATGCTTGATCCAAAAGATAATATACAAGAAATCTTTGATTAAACATAGCAAAGAAACAAGGAAAACTCAAGATTAGGGGGCTTCAAATCTCAACCGCTTTGATCCTGGGGCCTGGCTAGGACACTGAAACCTATGGAGAGCTTGGGGTTTTTCATATTTTTAATGCCTATCATTGCGTCAAATCGATCGATTCATTATTGTTGTCCCACATCAGATTTAGAGTGCAAACAGTTTGGGAATCCGGTATAAAACTACTGTCCATTCTTCCAAGACTTACCCAGCCATCTTCATCTTCAGATATAAGACGCCGATTTCCTCTTTGCATACCAGAAGGGTATTTGTATTCATATTGTACTGACTGAGGCTTTTCATTTATTAACCCACAATATTTAAAACTTACGACTTGCTTGGACATTTGATCTGCCCGAACTCCACCGTTCTCATCCTCGTACCAATTTTGGTAGTATTGGATCAATGTCTGCGCCTCCCAGTTTTTGTTCTTACCATGAAGCAAGACTTCCTCTCCATCGTTCAAGTCTAAGGCCACTTGCTCCATTATCTTGAGGCTATTTTCAAATGTTGAATCGTTCATGGCCTCAGTATCAATCCTATGCACAACTAAAAAATTACGTATCGTAAAAGTCCAATAGGCATAAAGATCACTTAATGGATACTCATATGCAGCAAAAGCGTCTGCCAAATAACTTCCAGGTACATTGCGCACGCGTTCTGCTATGGAGGAGAAATCATAAACAAGAATACTCTCTGTATCGTTTAAATAATATACTGCGGGGGTAATATCATTTATTTTGTAGATTTCATAATCTTCTGCAGTCTTTGCAAGCTGAAATCCCTTTTCGCTTAGCGACTTCTCGATTTCACTCCAAGTTAATACAGCAGTTAAATTAGACTTAGGCTGCGTATCTGCTGTTTTGCTGTCACGCATTTGATTATTGCATCCGACAACAAATATCATTACTGTACAAATGAACATTGCTCCAATGATGTTTCTTTTAATTTTATTCACATTATTCCTCCATGGCATATTCCTCTATGGCAACATAGTCATGGTTATTAATAAATCTTAAGATGCTGATCACACTTTTCCAGCTGATAGCCACCATAAAATGAATGCAATGACACCCAATACCTTCCGGTTTATTTCATATTACCAGTTACGCTTTTTTTGAGTTACTCTTCATTTGCTCATCCTATTCTTTAGGAGTCATCTCGGTTGACTCCGGGAAAGCCCAGACCACTAACAACCGCCCTCCTCTAAGCAGATACCAACCTATGCCAAAATATATAAGGGTGGAAATGAGATGGGTGTAAATGAATTGGCTTTGGACGCCCGTGTTCCATACCGGACTGACACTCTTGATATAGATAACATTGGATAATAGCTGCACTGCGTCGGGCAAAGCATGAACGACTAGCACAGCACCCAATATCTTCAAAGCCAATACAAACAGAGTCTCGCCGGAATCAGGGACTACTGCGCAGTCCGGATTAAGCCTTGCAGCTATGCCGTTGGAGGCGATTGTTAGATAAATTCCCATTAAGATAATAACCATTGGCACTAAAACGCTAGAAATCTGGATGCCGAGAGCAAGATTTTCTCGGCTCGATAGGACAATTCCTAGTGTGGCGATGGCTTGGTTTAAACCATTTATAATTGTCACTACCCCAACAACCTGTAGGCCAGTACGTAAGATAACTCGGGAAGACACCCCATCCACTATATCCGCCTCCGCATCTAATTTAACTGTTTTCCCTTGTGTTTGTGTCTTGCATTCTAAGCGGTTATTTTACTCCACTTTTTCATAGAATGCGTGCGTTCTCCCATTACTAATCAATCCTAGTTTTGTCGCTGCCGTCCAGGTTTTCAAAGATCGTTCATATGACGGACTTCTTAATCACCCTTATTATTTAATTAATCTAGTTTTGATATAATTCCGTAACCCGAAACATAACAACCTTGAACCTCCCGGATCATTAAAAGAAAAACAGAATGCAACCAATTAGCTCTACCTGGTGGATTATTCTGCTGGAGCATGGTTTGCATATTGAAATACGAATTCACCGGAATAAGCCGGAATCTCCACTTTTTCACTTGGCTGGATCTGGATCCTTGTTCCACTTATCGTTAAAGCTTGTACTTCTCCGCCTTTGAGATTTAATGAACTCTCTAATGTCTTTGCCTTTCCAATAGCCCTTATTTCATAGGGTGATGTAACAGGAACTTGATTAACTAGAATACTCGTTTGTTGATTACTAATTTGGCTGCTAGCCGTTATTCGTTCCCCATTGATACTGATACACTCGGCTCCGGCAGCATTTAACTCATTAATAACTGATAATATATTCCAATATGTTAAGGCATAATAAATAGCACCTTCTTGTTGCTGTGGGTTTGGCCTATCGTCCAGAATTAACACAATACCGGGACCGGTTACGCAAGTTGCTCCAGCAGCGATATTGGCCTTGTCTAACATCTCTTGTACTGCTTGGGATTTTGTTGCGGCATCTGAATCATATAGTTTATATCTGAGGGAAACGATTTCATTGACCAGCGAATCATGCTGATTCTGGAGATGCTCAGTTTGGATCGCTACTTCCGCCCACCTGTCAGGTGAAAAGTAGGTTGGACTACTCTGATTGGATCTGTATTGTGCTGATATCATGATTCCAAGTATTAAACAAATAATAGCGAAAGCTGCAGAATTCTTCGTCATAATTATCCGTACACTCCTTGTTCCCAAGAAGCTATATAATAGCTTCAGTTTGCTGTTTTCTGATTAATGTCAACAGAATTCTACGGATGATTGCCAGATTATCAAATATCCTGACGCCAAAGACAAATACAGCTGCGGTGTATAGAGCAACTCCGAGTAGATCACCAATATAGGCGAATCCTGCGGCCAGCAAGGAATTAGTGATAAATCCAGTGAGCAGGACCACCCTATCGAAATTACCTTCTAAATTCGCCCGTATCCCTCCAAATAATGAATCAAGGCCTGCCAGAATAGCAACTGAAAGGTATTTTGTTAAAAATATGGGTACCATAAATGGCATCTGCAGACCTAGCAAAACCCCAATCACCAGACAAAGAATAACGATAAACCACATTTTACTCTCCCCCTTGTTATTTACATATACCCAAATAAATGAGCCAAACGCTAAGAGGTATTGGATTGAGCGTAATGGTAAGTTAGGATTTCACTTAAGGCTGGAATTACCACTTTGCTACTTTTTTTAATCCCTGTTTTTATGCCTCTGGCTTGCATAATCTGAATTTCGCTTCCCGCTGTTCGTATGGAACTCTCCAGTATTTCCGGATTGCCAATTGCTTTTATTTCAAACGGTGGGGTAACTCGAGAAGTATTCACCAGTATCGTCGGTCCCGCGCACCGGATCGCGCTACTGGCAATGATGCGCTGATCATTAATACTAATCGCTTCCGCCCCTGAACACCTTAGATCATTGATAAGGAACAACAGATTCTTGTCATGGATGATGTAATCATTCGGATCTTCACCTATCCTTAAAGGATCTGGATTATCATCCAGGGTAATAACAATCCCCGACCCCATGACGGAAGTAAAACCAGCAGCAATATTTACTTTTGCCAGTTTGTCATTTAATTCTTTGCTTTGTTCATCCGAGCTTTGTAACGCCAATTCATTTCGTAGGATTATGGCCTCGTTTAATAAGTTATCATTGTCTTTTTGAAGACTCTCCAAAAGTGCCTCTTGATTTGACCATTGTTTGAAGGGTATATTGCTCGAGCTGTGAGAATTGGCGCCTAATTGTACCGATAACATGAAACCAATCGCCACACTAACAAGCCCTATCGATGCCTTAGTGACATCCATTTTCATGTGATCCACTTCCTTAATAAACTGAAGTATGCAAATGTGCTGGTATAGCAAATAATCGTTGACTACTGAGGAGATTCATAAAGAGCTATGGCTGACGTATTTTGAGCACTATGCTGAAATCTTTTAAACATGCCTTTCGCCTCCTCTCATTTCAGTTAATTTGTCAATGGTGGGCTATTTTCATCTCATAACAAACATAATTTGGATATCGCGCCTTAATATCCTGCATAGTTTTTGGTATTTTAGGCTCTTAAGCTGGGATTCGGCGAATGCACGGCGGGATTCGAGGAAAAGTCGCAGGTATTTGTTTTTTAGAGACGAACTATATTCACCATTCTTGAATGACCAATAAAGCCATCAGGAATACATATCCCAGTGCCATAACCCGGTGAGGCTTCTTAAGATAAATCCTGTCGGCATATACTGATCTTTTAAAATCGAAAAGTGTTTTTGACCCGGATCTGCACCTTGTATTCCCGGAGTAGATGAGATCGTCAGTAATGCTGTAATCGCGTGTAAGCTCATAGGCTTTCTTTTTCATGATGGGATAATGCTGCTCATACAACTACGCTATGAAATATCTATCATCATCATTTTCGATAGCTAAAATAATAAGAGGAAACATGCTCTACCTCCCTGTTAAGTGAAGTATATATGTAATTACGTCATAGATATCCATAAATTACATTATATATACAAACTTACAGGTATGTAAAAAATGATTAATGTTCTTTGCCCGATATCATATGGATTCGAGAACCGTTAAACAAACCTATGTAGGGCTTGCTAACTGAATCCATTCGACTCACAAGCAAGCCTTTTATTTCATTGATGATTGCTATGGTGGCCATAAACAATGATAGGAATAATAATTAGATAGGACGGTGAATTAATGAAGAACTCTGAAGAGTTTGCCCCAAAAGTCCCGAGCGGACTAAAGGGGCAGCCTCTTTTTTCTACCGTCTTGAGCATAGACTGTGGTCAGGTGGTAGCTGCCCAAGTAATTTTAGGATATATATTGGTCACCTCATTTTACGAAAAGGAGAGTTGATCCTAGAAGCTATTGTTGCTGGGCGATCTTTGAGGGCACATTGGGACTGGAGGACGCCTGAATATACCCTGGATTCGGAAGGTAAATAAAAAAACCTACCAGCCTCGGCTGCTGCCGCCTCCCCCAAAGGAACCGCCGCCTCCGGAACGACCTCCTCCAAAGCCTCCGCCGCCGAAACCGCCGCCTCCGAATCCCCCTCCCCTGCCGCCGCCGCGGAACATGGTGCTCAAAACGCCCATAATGACTCCCAGGATGAAGCCATTGAAGAATCGTTGGTCAACCCATAACAGGGAGATCAGTCCTACTATCCATAAAACCGTTACCCACCAAGGGGCCGACTGGCTGTTGGTATCTACCTCGGGAAACTGGGGCGGTGAGACATTGAGAGTCACCCCGTATTCCCGGGCCACCTCAGCCACCACTGCCTTATAGCCATTAAGCAAGCCCTGGTCGTAGTCGTTGGTCCGGAAATAAGGCAGCATGTAATCATCCTGGATGCGACCGGTCTTGCCATCCGGCAGGGCCCCTTCCAGACCATATCCCACCTCGATGCGGGACTGCCGGGCGGACGGCACCACCAGGATCAACACCCCGTTGTTGAGCTGGGCATCACCCAGCTGCCATTGCCGGCCGATTTGCAGTCCTACCTCTTCGATGGTCTGCCCCTCCAGCGAGCTCAAAGTGACTACTGCCACCTGGGCTTTGGTCTGGCGGGCCAGTTCCTGGCTGGTGTTGATGATGGCCGATTTGGTGTCGCTGCTCATCACCCCGGCTTGGTCCAGGACATAGAGTTCCGGCGGGGGCGCGGGGATAGCCGCCTGGGTCAGGCCAGTGCCGGCCCACCAACCAGCGGCCAGGCAGACCAGTCCGATCAGGATAACATTCAGCCAGCGGACGGCATTGCCAGAGGTTGTCGGCCGGGAACAGGACCATATCCGGTTCATCGCCTACAGCTCCTCTATATTAAAAATTCACCTGGGGAACGGTTTGGGCACTCTCATCGGCTTGGAAGTATTCACGGGCGTCGAATCCGAACATGCCCGCCCATATCGTAGTGGGGAAACTCTTGATCCGGGTGTTGAAGGTCTGGACTGAATCGTTGTAATCCTTGCGGGCTACCGCAATGCGGTTTTCCGTCCCGGCCAGTTCATCCATCAACTGGCGAAAGTTGGCATCCGCCTTAAGGTTGGGGTAGTTTTCCACTATGACCAGCAAACGCGACAGGGCCGAGCTCAGTTCATCATTGGCAGCCGCGGCTTCGGCTGGACTTTGAGCACCCAGCAGGCTGGCGCGGGCGTTGGCCAGGTTGTTCAGGATCTCCTGCTCATGGGCCGCATATCCCTTGACGGTGTTTACCAGGTTGGGGATCAAGTCGGCCCGGCGTTGTAATTGCACATTGATCTGGGCCCAATTGCCGTTGACGGTCTCATTCATCTTAACCAGGTTGTTGTAGCTGCCTACCCCGGAAAAGCCCAACAAAAGTATGACTGCCAATACAATAAGCCATGCTTTTTTCAATCCAATCCCTCCTCGCAGAAATATGAAAACAGTCTTGCCTTGATTATAGCACGGTGTCAATCCGAGACTACTGAAAAACACCTGTTTTGTCATCCTGAGGAGCCGAAAGCGACGCAAAATCTCATCAAGAACACCGTATTATTGGCCTTTATACAGTTGCAAGATGCTTCGCTAACGCTCAGCAGGACACATTCAGAGACTTTTTCAGTTGGTCTCTGTCTGTCAGTCCCTTTGGGTTACGTATACAATTCCCAGCGTGCCCGGCCCCACATGCAGGCCGATCACCGGCCCAATGGGCGTAATGGAAGCCTCCAATCCGTAACGGCGGCGTATTTCCGCAGCCAATTCAGCTGCCTTGGCTTCGGCCACCACATTGACAACTACCGCCTGGCTCAAGCCCCGGGTCTGGTATTCGCGGTCCCCCACTTCAAGTATGGTTTCCAAAGCGGCCTTGGTGCCGCGGGCCTTTTCCAGAACGTCCACTTTACCATGGGACAGGTAAAGGATGGGTTTGATTTGCAGGAGTGAGCCCAATAGGGCGGCGGCTCCGCCAATACGTCCGCCCTTTTTTAAATATTCCAGGGTGGCGGGCACGAAGTAGATACCGGTCCGCCCTTGCATGGTTCGGGCGGCGGCGGCCACTTCCTCCAGGGACTTCCCTTCCCGAGCCGCCTGGGCTGCGGCCAGCACTATAAATCCCATCGCCATGCAGGTGGTGCGGGAGTCCAGAATCTCAATGCGGGCGGTCGGATTAACCTGGAGGATAGCCTGCCGGGCTCCGTAGGCAGACTGACAAGTTCCGCTCAAATCTCCGGAAATAAAAATAGCCATGATTTCATGCCCCTCATCGAGGAGGCGGTTGAAGGCATCCTCCATTTCACCCTGGGAGGGTTGGGATGAGGTCGGTATTATGCCCTCCCGGTCAATTTTGCTGTAGAAATAATCATAGTCCACCTCGGTCTCTTTGAACGACTCATCCGGAAAAATCACCGATAAGGGCACAACGGTCAGGTCATATTCTTTCTGAAGGTCGGCGGTGAGATAGGCGGTACTGTCGGTTACAATTTTGATGCTCATAAAAACCTCCATTTTTAATTTGGCAAATATTTCGGGATGGACTCCCTACATTCCTGCATATGCTGTTGGCGGCCGGATTATTATAGATGGGGGCGCTTTCTAATTTATGGTAACATAGAAGAGGCGGCAACCGGCCAGTCTCTGAACGAGATACCCGGCCCAGCCGCCAGTATAACAAAGGAGGCAAACGAAGTAAATATGGAGAAGCAGCCAACCTCCCGCACCTGTTTCATGTGCGGACGTGAGAATGAACTGGGTTTGCATATGACCTGGCACAACGACTACCAAGCTCAGCAGATCAAAGCCGAGGTGACCGTGGCCGAGCATTTCAACGGTTACCCGGGTGTAGTTCATGGCGGCATCGTGGCCGCTATCCTGGATGAGACCTCCGGCCGGGCGTTGATGCTCAACCGGGAATTCGATGACATGTTTATAACCACCAAACTGGAGGTAAGGTATCACCAGCCTACCCCTACCGGCCAGCCCTTGAGTGTAACTGGCTGGATCATCAAGCGCTACAGCCGCTTTGCGAGGGTAGGAGCGGATATCCGCCTGGCCGACGGCACGCTGTGCGCCGAATGCGAGGCATCCGTAGCCCGTCCCCCGCGTAAATTCACGGAAATGACTGGGTGGGACCGGGAAAAGCAATACTGGCGGGTAGAGGAGTAAGAGCCGATTGTCATTCCCTGTCGGAAAAATCGAACCGGCTTCCCTTGCATTTGTATTATCGCTCTTATATACTTGAGTCAGGTGGCGGAGAGCTTGGGATCCCCAGTATCTTGGGTTTAAATGAGACTTGGTTGCCTTCCCGCTATTTGGTTCTTTTTTAAATAAATCGGTTCACTGTACAGGTGGTTCGTATCGAGTCATTTCGAGTTTGAAAGAGGTTATCAGTTCTGGATCAGAGCGTCAATGTCTTTCTCCGCCACCTAATGTAAATACAGCAGGGTCCATATCTCCAGGAAGGTTTTCTTGGGGATATTTTTTTGTCTGCCAGGAGTTTTCGCCCGGGAAGGGCATATGTGAAAGAGGCCATCCCATTGGGACAGCAATTGTACCCATCCGACCGTTCAAGCTAGCTTGGCCTGACCAAAAGTCGGCTTCACATTGTATTGGTGTCGTGCGTACAATGGGATATAATAGGGAGTGCAAGGAGGTGAGCTTATGGCTAAGACCGCAAACATCAACATCCGCATTGATCCTGAAGTTAAAGCGAGGTCAGAACAGCTTTTCGCCAGGTTCGGTATAACAATTACCGATGCGGTGAACATTTTCCTCTATCAGTCTTTGATGGTGGGTGGACTGCCCTTTGAGATGAAACAGCCCGGCTATAACAGTGAAACTGAAGCAGCTATGCAGGAGGCCAACGATATTGCCAGTGGGAAAATTCCGGCAAAATCCTATGCTTCAGCTCGCGAACTGTTCGAGGAACTGGACCGCGAATGCTGAGATTAAAAACGACCGCACTATTCCGCAAGGATTATTAAGCGGTTAAGAAAGCGTGGCTTTAACCTGAATTTGTTGGAAGAAGTCTTGCAATTGCTTATAGAGGAAAAACCGCTGGCAGAGAAGTTTCGGGACCATGCACTAGCGGGTAAATATACTGGCTTCCGGGAGTGCCATATACTCCCGGACTGGCTGCTAGTCTATCAGATTGACAGTGAGATGCTATTTCTGATAGTGTCCAGGACCGGGACCCACTCTGATCTGTTTTGAATAGTAGAAGTGCGATAAGGCGTTTGAGACTGTTTCAGATTTTGTGTAAACCTTCCGAAGGATGTAAAATGAGAGCATCTGTTGGGAGGTTTTTTTAGTGGCTAAGAGGAGAATCACACCCGAGAGAAGAGAGCAGAGGAAAAAGTTGCTGGAAATGTTGCAGGACGCGGGCATCAATGATGTAGCCGGGGTGCAGGAGTTGTTCAAGGAAATGGTGGGGACAGTCCTGCAAAATGCCCTGGAAGCAGAGTTAGACGAAGAACTCGGCTACAGCAAGTATGACTATCGCAACAAACAGACCGACAACAGCCGCAACGGCTACAGCGAGAAAACCATGAAGACTAGTTTTGGAGATATGATCTGGCCGTCCCCCGGGATCGGAAAGGCGAATTTGATCCCCAGTTCATCAAGAAACAACAGACTACCCTGTCTGGTGATATCGAAGAAAAGATCCTGTCCATGTATGCTAAAGGCATGACCACCGCCGACATAGAGACCCACATCCGGGACATCTATGGCATAGACGTCTCTGACAGCACCATTAGCCGAGTAACTGATAAAATCCTGCCGGTGGTCAGGGAATGGCAGGCCCGTCCACTGGGAAGCATTTATGCAGTGGTTTTCATGGACGCCATCCACTTCCATGTGCGCAGTGAAGGGCAGATTGTAAAGAAAGCTATAATGCCCCCCGTTGTCAAGACACGATTGGGTGATTTCTAAGTTAATCTCCTTTCTTGTTTCGATATTATCAGGCAGCTGGGGTGAGCTGGCCATAATAAGCCTGATCGGGGCATAGGTCTCCAATCGAGGAATGGGGCCGGTACGTATTATATCCAGTCATATAGCCGTTAATAGCTTTTCTTAGCTCTCTGGGAGTCTCGAATTCATTTATGTAGATCAGGTCGTATTTCAGGGTTCTGAAGAATCGTTCGGTTCTCACGTTATCCAATGCCTGGCCCTTGCCGTCCATGGAGATTTTAACTTCCGCTTCTTCCAGAAGCTCGATATAGTCAGGATTCGTAAAATGGCCGCCTTGATCGCTATTGATTATCTCTGGTTTACGCTTACCCAGGGCTCGCTTTAAACAGTTCAGAACAAATGATTTTTCCAGGGTGCTGGATAGTTCGTAATCGACGATGCGTCTGCTGTACCAGTCAATTATGATAAACAAGTACATGAACCCCTTTTTCATTCTGATATAGGTGATGTCGACGCCCCAGACCTGGTCCGGGCGTTCAATCTTAAGGTTCCTAAGCAGATAAGGGCGGATATACTGAGCATGGTAGCGCTTGCTGAGATTGGGTCTGGGATAGATGGTGTAAACACCCATGACTCGCATCATTCTGCGGATCTTCTTACGGTTGACCAGGATCTTATCATCGCGCCGGATAATCTTCGTGATCATTCTATACCCCCAAGTGGGGTGAGCAGTGTGTATTTCGTCTATTCTGCGCATTATGAACAGGTCCTCGTCAGAAATAGTCTTCTCCTTGGGAGGATCCCGATAAATACTGCTGCGATTGATACCCAGCAGATCAGCCTGTCGGCTGATGGTCAAGCGAAGATCACTGAAATCAACGCATTTTTTTCTTCCAGTCAGGTCCGAGGATTTGTGTAGATTTTTTTTTCAACCAGTCTACCTCATAGGTAAGCTGGCCTACTTTGCGCTCAAGTTCAGCGATATGCTCTTTACTCTGTCCGAGTTCTTTTTCGGCTGCAGAGGGTCCTTTTTTAAATACCTCAGCAGCTCGTTCCAGGAACTCCTTCTTCCAGCGGGAGAGCACTACTGGACTGATCTCATATTTGGCGGCGATCTGGTTGACTGTCTCTACTTCAGATAGAATCTCCAGGACCACCTTGGCTTTGAATTCTGGCGTGTAATTGTTTCTTGCTTTCATGGTGTTAGTATAACTTAGATTTTCAATTTGTTGTCTCACCCTATGGGAGCATCATAAGCCGTGTATGTCGCCATTGGCATAGACATGGACGGCATCAAGGATGTCCTGGGTATGTGGGTCGGGGAGAATGAGAGTGCAAAGTTCTGGCTATCTATCATGAACGGTATAAGGCATCGGGGTGTGGAAGATATCTTGATTGCCTGCGTGGATGGACTGACCGGGTTTACCAGCGCCATTGAAGCTGTATTCCCGCAAACCGAAATCCAGCAGTGCATTGTCCACCAGATCCGCAATACCAACAAGTTTGTGTCCTACAAAGACATAAAAATGCTGATGGCGGATCTTAAAAAAGTCTATGCTGCCATTGAGGTACCGACCGCTCTTTACGAGTTGGACAACTTTGAAGATAAATGGGGCGGGAAATATCCTAAGATACCCATCTCCTGGCGCAATAACTGGCCGAATTTATCAACCTACTTCAAATACCCCGAAGAAGTCAGAAAATTGATCTATACCACCAATTCCATCGAAGGATTCAACCGTCAGCTCCGCAAGGTCACCAAAAGCAAATCTGTTTTCCCGACTGACGATAGCCTGTTAAAAATGCTATACATGGCCATGATGGACATAATTAAAAAATGGACCGGTAGGCGTCAGGATTTTATTCCAGCATCTGGCCTAATATTAGGGTAGCATCAACACTCGATGAATGGCTCTTGAATGACTATTCAGACCTGAATTGATTGAGCGTAGATATGATGCCGCTTCCACAATCTTTTGCACACAATACAAGCTGGAAGATTGGCACGGCAGACTGGGAGGAGGAGTCCTAGCTGACTTTATCATGGAGCGGATCATCCACAAATCTCATCAACTCTACTCGGGAAACATAAATATGCGCGAGTTTCTCGCCAAGCGGTCATAATACCTCAGCGGATACCGCTTCTTCAATGGAGCGGTATCCAATTAAAAACCGCCGGTATCATTGGCGTGAATCAACGGTACCGTTTTCATGAACAGGTAGTACTAAACGCATGAAATAATAACTTTATCTTTTTCTCTCTGATATTAATTCACACAACATGATGAATCTCATCCCCTAAAGACGTTTATCTCCATAAAGCATAATATAAGTGCTAATGAACGTAACCACAATCGTCATACCCAAATGTCACAGCGTCATGGTCCGCCTGGTCATCCATTGTATGGTTAAAGATATAGCTTACGCCATCTCCACCGGCATGTAAAATGTTTAGGGAAAACAAAAACCTTCCAGTATAACCGTAGTTATAGTTACCAAACCATTCAGACGTTCTAACTGATGAAGTGTACAATGTGAGGGTTTGCCACTGTTTATTGTAGGGAGTATATCCTGACTTCACTTTATAATCCCATGAACCACCTTCTTGAACTTTTGAAATCCAATAACCCACAGTCGAAGGATAAGCACTCCAAGGAGCGTAAACTTGAATAGCATCGAAATAATCTGAAATTGTTTGATAGTTGTCATCTGCAATTGCATAGGCATCTAAGACCGGAAATGCTGCTGGCATTATAAATTGCGTATCAAATCTATTAGTGCTAGGCGTACCACTCTGCTGTAATTTTTTATCTCGTGCAGAAATTATATTTATAGTTTCATCCGCAGATGCGACTTTGAGATCAAAGTTTTCATCAAAATATGCTACTCCTAATTCTACTATATCGTTTATGTTCCCCACGCTTTTAATATATTTTTTAAATATACCCTTGTTCACTCCTAATCTGGCGGAGTCAGTATTGACCGTAATAGTGCCTTCTTCATTCAAACTCACCGCCCCTTGTTCCACTGCTTCACTGTGAATTTCTCTGATTTGTTCTAATTCCTCTTGAGTATAAGTAGAATTAGTCCGATCTGATTTTGGGGTCGCCTTTGTGGTTGGTGCCGCTAATACCAGGTTACTCAATATAAAAGCACCTAAGATAGCAAGCGTTAACATACTACTCCATTTTTTCATTTACATTTTCCTCACTTCTATACATAATAATAAATATAATAGCATATTTTAAAAATTAATGTAAGTCTTACAATAAATGGAGATTTGTTCATGAAGTATTTTGCTAAAATTAATGTACTTGGCATTTTATATGCTCTTATTTTAGTGATACAAACTGAGCTGATGGGTAATATATTCCGCATTAGCAGATTAACTAATATACCTATTAAAGATGTTAGGATGACAATTGGAATAAGTATGTTTCTTATATTTATAGTATCAACAATTATTTTTGTCTCACTTTCCTCTAAATACTTTAATACAGGCAAGTTAAGGCATTTATTAACTATTCTTTGGATTCCATATTTCTTAGTTTTAAATTATTTCTTGTCATCTTTAATCCCTATGACTGATATTGATGCCCCTTCTCCAGCATTAGGACTGATATTGTTTGGCATTTTTCTGGCTTATCCTTTTTACATTACCCTAATCAATTTTATTAGTACAAAAAACATAAGTGATTAAGGTGAAAAATCATATTTATAGAGAAATAGCATTTGACCCAGGAGCAAATAACAGCCCTGCTCTTGAACTTGCATAAGGGCGGAGAGTGTACCCACAAAAATGATGAATCCGCTTACAGTCAATGCATCTCAATCTGCGGATGCTCGGGATTACCTTTTCAGTTACCGATCAAGCATATCGTCAGCTTTTGGCCGTTTTTGAAGTTAAAGCGAGGGCAGAACAGCTTTTTGCCAGGTTCGGCATAACAATTACCGACGCGATGAACATTTTCCTCTATCAATCTTTGATGGTGGGTAGACTGCCCTTTGAGATGAAACAACCCGGCTATAACAGTGAAACTGAAGCAGCTATGCAGGAAGCCAACGACATTGCCAGTAGGAAAATCCCGACCAAATCCTATGCTTCTGCTCGCGAACTGTTCGAGGAGCTGGACCGCGAACACTAAGATTAAAAACGACGGCACAATTCTGCAAGGATTATAAACGTTAAAAAAGCGCGGCTATTCAGTTTTTTCTCGTCACTATATCTTCTTCTAACCCCCATAGATATCCTCCCTTAATAAACTTTCATTTTCGTTCATAATCTCTTGATATCACAGATTTTCATTTTATTAACGAAGCTTTATCCTCTTGATTAGCCCGTCTAAGCTTAATATGGTCGTTGATGGGCGTCATATACTAAGCCGCGCAGTTTTAGCTATTATCGGCCAGTGGGATTCCACATCAACTCCTGGCAGCAAACCTCCCATATCTTCCTGGGTCTAAAGCCCTAAATTCCTTCGTCCTGCCTGCCCAAGAGGTGGAACGTCAGTCATGCTCCTCAGCTGGGTCTACGCCCTCAGGGAATTATTCAACCTGACTCTCCCGGCTCTTCGTTTAAAGTATTTCTCTGGTTTAACCTTTTATTTCTATGAGCGCCGCGGCTCAGGCAACTCTGAACCTTGATAAGGGGCCGGTTATACAACTACTCTCATTCCCAGTTCAATGTCACTCAGCATCTTTTCCGCACTGTAGTCAGCCCCAGTTCTTAATAGACCGTAGAATATGCGGATCAGTTTGCCGCAGAGCGCACTTATCGATTGCATCTTGGTTAACGGGTTCTTTTCTCTGGTCAGATTTCTCTTATGCAGCATTCGGAATTCCTGATTGGTGGCCAGGATCGTTATCATGGCCATGAACAAGCCATGTCTCAATCGTCTGCGTCCCCGGCGGCTTATCCTGGTCTTTCCCTTATGCTTGCCGGAGCTGTTCTCCACCAGGTTGAATCCCGCTAGCTTTTGAATCTGACGCGGATCCTGAAAGCGACTGATGCGGCCTACTTCTCCTACAAAGGTGGCTGCTGTGATCAAGCCTACTCCTTTGATGTCCAGCAGTTTTTCCGCATTGGGGACCTGCTTTAACAGATCCATCATGAGCTGCTCCAGTTGTTCATATTGCTCGTTATACAGCTCATTCTCGGTAAGAAGGTTTTGCAGGCTGGCTTCTGCTGCCGCCAGGCCAGTTTTCCTGCCGATACTTTCCGCGGCTGCCTTTACCAGTTCCTTGGCTCGCTTAAGCCCTGCACTGCGCTTCATGGTTGTTTTCCAGACTGCTTCTATCTCTTCAGCCCCAGCTGCTACGATCTTTCCCGGGGTCGGGAAGTGCCGCAAGGTCGCAAATGCTGCCTTGCCTCGCCAATCGCTGAAGATGGTTTGGAATTCTGGAAAGTGGATATCCAGCCATCTTTCCACCTGATTGTTGATGGATATCAGGCGCTGCACCAGGCGGTCCCGTTCGGCCACCACTTCCCGCAGTTCCTGATACAAGTCTTCCGGAATGCAGACTTCACGGTAGCGCCCATCTTTCACCAGCATGGCTATGGTCTTCGGATCTTTGCTGTCATTCTTGGTTGGACTGTTGTCATCCAGTTCCTTGCTCCGTTTGACATGAAAAGGATTTACTATCGCAAGTCTATGGCCCTGGGCCTTTAGGTAATCTCCCAGCGTAAACCAGTAATGTCCAGTGGGTTCGACATAATGCTCCCAGGTAGTGAGACACTAGCCGGGAAGAAATAAGCTAAACTATTGGTATGGAAAAGAGAAATCGTTACACAGCCGAATTTAAAGCCAAAGTGGTCATGGAACTCCTGAAAGAGGAGGAGACCTTGAACCAGATAGCTGGGAAATACCAGCTAAACCCGCAAATGATTAGCCAGTGGAAGATCGACTTCATAAAAAACGCTGCCCTGGTCTTCGAACGCGGCAAGGACGAAACCACAAAACTGAAAAAGGAGTTAGAAGAAAAGGAGACTCGTTACCAGAAGATCATCGGGCAGATGTCCTATGAAATCGACTGGCTCAAAAAAAAATCTGGCCTCAAATAACACTACCGAAGAACGCCGCCGCATGGCTGACCTTGATGATAAATACATAAACATTGCCAGACAGGCTCGCTTGCTGGGCGTAAATCGTTCAAGTTTGTACCGGCAGCCGCCGACCGCTAGCTGGTCCCAAAGCGATCTTGAAGACATGCGGATGATTGACGAAATATATACTGCCCATCCCTATTTCGGCTATCGCAGGATCACCGTTCAGCTGCACAAGAAGGGCCGGGTCATTAATCGCAAGCGAGTCCGAAGACTGATGCAGATAATGGGGATCCAGGGGATCTGCCCTGGCCCAAATTTGAGTAAGCGCCTGCATGCAAAATATATCCACCCCTATCTGCTAAGGGGTCTTAGCATTGACCGTCCGGATCAGGTCTGGGCGATAGACATCACCTATATTCGTTTGAGGCATGGATTCATGTATTTATTCGTAATTATTGATCTTTTCAGCCGCTATATAGTCGATTGGGAACTCAGCGATAATCTTAGCCGTCAATGGATACTAGACTGCCTGAAAAGGGCATTTATGAATCGGAAACCAGAAATCATAAACAGTGATCAGGGCGGCCAATTTACCAATAAGGATTATGTAGAACTACTTCGCTCAGAGACCATAAAAATATCGATGGATGGCAAGGGCAGAGCCTTGGACAATATCTTCGTTGAGAGATTTTTCAGGACCCTCAAATATGAGGACATCTATTTGAACGAGTATACCAATCCCAAATCTCTGCGCAGAGGAATTAATCAATACATACGGTTCTACAATGAACAGCGGCCGCATGAGTCGCTTGGATATAGATGCCCCGCCGAATACTATCAGCAAATGCCAATGAAACTAGCAGTTTAGCAAAGGAGGGACACATTAGCTTATTTTTATCAGCGATGTGTCTTGACAATGGGGGGCACTATACGAAGCCGACGATAATATCCGTCTTGTTGTGCTGCTGGCATATGTCCTGCATCCACTGCTCCAGTCGTTTAAAACCTTCTGCCGTGTTGCTGAATTAAAGCAGCTTGGCCAGTTCAATACCCCTGAAATCAAAGGCTCTCGCGTAATGGGTTTCTTTTGCTACATCGATTCCTACCACCAGGCTCCAAGATTTGATTTGCGAAATCTTTTCATTTTGTGTACTTTTCATATAGGGACGCCTCCAATACTTTGATTTGTGCCTATCTTGCCGGATGTCAGCACATTTTCATTGTATTGATGAGCGTCTCTCTTTTCAAAGATCGTTCTTAGGGATTACAGGAATGCTCCCCATGATCCCTGTACAGTGTTACTGCTGGCCCAAAATAAAATCACTGCTTTCTTTTGGGAATTCACGCCCAATAATCAATCGGTTATTCGTGTCACAAAAGTGGTTATTCTCGGCAAATTGAAGGGTTTGGAAGGTAAAGAAACTAATGGTTAGCTAAAGTGTGGAAGTGGTTCCCATTTATCCAAGGAGGTGCCCTTTATGAATGCTCCCATATCCCCTCCGGCGGGCAGTCCGCCTGACTTCCCGAACTTATATGTTATTTGGTCAGTCTTCAACATATTGATACTAATTGCTATTGTGGTACTGGTTTTCTGGTATTTTAAGAAACAGAGCAATGACAAG
>ENA-UOUL01001808-UOUL01001808.1-bioreactor-metagenome-genome-assembly--contig:-NODE-1808-length-27778-cov-4.545251_pt1 | contig 27778 bp, 25 predicted proteins | sample MGYA00249838_ERZ747220 | MGnify/ENA primary metagenome ERZ747220 (study PRJEB28778, sample SAMN05720191) | bioreactor metagenome | isolation source: Anaerobic biogas reactor | place: USA:Washington...
TGCGCATCTACAATCGTGTGCTTTCTGAAGAGGAGATTCTCGCCCTGTTCAAATTGGAGAGCAACCGCCCATTGACCCCATCTCGATGAGCAAAGGGAGCAGCCATGAAAGACGAACGACGGACACGACGCCAATTCATGCGCGACACGGCAACCACCGCAGCGGGCATCGCGGTCGGTATGGGCATAGCGAAAGCGGCCAGAGGCAATCCAGAGACGTCGAATATCCTCAGCTACGATCCCGGCATGGAATACCGGCGGCTCGGCAAGACAAATATCATGGTCTCGGCCGTCGGCCTGGGAGGCCATGCGCACAGCAACGACAAGGAGCGAACCGAGATCATCAGCCGCTGCCTGGACAAGGGCATCAACTACATCGACGCCTGCTGGGACAACGAGGTCAAGCGCGACGCCAAAGCGCTGAAGGGACGGCGGGACAAGGTCTATCTGGCGCTGTCGCACGGCGCCAAGGAGGTGCGCAACGAGGATTTCCGCACCTCGAAGAAGCTGCTGGAATCACTCGACGAGCTTCTGCGGGACTCGAATCAGGAATACACCGATCTGTGGCGAATCACCTGCCTGGAGCCGGGCGGACGGCACACATTCAATACCGCCTGCGAGATCGTCGACGCGCTGGAGAAGGCCAAGAAGCAGGGCAAGACCCGCTTCATCGGCTTCTCTTCCCACGACCGCCGATGGATTCAGTTCATGATCGAGTACTTCCCGCAGATCGAAGTGGTCTGTTTTCCGTTCACCACCATGACGAAGAAAGCCCCACAGGACAGTCTGTTCGACGCCTTGAAGCAGCGTGACGTCGGCGCCTTCGGGATCAAGCCGTTCGCAGCCGCGTCGCTGTTCGCCGGTGACGCCGAACAGGACAACCGTCGCGGCCGATTGGCGTTGCGTTACATTCTCCACAGCAACACCGTGATTCCCATCCCCGGCGTGAACCGCATGGAAGAGGTGGACAACGTCATCAAGGCTGTGTCGGAACGCCGCCAGTTGGACGTCCAGGAGAACGCGGAACTGGAGAGCGTCGGCCGGGAGGCATTCGCCAGACTGCCGCAGCAGTATCAGTGGCTCAAGAACTGGCAGTACGTCTGATCGACAGTCCCCGCCACTGCACCGAGGGAAACGGGAGACACGGATGCCTCAGATCATCACCGCAACACGATCCCAGCCGACAATCCATCTTGTCGCCATCCTGTTGGCCGCCATCGTCCTGACCGTCAATGGCTGCCAACGCAACCCGAGCGTCTCAGACGCTCGGACCCATGTCGCAGGGTCATCGCCTGTGGTCCAGCCAGCGGCAACTTCTGACGAACCTCTGCTGCTGGAGGATGAGCCGCTTCTGCTGCTGGAGGATGAACCGACAGCGGCGGCAGCAGACAAACCAGCGGCTGACAACAGCCGATGCTTCGTCTGCCACGCCAACTACCTGGACGAGAAGATCGCAGTCACTCACGCCCACGCCGGCATCGGCTGCGCCAAATGCCACGGCCCCAGCGACGCGCATATCGCCGACGAATCCTGGGCCTCCGGCGGCAACGGCACGGCGCCCGAGATCATGTACCCCAAAGACCAGATCAATCCTTCGTGCATGGCGTGCCATCCCAAGAGCACAATCGACACGGCCGATCACAAACCCCTGTTCGCTGAGTCACCGGCCCCCAAGACCTGCACCGATTGCCATGGCAACCACCGCCTGCCGATTCGCCGGAGCAAGTGGAAGTAGACCGCAGAATCGGCAATAGGATGAAAGCTGATAGATCATTCCATTTGCAGAAACCACATCCTTGATATCTTTGCAGAACCTCTGCTTCAGTTGGGGCGTAAGACGTTCGGTGGCAGCTACTTGCGCGGATGGAAAAACCGTCGAAAGAAAGCAGAAGAAAGGCTGGACACAGAGTAATAACTACTATATAGTAGCTATTACTACTATTCTATGCCAACGGTCGTGTGCCATGTGATGGCCGGGCAAAACGAGTCAGACATTCGCAAAAATCTGTTGTGAACGGAAAAGCAAGAGACAATCACAAAGGGCAAACGATGCAAAGGCTGGATGCGTTTCGGACCATGTGTCGCGAAGCGCACCTGAAGATCACGCCCCAGCGGGTCGCTGTCTATCAGGCACTGGTGGAGACGGACGAGCACCCTTCGGCCGAGATGGTGTTCCGGCGCGTGCGTCGGACCTATCCCAACATCTCGCTCGATACGGTCAACCGAACGCTGCTGACGCTCAGCGAGATCGGCGTCGCCTTTATCGTCGAAGGATCGGGCGATGCCAAGCGATTCGACGCGAATCTGGGCGATCATCAGCATTTCAAATGCGTCAGATGCCGGAGGATTGTGGACTTCCACCATGAACCGTTCGACGGAATCGCCGTACCGGAGAGTCTGACGGGCGGGTTTACCGTATTGAGAACGACCGTGTGCGTCGAAGGCGTATGCGACCGATGCCGAAACGACGCATCGTGACGATGAGCATTCATCGTGAGTAGCGTTAGATCAACACTATATGGAAATGGAGGTACCGAATGAGTCTGAAGGGCACCCAGACGGAGAAGAACCTGCTGACGGGCTTTGCGGGTGAATCGCAGGCGCGCAATCGCTACAGCTACTACGCCAGCAAGGCCAAAAAGGACGGCTACGAGCAGATTGCGGCCATCTTCGAAGAGACCGCCAACCAGGAGAAGGAACACGCCAAGCGTCTGTTCAAGTTCCTCGAGGGTGGCGAGGTGGAGATCCAGGCCGCATTCCCAGCCGGCGTCATTGGAACGACCGTGGAGAACCTCAGGGAAGCCGCCGCCGGCGAGCACTACGAGAACACGGAGATGTACCCCAACTTTGCCAAGGTCGCGGAAAAGGAAGGCTTTGCCGAGATCGCCGCCGTGTTCCAGAAGATCGCCGTGGCGGAGAAGAGGCATGAGGACCGATACGTCAAACTGGCCAAGAACATCACAGACGGCACCGTCTTCAAACGCTCGGCCCCCGTCCGCTGGGTGTGTCGAAACTGCGGCTACGTTCACGAGGGCACTGATGCGCTGAAGGTCTGTCCGGCTTGTGCCCATCCTCAGGCCCATTTCGAAATCGAGGCGACCAACTACTGAGCGACAAGGGCCTGCGCCAATGCAGACATGCAGAGGATTGACTCAGACCCGCGCGTGCCTGTTGATCTGGGTAGCTGTGACTGCAGTGCCAGGATGTGATAGTCCCCATGAGGGGAAGGAGAAACCCATGCAGGAGCGAACAGGTTTGGTGACGTTGAAGGGCAACCCGGTCACCCTTCTGGGTCCGGAGGTCAAGGTCGGCCAGCCGGCCCCAGACGTGGAACTGACGGCCAACGACCTCTCGACGGTCAAGCTGTCGAACTTCAAAGGAAAGGTCTGCATCATCACGTCCGTGCCGTCGCTGGACACGCCGGTCTGCGACACGGAGACCCGCCGATTCAATGAGGCCGCAGCCAGGATGGGCGAGGACGTCGTCGTCCTGGCGATCAGTATGGACCTGCCGTTCGCACAGGCTCGCTGGTGCGGGGCGGCCGGTGTCAAAAACGTCCAGACGCTGTCCGACCATCGAGACGCCGCGTTCGGCACCTCCTACGGCGTACTCATCAAAGGCCTGCGACTTCTGGCCAGAGCGGTGATCGTCGTGGACAAACAGGGGGTGGTCCGCTACACCGAACTGGTCAGAGAAGTCGCCAGCGAGCCCGACTATGAGGCGGCACTGGCAGCCGCGGGGAAACTGCTTTGACCGGATGAGGACCAAGCCGGGCAGAAGAACCCGTCATTTGAGAGGACCACTGAAATGAAGCAGATCAGACCCAACGTCTATTCCGTCGGGGCCGTTGATTGGGACCGCCGGCTCTTCGATGAGCTGATCCCCCTGCCCGAGGGAACGACATACAACGCCTACGTCGTCAAAGGCAGCGAGAAGATCGCCCTGCTCGATGCGGTCGATCCGGCCAAGAGTGAGACGCTGATCGGCAATCTGGTCTCGCTGGGCATCGACAAGATCGACTACGTCGTCGCGCACCATGCCGAGCAGGACCACTCCGGAACGATCCCGGAGATCCTGATGCTCTATCCGGGCGCGAAGGTGGTCACCAACGCCAAGTGCCGCGCGATGCTCATCGACCTTCTACACATCGAAGAGGACCGCTTCCTCGTCGTTGAGGAAAACACCACACTGCCTCTGGGCGGAAAGACCCTTCGCTTCATCAACACGCCCTGGGTCCACTGGCCCGAGACGATGTGCACGTATCTGGAGGAGAACCGGATTCTCTTTTCCTGCGACTTCTTCGGGGCGCACCTGGCCGAGAGCAATCTGTTTGTGGCCAACGAGCCGCTCGTACTGGAGGCGGCCAAGCGGTACTATGCCGAGATCATGATGCCCTTCCGTCCGGCGATCCGGAAGAACCTCGAGAAGATTGACGCGCTGGACATCGAGATCATCGCTCCCAGTCACGGTCCGGTCTACGACAATCCCCGATTGATCGTGGACGCCTACAAGGACTGGGTCGGCGATGACGTCAAGAATGAGGTGGTCCTCGCCTACGTGTCGATGCACGAGAGCACGCAGAAGATGGCCGACCACCTGATCGATGCGTTGATCGACCGCGGCATCGTCGTCCGCCCCTTCAATCTGACGCAGACGGACCTGGGCAAGCTGGCCATCGCGCTGGTTGACGCCGCGACGGTCGTGCTCGGCAGCCCCACCGTTCTGACAGGCGCCCACCCGAAGGCGGCTTACGCGGCCCTTGTGGCCAATGCGCTGCGGCCCAAGACGCGGTTCGCCTCGATCATCGGGTCGTTTGGATGGGCGGGCAAGATGACCGAACAGCTCGCCGGTCTGATCGGAAATCTCAAGGTCGAGTTGATCCCTCCCGTCGTCGCGAAGGGTCATCCAAAGGACGAGGATTTCCTCGCGTTGGACAAACTGGCCGACGAGATTCTCCATCGACACCAAGCAATCGGCCTGGTCAAGTGACGCGGCCTCACGCCGCATCACAGCCACTGGAAAAGAGAGCTGGCGATCCGGGCGAGCGGGAGAGCCTGGTTGACAGGATCGCCTAAAGGCGTAAGATGGCCGAGAAGGTTCCCGGCGCGGTGTTCCTGATCGACCGCAAGCCGGACCAGCAAACGTTTACACCACCGGCAAGATAAGGAGAGCACCGCATGAGCGTGACATTCAACGCGAATGAAATTTTCGAGATGGCTGAGCAGATCGAGCGCAACGGCGCCAGGTTCTATCGCGAGGCGGCCACCAGAACCGTCGCTCGGGATATGAAAGACATGTTCCTGAACATGGCCGCGATGGAAGATGGACACCTCAAGACCTTCGAGGCCATGAGGAAGGAGCTGGCGGCTCAGGAGAAAGCTCCGACGGTTTTCGATCCCTACAACGAGGCCACGCTGTATCTCCAGACGATGGCCGACAGCAAGGGCAGCGAAGGAATGCGGAACCCCACGGAGAAGCTGACGGGCAATGAAACAGTCGAGGAACTGCTGGAGATCGCCATCGGCGCCGAGAAGAATTCGGTGTTGTTCTACGTGGGACTGAAGGATCTCGTCAGCGCCCAGGCCGGCCGGGACAAAGTCGAGGCCATCATTCGGGAAGAGGTCCGGCATGTGGCAGATCTAAGAAAACAACTGATCGCGTTGAATGAAAGGAAATAGTGATGAAGTACCGATGCATTCTCTGCGGCTACATCTACGATCCGGCGGTCGGTGATCCCGACAATGGCGTCAAGCCGGGGACCGCGTTTGCCGATCTGCCGGACGATTGGGTCTGTCCGGAATGTGGGGCCGGCAAGGACCAGTTCGAGCCGGCCGACGAATAGGGTCGATCTGTCCTCTCGAACAATGATGGACCGCCGAGCCCCTGAAACGCAGGGGCTCGGGGGCACCACACGCATCAATGTCATGGGCGAACACCGGGCCTCATCAGACCCGAGAGAGGTCATGGCAATGACTGTCCAAGACATACATCCTTCCGTTGCCGCGATGGAGATCGTCTGCGCCGAGACGGCTGCCCCGCCGACGGCCATGGTCGTGTTCGGCGCCTCGGGCGATCTGGTCACGCGCAAGCTCCTGCCCAGTCTCGCGCAGATCCAGGAACGGGGGCTGCTAAGCGAGCACTTTTGCCTGATCGGCTGCGGGCGAACGGAGTATTCCGACGAGCGGTTTCGCCGCATCGCCCGTGACGCTCTCGGCGAGCACGCCAAAGGCCTCTCCCACGACACCGCCGCATCGTTTGTCGAGAGGCTGTATTACGTCAGCGGCGACTACAACGATCCGGCCTTGTATCAGCGAATCAAGGACCGACTCGATGAACTGAGGCATCGGCACGACATTCACGACTGCGACGTCTTCTATCTGGCGGTGCCGCCGGTCCTCTACGGCAGCATCGCGGAACACCTCGGGGCGGCCGGCCTGTCGTGCAAGGACCAGCCCGATTGTCACCAGCAGGCCCGACTGGTCGTGGAAAAGCCCTTCGGAAGGGACCTCGCCAGCGCCACTGAATTGAACCGGGTCCTGGACAAGTGGTTCAAGGAGGAACAGATCTATCGGATCGATCACTATCTCGGAAAGGAAACCGTCCAGAACATCATGATCTTCCGTTTCGCCAATGCGATCTTCGAGCCCGTCTGGAACCGCAGTCACATCGACAACGTTCAGATCACGATCGCCGAGACCCTGGGCGTGGAGCACCGCGCGAACTATTACGATCAGTCCGGCGCACTGCGCGACATGTTCCAGAACCACATGCTCCAGATGATGGCGCTGGTGGCAATGGAGCCGCCCAGTTCGTTTGACGCCGATTGCGTTCGCGATGAGAAGGCCAAGCTGCTGCGGTCGATCCGTCCGTTTCAACTGGACGCATGGAACAGCCCGTTCGTGCGCGGCCGGTACGGGCCGGGCGCGATAAATGGGCAGGAGGTGGCGCCTTACCGCGACGAGCCGGGCGTGGCGGCAGATTCGACCACGGAGACCTTCGTCGCCGCACGCCTGTTCGTGGACAACTGGCGGTGGAAGGACGTCCCATTCTATCTACGGACCGGCAAGCGGCTGGCCCGAAAGACCACGGAGATCGCGATCACGTTCAAACAGGTGCCGCACTCGCTGTTTGGCTCGGTCGGCCTCGACGAGCTGCCTCCCAACATTCTCGTGTTCCGCATCCAGCCGGAAGAGGGAATGTCGCTGCACTTCCAGGCCAAGCGGCCGGGCTCGAAGATCTGCATGGGCACGCTCAATATGAGCTTCGCCTACGAGGACATCTTCAACGCCGACATGCCGGAGGCCTACGAGCGGCTTCTGCTGGACTGCATGACGGGAGACCAGACGCTCTTCACGCGATTTGACGCTGTGGACCTCGCCTGGCGGCTGCTGATGCCCGTCCTCGACGCCTGGCACGACGGCAAGACCCCCCTGCCCGAATACCCCGCCGGCAGCGAAAGCTTCCCCCAAGCCGACGCACTGCCCGCCGCTGACGGCCGCCGCTGGCGCCGACTCTGATCGTGATGACAAGGCGCGACCTACGCTCCACGGCCGTGTCCCTGCGGCACAGTTCTGCGGCACAGATCGAGGGCGGCAGTCCGCGTTCTGTTGCCTCCACATCGGACGCTTTCCTGTGCTTGTCATGCTGAGCGGAGCGCAGCCGAAGCATCTGGCCGCAGACCAGGCATGTACCCAATTCGCAACCAGATTCCTCGACTTCGCTCGGAATGACAGTGTCGTGGGTCGCTGGCTCCCTCGGGACGTCACAATGGCTGAAGGCACGCGTCCAAAGCACCTGCTTCTCATCGGGCGGCGTGGAGGAAGGCTTGGATGTTCCCGGTGGGGACGTCGGGGGGCATTCCGCCGCCGCAGGAGAGGATGATCCGTCGTCGGTCGTCCACAGGTTCGAGGGCGGCCTTTACGCCGGCCGCGACTTCTTCCGGCGTGCCCTGGGCCAGTACATCGCGGGGCGGGATGTTGCCCAGAAGCGTCACCGTATCGCCGGCCCGCTGACGCATCTCGCCCAAGGAATGCTCGAAGGCGAAGTTGAACAGATTGACGCCGATCTCGGCCAGGTACGGCGCACAGACCAGACCCTGGGCGTCATTGTGGAAGAACCGCACGGGCACATCGAGACAGCCGAAGACCTTCTTTAGATAAGGCAGCGCTGATTGCTGAAAATCCGCGTCGCCGAGGAACCCGACGATGTCGTCGAGGACGAAGACGCCTTCGATGGACGGGAAGCAGTCCTTCTGAAGTCGCAGCCAATCGACCGAGAAATCGGCAATCAGCGTCAGCAGCTTCTGGATCGGCTCCGGGTCCGTGCGCATCGCCATGAGGAACTCGGTCGTGCCCATCAGGAAGGTCGCGATATTCAGCGGCCCGCGCGCGACGGCAAACCGAATGTGATGGCCCGCCTCCTCGATCTGTGGCTGCAGGAGCTTGAGCCGTCGCAACACAAATGGCAGCAGGCCATCGGTCTTTGCGTCGGGCTTCTCGATGCTCGCAATATCATCGAGGGAGCGGATGATCTTATCCGCATAGGGCAGCGCGTTCTCTTCCCAGCGGCACTTTGTCCCGAACGCCGACGGCTCGGTGCACATGCCGTATTCCGACCAGAAGCCGGGAAGGAACAGGACGTCGGGAAAAGTCCGGATGGCCTTGAGATTGGCGTCGAGCCACACCCGATCGCTGCTGTAATAGTCCAGAACGGTCTGTCCCGCCCAGCCGGGCAGCCACGGACTGTCGATAATGAAGCCGACCGGAAGCGGATCGACCACGCCACCGGCAAGGACCGCCAACAATCTCTCCCACTGCTCGTTCGTCATCGTCTCACGTGTCCCAAGGAAGCCTCAGAATCGTTTGACCTCGACCTCCGCCCCGGCCCGCTCGGCCGAGACGTAGGCGCTGTAGGTCGTCGCAATGCAGTCGGCCGCCAGAGAACTGTCGCTTTCGACCGGCTCGCCATAGGCGGCGGTGCGGTAGAACGCCTCGATCTCCTGCGGGTAGCCCGTGAACCAGTCCTCGTCGGGCGAGGGGCTCGACCAGCCCTGCTTGGTACCGATCTTCTCGACGACGTAGATGTCCTTAAAATTCGCCTCGGCTGGGTTATAGGCCTGCATCGCGGTGTTCGGATTGATGTTGCAGACCGCCCGGTGGTTATTGGCCGCGACCTCCAGCCAGTTGTGGATGCCGCCGAGGATGATGTCCGACGCGAAGATGGTCGCGAGCGTATCGTCCTCGAACACCACGTGCATCACGGAGAAATCGTCGATATCGAAGTAATCACAGCGGATGTGCCCCTCGTCGCGGAAGTTCGGCAGGCGGGTCAGTGCGTGGGTGCGCGCGGTGACGGACTTGGGCCGAATCGGCTTGCCGTCGCGCGCCTTGCCCTCAACGCGTTTGAGGTAGAGCGCCGCGGTCAGCGGGTGACAGCCCTTGCCGATCATCACGCCACCGCCAGAGTACTTCCAATAGGCGTAGGTTCGAGCGTGCGAGCCGGAATGGGCCTCTTCGCCGTGAATCCACAGGATCTGGGCACCGGTCTTTTCGATGATCTCCCGCTCCTTCTGGATCGAGGGGGCATAGACCCAGTTCTCCGCGTAGAGAATCCTCCCCTTGCTCCTGGCCTCGGCCTTGAGCATGCGTTCGACGCTGGCCAGCGCGCTCTTCTTGGCGGCCGTCTTGGAGAAGGCCTCGCCGTTGAAATCCTCCGAGCCATCGCCGAAAAAACCGGTCAGCGGTTTTTCCACGATCACGAACTTGTCGCGCTGGAGCGCCGCAATCGCAACGGGCTCATGCGCCGAGGCGGTCGTACAGCAATGAACGACATCCACGTCGTCCAGAAGCGCTTCGAGGCTGTCATAGGCGGCGATCCCACGCTGCTTGGCATAGGCTTCGGCGCCGTTGAGCGCGTAAACCCCTTTGACCTCGACGTTGGTTCCGTAGACTTTTCGGATCGCCTCGAAATGAAACGAGGCCGAGAACCCGGCGCCGACGATTCCCGCGCGAACGGTCTTTTTGTTCATGCAACTCTCCTTTTCATGGGCGCCGTGTTCATTCGTGACCAATCGTCAGCGGTTGGCAGACGCCGCGTACTCGGCAAACAACGTCGCAACCCCGGCCTCCCTGGCATCGCCATCATGGACAACGACACGATAACGCAGCGTCAAGGGCTGGCCCTTGGGGATCTCGGTATACTCGCCTTCGGGCCAGTACATCGGCGTGGGCGAGAAGAATCCATAGTCCCGCGTGAACCAGGGGGATGGATACCAACGATTGGTCGGGTTCTGGAAGATGGCCAGGCCTTCGGCGATCCCTTCGCGAGTGCCGCTGTAGTCGCACCAGGGCGAGGCGACGCCGAATGTGCCCTTCTCGCCCAAGTCACCCTGGGCGTTGACCAGGGTCCCGCTGGAGTCAACGCTCAACTCCGGCACCATGCGGGCGGCAAAGAGCGAATGGTTCGTCCTGCCGATCCGAATATCGGTCAGCGGATCGAGCGTGATCTCGAAATCGATGAACCGCAGGTCCGGCCTCGGCGCCGAGACCGTGATCGTGCGACGGTCGCGAATGACCGGCTCGGCGCCGGGCCGGCGCCAGAGGCATTCATCCACAAACGCAGCAGACGGCCCCTCGGCAGCGATAATCTTCGGGCCCTGCGAGACGATCTGGCCGCGCTCGTTCGCGTCCTGCCAGTAGTTGCCGCCGTTGACCTGATCGCACCCGAAGAACAGCGAGTGATGGTGCGGCCACGGCCACGAGGTCTCGGTCGTTACCGATGCGCCCGAGGTCGGGCCGTTGACCGGCCAGAAGTATGGGTACTTCTGCAGCGAGCCGTACTTGTAGCACGTGAAGCGCTTGCCGTCCACGTCCACAACGACGCGCATGCGGTCCGCTTCGAGCCGGGCGGTGACTTGCGGAGCCTTCGCTCCGTCAGCGGCCAGAGGCGCCACCATGACGGCAAGTAAACATGCGGCCACCAGGACTCCGCGCAATCGATTCATACCGTTCTCCCGTTCCATTGAGTGGCAATGCAATCCACTGATTACAGGCGCCAGGGGCTGCGCTGCGTGCGAGCCCTCATGCGATTCGCCTCGTCATCGTTCGCAAACCGCTCGGTCGCAGGGTCCCATCGCAGCTTGCGCCCCAGCCGCATCGCGATGTCCCCGAGCAGGCAGACCGCACATGAGCGGTGCGCCACCTCGACCGGAGCGATCGTCTCGGCCCGCGATCTGACGCACTCGTAGAAATTGGCCTTATGATGGTTGCTCACGTAGAGCTTCGTCTCCTCCGGTCCGATGGTCTCTTCCAGCAGAGACTTGGGGTTCGCATCGATGAACCCTCGCCGGACGTAGACCCAGCCGTCGCTGCCCTCGAAGACCACGCCCTGCTGGTTCTCCTCGTTGTCGGCGCAGATGACCTTGACCCCGTTGGCGTAGGTGTACTCGATGTGGAACCGCCCATGCACGTCCCACAGGCCGTCTGTGGGGAACTCGGCCCGGCCTTCGATCTCGACCGGCCCGGTGTGCTCGGTGCCCATGCCCCACTGGGCGATGTCGTTGTGGTGGCTGCCCCATCCGGTGATCATGCCGGCGCTGTAGTCGCTGATGCGTAGCCAACCCGGTCGGTCGCTGATCTTCTCGGGATGGACGCGCTTCTCTGTGTACGGCGCCCACGGGGCCGGCCCGAGCCACATGTCGTAATCGAGCCACTCGGGCACGGGCATGACCGGCTGCGGACCGCAACCGGGGTCGATTCCGAAACCGACCTGGATCGTATGCAGCTTCCCGACCCGGCCGTTGCGGACCAGCTCGCACGCCTTGCGGAATCGGGTGTCAGACCGTTGCTGACTTCCGATCTGGAAGATGCGCCCGCAGCGCTGGACGGTATCGCTCACCACGCGTCCCTCCTCAAGTGTCAGAGACAGGGGTTTTTGCAGGAAGATGTCCTTCCCGGCCCGGGCCGCCTCGATCGCGGGGATGGCGTGCCAGTGGTCCGGCGTGGCAATCTGCACCGCGTCGATGTCGTCGCGGGCCAGCAGTTCGCGAAAGTCTGCGTAGGCGGCACAGCCCTGCTGCTGGTATCGGGCTTCGACGAGCTTTCTGGCATTCTCGGCGCGGTGGGAATCCACGTCGCAAACCGCCACGACCTGGATTCCGGCGATCCCGAGGGCCTCCCGCATGTCGTCGGTGCCCATGCGTCCGGCGCCAATGCAACCGACCGCAATCCGCTCGCTCGGAGCCAGGGCACCGAAGACACGGCTCGGGACGATCGTCGGCATCGCCAGACCGGCCCCGAAAACGGCCGAACGGCGGAGAAAACCTCGCCTCGACAGACTCTGGCGGCTGTGCGGAGCATGGTCTTGGGCGTGTTCAGGCAGTTCATTCTTCATGATAAGCTCCTCGAAATGGGCCGAGCCGCATCGGGAAAATGACGCCCGACCTTACCATGAGGCGGCCTCCCTGTCAACGCCCCCTTGTGGGACGTGCGTCCTCGCACCTCACCCCATGACAATACCGTTTTTCCCCTGAATCTCTGTGGGCGTTTGTGGTATGATACCGGCTGTTCGCGTCGGGCCATGCCCTGCTCGAATCGGTGGAGACGTCACATTCTTTGGAGAAGATATCGATGGAACCTACTCGCAGCAGAAGAGAATTCCTCCAAATCGCATCGATGGGAGCAGCCGCCTCGCTGACCGGCTTGGGCTGTTCCCAAGCCGGTGTCGCCCGAGCCCAGGACCGCACTGGCAGAAAGCCCAGGTTCCAGTTGGGTATGGCCTCGTATACGCTTCGCAAATTCGACCTGGACCAGGCCCTGAAGATGACCCGGCGAGTCGGCCTGACGCACATCGCGCTGAAGGACTTTCATCTGGCGATGGACAGCAGCCCCGAACAGATCCGGGAGGTCGCCACGAAGGCCAAAGACGCGGGTCTTACGCTCTATGGCTGCGGCGTGGTCTACATGCGGAACGAGGCCCAGGTCCACCAGGCGTTCGACTATGCGAAGACCGCCGGCATGAAGACCATCATCGGCGTGCCCAACTACGACCTGCTGCCGCTGGTGAACCAGAAGATCAAGGAATACGATATCAAGGTCGCCATCCACAACCACGGGCCGGGCGACAAGGTGTATCCGCTGCCTTCGACAGCCTATGAGAAGGTCAGAGACCTCGACAAGCGGATCGGCCTGTGCAATGACATCGGCCATACCATGCGTTCGGGCGTGGACCCGTCGGAGTCTGTCCGCAGATACGCAGATCGGCTGCTGGACGTTCATATCAAGGACGTCACGGCGGCCGAGGCCAAAGGGAGCACTTGCGAAATCGGTCGCGGCGTGATCGACATCCCGAAGTTCATCCGAACGCTGGTCGAGATCGACTACGCCGGGATCGTCTCATTTGAATACGAGAAGGATGAAAACGATCCGATGCCGGGTCTGGCCGAGTCGGTGGGGTACGTTCGCGGAGTCATCGCCTCGATCTGACGGCGCGCGAATGCAGACGCTCCGACCTCGGACGCGATGGGATCACAGGAGGTGACCCTTCATGCCATACAACATACGGATCGTCAGCACGTATCCGCCGCGTCGATGTGGGATCGGCACCTTCTCGCGCGATCTGGCGACGGCGCTGGCGCATTTCACAGCCGAGGTCGGCCACATCCGCATCGCTGCCATCGACAATGGGCATGGCCCCTACGACATCCCCGTCGATCTGGTCATCGACCAATACAACCCCAAATCGTGGCACGACACCATCGTTCACATCGTTACGCGAGCGGCCGAGGCCCGCAACCCGACCGTGGTGGTCCTGCAACATGAATTCGGACTGGATCCGGACGCCGGCGGCCACGACGGACAGGGCGCCAATTTTGTCGAGATGGCCAAGGCCTTTCGCGATCGGGGACTGGACACGCTGGTCTACCTGCACACCGTCCTCGACGAGCCGAACGCCCACCAGAGACAGACCATTCAGGACCTGGCCAGATACAGCGACGGCCTGATCGTGACCACCGAAAGCGCGATCCAGATTCTCGAATCCGAGACCTATGGGATCCCCCACATCAAGCTCAAGCACATCGATCACGGCATTCGCATGCAGAACCCCTCGCAGTTCAATCGCCTGTCAATCAAGCAGGAATATGGACTGGAGGACCGCTTTCTGATCACCACGCTGGGACTGCTCTCGCCGGACAAGGGCGTGCAGTACGGAATCCGCGCCTATGGCCGGTTCCTTCAGGAATCATGCACCGATGCGCAGCGAAGGCAGATGGTCTACCTCATCGCGGGCCAGTCGCATCCGGAGTTCGTCAAGGCCGAAGGCGGCGAGCCACACCGCCAGTTCATGGCGACGATCGAGCAGGCCCTGGACGAGGCGAAGGTCACGTGGTGCCGGACCAGAGAGCTGAGCGCCGCCGGCTTTGCGGACTGCGATGTCATCTTTCTCGACACCTTCCTCGACGAGAACACGCTGCTGAAGCTCTACGGCGCCACAAACGTGATGCTGCTTCCCTACCTGAACATGCAGCAGATCTCCAGCGGCATCCTGGCCGATACGCTGGGTTCGGGCCGCATCGCGGTGACGACCAAGTTCCGTTACGCCAGGGAGTTGATCCACTCGAACCGAAAGTGTCCGGAGGGTCTGATCATCGGCCGATACGCGCGAGGTATTCTCGTCGATCCGGGTGAACCGGCTGTCGAACAGATCGCCCAGGCCCTTGACTATCTCGTCTTCGGCGAGCACAAGCGATTCATGATGGAACGACAGGCCCATCAGAGAGGCTATCAGATGCGATGGAACAACAGCGCCTGGGCGATGCTGCAATACATCGATTTTATCAAGGACCAGAAGGAGATCGTCACCGGTCGAGGCCTCAAGTTCACCCGCGAGAAGCCGTCAAAGCTGGACGTGCACAAGTACCGACGCATTCACGTGACGACCACCATCGACGCCATCACACAGGAACTCAAGACCAACAAGCCATCGTAAGGAAGAAGCCATCCCCAAGCTTCGCTTGAGGCGGCCACAAAAGCAACGGATTGGCTTCGCGGCCGTATCTTACAGCTTGACGAGCTTTCCGGTGCGAGCCGATTCGTAGATCGCGAGAATCACCGCGACCGCCTTGCGGGCCTCGGGACCGTCGATCCAGAACTCCTCGCCGCTGTCGAGCGAATCGAGGAACGCCTTGAAATTCCTCGTGTGGTTCTCGTAGCTGATCGCCGCCGGATCGGAGACCCCGCCGCCGCCTTCGATCTTCATGAACTGCTTGCGGACCTCGATATCGTCCGGCTGCTTGTCGGCGAACTCCCACAGTGTGATGCTGTTCTCGACGTTGATCGCGGTCCCCTTCGTCCCGGTGATCTCGAAACGCCGATACTGGCCCGGAAACGAGGAGGTCGTTCCATAAATGATGCCCAGCGCGCCGCCGGAATAACGCAGGACCGCCGCCGCCGTGTCCTCGGCCTCCATCTTGTGGCCAAGCGTCGCGGTAAACGCCTGGACTGACTCGATGGGCGGCATCAGATCGCACAGCATGTCGATCATGTGGATTGACTGGTTCATCAGGGCCCCGCCCCCGTCGAGCTTCCACGTTCCGTGCCAGGAATCCTTGTAGTATTCGTCGGTCCGCCACCAGGGGACGTAGACGCCCGCGTAGGTGATGGTCCCGAATCGACCGGAACTGATCGCGTCGCGCAAGGGCAGCATGAGATTGTTGAAACGATAGGGGAAGATGCCGCCGAGACGCGTCCCGGCCTTCTCATGCGCCGCAATCATCGCATCGATCCGCTCCAGCGTGATCTCCAGCGGTTTCTCGCAGAGGACGTGCTTGCCCGCCTGGGCCGCTGCGATCGTCGGCTCCATGTGCAGACCGCTCGGCGTCGCGATGGTGACGATGTCCACGTCGTCGCTCTTGACCATGTCGTCATAGTTGTCGAACGCCTTGGCGCCGTACTTGTCCGCCAGCATCTTGGCCCGGTCGAAGACCTTGTCGCAGCAGGCGGTGAACTTCGCATTCGGAATGTCGCCGATGGCCCTGGCATGAAAATCGGCGATCAAGCCCGATCCCACGATCCCAAAATTCCATGTCTTCATCGAAATCTCCTCTGGTGCAGGGAATCAGTCACACGCCAGACCCACTTGGTCGGCCAGCTTGCGGACGGCGGCGATGGCCTTGGCGAACAGCTCCGGCCCGGTCGAGCCGCCGAACTGCCCGCCCGTCTTGAGGTGAGGCTCCATCGTCATGCAGCCGTCGTAGTTCATCGCCGCCAGTTCGGCCAGCAGCTCCTTGATCTGCCCGTCGCCTTGCCCCGGCAGACTGCCGACGTCGGGCGCGCCGAGCTTCCAGTCCTTGATGTGAATGTGCACCACATAGGGCTTCATCACGGGCCAGCAGACCTCGACGTTGTTGGTGATCTTCTCGCCCCAGACGAAATTGGCGGGGTCGTAGGCCAACCGCAGCCGGTCGGACCCGACGGCCTCGACCAGATCGGCGCAGTTCTCAGCGGTGTGCCCATAGATGTGGGCCTCGTTCTCGTGCACCATCGTCACATCGGTGCCTTCGACCACCTGCACCTTGGCCGCCATGCGCTCCAGCACCTGATCGCGGTAGTCGTCGATGTTCTTGCCCTCGGGCGCGTAGTAACTGAACATCCGAATGAACGGCGTCTCGAAGAACTGCGCCAGATCGACGGCATGTTTAAACTTGTCGAGGTGCGGCCCAAACGGTTCGTCCAGACGGACCTTGCCGATCGGCGAGCCGATCGCGCTGACCTTCAGCCCGCGATCGCGAATCATCTTGCGGGCCTCATCCAACTCCGACCGATTCAGGTCCATGATGTTCTTGCGATTGATGAACCGCGGCTCGATATACCCGACCCGCTCTTTCGCCAGGAACTCCACCTGTGAACGAAAGTCTTCGGTCACTTCATCTGCAAAGGCACTCAGTTTCGCCATCTCGATTACTCCATATCACTGTGCTATCATGCATTTCATCTGGGTGGCTGTCTGTCATCCATTCACATCGAGAAGCCGGCCGCTTTCTCGGGCAACTGCCGTTCGATTTCGTCGAGCCGGTAGCCGAATCCCGGTCCGCTCAGCGTGGACAGGTCAACGTGCCCATCGCGTCGACAATACAGACCCGGATGGACGGCCTCCTCCGGCGCCGAAGCGGCCGGGTAGAACTGCATCGCGTTGGTCTCGACGCCCATGATTGTGCCGGCGTGGGCGGCCAGCCGGCAATGGGGAATCTGCGCCAGCATCGGGTTGGTCAGGTCCTGGACCATGAGCGTCATGCCGTGGGCCTTGGCCCAACACAGGCTCAGCAGCGCCCCGGTCTGGGTCTTGCACGTTTTGAGCGCCACGCCCGTCCAACCCAGCTCGCGTCCCAGCCGGATCAACCGCCAATCGTGTGCGCTTTCATCCATGAACAGGGGCTTGCGGGCCGAGACGCTGTGCACATCGATCCGGTTCGCCTCCAGATCGTACGGGAACGGCTGCTCGACGTAGAGGATCATCTGATAGATGTGCGGCTGCTCGCACAGGAGCCTGTCCAGAATCGCGTTGACGTAGGCTGGATCGGTCACGGTACAGTTAAAATCGCTGGTCAGCCAGATCGCTCCGTTCTCGATGGCGATTTCCCCGACGCGGACCAGTCGGTCGAAGTCCCACTCGGCGTCGTCGCCGCGAAGCTTCACCTTCAGACACGTCAACCCGTCGCGCCCGATCCAGTCGGCCAGCAGCACCGGATAGCCGTCGTCGGGCTCGGCACCGGTCAATTCAGAGGCATCGAGCAGATCCTTGCCCCCGACCAAGTGCCAGGCGGGCAGACTCGTGGGCACCGGAAAGACCAGGAAGTCCGCCGGGTATTGGCCCGCGAACGACACCTTGCTGCCTGCCGCCGGCTCCAGGAAATGGGACAAATCGACGTTCATGAATTCGGCATTGTAGGTCGTGTAGATGTCACGATCGACGAGCCTGCCGTAAGCATCGTGCAGTGCGATATCGAAGGCCGAGCAACAGACCAGGGCCGCCAGCCAAGGCATCGGCTCGGCACCGGCCCCCCGCTCGGCGTTGAACCGCTCGAGCAGCCCACCGAGAATGGATTCGATGAAGCGATGGCCGAGTTCGAGGGGGTGCCCTTCGTCGGAGAAACCGGCCCAAGCCTCCGCCAGGATCGTGCAGAACCGCTGCATGGCGTCACAACGCTCCTGATAGCCCAGGCCGCTGGGCCAGACCCACTGCACGCTCAAGGGCGTCTCGCCCCAGCCTTCGGCCCGCCGGCCCTTCCGGTCGGAAACACCCATGCAGACCCGCGCGCAGATCACCGAGGTCAGCGTCTCGGGCCCGAATTTCAGCGGCACCCGCGTTTCCACGGGGAGGAAATGCAGGTCCGTAGAGACGGTGCGGATGTCGGTCTGCATATCACCTCTTTCACCTGACAGGACAGCCCTTGCGATGGCCTCGATGGCGTAAGAGAAGGTGTATAGGCCCGGCGGAACCCTGTCAACCCAAACTTGGCCTCTCCCGCCGTGTGGGGGCGAGGCATGCGGCGTCCCGGCCGGCGCACGGCACACGGAAGCACCGCCCGAGACCGCCGGTTTTGGCGCTTGCGTCGTCTGCCGGAACCCCTATAATCAACAGAGTTTTGTCTATGGGAGACACCATTTAGTGGGGTACATGAAGTTTGGCAGACAGACTCGCCCAACACACTTCGTCCACAGCACAGTGAATTGAAAGGAGTAGGTATGGCAATCAACCGCAAGTTGAGAATGGGTTTGGTTGGCGGAGGGCCAGGAGCGTTCATCGGCGAAGTGCATCGCAAAGCCTCCCGTCTGGACGGGGAAATCGAGCTGGTGGCCGGAGCGTTCGACATTGACCCCAAGAAATCACAACAGATGGGCAAGCAGCTCTATCTCGACCCCAATCGCGTCTACAACACGTACCAGGATATGCTCAAGGCCGAGTCGGCCCTACCGGAAGGCGACCGGATCGACTTCGTTGCCGTGACAACGCCGAACAACTGGCACTTCCCCATCGCGCGCGACGCACTCAAGGCGGGATTCCACGTCATGTGCGAGAAGCCCATGACCCTGACCAGCAAAGAAGCCAAGGAGCTACAGAAGCTGGTCGAGAAGAAAGGCCTGGTCTTCGGGCTGATGCACAACTACACCGGCTACCCGATGGTCAAACTGGCCCGCGACATGGTCAAGAAGAACGACGTCGGCAAAATCCGCAAAGTCGTCGTCCAATACCCGCAGGGCTGGCTGGCCACGGCGCTGGAGAAGACCGGCAACCTGCAGGCAAGCTGGCGCACCGATCCGAAGCAGAGCGGCGCTGGCGGCTGTGTCGGTGACATCGGGACGCATGCGGCGAATCTGGCCGAATACATCACGGGTCTGAAGATCACGGACATCTGCGCCGAACTGACGACGTTCGTGCCAGGCCGATCTCTGGACGACGACTGCAACTGTCTGCTCAAGCTCGAAGGCGGCGCCAAGGGCGTGTTGCACGCCAGCCAGATCGCCCACGGCGAAGAGAACAACCTGGCCATCTGGGTGCACGGCGAGAAGGCGAGCCTCGAATGGCATCAGGAGGACCCGAACTACCTGCACGTCCGCCGTCCGAGCAAGCCGGAGGAAGTCTGGAAACGCGGCAACGACTATGTCGCCGGCTACAGCGCCGCGGCCGCCCGCAACAGCCGCATCCCCTCCGGCCATCCGGAAGCCTTCCTCGAAGCCTTCGCCAACAACTACACCAACTTCGCCCAGACCGTCAAGAGCACCATCGAAGGCAAGAAGCCCGATCCGCTGGCCACGGACTTCCCCGGCGTCAACGAAGGCGTGCGCGGCATGCTCTTCATCGAGACCGTCGTCGCCAGCAGCAAGAGCAAGCAAAAGTGGACCCCCATGAAAAGATAGCACCTCAAGCCACGCGCCTTGAGCGACCGACATCGTTCGACGCGTCCGGAACCGGATGCGTCGAACGATGATCGCTCACCGGCCGAGCCATGCCGACCACGAGTCCCGTTCGACCTCGTGGAGGAGGGGTGTGTTTCAGTCGTAAGAATAGGAGCTTCATCATGGATCACTCACAGCGCAACTCTCACCAGAACCAGCCCTCCGTGACACGGCGCGCCTTCCTCGGCACGGCGGCCGCCGCAGCCTTGGCGGCATCGGCGATGCCTTCGAAGGCCCAGGCGGCCGGCGCAAGCGGGAAGTTCAAACTCAAGTACGCCCCCGGCCTCGGCGCGTTCCAGGAGCATGCCGGCAAGGATCCGATCGACCAGCTCAAGTTCATGGCCGATGAGGGCTTCACCGCCATGTTCGACAACGGCCTGATGGGCCGGCCGGCGGAACTCCAGGAGAAGATCGCCGCCGAAATGGACCGTCTCGACATGATGATGGGGCCGTACGTCATGTACGCCGAGTTCGGCAAGGCCACGTTCGTCACAAAGGACAAGGAATTCCAGGACTACATCGTCGGCCGGACCAAGGAGGCCGTCGAGGTCGCCAAGCGAACCAATTCCAAGTGGACCCTGATCGCCCCCGGGTGCATCAGTCAGCGAATGGAAATGGACTACCAGACGGCCAACTTGATCGACAACCTGCGGCGATGCGTCGAGATCGCCGAGCCGGCCGGCGTCGTGATCGTGCTCGAACCGCTCAACTGGTGGCGCGATCATCCGGGCCTGTTCCTCCAGAAGATCCCGCAGGCGTACATGGTCTGCCGCGCCGTCAACAGCCCCTCGTGCAAGATCGTCGACGATCTGTACCATCAGCAGATTACCGAGGGCAACCTCATTCCGAATATCGACATGGCCTGGAGCGAGATCGGCGCGTTCCATCTCGGCGACAATCCCGGACGGCGAGAGCCCGGCACCGGCGAGATCAACTACAAGAACATCTTCCGACATATCTACAGAAAAGGCTACCAAGGCGTCCTGTGTATGGAGCACGGCAGGAGCAAAGGGGGCAAGGAAGGCGAGCGAGCCGTGATCGACGCCTATCGAGCTTGTGACGATTTCGAGGTCTGACCTCGATCGGATGTGGCAGATGCAGTAAGACCCGTAGTACGAAAGGAACATTGTATGAAGCACAATCGCACGGACAACATGGAAAGCCTCTCGCGTCGGCACTTCATCCGGAATTCGGCCGCGGGGATGGCGGCGGTCATGGCCGGCAAGAGCGTGCTGTTCGCCGCGCAGGCCAAGAGAAAATTCCGCGTCGCACTGATCGGCTGCGGCGGACGCGGCAATGGCGCCCTGGAAAACTGTTTTGAAGCAGCCGAGGTCCTCGGCGTCGAGCTGGAGGTCGTCGCAACCGCCGACTGGTTCAAGAACCGGGCCGTGGCGACGGGCAAGAAATACAACGTCCCGGAAGCGCGGTGCTTCGCCGGGGCCAACGGCTACAAGCAACTGCTCGACACCAACGTCGAGGTCGTCCTGATGGCCACGTCACCGAACTTCCGTCCGGTGCACCTCGACGCCGCCGTCCGCGCCGGCAAGCACGTGTTCATGGAAAAGCCGGTCGCCGTCGATCCGCCCGGCGGTCGCAAGGTGATCGCCGCCGGTGAGATCGCCAAGCAGAAGGGCCTGGCCGTGGTCGCCGGCACGCAGCGCCGGCATCAGGCGGGCTATCAACGGATCAAGTATGCACTGGAGCGCGGCGCAATCGGCGAGATCGCCGGCGGCGCGGTCTGGTGGTGCGGCGGCGCCCTCTGGTACAAGACCAAGGACCCCAACGAGAGCGACGCCGACTACATGGTCCGCAACTGGGTCAGCTTCACCGAGATGTCGGGCGACCACATCGTCGAGCAGCACGTGCACAATCTCGACGTCGCCAACTGGTACATCGGCCGCACGCCGACCTCGGCGCTGGGCTTCGGGGGCCGTGCCCGCCGCAAGACCGGCAATCAATTCGATTTCTTCAGCCTCGATCTCGACTACGGCGACGGCCTCCGCATTCATAGCATGTGTCGTCAGATCAACGGCACCGACGGAGGCGTCCGCGAGTTCTTCCGCGGCACGCAGGGCGAAACCTGGGGCGGCGGCGGACTCAAGGCCGCCAAGGAGATCGAGGTCCCCGAGTTCCCCGATCGCAATCCTTATGTCCAGGAACACGTCAATCTGCTCCAGAGCATCATGACCGGCAACCCCATCAACGAGGCGCACAACGTCGCCACCTCGACGCTGACGGCGATCATGGGCCGCATCGCGGCGTATACCGGCAAGCTCGTTCGCTGGAAGGACGTCGTGGAGAACGAGAGTTCGCCGTATTACAATCTCACCCTCAAGCCAAGCGCAGAAGACTTCGAGAAGGGCGAGGTGGTCGCGCCGCTGGACGACATCGCAGCCGTTCCGGGCAAAGACTGATCCCGGTCACCATTCCTCAGGCGGCTCGCTCTGCCTGAGACGCTGAAAAGAACAGAAGTCGCGTCCTTTACACAAGGGCGCGACTTCTTCATTGTTATACCAGAGATGCCAATCCCGACTGCTCGGCGGGATTCACATCGATTCTCCTCAGTCGAGCGGCACGATCACCGAGAATTCCACGAAGGCCCGGGCCGTCGCCTGATGCGGCTGGATCTCTCCGACCAGACCGACCTTGCGACCGATGAATCCGCTCAGGTCTTTGCCTGCCGCAGCGCCCGTCGGCGCCACATAGCAAATGGTTCGACCTGATTCATCCAGAACACGATAGCGCTGGGTCTGAGCAGCCGTCGGGCCATATACACTTGTGGTTTCAAGTTTTCCGATGACGGCGAACCGGCCCATGTCTCCGATCTGAGCCAGTCGCGCCTCTCTGGCCTCGCTGATCTTCTCGTTGACCTTCTCCAACTCCTTGCTCTGCATCGCCATTTCCTTGGCGACGGTGCCGGCCAGCTCGAATCGCTCGACCTGCTTGAGCGTGAAATCCGCATACCGCGTCGCCCGCCCGCCGATGGGGTTCTCCGCCAAGGCGCGGAGCTTTTCCTTCAACTCAGCGTAATCCTGCTGGGCCATCGGCTTGTTGCGTTCCTCCTTAACCAGTTTGCTCAGGGCGTAATACGCGTCGAGCAGATCGGATTCGGTCTGCAATTCCTGGGCCGTCGGCGGCGTCTCGACCGGTGTGTTCGGACCGACAGCGATCTCGAAAGGCGTGGTCTCCATCGGCGACCTCACCGGTTGAAGGAACTGACTGCTAACCCAGAGATACGCGCCTTCCGGCGGTGCGATCTTATAATAGTCGTCCTTTTCCTCGCTGAGCAGCTTGACCATCTGGCCGCGGTCGAGAGCCACCTGACGACTGGTGGAGTGCATAGGCTCGACGTAATCCGACCCCGCGTAGACCCCCACCTTGTCGCCCGTGATGATGCCCTGTGTGGGGTTCTCTATGTTGATGCTGACATAGTGCATGGCCACCCATGAGAAACACCCGGGCGGCGGAACGATACACGACCAGCCCTGCTGCGACTTGACGACCTGAACCCGGTCGCCTTTGTAGAGCTTGCCGCAGTGGTAGAAATTCGTTCCAGGGCCCGAGCGAAGGTATACGTCGTTTCCGACCACCTCGGCGACGAACGGCGCCCCGGCGTCGGCAACAGTCCTCGTAGCCTCGGGAACGGCCGGAAGATTCGTGTCCGGCTGGGCCTGTGCCCCAGCCGACAGAGTCAGCAACGCAGAGAGAAACAGAGCGAGCGGAAGACACCTCCCAAACGCTATGCGCACCGCACGTCTCGGGAATTTCATGCGAGCTTGCATCCTTTTGCCTCCTATTCAGATGTTCCCATCGATGCATCAGAAACGGCCCGCTGGCAGGTCGATCCTTCGCATGTGAAACTACCGGCTCTGGGCAGATTTGTCAAGGGCCAAGTCGCACCATCGCCGGGACCGCCGAAAAAGTCGGACCTTCAGCCTTCCAGCCTGGCCAGCTCGTCCCGACACATCTGGATCTGGGCCGGATCCGACAGCCTCTCGGCGGCGCGATGCAGGTGCTTGACGGCCTCTTGCGGCCGATTCAGATACCGGCTGTACAACAGCCCCAACATCAGCTCCACCTGCTCGGCATGTTCGTAGGAGTCGTAATGGGCCAGAAACTGGCTGTACGCCCAGGCCGCCTCGGAGGCCCGTTGGCTGCTGGCCAGTTGGTTGGCAATGTCGAGAAGGTGCTGGCGGGCCAACACCTGTTCGCGGTCGACGTGCATCAGTTGGATATAGAGATCGGCCGCCGCCGCCAGGTTGTGCTCATCGAATCGGCGACTGATGGCGCCCCGAAGCTCCCGCACATCGACGTCCTTCTGCTTCTCGGCGAAGGTCTTCTCCGCATCGCCGCTCTCCACGGCCCGCCTGTTGTCTGCCCCCGAGAACGGGTCGTAGCCGCCGGCCACGACGTCCCGATACCGACGACGACGGTTCCATCGCTTGATCATCGCCCAGAGATCGAGCTGGTTCGTGCTCACCAGCCGCAACGCCAGAAGCAGAACAGTCACACCAATGCCGAAGGCGTAGCCGCCCAGATGCGCGTCATACGCGATGCTGCCCTGACCGCGGGCAAGAATGTTGTCCAAGAGGATCATCTTCAGAACGATGAAATACAGCGCGGGCAGTTCAATCGTTCCGATGAAGAAGAACCAGTAAACAATGGTCAGAAGCGACTGCGGAAACAGAACCAGGTAGGCCCCCGTCACCGCCGCCACAGCCCCGCTGGCCCCCAGCGTGGGTACCGGCGTGGCCGAATGGAGCAGGGCGTGCCCCAACCCGCTGAAGACGGCGCCGCAGACATAGAAGACCGTGTACGCCAGATTGCCAAGCTTGTCGTTGACGTTCTTGCCGAAGAGGTACAGGAAGAACATATTGAACAGGATATGCCAGAAATCGTGGTGCAGAAAGGCATAGGTGACAAACGTCCACCAGGGTGAGATCCGGGGCACCAGCAGGAAATCGCCGACCCAGGGCCGAAAGACCAATCCTCCGGTTCCAGGGTGAATCGTGAACTGCAGAAGGAAGATGGCGGCGTTCAACGCAATCAGCGCGTAGTTGGCATACGGCGTGCGCCGCGGCTGGATGTTCACCCGAATTGGCAGCAACATAGGAGAAGCAACTTCATAGAAGATTAGGGAATCTTATCGGAACAGGCAGCCATTCTAATGGCTTTGGCCCGATCGGGCAAGGCAGAAAGAAAGGACGGCCGGCGCCGTCCTCCTCGTGGAAATGAATCTTGAAGAAAAGTTTGTTCCCTCTCCCGGAAACCCTCGCAGCCCACTCGCCCCGGGCGCCCTCTTCCGCATACATCCCGCTTCTGACCAAAGTATAGGGATAACCGCTGACCGGGCCAAATGGCGGGACGAAAAATCTTCCCTCCGCAGCGGTTTCCTGATAGTTATGCCTTTCCGGCGGCCGAGCAGCTACCCGCCGGGAATACAGGGTATGGAGAACCGCCGGAGAAGCCATGAAGATCGAGCCAAACCGACAGCGACTGAAAGACATTCGCCGCCAACTCCGTGAAAAAGGCATCGATTGCCTGATCTTGACCAAGGCCGTGGACGTCACCTACGTGACTGCCTTCGGCGGCGAAGACAGTTGGGCGGCGATCACGCCGAACGCGGTGTACCTCATCACGGACAGCCGTTATACGGAACAAGCCGCCAGAGAATGCGTCCGAACGACCCTCGTGCAGCGCAAAGGCCCGATAACAGAGGCGGCCGCTCAACTGATTTCCAAGCTCAACGGCGTACGAACCGTGGCCATCCACAAATCCGTCTCCGTGGCAGTGTTTGAGGCCCTGAAGAAGGGATTGAACGCCCGGCTCAAGAGCGTCAGCGGGATCACCGAAGGGCTCCGCAGCGCCAAGGATGCCACGGAACTCGCCAAGATCAAGAAGGCCGCCGCGTTGTCCGCCAAGGCGCTGGCGAAGGCAACGGCGTTCTTCAAGCCGGGAATCTGCGAAAGCGAGCTGGCGGGAATCGTCGATCTGGAAATCCGCCGGCTGGGGTGCAAACCGGGATTCGAGACGATCGTCGCCTTCGGCCCCAACGCCTCCCGACCGCACCATCAGCCCGGCCCAAGGAAGCTGAAGAGAACGGACACGATCCTGATCGACTTCGGCGCCCGATTCGACGGCTACACCGCCGACATCACGCGATGCTGCGTGGTCGGCAGACCCAGCGCCGCGTACCGGCGAGCCTATGAAGTGACGGCCAACGCTCAGACCGCCGCGATCGCCGCCGCCAAGGCGGGAGCCCGGCTCCGCGACGTGGACGAGGCTGCCCGGAAGGTCATCCGCGACAGCGGTCTGCCCGTCTACGGCCACGGCAGCGGCCACGGCATCGGACTCGAGATCCACGAGGACCCCTTCCTCAAGGAGGACGCCAAAGGCACGCTCCAGGCCGGGCAGATCCTCACCATCGAGCCCGGCATCTACATCCCCGGCAAGCTGGGCGTCCGCATCGAAGACGACATCCTGATCACCGAGACCGGCTGCAAAATCCTCACGAGCGCCTGCCCGCATCTTCGCTTCTGACCGGCCTGCCGCCCTGCTTCGGCAGCCTCTTCGTCTGCACCGGCTTCTTGCCGTCCGCCTTGGACACGACGATACGATCCCAGGCACACGGGTCCCAGAAGGAAAACCAGATGTGTATGCCCATATCGACAAAGTTCTTCAGTAGGTCCGCCGGGAACACGTGGTTCCAATTCACCACATCACGGTGCGGCTGAACCGATATGTGTAGGTCGGCACTTGCCTTCTTGAGAATATGTCTCAATGATGCTTTTCGCTCAGAGACCTGATCCCAAACATCGCGTATATGGTTCTCCAACGTGCAGTTGCGGCGCAAACGAGAGGCGAGCGACCACGAACCCTCAGCGTACTCGCACTTCGCGCCCGTCGGTGCGGTCCACGCACCTCGCCAATGCTGCCACGCCGGTTCGACCCCCAGGGCCTTCGTGACCTCTGCGGGGTCGAGGTCTCTCGCGGTGATCTTCAGAGTTACATACCGATACTGATCGCGGTGAAGTCCGCGCTTCTTTTTACCGCTCGTCCGTCCCATGACTCCTCTCCAAGAAGGGCGCACTGATGTACCGAGCAAGCTATGGCCGGGCACCTGCTATTTCGGCAGGCCCTTCTTCTGGACGGGCTTCTGGCCGTCGGGCTTGGGGACGAACATGTCGTTGGCCCTCAGGCCGCAGCGGCGCGCGATCATCAGGCTGTACGCCAACTCGCCCAGGTCGTCATTGCCGCCGTTGTTGGTCCCGAACGAGAACTTGGCCCCCGCCGCCTTGGCCCTGCGAACGAATCGCTCGCTCGGCAGGCGATACCGCGCGTTGATCTCGATGGCCACGTCGTTCCTGACCGCCGCTGCAATCACCTTGTCCATCCGCTCGTCAGTCCAGAGCGCATCATACTCGTCGGCGATCGCCGCCGGCAGGAAGGTCGGATTGACGTAGATGTCGATCGGCTCGTTTGTCAGAATCCCCACCGTCCGCTCGACCAAGGTGTCCATAAAGACCTGCTTGTCGCCGATCTCGACCTCGCTGGGGATCCACAGACGCATCCGCTTGCCCGCGTCGTTCGTCCACGTCATCGAGTCCGTGAAGACGTAGTCGAACTTCGCGATCGTCTCGGGCGAGAACATCGTCACCCACTCGCGCCCCTCCGCCTGCATGGCGCGGTACGCCGGCGCACCTTCGAGCCTCTTGAGGAACGGCTCCAGCGCCGCGTCGTTGGTCGTGGGGAATCCGACGCCGCAGTTCTCCGCGATGCCGAACTTGACGCCCCGCTGCTGCGACATCGCGACCGCCTCGTCGAGCG
>ENA-UOUL01001811-UOUL01001811.1-bioreactor-metagenome-genome-assembly--contig:-NODE-1811-length-27751-cov-17.282214_pt1 | contig 27751 bp, 25 predicted proteins | sample MGYA00249838_ERZ747220 | MGnify/ENA primary metagenome ERZ747220 (study PRJEB28778, sample SAMN05720191) | bioreactor metagenome | isolation source: Anaerobic biogas reactor | place: USA:Washington...
TGACGCCCTCGACAAGACTCCGCACGTAATGCCGCTGCGAGCCCTGGGGCTCTACGCACTGGTCGGAAAAGACGTCTGTGCCGTCGTTTATGACAGCGATATCAGCATCAATTACGACCACGATGATGCCTTCCTGGGCGTGAACGGCAATCTGAAAGGGGAGACCCTGGGCGTCGTTGCTTTCCGGGTAGACGCAACGAGCACCCTCAACGGCTTCTCGAGCAGCACGCTGCCGCAAGTCAGGCTGACGATCACCGATCCGTCCGCGTGCGGCCAGTGGCAGCTCTTCAACGCCCCTGTGCCCGAATCATCGTCGGTCCCGAACGATCGGATTGCGCCCGGATCTCCCACTGGTTACCGCCGCGTCATGCAGTGGCCGGGGCTGCCCACATTCTTCCCGCAGTAGTCTTGCAGCAGTTGCCGCGGTTGACAGGTGCATCCTGTCCCATGACGGCACAACGGGGTGGACGCTACCCAGCAGTGTCCACCTACCTCTTCTGAGGGCGATCCTCCCAATCAACCCAATCGACGTTCTCCGCGCGCACGTATTCGGTGACGGTTGTACCGAGGGTGCGGAAGAAGTAACGCTCCCCGAACCGGTAGAACAGGCCATAACGCCTGAGCTTGTCTTTGACCGGACCCTTCATTTCAGCGAAGCACAGCTGGATACCGGCAGCTCGCAGCTCCTTCTCCAGATTGTCCAGCATGTCCGCGGCGGTGATATCGATGCCTGTCACGGGCTCGGCCGCCACCACAACCCAACGCACGGGCGTCGGCGACTCGTCCACGGCGTCCAGCACGCTGTTGTGAAACAGCTCGGCGTTGGCGAAGAATAGGGGCGCGTCCCAGCGAAACAGGACCAACCCCGGAATTCGCCGGGCCTCTGGATGACGGGTGATGTCGTGATAACCTTTGAGGCCATCCACGCGGCCGAGGACAGCATAGTAGGGCCGCCACCCCTCCCACAGAAACTCAATGATCGCGATGCCGATGGCCAACAGGATGCCCGGCACCGGTCCAAGCAGCGCTACACCGCCAAAACAGGCAAGCGACAGCCAGAATTCCCAGCGCTGCATGCGGTAGAGCCGGCGCAGATCACGCACCTCAAAAAGTCCGATCGCCGCCGCGATCACGATGGCCGCCAGGGCAGCATCGGGCAGGTTTTGCAGCAAGTTCGGAGCAGCAAACAACAGGAGCACGACCGCCAGTGCGCCGGCGACGCCGGTCAACTGCGTGCGCGCGCCGGCTGCCTCCGCAACAGGCGTTCGTGATGCACTGCTGTTGATCGGAAAGCCCTGGAACAGCCCCGCGGCCAGGTTGGCCATGCCGAGTCCTATCATTTCGCGGTTCGGGTCGACATATTCACCCCTCTTCGCCGCGTAGTTCCGTGACAACACGCTCGTCTGCGCAAACGACACTGCCGCTATGGCGATGGCGCCGGTCAGGAGCGCCGTGAGATCTTCCCAACTCACGATCGGGAGAGTCAGTGCCGGCAGGCCCTGGGGCAGCGGGCCGACCACCGAGACCCCCGCGCGATTTCCGAGATCCAGCACGGTCACAATCAGGGTGGCGATCACCACAGCAACCAGCACCACGGGCACGCGCTTCCAGCGTTTGAGAACCAGGACCGCAAGCAGCGTTCCTGCCCCCAGCGCCAGGCTGACCCAATTGGTGCGGCCCCCCAGCACCCCCTCGCCGATCTCCCACAGCCTCTGCAGCAGACCGGTGGAGCTGACCGAGAACCCGAATAGCTTGGCCAGCTGGCTGACCAGCACGGTCAGCGCGATGCCGTTCATATAACCGTAGCGAATCGGCTTGGAGAGCAGCTCGGTGACAAAGCCGGCGCGAGCGATCCCAATCAGGAGGCAGATCAGCCCGGAGAGGATCGCGAGTACTCCCGCCAACACCACCGCGCGTCCGGCATCGCCTCCTGCGAGCGGCAAGACCATCGCTGCGATCATCGGCGCGAGCGCAGAGTCGGGACCAACGATCAGGATGCGGCTCGGGCCGAAGATGGCGTACGCCAGCAGCGGAAAGATCGTGGCGTAGAGTCCATAGATGGCAGGCAAGCCCGACGCCTGGGCATAAGCCAGGCCAACCGGCACCAGCAGCGCTGAGAGCACAATACCGGCGACCAGGTCATTTTGCAGCCAAGACAACTCGTAGTGCCGGATGACGTGCACGCCCGGCAGCCAGGACAACACGCCTCGTTGATCCCTGGCCGGCTTCGTGCGCAGGAGCCTGCCTGGTTGGCTGGGCGGCGCCTGGGTGGAATCCGTTCCCGGTTTAGCGTTCATCATGCTAGTATCATACACCGGGCGGGCCGCAGTATCAACCACTCAGGACGCCCCATGCTATAATAGCGACGAAGCTGGCAGTGACCGATCCAGCCATCACGAGGTCGACTGGGAGAAGGGAGGAGCCACAGATGCTCAGGGAGAAAACGTTCGAAGCGGACCATGTGACCATCAACTTTGCTGAAGGGTCTGAAGGAGGCCCGCCCCTTGTACTGCTTCATGAAGGATCCCGGCGATGGCAGCATCTGTTGCCCATTCTCCCGGGCCTGGCCATGCGGTGGCACGTCTATGCCCTGGATCTGCGCGGGCATGGCAAGTCGGGTCGCGTGCCGGGCCAATACTGCCCCAAAGACTACGTGCCCGACATCAAGGCCTTTCTCGAACGCCAGCTTGCAGAGCCTGCCGTGATCTTTGGCCATGGCCTGGGCTCATTGATTGCCTTGATGGCTGCAGCGGAGCTGCCCCAGAGGGTGCGGGCGTTGATCCTGGGCAATCCGGCGTTGAATAAGGAGCGTTGGGCGAGCGCTGAGAGCGCCGAGGATCGCATGGGCATGTACGCGGCCATACGAAATCTTGCAGTGTCGGGGCTCACGGTGCAGGAGATAGTCCCCATTCTGGCGAATCTTCCGATCGCGATGCCCGGATCGATCGAGCCGGTGCGCTATGGGGACCTGCCTGAGATGGATGGTGCGCGACTCCGCAATCGGGCCAAGACGATGAGCGAGCTGGATCCCGAGGTGCTGCAGTATCATGCCGAAGGCCGCGCTGCGGAGTTCCTGGAGGGGTTAGACCTGGACGCCGCGCTGCGGCGGATCACCTGTCCGACGCTTCTGTTGCAGGCAGACCCCGCCGCGGGTGGTGTGCTCTCCGACAGCGACGTGAATCATGCTGTGGCTTCGCTTGTCGATGGACGGTTTGTAAAATTGAAGGGCGTCGGCCGTGATCTGGGGCTGGAGTCGTGGCATGTGACTCCGCTGCTGCGCGCGATGATGCTCTTCCTGGAGTCGCTCTAAGCGGCGATGGCGCGGTGGGGCGGCGATGAACCGCCCCTCTTTCACACCTGACGTATGGGATGTCGCCGGTCATGGTCGCACTGCGTGTGGGGTGGCTGTCCGAAGTGCTGACGGGGGTATGATACCACACTCGCCCGTCAGCGATACACCTCGTCATGGCTGCCAACGTCGAGCAGGATGATCTCCCTCTCCGTGATGGCGATCGTCAGGGTGATGCGATAGTAGTACGTTATTCTCACTGCCTGGATCCCCTCCAGCTTGCCGCTCAGCGGATGGTATTCCAGATGCGGGGCAAAGGGGTCCTGCCTCAAGTCAGCGATGATCTTTTCGTAGCGCGGCTTCAGTTCAGGATGCTTCTTCAGAAACTTGCGCGAGCGGCGCAGGAAGTATTCGGTCGTGAGGAGCCGGAACACTAGCCTTCTTCCTCAAGCTCGAGCGCCTTCATGAGTTCCTCGACGGACCCAAACCGGCGGACCCTCCCCGCCTTGACGTCTTCAAGAGAGGCCAGCACGCGCGCCTCGTAGGCCTCCTCCTGCGCCTCGAGCAGTTGCTCGTATCGTTCCTGGGAGAGCACAACATACTGGGGGCGGTTGTCGCGGATGACGTGCACATCACCCTTGGCGAGCAGCTCGTCCACCGCGCCGATCCCGCGACGCTTGATCTCTTGCGCCGGTATGGTGTTGATGGCCACGTGTTCCTCCAGGTACTGATTTTGATACCGAATCAGGTACTTATATCAGTACCATGAATCGCGAGGACTGTCAACTCAGGCAGTAGCTCCTGACACCAGGTGCCCGGCACCTGCGGAGGTGCCGGGCACCTTAACGCGCCGCGATCCGAGTTCAGCCGGCGCGCTCGGCCACATACACACACCACTCTGGCGCGTCTTTGAGCGCCAGGCCATCCCACGCGGGATGCACGGTCATGTTCTCGAATCCTGCCTCGGCCAGCATCTCCCGCATCATCTCGACGGTGTATGCCTGGTCGGACAGTCCATAGGCGTTCATCTCGCCGCTCTCCAGGTTGAACACGAAGAACCGCTCGATGATCGCGGCCAGCTCGGGGTCCCATCTGCGCTCGCCGAGATGCAGGAACGGAAAATCGCCCCACAGCCCTCCCTGGTCGGTGTACCACCAGGTGCCGTCCTTCTTGTCGATCCGATCGTCGTCCAGGATCTCCAGCAGGAGCTTCGCGCCGGGCCGCAGGCTGGCGTGAATGCGCCGCAGCACATCGCGCGATTCCTCGGGTCTGAGCACGGTGAACTGGCCGTAGAGATAGATGGCCGCATCGAAGTCGCGGCCCGCAAAATCCATCTGCCGCACGTCGCCCTGGTGAATCTCGACAGGCCAGTCCGCGCACAGCTCGCGCGCGTAGCGGACGGAGGCCGGGCCGAAGTCGATGCCGGTGACCGCCACGCCCCGCCGCGCAAACTCGGCCGCATAGAGCCCCGGCCCACACGTTATGTCGAACAGTTGGCTTCCCTCGCCCAGGTCCAGCCACTCAGCCATGATCTGCACCAGGGCGCGCAGCTCTGGCAGACGGCGCGTGGCTGCGCCATGACTCTGGTCCAGGTGCTCGGCCAACATCCGCTGGCTGAACGCCGGCTCATCCCAGGGCAGGTTCTCACCGTCCCGCCAGGGAACAGGGGGCTGGGGCCGGTTGTAAAGGGTTAGCAATGCCGCGGCAAGCCGTTCCGCCGCCTCACGCGAGAGGGGATTCGACATGGTAGTCCTTAAGCTACAAGGTGCCCGGCACTTGCGATCCTTCGGATCGTTAAAGTGCCGGGCACCTGGGTCAAACCCGCCCGGCGATCGGAATAAATTCGCAACACTCACGATCGCCGGTCGGACCCCTCACCCGTTAGACGGCTCACCGGTCGGCGCGTCCTCATCCAGCACAGGAGACGCCATTTCCGGGTCCGCCTCGGGCACGAAGGGCGCCAGGTCCGGGTCCGCCTCGGGCACGATGGGCGCCAGGTCCGGGCTCGGCTCCGGGACAACAGGCCCCGGGCCCGGCGCGGGCTCGGTCAGCTTCGGCCGCCAGGGACCGGTGACCTCCCGGTAGGCCAGCGTCCACGCGCTGGACGTGAATACCGCATACAGCCCACCGATCAGGGTCAACGGGACGAGCATGATGATCAGGAAGATGGGCAGCCCCACCCCGATTGCCCAGGGCACGGATTGCGTGACTTCGTGGACGAGATACCCGAGCCCTGCCCCGATCCCGCCGGAAAGGGCAAGCACGGCCAGCACGACGGGGATCATCACCAGGAGGAACCCAAAGCCGATGCCCGCCATGACCAGCCACATGCCGCCGACGTCGCTCAGGCGGCTGCGCACCAGCGCATAGCCCGAGCTCAACGCATCCCCGATGCCCCTGTCTGCCAGCAGCACTTCCCTGGACCAGAACTCCTGGAGCACAGACAGGACGACTGCCACGACGATGAGCACGAGGAGGACGAGCAGAAAAAGCATCACAGACAGCACGATGCCGGTGATGCGACCCGCGTCCATCTCGGTCAGCAGGAGCAGCAAAGGCGACGCGGCCAGCAGCAGCAACACGAGCGCGCCGAGCCCGACGACGATCCCGACGATCAGCTCGAGCAGCCACAGGCGGAAGGAGCGATTGGTCCAACCCAGTCGCAAGCCCTCGCGCCAGGTGGGCGCGTGCCCGGTCTCCTCGATCTGGTCGACGCTGCGAATCAGTGCTGCACGCGAGACGTACTGGACGATGATGGACGCGATCACGACGAGAAACAGCAGGCAGCAGCAGCAAACCACGAAGGCGGCAATCCGCTCCGGCTGAATGACATCCCGGAGCCAGGGCCAGTCCTGGTACATCGGGCGATCGAAATCGCTCGAGTCGAATCTGTAGCCGGTGCCTCCACCGCCGCCGCCACCTCCACTGGTGAGCGCGACGAGGATGCCGAAAAGCCACAGCACCTTGTAACGCCATACGATGTTCCACGCACGCTTCACAATGGCGATTTGATCCATGATACCCTCCAGAAGGTGATACCTCTCACAAAGTAGTACGCAGAAGGTGGCGCCGGGTTTCAGCCGAATACCTCGGAGGTGTGGCCGCACTGCACCTGGTGATTGGTCTACCGGAGCGCCGCGTAGCGAGCAAGCACCGCCGTCTCCGCCGCACCGCCGCCACTGGTTCGAAACCAGTGGCTGACAGGCTCAAGTGCGCCAAGGCGCACTGATTGAGCTACTACACCGACTCTGTCAACCTGCCTGGGCAGGTTCAACCTGCGCAAGCAGGTTTGGCGTGTATCAGCCTGCGAGTTTCAACCGCAGGCGTCGTGGCTACCACCTGGTGATTGGTCTACCCGAGCGCAGCGTACCGGGCAAGCACCTGGCTCAGCAGCGGCGAGCGCGCCGCGAGGCCGGTGACCTCGGATGCGACCTTTTCGATGCCATCCGTGCCGATGCGCGCCTGGAGCGCCTGTGCAACGGGATCGCCGGCGTGTGCAAAGCGCAGCCCGGCCGCGATGCCGGTGACCAGGTGGACGGGCGTGACACCCTGGGCAAGCGCGTTGACCGCCGCGCCGGTGAGCCGGTCACCCGGGCTGAGCTTGCGCAGGGGATCACGGCCCAGGCGCAGGATCGTGTCACCCAGCGCACGATTGCCGAACCGGTGCAACAGATCGTCGATGTTGGCCAGCAGCGCACCCTGGGGCGGGCGAAACTTGCGCGTCAGGGCCAGCGCGGACTCCTCGCCGTCTACGAGCGGCGCCGGTATCGTGGGGACCTCCCCGGCGCTAAAGCTGACCGTCGCGCCAAACGCCTCGGCCTCCACCGACAGATCCATGAAGAAAAAGATCCCGTCCGGCCGAAAGCGCCGCTGCAGTGCGAACACCGTGGAAAACTGGGTGCCCCAGTTGAATGTGTTCTGTTTCAGGGTGGAGCCGTTCAGCTGGATCCCGGGAAAGCCCATCAGGGGGATCACCAACGGCCGGCCGTGGCCACGGATGGTATCGGTCAGTCTGTCGGCCATCGCTACGCCTCCTGTGCGTGGTTGCGCCGATCGGCGCCGTGCAGCCCCCGATTGTAGCGCCAGAACGGCGCCGCGGCAAAAACGGTCTGCACAGGCGTCCACGCACCCGGGAGGGTCCTAACGCGTGTACCCCACCATGCGACCCGTGGAGGGCTCAAACAGCCCCACCGGCGACCCGGTGCCGCCGAGGTTCGGCGGGTTGAACGCGAGCGGCAGGTACAGGCGGTGCAATCCGTCGGCCTGTGCCGGCCCAGGGGCGAACGCGGCGGTGGCGAACGCCGGGTACCGCGGATCGTCGGCCATGCGCAAGGGGACGCCGATCGTCTGCTGCCGGTCCGGGTCCACGCGCAGATAGATGATGTCGAGCGGCGTCCGGGTCTCGTAGATCCGCTGCAGGAGCGCGTCGCTGCAGCCACCCTCCACAAAGCAGGGATCGAAGGGGATGCCGGGCGGAACATAGAACTCGGGCGGCGTCAGGCGGTCCACCGGGGGCAGGAGACTGAGGTACTCTGGCCCGGCAGACTGATCGGCATCCTGCCAGACGGCGCGCAGGGGAAAGGCTCCACCCTGGACCAGATCGGTAGAGAGCATGCCCTCGTCGGGCGCCAGGCGGATCGTGCCGGGGCTGGGACGCTCGATATTGTTGCGGCTCTGATCGTAGGCGTCCATCAGGAGCGGCGGATAGGAGAACAGCACATAGTTCGCGGCAGCCGGCGGATCCAGCGGGATGCGCGGGTGCCGGATGCCGCCCACCTCGTCGCCATAGCGCGCATAGATCTGCTCGACCACGGGTCGCAGGAGACCGGCGCCGCCATCGGGCGGAGCGATGTACGAGGGGAAATCGGTGTGTTGCGTGCCCAAGTACTGGGTTGTCGTGGCCGTGGGCCGTTCAAAGGTGTAGATGGCGGTGACCACGGGAATGTCCCCGGACAGCGCCAGCTCACCGCCCATGTTCGCCGGCAGGCGGCGGCCGTGCTCCTCCAGCCGGAAGGCCGTGACCTCGACGCCCTGGCGCTCCAGCTCGACCAGCTCGATGTTCCAGTACGCGCCGATGACCGCGTCCACCTTGCCGACCATCTCCGTGGGCTTGCGCACCATTGCCACGCCCCACTTGGAGGTCAGCTCCTCACGGCGCTCCTCGACAGTGGCGGCCATATCGCCCTTGGCGCGGTCCGCCCAGGCGTGAGTGATGCGTCCCCCAAGCGCCGCAGCGTCCTCGGGCTGGTCAGGGTTGTTGAGGATTCGGGCGAAGGCGACGGAGTGGGAGGTGTCGAGACCCAGGATGCCAATGCGCAGCGGATTGTCCACAGTTCTTCCTCTCTGGCCTCAGCGTACTCGCTCGTGCCGGCCGACAGTTCCGTGGCCGCACCCCCCTGAGACCGACGGCACATGAGCGATAATAGCCTGGTAGGTACCCAAGAGCGCCGCATACAGAGTCATTCCGGGTGGACCAACCGGCGCCCTGCGCGGACCTCGTCGTTTCGGCGGCTGACCTAATCTCCTCCGGTCCCCGGCCCCAGCACGTGGATGCGTGGCCGCAGCTCGTCGGTTGCCTCGAGCAGAATGACGCTACGGGCGCCATCGCGCGGGGTCGTAGGGGAGCCAGGATTCATGCAGAGCACATCCCCCATTTGCGTGATGTGCGAACGGTGAGTGTGGCCGTGCACTACGGCGCCCACCGGCTCGCCGAAGTAGTCGGCGAGCGTCTCGACCTGGAACAGCCGCGGGGGCCGATGAACAACCCCGATCGCGTGTTGCCCAGCGTGGACGACGGCACGCTCCGGTCCGTCGAAGTGGTCGCAGTTGCCCTCCACGAAGACGACCGGCGCGATCCCCTCCAGCCCCCGAAGCACGCCCAGTCCAAGAACATCACCGGCGTGGATGATGAGATCCACCCCGGCGAACACCTGCGCGACCTCTGGGGGTAGCTTCCGGTAGCTCCAGACGTGGGTATCGCTGACGATCCCGATCCGCAACAGCTACTCGTCCGTGGGCTCTTCGGCGTCGGCGGTCTTGCTGCCGCCCGTGTCTCTTGAGCCCTTCTTCCTGTCGATCAACGCATCGACGATCCGGGGCACCGAGGCGGCCAGTCCTCTGACCGCGGACTCCTTGATGGGGAGGAGCCGCACGTCATCACCTGTGACCACCAGGAATGCAACAGGAGTGAGGCTGATGCCCGCTCCGCCGCCACCGCCTGAGCCTGTGGCCTTCGTACCGCTCTGACCTCCATGAACGCCTCCGGCGCCGAAACCAATGGAGACGCTGATGACCGGCACGATCGTCGACTCACCGGCGTGGATCGGCTCACCGATCACCGTCTCGGTCTGCGCAATCTGCCTCACCTCGTTCGCGAGCACACTCATCTGCTCCATGGGACCAAACTCCATTGCGGTTATCCTCTCGTCGCTTCCGCTGCCCGTCCGTGGGAGCGGACACATCCTGAGATACCTCGTTGACTTCGCACGGAGCGCCATGTGGCCAACCATGGCGCGCGAAGGGCCAACCTCATGAGGGCGATCATCACGTCACTCGGCCTGCCCCTGACGCCCAGACGGACGTCCACTGCGCAGGTCGCGTGGAACCAGTCTGCGTCGATGGCGATGGCTCGGCAGGGCAGGCCGCCGAGGACCGACCCCAGGAGGCCCCAAAGGAGCCCGTACGCCATGCCCGTTGCCGCTGGGTCCCCCAACCCGATGCACGTCCGCAGCGTGATGGGCTCCAGCTTCACGGTTCCGGCAAGCTGCCTCAGCCCGTCCGATCCGACCACCACCCACCGCAGCAGCAGATCCGGCTGGCTGAGCCAGTGCTGCATAATGGGGGCGGATAGGCGTGATAAGCGGCGTTTCCTCCTCGCCCGTGCCGGTGCCGCATCGTCTATCGGCCCTGGCTCGCCTCGGCCCGGGCCGTCCCGCCTACATAGCACCCGTCGCCCGAGCACTGACCAGGAGCGCCGAGTCCGACCACGGAAGGTGACCCTCCTCCCCGTCACTGCTCCCCGGAGCAGGCGGACGGACCAGCCCGAAACATCGTCCCCGTAGCCGCGGCTCCAACGGACCTGTCCCGCGCACGGCAGCACCAACAGGACCAACAGCACAAGGGTCAGGAGTTCGACGATCATGCCGACAGCGAACCCGACGGCTCCCATCCCGTGGCCCTCCTAACGTACGCGGAACATCGGGGCCCGTATTCGCGGCCCCGATGTTAGATTCGCCAGATCCGCCTGTGGCGCCTACCTCAATCGGCGCGTGATCGGCGGGACCGCCGCGGTCTCCTCGGCACTCTGAGCCTCGTGCTGCCCGGAGGCCTCCGTGGGCGCGCCGGCAGTCGTGGTAGGGCCGGGGTTCTCTTGGTGGTACCGTTCCATGTCCATCTGGCCGTACTCGCCGACGGGTTGGCCGCTGATCGGGTCAAGGAGTCGCGGCGTCACGAAGATCACGAGCTCGGAGTCGATCGATGACCGGCTCTTGCTCTTGAAGAACTCGCCGATGAGGGGGATCTCGCTGAGGATGGGGATCTTCCTGTGGGTGACGAACTCCTCGTGCCGCACGAGTCCCCCGATGACAATCGTCTCCCCGTCGCGAATCCGAACCGTCGTCTCGGCACTGCGCGTGGAGATGACGGGCAGACCGTTGACCGGGTTGATCTCCGAGATGCTGCTCACCTCGACGGGGCCGACGGAGACCGTGATCTCACCGTTGCCGCCCGTCCACGCGCTGATGGCGAGTCGCACTCCAACATCCACGCCCTGGATCTGCTTGATGGTCCCGCCGTAGCTCGGGACCTCCACCTCGATGAAGCGTGTCTGGCCAATGAAGATACGTGCCCCACGCCCATTCATCACGGCCATTCGAGGCTTTGCCCAGACCTTTACGGTCCCTTCGTTCTCCAGGGCATGGAGGTCCGCAGTGAAGGTCTCCGGCAGCCGCACCATCGACTCGAACCGGATCTCGCCCGACCCGGAGTCAGTGTTCGCAAGGAAGTCCCAACCCTCGTATCCGAGGCGCAGGGTTCGCTCCAAATCGTCCTTACTGAGGAACTCGACGGCGAGCGCCTCGATCATGATCTGCGGCGAGGGCATGTCTACCGTGCCTAGATCGGCGCCGATCTTGTCGAGCATGAGGCGCGGAGCGGAGACGACGATGGCGTTCTGGTCATGGTTCACGTGGAGATGTGGGTAGAGGAAGTTCGGCAGCAGGCCCTGTGCCGTCGCTGCCTCGATATTCTCTAGAGAGAAGCTCTCCGTGCCGGCAAGCCGGTAAGCGGAGAGGTCCGTGGGGATGCCCGCCGAGAACATGTAGACGCCGTTCGATTGGGATGGATCGGACACCCCTAAACCTGCTGCGGCGGCAATGGCGCCGAGAGCCTCAGCTAGCGTTGCGCCGGCAAGAGTGATCGTGATCTGCTGGCCCCCCGTGCCTCCCTTGGGCCCCGGATCGATCAGATCGTCGACCACGATATTGGTGCCCGTGAGACGGCCGATGCGGGCGATGACCTCATGCAGGTTCGCCTTCACCGCAAGGATGTCGAGAAGACCGCTCTCCGGGTGGTAGTGCACAGCCAGGCTCTGCTCCGACGTGATCTCGACCTGCTCCAGCGACCTCTCTTGGCCCAACGTGACATCGCTGTCCACTGTGATGATGCAGCCGAGGCGGTCATCCGTTGCCCGAGCCCGCGCCGTGGTCGGATAGACGAAACCGATGCGCATCACCACGCCGATGCCCTCCTGCGCGCCCTGGGGGATGGACATCTCGATGAAGCTGACGGGAGGCTGATCGACCTTGATAATCGTAGAGCCCGTCTCGTTCTTGGCCTCCGGGAAGTAGATGACCATCTCGCTACGACGGCCGCGGGTAGAGTCTCCGTGCATCTGGGCGGCGTCATAGAACTCGAGGATGCCATCGGCCTTCACCATCACCTGGACGCCATTGTTCAGGACCGTGGTGTCAACCGTCTTGATGTTCGCCCACACTGCGCCATGTGCGTACGGAGCGCACGAACTCAGCAACGCTAGGGCGATCGTCACGCGGAGTGACTGCCTCACTCTGATCTCCTCCCAGGAGGACGAAACTCTCGGTTGTCTGCGGCCCGTTATCCACAACGCGAGCCGTCAGGATGTAGATCACGTCATCGTACCCCGTCGACTCCGAATCGGCGCCGAGGAGCCGCCTCAGCGCCGCCACGTCGACCACCCCTGGCAGGCCCAGGGCAGCATCGCTCTCGATCTCCTGCATCAACCCGCCGATGATCACGCTATCCCCTTGCCGGACACGCACGGTGCCCGACATAGCCCGGGTAGCCGAGCTAGGCACGTTGAGGCCGTCGGCGATCTCCACGAAGCTGGATACGCTCAGGTTCAGGTGGAGCGTGATGTCGCCCTCGCTGCCAGCCTGGGGCGTCACGGTGAGGCGGATGCCGCTGCCGATCTCGCGGAGACCGCCCAGACTCCGTCGGCTCGGCAGAGCCTCGATGAACTTCCGGTCACCTACGAAGAGGTCCGCACGGCGACCGTTCGCCACGGTCAGGTGTGGACGGGCGATCGTCCTGCTGCGGCCCTCGCTCTCCAGGGCCGCAAGGGCGGCATGCCACCCACCGGCTGGAGTCACACGCGGGAACATCACCATGCCGGGGAACAGGGCGTCCTCTGCCTCGCCTACACCGGCCCCGCTGGCGTACCCGACGGCTCCCGGTCGTCCCGTCAGCACGGAGTCGTCAGCACTCGTCCCCCAACCATCACTCATGAAGGCCGTCTTATCCGTTCCCGACAGTGCGACAACCCGCGCTTCGATCTGAACGAGGGGAGGGGGAATGTCGAAGGTGGCGACGTCGGCCCGAACCTTATCGGCGAGAGCCCGGGACCCCGTGACGATGATGGCATTGTTGTCCATGTCAAGACGCAAATACGGCAGCAGTGAGTAGGGAAGGAGGTTCACCGCATCCTTCGCTGTTATGTGGTGGCACGGCACGGCTACCGAGCGGTTACCGGCGTAGCTCTGGGCGTCGACGGGCCGCGCCTCGCTGATGAGCACGCCGCCCCCGGACAGTTCCGAGGAGCTGAGCTCATAGCCCGCACAGATGGCCTCCAGGATCTCGTCTACGGTAGCGGAGGGGATATACGCTGTAACCCATCGCTCCCTTTCGGCGGAGAGGGAGATCGGGCGGCCACAGAGCCTGCCTAGCTCCTCCACCAGTCGGGCCAGCGGGACGTTGACAGCATCGACGGCGAATAGCCCGTCTCTCTGCCCAATGGCCAGACGTTGCAGGTCGTCCGGACCCGGCTGATGGTACACGCGCTCGGCCGAGGCGTCCCTATACTGGTCGCTATTGACGGTGATGATCACCGACCGCTCATCCTGAGACAGCCGGACATCGATGAGGATGCTCACTCCCATCGACCGCCACTCGTACGCCCCGGCGCCAAGCCGCCATAGGTACGACATCATGTCGCTATCGACAACGCCCCCCGGCCGATAGAGCACCAGGTTGCACTCGAGCCCGATCCCCCTGTTGCCCGTGCCCATGGGGGTGATGACGATGTGGCTCACGGGGTAACTGGAGACGTCAACGAAGCTACCGATCCGAGATCGCGCGTTGGTCAGCTGGAAGGGCACCTCGTCGATGGTCCGGGTGCTGATGTCATCGGTCACCCGAGACTCCAGGATGTCGTAGTAATGGTAAGGAAGCGCCGAAGTGAGGGTGCCATCCGCCTCGAGCACCACTCGGACCGCGTTGTGAAGCTGCTCCACCTCAGCCGAGACTAGGTTCACCGGCACAATGTCATCCGGGTCGATGCTGCTCTGGGCAGGAGCGATCCGGCACGTGGCTAGCGTCAGGAACGCCAGCGCAACGCACGATGGATGCCTCACCACATATCGAGGGTGGCGCCGCATGACGTGCGTCTAGCGCTCACCGCCCTCAGGCTCGTAGGGGCGGTCAGTGGCCGGGGCGTCCGGCTGAGCCATTGTCTCGCCTAACTGCACCCCGAAGCGCTCACCGATGCCGGCTTCCTCCTCGAGGGGCAGGTGACCGGTCTGGGTGAGCTTCCGAGGCGTGATGAAGATGATCAGCTCGGTCTCGATCTCCTCGGTGCGGGTCTTCTCGAAGAGCTTGCCGATGATGGGGATCTCCCGTAGGATGGGGATACCCCCCTTGTCTTTGCGCATCTCCGTCTGCACGAGCCCGCCCAGGATGATCGTCTGGCCATCGGCTACGCGGACGCTCGTCGTCGCCGTCCGCGCGGTCCGATTGGGCAGACCCGTCACGGCATCGGGTGCCGACAGGGTCGAGATCTCCGCCTCATCGATGTCCACGATGATGATGTCGCCCGTGCCGCTATAGGGTCGCAGGCTCAGCCGCACGCCCGCGTCGATGGAGGTCTGCTCCCCTCCGGAGGAGCCGAGCCGACGCACCGTCTTGTCGAGGAAACGCTCGATGCCGATGAAGATCTCCGCGCTCTGCCCCGATACCGTCGCGATGCGTGGCCGGGCCCGGATCTTCGCCCGGGAGTCGGAGGCCAACGCCGTCAGGCTGGCGGAGAAGCTCTGTGGCAGCCATGCGAGCCCGCGGTAGGTCAGTGAGCCATCGTCCGAGTTGCTGCTGAGCCCCATGCCGGCCTGCGAGTAGGATAGCTCGACGCCCAGGTCGTCCATGCTGGAGTCTGTCAGCTCGATCATGAACACCTCGATCATGATCTGCTCAGCGGGAACGTCGAGCTGGGCGATGTCACTGCGGAACTTCTCGATCACGTTGCTCGGGGCAGAGAGCACCACGGCGTTCTGGTCGCGGTTCATCTTGATGTGGTTCTGCAGGAAAGTCGGCATGAGCGTCTTCACACGGTCGGCCGGGACGTACTGGGTTGGCACCGTGGCGATCTCGCTGGCGAGGTACGACGCGGGCCCATTGGGCACGCCCTCGGAGATCATGATGACCCCGCCCACCTCCGCCATCGACAGACCATACGCCGCGGCGATACCCGAAAGGGCATCCCAGGGCGCGAGGCCGACGAAGTTGGCGGTGATGCGGTCATCCACCGTGTCATTGACCATTACCCGTAGGTGGGCCGCCACCCCGATCCGCGCGAAGACCTCGTGCGCATCGGCATTCAGACAGAAGAGGTGTAGGCCATCCTCTTGTAGGGAGACCTCGACCGTCCCCGCGTCCGGCATCTCATCCGCTGGCGTGGCTTCTCCGGGCAGGTTAGTGCCCGCCTCCGCCTCATCGGGCGCTTCCTGAGCGTACACCGCCCACGCCAATGACAGCGTGGCGAGGGCAACCAGTAGGCGTCGTAGCATGTGGGATCTGTCCCCCTAGTGGGTCCGTCTCGGCTCCTTGACCGGATAGCTTACCGTTGCGCTTGGGGCGGGTACGGGTGGCGGGCTGGCTCACTCCGTGGGCGGCAGTGCGGGCGCAAGCGTCAGCTCGCGCACGGCGCCACCCCGGAGGTCAACCTGCAGCCGTACCGCCCTACCCTCAGCGATGCGAACAAGCCCTTGAAGGTCACGCGTCGCCACCACGTGTCCTGACCCAGTGACGGTCGCCCGGATGCCCTGCTTATCCGCTGACACGCGCCGGAACTCCATCGGCGTATCCCCGCGCGCACCTTCGAAGGCGATAACATTGAGCGGCCCCGGCGCTTCCAGGTCCATCACGGCCACGCCGCCCGTGAACACGTCGCCGTCGATCCGCCCGGCCGGACCCGCGTCGATGCCGGCATGCACCGCGGCCACGGACACAACCACGCGCGGGGGACGGGGGAGTTCGCCCTTGGCTAGATCGAACAGTTGCTCATCCACCGTCTGCGCTTCGATGGTCGGCATCGGGGAGCCGGGTCCCGGATCACCGAAGACCACCGTTCGCAGGACGCGCCCACGATCTGCGTCAGTGTAAATGAGGGCCGCGATTCCTGGGCCTGTGATGGGCGTGCCGACGGAGTTCACGATCTGCGCGAAGCGGCCGGACACGCCGTAGATGACGTACCGGTCTTCTCCGCGATAGTCAGCGGTGCGCTCGGCAAGGACTGTCAGCGAGGGAAGGGCATCCTCGTCTTCGGCGGGGACTACGGTGAGGCCGGTGCCCAGTGGAAGCGTGTCGTAAGGCAGCCCAGGGGAACCGGCGCAAGAGACGACCCACAGACTGGCGGAGAACACCACCAAAGAGGCTATGGCTGTGACAAACCACGCGCGACGCACCATGTTGCCTTGTACCTCCAACTGGGTGGGACCCCCTGAATAGCCCCTCCGACAGCCCGCACCGGAGTCAGGCCAGGAGAGGGTATCCGCCCGAAGCAGGCAGGTCCATACATCACTGCACATGCCGTCCCAGAGCGCCGGCATTCCGATTTAGTTCGTACGTTTACTATCAACCTGTGTATTATTCGCTCCGATAGATAGAGCGTCAAGCGCCGAGTGTCTGGAAGGCCGCTAGGCGCCCTTCCACAGGAGATACAGCCCGGCGACGATCACGAGTGCCCCGCAGATGCGCTTCAGGACTACCGCTCCCCGGGATGACTCGTTCCAGTTCAGGAACCGCTGCACAAGCTCTGTTGAGGTGCCCGCGGCGACGATCACCCCGCAATGCCCGACGCCGTAGGCCAGCAGCAATGCGGCGCCGTAGACGGGACTCTCGGCTGCCGTTCGGAAGGTCACCGCGAGCATCGGCGCCATGTAGGCGAAGGTGCAGGGGCCCAGGGCCACGCCTAGGAGGAGCCCCAACAGGAAAGCCGCTATCAGGCCGCGACGCCTGAAGCCGCTCGGGTTCGCGCCACGGAAGTCGATTGGGATCACATCGAGCAGATGCAGCCCGACGATGAGCAGGACGGCGACGGTGAGGTAGGTCGCCCAAGGCCCCGCGTCGCCCATCAGCCGCCCTAGGGCCGCAGTGACCGCCCCGATGAGGGCGATGGTCACGAGGATGCCTAAGCCGAAGAGCAACGAGAGGGCGAAGGCGTGCCGGCCCGATGTCCGGCCCTGCTCGCCGATGAACCCCACCACCAGCGGAATAGCCGCGAGGTGGCACGGGCTCAGAACGATGCTCAGGACCCCCCAGACCACGGAAGCTGCCAGCGCCAGTAGAGGCGCACCCTCCACGGCTCTGCTGAGTCCACCGAATACCTCGTCCATGGGTCTGGGCTACCCGTCCGCTCCATCGGCTAGCGTGCCCACGCCGAACTCGGCCCACTTGGCCAAGATATCCGCCTTGGCGTAGAAGCCCGTGTGCCGGAAGAGTTCATTTCCGTCAGCATCCAGGAACACCTGGGTGGGGATGATGGAGACGCCGTAATGCTCCGCCGCGCTCGGGTGCTCGTATACATCGATGAGCTCAACGGCGAATACACCCTCGTAGTCGCGGGAGAGCTCATCGAGGATGGGAGCCATCTGCTTGCATGGGATGCACTTGGTGCTGCCAAGCTCAAGCAGCGTCGGGAGGCCCGAAGTGACTACGGCGCCGTCCGCGGGCGCTCGGGAGCCCTTCGCTACTAGCACCCCCACGACGGCGAGCGCAACGACGGCAACGATAGATATCCTGGCGGCCTTGCTCATCGGTGTGCTGTGCCCTCTCCGGTAGGTTGAGCTACGTGCCCACTCCCATCAGCATGTGTGATCGTACCACTCAGACCTGGCCGAGCCAAGTACGGGAGGCTAACCCAGCCCAACGATCAGTGCGGCCGAGGTGAGGCCGAGGACGAGCAGGTAGCCCGCCGCGTCAGTCATGGAGGTCGTCAGCAAGTTGGCTCCCATGGCGGGATCGAGGCGCCACCGCTTGAGGAGGATCGGCAGCAAGGCTCCTATGCAGCACGCCACGCCGCAGTTGAGCGTCGTGGCGGCCGCGGCCAGCAGGGTGATGAACATCGGCTGGCCCCATATGATCTGTACGGCGCCCACGATCGCCCCCAGAACCAATCCGACTACGAGGCCGAGGGCCGTCTGACGGCTCACGCAGCGCCAGAGATCGCTGGGCTCCACGTCCCCCACCGCCAGAGCCCGAACATGGACCGTAACCGTCTGTCCAGCGGCATTGCCCGCCAGGCCGCCCACCAGCGGTAGCAGCCCCACGATCACCGGCATCGCGGCGATCGCGTCAGTGAACTGATGCACCACAGCCGCCGCAAGCGCCGCGAGGGGGATGTTCACCAACAGCCACGGCAGACGTCGTCCCATCGATGCCCATATTGGACTGAAGGGCCGGTCTTCACCATGAAGTCCCGACACCCGGCTCATGTCCTCCGAGGCCTCCATGGCCATGACCTCGGCGGCATCGTCAATTGTGATCTGCCCCAGCAGGAGCCCGGCATCGTCCACAACAGGGATGGCGTCCAGTTCGTGCGACACCATGTAATGCGCCACCTGCTCCTGGTCATCGTGCTCGCCCACCCAGCGGGCGTGGCGCTCCATGAGGTCCGAGACAAGCTCTTCATCATCGGCCAGCACCAGGTCGCGCAGCGACACGAGGCCCGTCAGCGCTCCGGTGGCATCGATGACGTAGACCACATTGAGGTCCTCGACATGGCTCGCCGTCTTTCGAATGTGCCCCATGGCCTGGCGTGCGGTGCCGCCGGCCGGCACCGTCGCGAACTCGGTGGTCATCAGGCCGCCCGCCGACTCCTCATCGTAGGCGATGAGGTCCTGCAACTGGCGCTGGGCAGGCGGTGGGAGCTGGTCGATGACCGAGGCCGCCATCTCGTCGTCCAAGTCCTGGAGGACGTCCACGGCCTCGTCGTCGGGGAGGTCGTGCAGGAGCAGAGCCAGATCCTCGGAGTCTAGGAACCGAGCCGCTGAGGCCCGTGGCTCATCATCCATGGTGCTCAGGATCTCGGAGCCGAGTTCTCTCGGGACCGCCTGCAGGACGGTCGCCGCAAGCTCAGCGGGAAGCTGCTCCACGCAGGCTGCGGCTTCCGGCGCAGGCACCTCGGCGAGCATTGCCCCCAGGACGGCCACGAACTCCGGCTCATCCAGTTCCCGGACCATCTGCCGGATGGCGCTCAGATCCCGCTCAAGCACGGCTTCACGAAGTAGGGCTCGGATCTCTTGGGTCTCGGCTCCCATCCGATGCCTCCCCTGGACCCGACCGGGCCCGGAGGCATGGGGGACGCCGAGCTAGACGACCCCGGCTCCCTCGGGCGGAGTCGAGTCTGGAATCTGGAATATCAGAGTGCGAATCGAGCTAGTGCATCGCGACCAGCAACGCTTACTCGCTGGGTCGTCCATCGTCTGACACTCCCTGGCTTACTGCCCGCGCAAGCGGGGGTGGAGGATGATGCGGCGAATGTACCAATCACGCACCCCGCCGTCAACTGGCCTTTATCTGGTAGGACCCGGCGGCGGGTCACCGAACCAACCGGTACTACACCGAACGGCGGGAACCGACGAACCGTGGCCCACGCGGCGTGCCAGACGAACTTCCGACTTACGCCCGTCTCGCGCGAGGAGCTGCGGGCGATCTACGCGATCACTCGCGAGTGCTTCGATGTGCCCTACACCGTGGAGACCCTCGCCGATTACCTCAACAGGGCCGGCACGGGGTTCATCGTCGCGCGCACGGAGGGCGAGATCGTGGGGTTCGCTGTGGCGACGGCTACACCGTTCCCGCTGTCGCTCGTGAGGAGAGTGGGGGAGATCGCCCTCATCGGCGTGCTGCCGTCCCACCAACGCCAGGGACTGGGCCAGACGCTACTCAGTGCCAGCTTCGGGCACCTCCGCGGACGCGGCATGCGCGAGGTGCGACTCCATGTGAGCGTCGACAACGTGGGGGCCATCGCCCTCTACAAGCGCAACGGCATGCGCGTCGCTCACGTTGTGAGGCGGTACTACCGGAACCGCCATGACGCGTTCCGTATGGTGGGCCGGCTCTAGCCCAACTCCTCGCGCTCGATACGATCAAGCAGGCGGCGCTGCCGGGCCAGGTCTAGCTCCAGTTGCTGGATCTGGTCAACCTGGAGCATCAGTTCAGGCCGTCCCATCACCTCGTCGCGGAAAGTCCCATACACGCTCTCGCCGAGGGCCTGGAGCGCCTGGGCCCGGCTGCGCTTGGTCATCAGGATCTCCCGCTCGACCCAGGCGATCCGGGCCCGCTTCTTGATCCAGCGCCCGATCCGGCGAGCGGTGTGACCGCTCCAGACCCAGAGGGCATTCATCCACCGCGCGATGACGTCGAGAATCGTCTCATCCTGCCCGCGGCCCTCGTCCATCAGTTCGTCCACGCGATTATCCGGCATACTCATGCCCTCCAGCTTCGGTGCGCTACCGAGGTCACACAATGGTTACGGTGGCAGCCGCCTGGACTCCTTTGCCTCCGAGCGCCAACGCCGGCCAAGCCGATGTGGCCAGCGGCCCAATGTGCCACAAGGATTCCGCCGCTCGATGCACAAACGCACCTCCAGAGAGGTAGGTGAAGCGCATATGGCGCGACGCCTAGCATTAGCGCTGACCCTGGTGCTGTGTGCCTTCGGTGGCTTGGTGGGAGACAGCCGGGGCCAGTGGAGCGGCCCCTACGCTGAGTGCGTCGCAGCTATGGACGCGCTTCATTCCGCCGCTTGGATGGACCACCATCCGCGCTTCGAGGGCACGCCCCTCACCGTGGAGATGTGGGTGCGCCTGCGCTCTTCAACAGCCTACAACATCCTCATCGCCCACGAGGTGAAGAGCTCCAACGCGCACTGGGAGATCTTCACCCTCCCGGAGAGTGGTCGGCTCACCGCCTACCTGCCGGGCTGCACTCCCGACCACGTGGGCAGCTCGTACGCTCTCACCGACGGCGTCTGGCACTACGTCTGCATGGTCTCCGAGGCGAACTCCGTGGCCTTGTTCGTGGACGGCGCCGAGGTGGCGCGGGAGACGGTGACTCGGGTGGTCGAGCCGTACATCGAGCCGGGTCCCCTCTTCATCGGCTCTCTGGTCGCGCGGGAGTTCTCCTGCGACGGTGAGATCGCTGAGGTGCGTATCTCCGCCGCGGCGCGGGACGTGTCGGCAGTCCCAGTGGGCCCCATGACGGCCGATGACCGCACCCTGGGCCTGTGGCAGCTTGGATCCGAGGGCGACGCGATCCCCAATCTGGGTGGGCCCGCAGGCCCCGCTCAGCGCGTTCCCGCGATCATCGGCTGGGACCGGCTCGATATCACGACTCTGAGCGCTGCCGAGTCGGCCCGACTCGACGTCTCCCAAGGGGAACCGACCGGCGACTCCCACGCTCCCAAGCCCCCGACAACAGACATCCCCGAGATCCGTCGGCTCCTGGCGGCCGCAGCCGAGCGGCTCCAACTGGATACCCTTGAGAGCGCCAGCCGGATACGAGAGGCGGTCCTGGCCGACTGGGAGGAGCAGCGCGTTCACCTGGGCTCTCAGGTGGCCGGGCAAACGCCCCTGCCTGGCCATGTGGCCGATCAGGTCTTCGACGCTCACGCCCTCTGCTCACAGGAGGATGGGGACGCTCTGGGGGTAGTCCTCAGGCGCACCGAGGCCCTCCTCGCCAACCCGGCCCTGAGCGAGGTGGACCCCAGTCTCTCCGCCGACTGGTCGGTTCTAGCAGCGACCGCCCGTGCCATTCCCATCGACGACGCCGAGGCGCGCCGTAGCCTCTACTATGCCGCGTGCGCTCTGCGCCGCCAGATCGCCTTCCGAAACCCGCTGCTCGACTTCGGCGAGCTGCTCTTCGTGGCTCGCGGGGTCTACCACGGATCGCGGATGACAGGCGCAACCGTCACCAGGGACGTGTACGGTCAGCATTTCGCGACCCAATACTACGGCTTCAACAGCATCCCTGGCGGTGGGCTCTTCGCGGCCGGGGATCTCTTCGCCGATGGGCCGCCGACGGTCCGGAATCTACTCGAGCGCGCTCGTGTGGAGAACGGACGCCTCGCGGGCCAACCCCTCACCCCTGGGGCCTTCCTATCGCCCGACCTCTCATACGACGGCAGCGAGATACTCTTCGCTTATACGCAGAACAGCGAGCACGAGTGGGTGTGGTCACCCGAGACTACCTTCAACCTCTTCCGTGTGCGCGCCGACGGCACCGGCTTGAGGCAGCTCACAGACTCCCCCTACAACGACTTCGACCCCTGCTGGCTCCCCAACGGCCGCGTGGCCTTCATCTCCGAGCGCCGTGGGGGCTACATCCGCTGCTTCGCTCTGCTTCACGTCCCCTCCCACGTGCTCCACTCGATGAAGCCGGATGGCAGCGACATCTACCCCCTGAGCTACTACGAGACGAGCGAATGGCACCCCAGCGTGGACAACGACGGGATGCTCGTCTACACGCGCTGGGACTACACGGACCGCGAGAACTGCCTGGGCTCCAACTTCTGGATCAGCTTCCCCGATGGGCGCGATCCCCGCGCCCCCCATGGGAACTACCCCTATCCCTGGCACACCTACCCGGACAACGTGCTCCCGGATACCCGCTGGACTCGGCCCTATACCGAGATGAACATCCGTGCCATACCGGGTTCGCACAAGTACATCCTCACCGCCGCCCCCCACCACGGTGAGTCCTTCGGATCGCTCTGCATCCTCGACCTTCGAGTGCCCGACGATGGTGGCATGAGCCAACTGCGGCGGTTCACGCCCTACGCGCTCTTCCCGGAGACCGAGCTGCCGGGCCGCAGCCAGTACCCCTACGGCACTCCGTGGCCTCTAAGCGAGGACTTCACCCTCTGCAACTGGTGGGAGAACCTCTACCTGCTGGACCGCTACGGCAACCAGGAGCTACTCGTGGCCAACTCCGAGGTCTTCGGCGGCGAGACGGACTGGGAGATGCGCCTGATCGATCCCATTCCGCTCCGACCTCGGCCCACACCGCCGGCCATGCCTATCGCCACGAACCAGGGCGAGGATGCCCGCGATGACCATCCCACAGCCACCATCCGCATAATGAACGTCTATGACTCCGATCAGCCCTTCCCCGAGGGCACCGAGATACGCTATCTCCGCGTGGTCCAGAACATCCTGAAGACGAACCCCTGGATGGGCCTGCCGATGATCGGCTACCAGAACGAGAACACGCCGCGCATCCCCCTCGGCATCGTGCCCGTCGAGGCGGACGGAAGCGTGTTCTTCGAGGCGCCGGTGGAGCGGGAGCTGATCTTCCAGGTCCTGGACTCCGATTACCGCGCCGTGCAGAGCATGCGATCCGTCGCCTTTGTGCACCCGGGGGAGCAGCTCTCCTGCCAGGGTTGCCACGAGCCTCGCGAGAGCGCCCCGACCGCCGCCCTCGATCCCATCGCCTTCCGACGCGCACCGTCGCGGCTCATCCCCGAGGTCGGGCCCGTGGAGCCAGTGACGTACTACCGTCTCGTCCAGCCCGTTTTCGAGAACTCGTGCGTACCCTGCCACCAGGAGCGAGGCGGACCGGCGGACATGAGCTACGAAGCTCTGGAGCCCTACGCCTTCTACTTCGCGGGAGGCATGAGCGGGAGCACCATTCAGCCTGTGCACGGGGGCAGTCGTAGCATCCCCGGACGGTTCGGGGCGCGGTACAGCCGTATGGGGCAGGCGCTCTTTGACGAGAACCATGTGGACGCCGTGTCGCCCGAGGACAGGCATAAGGTGATTCTCTGGCTCGACTGCAACTCCCAGCGGCTCGGCGCGTACGAGGACGAGGAAGCGCAGATGGCCGGAGAGTTGGTGTGGCCGAGCCTGGACGTGGACCCTGGCAACCCCCAGGGCCTGGAGGCTCCTCGTTCCCGGGTTACCGCACGAGGCGATTAGCCGTGCCTTCGTGACGAGGTGCGGCTAGGAAGGACGGAGCGATGATCCATTGGGCAGTAACAGCGGCATGGATTCTGACGCCCATCGCCCTGGCGCAGGGCGCCGAGCAGCCGGTGGGCGCTGATCGGGTTCCGGTCATCGTCACGGGGTGGGACTCACCGAACACCAGGCAGTTCAGTGAAGGCATCAGGGCCTTCGAGGAGTGGGGGGTGTTCGACGGAACGACCGTCCGTGCCGAGCGCCTGCTACCGAGTGGTGAGCGCGCGAGCGCCATCAACGTTTTCTCACGCGAGCCCTGGGAGTGGTCCGAGTTCGCCGAGGCCGTCGCCGACCTGCAGTCCGTCGAGCCGACTACGTGTACCGAGAACTACCTCATGGTCTTCTCCAACCCAGGCGATGTGGACTGGTTCGACGATGCCGGCTGGGCCAGTATCGTCGACCACTGGCGGCTCCTAGCGAGGTTGGCCCACCAAGGCAACTTGCGGGGGCTCCTCTTCGACGCCGAACCGTACACGCCCCCCCACTCCCAGTACCTCTACGCGGCCCAGCCCGGGCGCGACGCGCACACCTTCGATGAATACCGTGCCAAGGCCCGACAGCGGGGTAGGGAGGTCATGGAGGCTGTCTCCGAGGAATGCCCGGAGATCACCCTCTTCAGTTACCGCCTCTTCTCCGATCTGCTGGGGCACCTGGACAGCGGCAGCCTCTCGCTTGCCCTAGAGACCGACGGCTATGGTCTGCTGCCCTCTTTCGTGGATGGGTGGCTGGATGTTGCCCCGCCTGGGCTGACGCTCATCGAGGGTACCGAAGCCATAGGCTACCTGGCGAACAGTCAGGCCGAGTATGACAGCGCCTACACCCGGCTCCGCCTGCGGTTCCATGAGTTCCTCGCGCCCGAGCACCGCAGCAAGGTCCTTCAGCACGTGCTGATCGGCCAGAGCCTGTACCTGGACGCCTACATCAATCCGCCGAGCAGCTTCTGGTACATCGATCGAACGGGCGCCACCGCTGCTGCACGGCTTGCCGCCAACCTGGCCTCGGCCATCGGTGCCGCCGACGGCCTCGTATGGCTCTATGGCGAGAAAGCTCGATGGTGGGCGAACTCGGGCGATACCGAGTCCCCCCTGTGGCCTGAAGCGCTGGACGGCGCGGTGGAGGCGATACAGCGCGCCAAGGATCCAGCGGGGTTCACAGCCCGGTTCTGGTCGTCGATGCCACCACCGGCGAACCTCCTACCAAACCCCGATTTCGCCTCCGCGGAGGGAGGCGGCGAGAGTCCCGACGGGTGGTTCCCGTGGCAGGTTGAGACCTCGCATGGCGTCATATCCACATCCGAGGGGACCGTTGAGCTCCGGGGCGTGACGAACGGTGTGGTGGGCGTCGAGGTGCCGGTGCAGAGCCTCCGGGTCTATGCGGTGCGAGTGCTGACGCGCCGGGAGGGACACGGCCTCGCTTCCTTGAACATCGGCTGGAAGACGGCAGAGGGCGTTTGGACCGCCACGGCCCAGAACCGCTGCTTCGTCGGCTCGAGCGGCCCTGATCCGGATGGCTGGATCGAGATCGGCGGCCTCGTGCAAGTTCCAGCCAGTGCTGATGTGCTCGTCTTCATGCCTCACGCGACTGGCCAGCTGAGCGAGGCCGACCGCTGCTGGTTCAGGCAGCCACATCTTGCCGACGTGGGCGAGTAGCGTGATCCCTTAGGTCGGTCCCCATGCGTAGCTGTGACAACGCTTGCATCCTGGTAGGCTAGGTCGCAGTGAATGCCTTCATTCTATTGCCATTTCTCGTGATATGCGCGTACAATACCACGTCGTTATGGTGACGATTGACGATATGGCCGCTGCGGCAGGCGTCCCTACCGCCGCTGTGCCATGGATACGGTGGGTTTGGTGCTCCGTATGAGGGGTAAGGACACCTCGTGCATCTACGAGGTACAGCCCCGTATCCTAACTAGACCCGGAGACTGTACTCTGGGACCAACCGCGCCTGTGGGAGAGGGAGGTCAGCTACAACGGGTGATCGGGGCGGCCCTTAGGGCCCCCATATCGCCAGCTTAGTCTGGCACAGGGCTGGTCAGTTAGTCACTACAGAGAAAGGCGGAGGTTCCATGCAGAGACGAACTGGTTTCACGCTCATTGAACTCCTAGTGGTTATCGCTATCATTGCAATCCTGGCAGCGATTCTGTTCCCTGTCTTCGCCAAAGCACGTGAGAAAGCGCGGCAGACGGCCTACCTGAGCAATGCCCGTCAGCTCGTAACCGGTCTGATGCAGTATGTGCAGGATCACGATGAGATGCTGCCTGCCGAGGTGGCCGCAGTGGTCCCGGGTGAGGATGGCGGCATCGTCTGGCAGATCGATCCCTACGTCAAGAGCCAGCAGCTATGGGTCTGCCCGTCCTGGAGGCAGGACATCTGGGTGACTTGCCCCGGCGACCGAACGGTCTCCACCTACAACATCCACGGCGATGCCCGGAACATCAGCATGGCCAAGGTCAAGGAGCCCGCTGCTAAGGTCTTCTACAAGGAGGGCGAGCAGTACTGTGGCTACTTCTGGGCTCATTGCCACCAGTGGGACTGCACGAGCCCGACGGATCTGCACAACGAGGGGCTGAACTGCGGCTTCTTCGATGGGCATGCCAAGTGGGTCAAGCGGTCGGTCCTGATCGGCGATGAGACGGGCTTCTTCGAGCTCTAGTGGACGAGGGGGATAGCGCATGAAGGCACTTGCAGCGACGCTAAGTGCTGTGGTCATGGCCGGTTTGCTTATCTGCATCGCGGGCTGCCGCTCCAAGGACGAAGCTGATGTCGGAAGCGGCGGCATGACGACTGCCGAGATCCGCCAGAAAGGTCCCGAGGCGGCTCGTGACATGATGAAGGCGAAGGGCATGAGCAAGCAGGGCGAGATGAAGCACTCGACGGGGCGGTAACCCGTATCGGCTGCTACTAACGCATCGTGTCGCGGCGGCTGACCAATCGAGCCGCCGCGACGCGGCTTTGGGAGGGTAGCGGAGGATGGGTCCCGAGCCGACGGATCGCCGCGACAATGGGGTTGAAAAGGCCCCGACGTGCGCACGCCAGGGCGCTGCGTCGTCTTCTCGGCGCGGTCTCGTCGTGACCCTCACCCTTGGAGTGGCTGCGGTGTGCCTCCTCGGCTACTACGGACCACAGATCAGGGGAGTCTTCGTGCTCCAGCCCTGGGACCGAGCGGGGCCCGCGGCTCTGTTGGACTCCTTCGCGCAATCGGTCCGCGCGCACGATGCGGCGGCGGTCGAGAGGCTTGCACCTGGAACTGAGGTCGACTCCAACTTCGAGACCATGCTCACCCCCAGGGCCAAGCCGAGGCAGCCGGCCCTCCCTCCCGAGGAGCAGCTTCCCGCGGGTCCGGCCGCCACGGCCGAGAGGCAGTACGACTACGAGCTGGGCGTGGTCAAACTCTCCGCCGAGACAGCGGAGGGCCGGATCTACACCTACACGGTCGGCAAACAGGACGGCGCTTGGGTTCTGCTGGAGTGGTCGCCCACTCCTCGGCGACGGCGCTAGCCCGCCTTATTCATGAGAGTGCCTAGAGGTTGTTGCATGGGAGTGGGTAGTTCGCCTCGTATCAAGGGCTATGCGCCCAGGCAGGCCTGCAACCATCGGCGGGTTGTGGGGCCTGCCAAGCCCTCGCCGCTGTGCCGATGTTGCCGCCCCGTTCCGCCCGAAAAGGGCTCGCTGGCAACATCCCCTCGAATCCCGCAAACCGTTG
>ENA-UOUL01001812-UOUL01001812.1-bioreactor-metagenome-genome-assembly--contig:-NODE-1812-length-27732-cov-4.120376_pt1 | contig 27732 bp, 28 predicted proteins | sample MGYA00249838_ERZ747220 | MGnify/ENA primary metagenome ERZ747220 (study PRJEB28778, sample SAMN05720191) | bioreactor metagenome | isolation source: Anaerobic biogas reactor | place: USA:Washington...
ATGCCATAATCTAGAGACAATTGTAACTCATAAAGGCCTTAAATGTTAAGTGAAATTTCCTCTTGAACTTGCACTGATGTACCTGCTTTAAGTAGAATTGAGAAAGAAGTCAGAGCGTAAAAGAAAAAACGGCAAGCAATCATAAATTAACCAGTGGAAATAAGGAGGTAAATCATGTCGATGGCCACGAGTTTGCCCAGTGTATATGAACCAGGACAGGTAGAGAACAAATGGTATGAATACTGGAGGGAGAATAATTATTTTGCCCCCCGTCCGGATTTAGAAGGAAAAGCTTTTTCCATTGTTATGCCCCCGCCCAATGTTACCGGGTCACTGCACCTGGGTCATGCCCTGGATAATACTTTGCAGGATATATTAACCCGCTGGCGGAGAATGCAGGGATATAATGCTTTATGGCTGCCCGGCACTGACCATGCTGGGATAGCCACCCAGGCCAGGGTCGAGGAAGCGCTGGCCCGGGAGGGTTTGAATAAGTATGAATTAGGCCGAGAAAAATTTTTGGAAAGGGTCTGGGAATGGAAGCATTTGTATGGTAACCGGATAACCCAGCAGTTGAGTCTTATGGGCTCTTCCTGCGATTGGAGCCGGGAGCGATTTACTATGGATGAAGGTTGTTCCCGGGCGGTTCGTGAGGTTTTCGTAAACCTCTATGAAAAGGGCTTGATTTATCAGGGGGATTACATAATAAACTGGTGTCCCCGTTGTCATACAGCTATTTCTGATATTGAGGTGGAACATGAAGATAGTGATGGTCATCTCTGGCATATAAGATACCCGCTGGAGGGTGAAGATGAGTTTATAGTAGTAGCCACTACCCGGCCGGAAACCATGCTGGGGGACACCGGGGTGGCCGTACACCCTGATGATGAGAGGTACCAGCATCTTATTGGCAAAAAAATCTTGCTTCCCCTTATGAACCGGGTAATACCGGTATTTGCCGATGATTATGTGGACAAAGAATTTGGCACCGGAGCGGTTAAGGTAACCCCGGCCCATGACCCCAATGATTTTGACATGGGTTTGCGGCATGGGGTGGAGCAAATAGCCGTGATAGACAAGTATGGCTTTATGAACGAGAATGCTGGTCCTTACCAGGGCCTGGACCGTTATGCCTGCCGCCGCCAGGTAGTAAAAGATTTAGAAGCTCAGGGCTACCTGCTTAAGGTGGAAGAACACCGGCATGCTGTAGGACATTGCCAGCGCTGCGATACTGTAATCGAACCGCTGGTATCCACTCAGTGGTTTGTAAAGATGAAGCCTCTGGCTGAACCCGCCATTCAAAAGGTACTGGACGGAGAAATAAAGTTTATTCCGGAGCGTTTTACCCGAATATATATCAATTGGATGGAGAATATCCGGGATTGGTGCATATCCCGGCAGTTGTGGTGGGGACATCGTATACCGGTTTGGTATTGCCAGGAATGCGGAGAGATAATCTGCAGTAAAGAGGACCCAGACCGCTGTCCTAATTGCGAATCAGCGGAATTAAAACAGGATGAGGATGTATTGGATACCTGGTTTAGCAGTGCCCTCTGGCCTTTTTCCACTCTGGGCTGGCCGGATAAGACCCGGGATTTGGACTTCTTTTATCCCACCACCGTCCTGGTAACCGGCCGCGATATCATCTTTTTCTGGGTGGCACGTATGATTTTCTCCGGAATTGAACACACGGGAGAAGTTCCTTTCTATGATGTAAATATTCATGGTCTTATTCTGGACGCTCAGGGCCGGAAAATGAGCAAGTCTTTGAATAACGGTATAGATCCCATTGAAGTGATCGAAAAATTTGGCGCCGACACCCTAAGGTTTTCCCTTATTACGGGTGTAACGCCGGGGAATGATGTTCGTTTTCATTGGGACAAGGTAGAGAATACCCGTAATTTTGCCAATAAAATATGGAATGCCTCTCGTTTTGTTCTTATGAATATGGAGGGATTTGAAGCTATAAAGCCGGGTCTGGAGGAACTAAGCCTGGCAGATCGCTGGATTTTATCCCGTTTGCAGCTGACCATTGCGGAAGTGACCAGCTTATTGGATAAATATGACCTGGGAGAAGCAGCCCGCAGGCTCTATGAGTTTATCTGGGATGAGTTCTGTGATTGGTACATTGAACTGGCCAAACCCCGGCTGGTAAACCAGGCTAATCCCCGGGAAAGATTGGTAGTGCAAAATGTCTTGCGGGATGTTCTGGTCGACATATTGCGTCTCTTGCATCCTTTTATGCCTTTTATTACTGAAGAGATATATCAATTTCTACCTGCTCATTCCGCTACCATTATGCTGGATCCCTGGCCGGAGAGTAAGGAGGAATTAATTTGGCTGGCAGAGGTAGAACAGATGCAGCAGTTGATGCAGGCTATTCGAGCTCTGCGTAATATTCGCTCCGAATTCAATATAAACCCCTCTATTCTTATTAAGGCAATAATGGTAGTGCCTGATGAAGCAAGAAGGCAAGTCTTTATGGATAATCAGGCCATATTCAAGCAAATGGCCCGTTTGGAGCAGTTAGAGTTGCTGTATGAACTGGAGAAGAAACCGGAACAGGCGGTTTCGGCCCTGCTTTCGCTGGCTGAAATCTATGTGCCTTTAGAAGGCATAATTGATGTGGAAAAAGAAATCCAGCGTCTGCAAAAGGAATTAAAGGCTGCCGAGAGCGATCTTCAGAAAGCGGAAAATAAACTTAATAATCAGAAGTTCCTATCCAAAGCTCCTCCCGAGGTTATTGAGAAGGAGAGAAGTAAGGCTGGAGAGGCGATAAACAGAAAAGAGGGGATTTTACAACGCTTGCATCTTTTGAAGAAATAATAGGTCAGCAACTGGAGGAAATGGCCAGCTCGGGTATTAAACCCGGTCTAAGCAGAATTGAAGCCTTACTTCGGGAGATGGGACAGCCGGAGAAGGGTCTAAAAACAGTCCATATTGCTGGAACCAATGGCAAAGGGTCTACGGCATTTATGCTATCGGCAGTTTTAAGTCAAGCCGGCTATCGCGTGGGGCGTTTTATTTCGCCCCATATTCATTCCTACCGGGAAAGGTTTACTATAAATGATACTTTCATCGAGGAAGAAGAATTTTTATCTTATCTGGCGCAGGTTCAGAAGCATATTAAAAACTTGAGCGAGCGACCTACGGAATTTGAAATACTGACCGCTATAGCTTTAGAATATTTTCGCGATAAACAGGTGGATCTGGCCATATTGGAAGTTGGCATGGGTGGTATTTATGATTCCACCAATGTTATTGAGCCGGTAGTTTCGGTTATTACCGGAATCGATTATGACCATACCCAATATTTAGGAACATCCCTGGAAGAAATCGCCAGGAACAAAGCGGGTATAATAAAGAAAAAGGTGCCGCTGGTTATGGGACCGGTTAATCTTCCGGCCTGGCAGGTGATTGCAGCTAGAGCCAGGGAGTTGGATTCTCCGCTCTATCCCAGTTCGCTGGCGGAAGTCACTCGTGAAGCCCAGCCCAGCCTGGAAGGGCAGCTACTCAAGCTCGCTTTCTCCGGGCAAGTCATTGATAAGGTTTTTCTCCCCTCTCCGGCCTACTATCAGTTGGAAAACCTGGCGGTGGCTTTTACTGCTCTGCAGGTATTGAAAATGGCCGGGTTCTCGTGGACTGAGGGGGATATGAAAGCGGCCCTGGCAAAACTAAGAATTCCGGGGCGAATGGAAATAGTAAGGATTAATCCCCCGTTTATTCTGGATGCAGCCCATAATCCCCAGGCGGCCTCAGTATTGGCTTCATCCTTGGATGATATTTTACCCGGAAAGAAAAAAATCCTGGTTCTGGGTGTACTTGATGATAAGGATGCACAGAATATACTAAAACCTTTGGGCCACAATACCAGGGCTTTGGTTTTGAGCCGGCCGGAAGGCGGCAGGAGCAAAAACTGGAAAAGATTGAAAGAAGATGGGCTTTCTCTGTTTCCGGGAGCAGACTCATACATGGAGGAAGACATTATAGAGGCTATTAAGGTAGGAGAGAGCCTGTTGAAGCTGGGAGATTATCTCTTGATTACCGGATCATTTTATCTATTGGATAAGGCGAGAAAATACTTAACCAGTGTTTAAGCTATTATTAACAGATTCTTAACACAGGCTCAAAGTTATTATTTGCTATAATTAGAATAGGATAAGTAGGATCGAGGAGGTATAAAAGTGGTTTTCAAGTTAAAGCCACGGGAAGACAAGTTCTTTGTATTTTTTAATGAGCTGGCCGAAGCGGTCTGTGATGCCGCTGATATATTGCTGGAGTTTTCCAAGACAGCTCAGGATGCACGGGGAAAGCTGGAGTTATTGACTCAGATGGAAGAACGGGGAGACCAAACCTTGTCTTTACTTATGAAGCAAATCAACAGTTCTTTCATCGCACCTTTTGATCGGGAGGATATTCTCATGCTAGCCCGGGAGTTGAACAATATTTTAGATCATATCCAGGGCTCCATGGAAAAGTTTGTTCTCTACAAAGCAAACACCCCTAAAGAACCCGAATATATAATGAAACTTATTGCAGTTCTGAATACGGCTACCCGGGAAATTAAAAGCGCAGTGAATAAGCTGCCCGAGCTTAAAAGCAGGCATGATGAAATTGTTATTTCTTGTGAAAAAATCAGGTCTTATGAACATGAGGGCGATTACCTGTACCGGGCAGGCATTGCCCTTCTTTTTGAGAAAACGGAAAATGTGGTTGAAATAATTAAATGGAAAGAGATTTATGAACACCTGGAGACTACATTGGATTATTGTGAAAATGTTAGCAATATAATTAAAGGAATAACGGTAAAATATGTTTAGTTTAATAATGATTATTTTGGTCGTCTTATTGGCCCTCCTCTTTGACTTCATAAACGGTTTTCATGATACCGCCAACGCCATTGCCACCTCAGTTTCCACCAAAGCTCTGTCACCTCGTATGGCCATAATGATTGCCGCCACCCTGAACTTTGTCGGGGCTTTGAGTGGCACCGCGGTTGCGGCCACCATAGGACAGAGCCTTGTAGCTCCAGACCTGGTAACTCCTCTGGTTTTGATTACTGCTTTAATCGGGGCCATATTTTGGAATCTATTTACCTGGTATTTTGGCATACCCAGTAGTTCTTCCCATGCCCTGATAGGGGGATTGGTGGGAGGAGTGATGGCTGGTTTTGGTATTTACGCCGTCAATTGGCAGGGTTTTGTCAAAATCTTCAGTGGCTTGATTCTGGCACCCATACTGGGTCTTGTGGCAGGAAGTATGGTGATGACCCTTTTGTTTTGGATATTTAAGAAAGCTTCTCCGGCTAGAACCAATAACAAATTCCGCAAGCTCCAGATACTTTCCGCCTGCATGGCTTCTTTTGCTCATGGTTCCAATGATGCGCAGAAATCAATGGGAATAATAAGCTTGACTTTGTTAAGTGGAGGGCTTATTAGCAGTTTTCATGTTCCTATCTGGGTTATGGTAGCCTGTGCCCTGGCTATGGCCCTGGGGACTGCAGTGGGAGGCTGGAGGATTATCAGAACCATGGGGGGGAAAATATTTCGCATTGAACCTATAAATGGCTTTGCCGCCGACTTCACTTCCGCAGCAGTAATCTATTCCGCCAGTCTACTGGGAGCTCCGGTTAGCACCACCCATGTTGTTTCCTCTGCCATTATGGGAGTTGGAGCAGCCAAACGCTTGAAGGGTGTTCGCTGGAATATTGCCCGCCAAATTCTAATCGCCTGGTTTGTGACCATTCCCTCAGCAGCATTTGCAGCAATGATTGTTTACAAATTAATCAAAATCTTCCTATAATGTTAGCAGCGGTTATGCTCTAGAAGTAAATCCTATTTTCTTGTTTTCATATTCTATGTTTGAAAAAAGAAGCAAGAGAAGCAAGACAAGCAGAAAAATTTAAGAAAAGGGGGATGGGGGCTTGAAAGTCTTCAAAATTCCGGAAGCAACAATTATGAGGCTCTCAATCTATTCCCGCTATCTCAGGCAATTGATCGAGGAAGGCGTGGAAACAGTTTCATCGGGCGAAATCGCTGCTGGCGTAGGCGTTAGTTCGGCCCAGGTGAGAAAGGATCTGGCTTATTTTGGCGAGTTTGGCACCCGTGGGGTAGGATACAAGGTAGAAGACCTTTATGGCTGTTTATTAAAGATTTTAGGACTGGACCGGAGATGGAATATTATTATCATCGGCGCTGGCAAATTGGGCTCGGCCTTTGCCCTGTACCAGGGTTTTCTGGACCGGGGATTTACTATAAGTGCGATTATGGATGTGGATGAGAAAATAATTGGCAGTGAACTGGATGGTGTAAAGATTGAGCCTTTGGAATTGCTACAGCAGAGAGTGACGGAAAAAAATATTACAGTGGGGGTAATTACGGTGCCTGCTCCTGCGGCCCAGGATGTTACTGATCTCCTGGTGGCTTCAGGGGTAAAAGCTATTCTCAATTTCTCGCCGCGGGTACTCAAAGTACCCAATGATGTTATACTGAGAAATGTAGATCTATCAGTTAACCTGGAACTTTTAAGCTTTTACCTGGCATTGAATAACAGGTAGGAAACGGAAGACGGAGGACGGAGGATTGAATGGTGGCCCCCACCCTGCACCCTGCAACCTGCGTGTACTACTGATGCTCCCTGTTGTCACGATTAAGGATATCTAAAAGGGGATGATCTGTTTCCTGATGGCAGGTAATGGTGGGATTTATCCCCTTTTTTGCTGGTCTTGTTTTTAGCCGGTCCTAATGCTACACTTAAAAAAATGTGCGACTGGAGGAAGAAAAGTGGCAAGATCCAACGCCTACCCAGGCTGGCAGATTTTCTTGCTTTTGCTGGTGCTGGGAGGGATTATAGGTGGATGGATAGGAGATGCCGTAGTAAAACTATGGCCTAATTTGAAGGTGCTGGGGCAGGTTCAGAGCGTAGGTCTGCCTGCTTTTTCTTTAGATCTGAATGTCTTTACCCTGCAATTTGGCTTTATGCTTCATGTTAATTTTTTCACCATTTTAGGATTTGTTCTGGCCTATTTCTTGTACCGGCGTTTTTGATTTAGGAGGCGGTAATCTGCATAAGGAAATAATATTGGCTTCAGCATCCCCGCGGCGCCGGGACTTGTTGGATGCTCTGGGGATTAAGTATAAAAGTGTTCCCGCCGAGCTGGATGAGCAATTCTTTCCGGGAGAGCTACCCCGGAAAGCAGCAGAGAGAGTCGCCCGCGAGAAAGCAGAGGCGGTAGCCAGGAATTTTGAACATGGATTGATTTTAGCCGCCGATACCATAGTTGTATGCGATGGTAAGGTTTTAGGCAAACCGCAGGATGAAGACGATGCCTTCCTTATGTTAAGCTACCTTAGTGGTAAATCTCATGAAGTAATAACAGCGGTATGTATACAGGATATTGACCAGGCTGAATCCGAGGTGGCAAGCGAAGTAACCCGGGTTTATTTTCGCAGCCTGTCACCGGTGGAGATACGAGCCTATATAAGTAGTGGAGAAGCCATGGACAAAGCAGGGGCCTATGGTATACAAGGGCTGGGTTCTGTTTTTGTTGAACGCATTGATGGCTGCTATTTTAATGTGGTAGGGCTTCCGGTCAGCCGAGTATATGGAATGCTGGCCCGGCGTGGTATAAATCTCCTGAGGAATGAGTGAAAGTAGATGAACGAGTATTTCGTAAATCTTAATATAAAGGAAATGCCAGAAAATATGCGTCCCCGGGAGAAGCTTATAGCTCGTGGCGAAGACAAGCTGGATGAGGCTGAACTCCTGGCCATTGTACTGGGGAGCGGCACCAGGGAAATGAATGCTCTGGAACTCGCCCGGCAGCTTCTAGCCCGGCATGGGGGAAGCTTGAGGTTTCTTATGTCAGCCAGCCTGGAGGAACTTACTGCCGAGAAAGGAATCGGGATGGCCAAGGCGGTGAGCATTAAAGCCGCCATAGAAATGGGGAGAAGAGTAGTCGGTAATATTCAGTTAAGAAAGATCATAAAATCTCCCGAAGATGTGCAGGAAGCAGTCAGAGAATTGGCTATGGAAGAAATGCGCCATTATGACCGGGAGCATTTTCGGGTTCTGTATCTCGATCGCAAGGGTGGTCTAATTACCATGCAGGATATATCCATCGGGGGGTTGCATAGTTCCATAGTACACCCCCGCGAGGTTTTTAAGACAGCAGTGAAAAAGAGTGCTGCTTCCATGATTCTGGTACATAATCATCCCAGCGGGGATCCCACTCCCAGCCAGGAGGATATCGAAATAACCCGCCGTTTGATGGAGGCTGGTAAAATAATGGGAATAGAGATTTTGGATCATGTTATTATTGGGGAAGTTAATTATTGCAGCCTGAAAGCAAGAGGGCTAATCTAGTTAAGGAGGAAACAAGATAGTGGTTTTCGGCAAGGATATGGGTATTGACCTGGGTACCGCCAATACCCTGGTTCACTTAAAAGGTAAAGGGGTAATCCTTAGGGAACCTTCGGTTGTAGCTATACTGAATGATAGTGGTAAGGTACTGGCCGTGGGTGAAGAAGCTAAACAGATGATAGGCAGGACACCGGGAAACATTGTTGCTATCCGGCCCATGAAGGATGGAGTAATAGCTGATTTTGATATAACCCAGGCTATGCTAAAGTATTTTATTGCCAAGGCCCTGGATCAGAGAATGCCCCTGGTAAGACCTAGAGTGGTTATTAGCATACCTACCGGATGTACCACCGTGGAGGAACGAGCGGTTAGAGAAGCAGCACTGCAGGGTGGTGCCAAGGAGGCTTATTTAATTGAGGAACCTATGGCAGCAGCTATTGGTGCAGGCCTTCCGGTTCATGAACCCACCGGCAACATGATTGTTGACATAGGTGGGGGCACTACCGAAGTGGCAGTAATATCCCTGGGAGGCGTGGTCACAGCCCGCTCTATAAGGGTGGCCGGCGATAATATGGATGAAGCCATCATTCAGAACTTGAGGAAGAATTATAATCTCCTGATCGGGGAGCGAACTGCTGAGGATATTAAAATATCGGTGGGGTCAGCCTTATGGGAAGGCGAGGAGGAGTTCTACGATGTACGGGGGCGCGACCTGGTAAGTGGTTTACCTAAAACTATAAAGGTATCTTGCCTGGAAATCCAAAAGGCCCTTAAAGAAACGGTAGAACAAATTGTAGATGGGATTAAGGTATGCCTGGAAAAAACCCTGCCGGAACTAGCTTCGGATATCATGGATCGTGGCATTATTATGGCTGGAGGCGGAGCTTTGCTAAAGGGTCTGGACAAATTGATCAGCCAGGAAACGGAAATGCCGGTTTATGTTTGTGACGAACCCCTTTTGGCCGTGGCCCAGGGAACTGGACGGGTACTGGAAAATATTGAAGTTTTGCGCAAGGTTTTGATTTCTCCCAAAAAATCATTTTAACCGGGTGAAGGCAATTGTTAAAAATATTACGGAACAAATACCTGTGGATGGTGGTATTCACAGTATTGCTATCATTTCTACTTATGCATCTTACTTCCCCTGAGCGAGAGGAAATAAGTATAGCGGAGAATTTGATAAGAGATATATTTACCCCGCTACAAAGCGGGGTAAATGAGCTCAGGCATAATTGGGGGAGTATTGCCTCTGTCCTCAACAACAAGGAAGTCCTCAGCCAGCAGATTCAGGCATTGCAAAAAGAAAATCAGGAGCTCAAGATAGAGAATCAGGTTTTAAGGGAATCTCAGGCTGAGTTAAAACGCTTGCGCAGCTTGTTGGATTTCCAAAGTGATAGCCTGGACAGCTACACCTTGTTATCGGCTCGGGTTATAAGCCGTAGTCCCAATAACTGGTATCGCTATCTGCTTATCAATAAAGGAAGCAAACAAGGTATAAAAAAAGGGATGCCGGTTATCAGCCCCGAGGGGTTGGTGGGCCAGGTTGGGAGCGTAAGCAAGAAATCAGCACAGGTCAACCTGATTACTGATCGCGAGGTGGCTGTAGGTGCTATACTTCAGGAAAGCCGGGAAACCAACGGCATAATTGAAGGGCATGGGGATAGTAACCTCTTGCGCATGATAAATATTCCTTATTATTCTCCCATAAAAAAGAACGACCGGGTAATAAGCTCCGGTTTGTCAGTGACTTATCCTCGGGGCATAGATATCGGAGTGGTTAAGAACATAAGCCCTGAACCCAGTGGACTTTTATTATCCGCTGATATAGAACCCGTTGTTAATTTTGATAAGTTGGAGGAAGTGCTGATTATAACCAGCTTCCAGCCACCGGAAGCCGTACAAGGGGCGGAGGATTCAGAAAATTGAGGTATTTGCTTCTTTTCCTATTACCATTTATGGCCATATTATTACAGTCGACCGTCTTTAGTTTTTATAGTATAAAGGGGACATTACCTGACCTGGTACTTGTTTTCGTAGTATTTTTTGCTTTAATAAATGGTACCCGGGGAGGAACCGTATATGGCTTTCTTTGCGGTTTGTTTGAAGATATCTACTTGGGCCGCTTTATTGGGGTAAATGCTCTATCCAAGGCTTTTACTGCCTACCTGGTAGGGCATTTTCAGGATAGAGTCTTTAAAGAAAATATACTGGTAGCTCTGATAGCGGTTTTCTTTAGTACATTTATAAACTCCCTCTTGGTTTTTTTCTTGGCATTGTTTACCCACGATATTTTCAATGTTGATATGAATATATTAAATGCCGTAATTTACCAAAGCATTTACAACACAGTATTAGCCATACCATTATACCTATGGTATTATAATTCCTCTTACAAAGGTATTCTTAGGCCAACAGGGGAGAGGTAGATGAAAAGCGATGAGTTAAAAAAGCGCTTAAAAATATATGCAGCTATAGTCATTGCATTGCTGGCTATACTCGCTATCAGGCTGGCTATTGTGCAATTGTTTTTTAACGAGGCATATCAAACCCAGGCCAAAGACAACCGCATCCGATTGGTGGCCATAAAAGCTCCGCGAGGGGAAATATATGATCGCGATGCCCATATACTGGCTGCTAACAAATTGGTATATACGCTTTCGCTTACTTTCCTGCAATTGGGAGATCAGCAACAGGTAATTAATAATCTGGTAAGCCTGGTACAGGATTATTATCCCGATATTACTTTCGATTTTATTGAAGATAAAATTGAAAAGCAGAAATTTCGCCTGTTTGAGCCGGTAATTATTATACGGGATATACCCTGGGAATTGGTGGTGAAGTTGGAGGAAAACCGGCGGGATCTGCCGGGAGTATCCGTAGTAGTAGAACCCTTGCGTTACTACCCGGAAGCAGCATTGGCAGGTCATGTATTGGGGTACATTCACTCCATAAACTCGGAGGAATTAGCCCGGGTAGAAACGAGTAAATACAGTATAAACAGCCTGATTGGCAAATCAGGTATTGAAAAACAATATGAGCAATACCTACGGGGTGAAGATGGTGCCCGGCAAGTGGAAGTCGATGCCCGGGGACGTCCGATACGAGAACTGGTTACCCTGGAACCTTCACCCGGAGACAATCTTTATCTTACACTGGATATGAAGCTGCAGAGGGTACTGGAAAAGAGTATGGCTGATACCTTGAAACGCTTGCAAGCCAAGTATCCCAAGGCTCGGGTCGGTTCGGCCGTGGTACTGAATGTTAAAACCGGGGAAGTTTTGGCTATGTGCAGTGATCCTCCCCTGGACCCCAATGATTGGAAGGGAAATCTCAGTCTGCAACGAGTACCCTACTATTTTCCCCAGGGTAATGCCTATAATCCTATGGAACCAGGAGCCGAGGTGAATCGTGCCCTGCAATCTACTTATCCGCCCGGTTCCACTTTTAAGCCTGTAACCGGCATGGCGGCTCTGGAGAAAGGGGGAGTTGATCCTTTAAAAAGCCTGGTTAATTGTAAGGGGGCCTATTGGATAGCTCCATATATCCCTTGTACGGGAGTACACGGCAATGTCAATTATTATACCGGTATGGCTACTTCCTGCAATACCTTTTTTCAGGAGATGGGCCGGAGGGCGGGCAAAGATGCCATAGTATGGGTGGGCAGACAGTTTGGATTAGGGACCAAAACCGGTATTGATCTTCCTGACGAGGAAAGCGGGCTGTTACCTTCTCCTAAATGGAAGAAGGAAAGATTTGCCCGGATTGTTGACAAGAAGTATGAAGTGCTACAAAAGCAACTGGCAGAAAAGTACGAAGTGTTATTGGCTGAGGCTCAGGATGATGAACAGAAGCGTAGTTTGGAAAAAAAGCTTAAACAGGAAAAGATTAAGCTGGAAGCCCAGTATGAAATAGATTATGGCTTTGAAACTAAATGGCAGGCTTTCGATACCTTTAATATGTCTATCGGCCAGGGCAACAACGATTATACCGTAATCCAACTGGCTAACTATGTGGCTACCATAGCCAATGGCGGTCATCTGATGAAGCCATATGTGGTCAGCCGCATAGTTTCACAGGATAATAAGGTTTTAAAAATATTTCACCCTCAACTAATACATGATGTGGAACTAAAGGAGGAAAGCATAAGGGAAACCCAGAAAGCTATGCTGGCCGTTACCCAGCCGGGTGGTACGGCTCACTTCCTTTTTTATGATTTTCCCAAAGAAATAGGAGTAGCTGCTAAAACCGGTACCGCCCAAACAGGGCGTGCTGGAGATAATCAATTAAAAGAATTTCACGGGGTATTTGTGGCTTTTGCTCCTTATGATGATCCGGAAATCGCTTTTGCCGGGGTGGTGGAATATGGCCACCATGGAAGTGAATCAGCCGGTTATGTGGCCAGGGATATATTTGAACATTATTTTGGTTTAAAGGATCACCTGGCAGCAGATGAGGCAGATAAGGCGAAAGCGGCAGATAAAATAATCGAAGCTGAAGCAGCAGTGGAAAATGCAATTGACGGCCAGCCAATAGAGTAAGGGTCTTTGCTTACATACTACTATAACGAGGTGAAGTCTGAAAGAAATTCTTTCATCATGTTTTGTGCCTGAGCGTTAGCGAAAGGAATGGTTATAAATATGTCCCCACTTCTTTTAAGCGGTCGGGTTCCTATTAATAAACAGGCCACAGGTTCTAATCCCCCGTCTCGTTGCAGCGCAGTGTTGAAAATGCTCCGCAGTTTCTTCTGATGCTTAAAAAACTAACAGCGAAAAAACGGGGAATTTTTGGGCGGGAATAAACGATTTTCAGGGAATATTTGAGTAATGTTCCCATTTTTTTTTGTTTTTCTATAAAGGAAAAAAAAGCAATATATAGAATTAGATGTATAATGTGAAGCTAAATTGCATAACGGCTGATTTAGCCAAAAGAATATTAAGATATGAAAGATAAAATTGCTTAATTCCCGGTTCGCTAAAATGTTGTAAGCATGGGAATGGTTTAAGTATTTTTTAGATTGGAGGCTGGACGGTGGCAGCAATTAAGGAAACAGCTAGCGAAATACACTTGAATTTGAGCGCTTGTAACAGCTTTGAAGAGATGAAAAGGGAATTGGAGAGAAGGTTAAGTTTGGCCCAGGATTGCTCATGGGGTAGTCGCATATGTATAACCGCCAAAGCCGGCAAATTAACTTTAAAGCAGACCCAGGAAATAAAGGCATTTTTAGCAGAACGTGGTTTACGCTTGCATGACCTTATTATTAAAAGCGAAATTCGTGGGGAAGAGGAAAACGATTTTTTTGAAAACTTCTCCCATTATGAAGAAACAGCTTTAATTTGTCGACATTTGCGTTCAGGAAACAAGTTTTTTACCGATGGCAATGTGGTAATACTTGGTGATGTCAACCCTGGAGCTGAAATAATTGCTGGTGGCAATATCCTGGTTATGGGAAGTCTTAGAGGAATGGTTCATGCGGGAGCATCTGGTGATGAAAAAGCGATTATAGTTGCCTATCGCTTGATTCCTACCCAATTAAGGATAGCTGACCACATAACACGACCACCAGATGGGGAGGTAGTGCTGGTTGATAGCCCTGAAATGGCCCGGATTAGATCCGGAAAAGTCTGTATAGAAAAGTTAAAAATATGATTGGAGGACTGAAGATGAAGAGTAGGGTTATCGTTATTACTTCAGGCAAAGGCGGAGTCGGAAAAACCACAACCACTGCCAATCTAGGAACATCACTGGCCATGATGGACAAAAAAGTGGTATTGGTAGATACCGACATTGGTCTGAGAAACCTGGATGTAGTGATGGGTTTAGAAAATCGAATAGTATTTGACATCGTAGATGTAGTCAATGGCAAATGTAGACTTAAGCAAGCCCTTATAAAGGACAAGCGTTTTGAAGGATTACATCTCTTACCTGCGGCCCAGACCAAAGACAAGACAGCTATTACGCCTCACCAGATGAAAAACCTTACCAATGAATTGCGTCAGGATTTTGATTTTATTTTGGTAGATTGCCCCGCAGGTATAGAGCAGGGATTCAGGAACGCTATTGCCGGGGCGGATGATGCTATAGTTGTGGCCATGCCCGAGGTTTCATCAGTCCGGGACGCCGACCGCATAATCGGTCTTTTGGAAGCTGCCGGGCTTAGAAATAGCCGGTTGATTATAAATCGATTAAGAAGCAAAATGGTGAGGCGTGGCGACATGATGGATATAAAGGATATACTGGATATTCTCTCCATAGAATTACTAGGAGTTGTTCCTGAAGATGAATGTATAGTGGTTTCCACCAACCGAGGAGAGCCTGCTGTTATGGAAAATGCCTCCAGAGCGGGTGCTGCCTATAGAAGGATTGCCCGGAGAATGATGGGTGAAGATATCCCACTGCCATCCCTTGATGAACCGGAAAATTTCTTTTATCGATTCAAAAAAATTCTGAAAATGGCTAGATAAGAAAGGGGGAGGGAGTTTTGCTGGATATTATTAACCGCTTATTGGGAAGGGAGAATGCGGGTAGCAGGGATATAGCAAGAGAGAGATTGCGCCTGGTTTTAATACATGATAGGGCTTCAGTATCTCCCAATTTCTTGAATGCATTAAAAGAGGAGTTAATAAGAGTAATTCGGGAATATATGGAAATAGACGAAGAATCCCTTATCGTTGACCTGGAAAATGAAGAAAATTCCGTTGCCCTGGTGGCCAACATTCCTATACGGGGCTTTAAGAGAGCTGCCAACGAATAGGGGTTGAAATGTGAAGCCAAAAAGAAGGCGATACATAGGAGACCGATTACAAGGTCTCCTTTTTCATTGTGGGGGTTAATAAGAAAGAGGGGTAAGGGGTGGTGAGGGGTTTTTATCGTCGTCAGACATTAGAAGGGTGAGGGGGTTATTACGAAAAATAACTTTTTGACGCTGAAGAATGAAGTTATGATGAAGTTGTCAACAACCCCGTCCCCATGTCAAGGGGGTTAATTACTAAAATTACATATAAGCGTCCTCCTAGACAGAGTTTTCTGCTCCCCTTATAATGAATTGGGGAGGTAGCTGTGATTGAACGCAAAAAGATTAAGATTTATTGATAAGGCTTTTATATTCGCTTTGTTTAGCTTGCTAATCTTTGGCCTGGTGATTCTAAGAAGCGCTAGTATTGGGATTTCCAGTGATCCCTTTTTTTATCTAAAAAAGCAAGTGTTTATAATATTTCTTGGCCTTGCTCTGGCCATACTAATAGTAAGATACGACTATACCCAGTTTAGGAGATTCAGTCCTATACTTTACGGTATTTCGATTCTGCTTTTACTTACCGTACTTATATGGGGGACAGAAATTCGTGGGACAACCGGATGGATTGGACTGGGTTCTTTACCTATGGTACAGCCCGCGGAATTTACCAAGGTTTTGCTAATTCTCGCCTTTGCTGAATTTCTAAATCGCCGCAAAGGTGAACTTGACACATTATCAGATATGTTGCCCTGTTTTTTATTTATGGGTATACCGTTTCTTTTAATAATTTTCCAACCCGATTTGGGAACTGCCCTGGTCTACATTGCCATAACCCTAGTTATGATGTTTGCTGCCGGGGCTAATTCCAAGGTGTTAATCCAGGTTATTGCCGTTGCTGTATTTTTAATTGCTCTTTGTCTTTATCTGCATTTCCAATTCGGTATGTGGCTGCCCTTGGAGGATTACCAGTTGAAACGGCTTACCATCTTTCTAGATCCATATAATGATGGCCAGGGAGGAAGAGGGATGGGGTGGAATACCATTCAATCACTGGTAGCCATAGGTTCCGGCGGTTTAACCGGAAAAGGGCTGTTCCAGGGTACTCAAGTTCAACTCAATTTTTTACCCGAGCATCATACCGATTTTATTTATGCGGTGATAGGGGAGGAACTAGGGTTTTTAGGTGCTGCTTTTGTGATTATCTGCTATGGTGTTTTGCTAATAAGGGCCATTATTATTGCTTCGAACTCAAAAGAGTTATTCGGAAGTTTGCTAGTATTGGGCATCACTGCTATGTGGTTGTTTCATGTTTTTGAAAGTATCGGCATGTCGATTGGTTTAATGCCTATAACGGGAATCCCTCTCCCGTTCCTCAGTTATGGGGGAAGCTCAATGCTGGCCAATCTTATTGCAGTTGGTTTGATATTAAGCGTGAATGTTAGAGGAAAGAAGATTGTCTTTTAAAGGAGTTTTTGCAGTAGAACCCCCCGTGGCCGCAACCTTAATAGTGACACCCGCAGGGTGGAACACCAGGAGTACCCATAGGGTGAGGGCCTCAACCACGATGAAAAATGAGAAAAGGAGGTTTTTTTATGAGCAATTATGGTCTAAAGGATTTGACAAAAACTACAGTGAAAGAATTTCTCTTGTTTATTCCAAATCTCTTAAAGCTTCTCTATCGCTTGGTTAATGATAAGTCAGTTACTACCCTTGACAGGACTTTGTTATTGGCTACAGCAGCCTATGTAATCTCTCCCTGGGATTTTCTCCCTGATATGATTCCGTTTTTAGGGCAATTGGATGACTTGGTATTGCTGGCTCTAGTTTTCAAACGATTAACAGATAGCGTGAGCTCCGAGGTTTTGTATAGTTATTGGGATGGTAAGCCCGATTTGCTATATCTCCTGGAGGACATAGTCAGGCTTGGACTGCAATTCCTTCCTCCCGGCATATACCAACGGTTGGTCAAGCATTCTGAACAGCCTTACCGGGCAGACCTGGAATATGGAAGTGAGTAAAATAAAGGTTCCTGGTTTAATTATATAACGAGGTAAAATATGTCCCCCGCTTATTTAAGCAACCGGGTTTCTATTAACAAGATAGGCGGGTTCTAAACTCTAGTCTCGTTGCAGCGGTGTCCTTGAAACTGCCCCGCAGTTCTTCCGATGCTTAAAATTTCTATGATATGGAGGATTTTTAGAATTATTGTAGAATAAACATACAAGCAGTAAATAATTATGGCTCGCCGAGTTTTTCCGTCTAAGGTTTTTTAAAAGCTATGACTGAAAAGCCGATAGGTAGGAGGGGAAACGCTCATGCCTCCCGTTTGGAAAGGAGAGCAAAATGTATGCAAGTTGACTAATGCCGGGCTTATCTTTCTGGATGGGCCTGGTTTTTATTTGTGTTTAACGAGGTGAATTAAGTCTCCCACTTCTGCCGGGTTCCTATTAACAAACAGGTGGCGGGTTCTAACCCCCGCCCTCGTTGCAGCGGTGTGTTGAAAGTGCTCCGCAGTTTCTTCCGATGCTTAAAGGGTTGTTTATTGATTTATTAAGTGGCCTCGCATAAGGAGAGCAAAAGGGTTTTCGGGTAAGAATGATTTTGAAACCATTGGAGGGTTTATCGCTATGGAAGCAGCCGTAAGCAGTTTGTTTGCACAAAAGATGGAGATATTAGAAATAGTTAAAATGTCCCTGCAGGTATCAGGATCAGCTACTATAATTAGTGCCCTGATAGGTATCCCCCTGGGGGCTTGGATTGGTCTGTCTGAGTTCAAAGGGAAGAGGCTATTGTTAAGATTGGTTTATACTTTGATGGCCTTGCCGCCAGTTCTGGCTGGTCTACTGGTTTATCTGCTCTTATCTCGCAGCGGACCCCTGGGTTTTATGGAATTACTTTTTACTCCTACAGCGATGATTATAGCTCAGTGTCTTCTGGTTACACCTATCATAACCGGACTGGTATCTGCTGGTATAGCTGCCAAGGAAGGATTGATCTTTGAGCATGCCATTAGCCTGGGAGCGAGTAAGACACAGGCTACTTGGACCATAATAAAGGAGGCTCGTACCGGAATTATTGCCGGAATTATGACCGGTTTTGGCAGAGCTTTTGCTGAGGTAGGAGCAGTAATGCTGGTGGGGGGAAACATTAGGCATATGACCAGAGTGCTTACTACCTCCATAGTAATGGAAACCAGGCAGGGTAATTTCGAGATGGGGATAGCTCTGGGAATTATTCTATTATTACTATCCTTCATGGTAAGTTCAATAGTTCTATCAAATGCCGAAGAATTTAGTTTGAAGTAGAGGTGATGGCAATGAACTTATTCGAAATATCAGGTTTAAAAAAGAGCTTTGGCGATAGAACCGTATTAAATATTAATGAACTCACATTGCAGACAGGTAAAATTTATGCTGTTCTGGGGCCTAATGGTTCAGGTAAAACGACATTATTGCGGATTTTAAATCTCCTGCTTGCACCTGATGCCGGCCGGATTAAGTTTATGGGAGGTGATATAGGAATTTCACAGGCTGACCGGCTGTCGGTATCGCGGCAAATGTGCATGGTGTTTCAGAGACCATTTATGTTTCGCAGTACGGTATTCAATAATGTCGCTTATGGCTTAAAGCTCAGGCGAGTAGCGAAGTCCGAATGTGAAAGAAAGGTTAATGAAGCCTTGGATTTTGTAGGTATGGGGGATTTTGCGAAGCATTCCGCTACCCGCCTTTCCGGGGGAGAGACCCAGAGGGTAGCTCTGGCCCGGGCTCTGGTCATACAGCCCCGGGTTTTGCTCTTGGATGAACCCACAGCTAATCTTGATCCAGGAAGTGTCCAGCATATTGAGGAGATAATCCGTAAATACCACCAGGAATATAATACCAGTGTACTTATAGTTACGCACAATCTTTTTCAAGCCAAAAGAATCGCGGATGAAAGTATTTTGCTGATTAATGGTGAGGTAGTCGAGCGAGCTTATACAGCTGAGTTCTTTGACCATCCTCGCGAGCTTAGAACCCGTCAATTTCTAGATGGAACCATGGTTTATTAGAGAGAATATATAGGAGAGGGAGCTATTATAAAGCTCCAAGGAAAGGAGAGTCAGTATTATGAAAAGACTTCGGAATTTAGTCGCAGTGATAGCTATTTGTATGATGGCTTTTACCCTGCTGCCGTTTAATGTTGAGGCGGCTCAGAATGTGGAAAGCACAATGACCTTGGCTACCACTACCAGCACCCAGGATTCTGGATTGCTCGATTACTTACTGCCGGTTTTTGAAAAGGATTATAATACCAAAGTCAAAGTAATAGCGGTTGGAAGCGGCCAGGCCATGGAAATGGGACAAAAGGGTGATGCCGATGTATTGTTGGTTCACTCCCGGGCGGCTGAGGATAAATTTGTAGCTGATGGTTTTGGCATAAATCGTAAAGATGTAATGCATAATGAATTCCTGATTGTGGGTCCAGCCAGCGACCCCGCTAAAATAAAAGGAACTAGTGATGTAGTAGCTGCATTCAAAAAAATTGCTGCCAGTGAAAGTAAGTTTGTCTCCCGTGCTGATAAATCCGGTACTCACACCAAAGAACTAGGAATATGGAAAAAAGCTGAAATTACCCCGGCGCTCCCCTGGTACATTGAAGCCGGCAAAGGCATGGGCGATACCCTTTTAATGTCGGGTGAAATGAAGGCATATACCTTGGCAGATGAGGCCACCTGGTTAAGCTGGAAAGGAAAAACCGAATTGACCGAGATTCTTCAAGGTGACAAGTTGCTTTTCAATCCTTACGGAGTTATCGCTGTGAACCCGGCCAAGCATCCCGGTGTTCATAAGAACGCTGCCAATGCCTTTATCGAATTCATGACCGGAACTAAAGGACAGAATATGATAGCTTCATTTGGTAAAGAAAAATATGGTAAAGCATTGTTTACTCCTGATGCTCTTCCTAAAGTTGTTGCTCCAACACCGGCTCCGGCTCCTGCCCCGGTTGCAGTCAGCCCGACTGACAAAGCTACAGTTAATGTCTATGCTCTGAATGTTCGCACTGGTCCTGGAACCAATTACAAGGTTTTAGGTAGTGTAGTCAAGGGAACAGAGCTGCAGGTATTAGGTAGTAGCGGAAAGTGGCTGAAAGTAAAATATGGTAACAAAGAGGCCTATGTAGCTGGATGGCTGGTAAAGAAGTAGATAATTAACCTGGAAAAGTTAATTAATTGCTAATGATAGCAAAATGAATATTTGGGCAAGTGGCTTTTACCACTTGCCTTTTTTTGCTGTGGCTATGTAAATCAAATGCTTGGCAGTTGTCATTCACTATTGAATAATCTATAGTAAAACTTTAAGATAACAATTGGGGTGAAACATATGGAAGATAAAATGGGTGCAGAAGAAGCAGTTTGTAAGACAAATATAGAACAGCTTCGCGAGAAATTCATCGATACTATGGCCAGGTTTACCGTATATACCGGTATATATCTGCCTGATGATGTATATGCCAAATTAAAGGAACTGCGGGAAAAGGAAGATAGCGACCTGGCTACGATTATTTACGATGCCATGTTCGAGGATCTGAAACTGGCCGAGCAGCTGGGCCGCCCCCTCTGCCAGGATACCGGCGTGATTCAGTATTTTGTGCAAGTGGGAACCGGGTTTCCGCTGCTTGACGAGATGGAGGATTGCTTGCGTGAAGCAGTAAAAAGGGCTACCATCCTTGGACCACTTCGCCATAATGCGGTTGAAGTTTTTGACGAGAAAAACACTGGTAATAATATCGGTAAGAGAATTCCCTGGATCGACTGGGAGATTATACCTAACAGCGATGAAGCAAAAATCTATGTATATATGGCCGGGGGCGGCTGCAGTCTTCCTGGAATAGCCAGAGTCCTGATGCCTCTGGAAGGATATGAAGGCATAGTAAAGCTGGTATTTGACCAGATTACTTCTTATGGAATAAATGCCTGCCCGCCTCTGTTGGTCGGTATTGGTATCGCCGGTTCGGTGGAGGTCGCAGCCAAACTGTCCAAGAAAGCCCTGCTGCGTCCTATAGGTTCTCAAAACAGCAATCCACGCGGTGCCGAGCTTGAAGCCAGAATCGAAGCCGGGCTGAATGCCATACAAATTGGACCGGGTGGTTTTACCGGAGAAAATTCCGTAATGGGCGTACATATTGAAGAAGCCGCCCGTCATCCGGCTACTATAGCGGTAGGCCTATCTACCGGCTGCTGGGCACACCGGAGAGCCGTAATTAAATTTAATGCTGATATGGAGTACCAAAGCGTTTCGCACAAAGGAGCAGTTTTATGAGCAGTAAGATATTAACGACACCGATTCAGAATGAAGAGTTAGAATTACTGTCGATTGGCGATATTATTTATTTAAATGGATATTTGGTAAGTAGCCGGGATGATGTACATCAACGATTGATCAAGCAGCATAAGAAACTACCGGTCGATCTAGCCGGCAAGGCTATTTTCCACGCCGGACCGATTATGCAAGAAATAGAAGGACAGCCGGGAAAGTACCGGGTAATCTCCATTGGACCGACCACCAGCATGCGTATGGAAAAATATGAAAGAGAATTTATCGCTCAAACTGGATTGAAGCTGATTGTGGGCAAAGGTGGCATGGGCCAGAATACGGTGGCTGCTTGCCAGGAATATAAGGCCATTCACGCGGTCTTCCCCGGAGGTTGTGCTGTGCTGGCAGCCAATTGCGTAGAAGAGGTTGAAGCTGTGGAATGGTTGGATTTAGGTATGCCCGAAGCAATGTGGGTAATGCGGGTGAAGGAATTCGGCCCCCTGATTGTTTCTATCGATACAAAGGGGAATAATCTTTTCGAGAATAATAAAAAGGCGTTCAACCTTAAGAAAGATGCTATAGTTGAGGAAATCTGCCAACACGTTGATTATTTAGAATAAGTATCAGGACTAGTCGCAGTATACCTGACAAAAGGCAGAATATGCGAATCGTGTAAAACCCTCAATGTCAGATTATTTTATTCTAAATAGGTAGATGGCTGATCAAGGATTCTTCCAGTCTCTTTTGATATACAAAACCATGTTTTTGTCGTTTAGGCAAACGTGGGTTTCACGTGAAACAATTCTACCATCATTATAAGCAAGAACCGGCCGGTTGTTGAAAAATTTAGCAGGGATAAACTGCTTAATTGTCGAACCTAAACAAAAACTTGATTTAAGACTTGGGAGAAATATCTGATGAAAAAAGTCAAAATGCCGGTTTTTAAGTTTTCCTACCGTATTGACCCTGACGAACGGAAGATAATTTACACCAACATTTGTGATATCTCCACCCCATCACGCAGTTTTTATTTAATGGTGTGTATATCTACAATTATTGCCACTTATGGCTTGTTGGCCAACAGCACTGCTGTTGTAATCGGAGCCATGCTGGTAGCGCCGCTAATGGGACCTATATTCGGTATAGCTCTGGGGTTATCCAATGGTGATAACAAGCTGCTGCGGAATTCCGTCCGTTCGGAATTATTGGGCATGCTGCTGGCCATAGCTTTGGCTGCTATAATAGGTCTGGTTCCGCTACGCCCGGATTTTGCAACAGAGATTGTAGCCCGTACCCAGCCCACTATCTATGACATAATTATTGCTCTGGCCTCTGGTTTAGCCGGTGCCTATACCATGGTTAACCGTAAACTTAGCCCGGCCCTTCCCGGCGTAGCCATCTCAACTGCCCTGGTACCCCCTCTGGCTACCGTAGGCCTCTGTCTGGCGGCTCACAATTATGAGTGGGCATTAGGTGCATTTTTACTTTTTTTAGTCAATCTGCTGGCAATTGAATTTGCCGCTGCTGCGGTATTCTTTATTTCCGGTTTAGTAAAGCTTAACCGGGAAAATGGCCTGGTCGTATTTTTTCGCAGATTCGGATTAAGCCTGGTGATACTGCTGGTAATGGGCGTTTTTATGACCCAAACCTTAATCAATATAGTAGCTGACCGAGCCCTGGCTGAGCAGTTGCGGGAGTCTTTGTCGGAGCAAATAAAAACTACGGTTGGCGCCCGTCTTTCCGAGCTGCGCTATGAAAGGACAGATGGTGTGCTTAATGTTATGGCCGTAGCTTTGACTCCACAACAGTTTGAAGCCCAGCGGGTAGCAGTTATAGAAGAAGCCCTGCAAAAGAAAATTGACCCCAACCTGCATCTGGTTATCCGCTCCTTGATTTCCAGGGATGCCGACCGCAATGGACAAGTATTTATAGCTGAAGAAGAGAAGATCCGTCAGACTCGCATAGCAGAGGAAAACCTGTGGTTAGGAGAAGTTTCCAAAACCCTTAATCAGGAAGTCGCTTCGATACCTGGTACTCGGATAGTGGATATTCAAAATATGGTAGAGAAAGATGGACAGCGGAAGATAACTGCGGTAGTACATACTCCGTCCCCTATCGATCCGGTTCAGGTGGGTAAATGGGAGGAAACCTTAAATGCTTCCCTACAGCACCCGGTGCACCTGGTAGTACGTTCCTTATTAACCCGGGACGCTGATGCCAGTCAATATATTTATGAAGACGACCTCTGGCAAAAACCTTTAAGCGGTCCGGAATTAGAATTTCACAATCAACTAGAAACCCTGATTACAGACCAGCTTCGCAAACAAGAACCGGCCGCCAAACTGTTGGAAATGTATTATGGAGAAAAAAATGATGCCCTGTTAGTTTTACTGCAAATACGCTCGCCCTATACCCTGCGCCCCAATGATATAAAAATCCTGGAAAATGTACTGAAAACAGAACTGGATGACCGTATCGAGGTCATAGTCCGCTGTACAGTTGGGGCTGATGTCTGTTCCCGCTATTATCTCCAGGGCTATGACGAAAACCTCGCCAAAGCCCTGCAATAAATGTTATCCGGGTGACAGGCTGTGGTTTGGAGCCGTACTATCCTTCTGCCAGTGGATAGGAGCCGTCTTCCTGGTGAACCTCTCTGCCGGTTATGGGCGGATTGAAAACACAAACCATATGCATATCGGATTTGGCCCGCAGCTTATGTTTTTCATGTCCGTTGAGTGCATAAAGCGTGCCCTTTTTAATTGGATAAATATCATTATCATCAATAACTTCTATTTCACCATCACCCTGAATGCAGTATACCGCCTCCACATGGTTTTTGTACCAGATATAAGTCTCCGTACCAGCTTTAATAATGGTGTGGTGCATAGAGAAGCCCATACCATCCTTTTTCAGGAGAAGCCGGTAGCTTCTCCAGGTATCAGTATCAATATCACTTTCACTGCCAATAATGTCATCCAATTGTTTTACAATCATGAAATAAGTTCTCCTCTCTTAACTAATCCGACTAAATTACAATTTATCCCGAAGCCTGTAGGCGTTTCCGGATAGAGGTATTTTTTCCTTTGGAATTAATAAAAGATTGTACCTTTGTATCTTCAATACTATTTTTTAATATGTATAAACCTTCCTGCAAACCAGCCTCATCTATGGTCAAAGGCGGCATAATCTTAATTACTTCATCCCTGGCACCTGATGTCTCCATAATTAAACCTCGAGTAAAGGCAGTAGAGCAGACTTTTTCAGCCAAACCATCAACTTCACAGGCAATGCCCTGCATGAAACCCCTGCCCCGGACTTCACCCTTAATTTCCGGGTGTTCTTTGACCATATTGGACAGGAAACTACGTATTTCTTTTTCCATATTTTTGACTTGTTTAGATAGAACATCTTCTTTCCAATAATTTAGAGCCTCGGTGGCAGCTATAAAGGCCAGATTATGACCTCGGAAAGTACCGTTATGTTCACCTGCCGACCAGATATCCAATTCCGGTTTAATCAGGGTAATTGCCATAGGAAGACCATAACCGCTGATTGATTTGGACAGGCAAATAATATCAGGGCTAATACCTGCCGACTCAAAACTAAAAAAGGTTCCGGTACGACCGCAACCGGCTTGAATATCGTCTACAATTAGGAGAATATCTTTTTCCCGGCAGAGAGCCTCTATACGTTTCAGCCATTCAAAACGGGCTACGTTCAAACCGCCTTCCCCCTGCAGGGTCTCCAGAATAATAGCTGCCGGCAGGGAAACACCGCTGGAACTATCTTCAAGATACTTGCGGATGTAATCAACGGTGTCCACATTATCGCCCAAATAGCCATCATAGGGCATGAAAACTGCATTACCCAGGGGAATACCTGCTCCCTGGCGTTTGCTAGCGTTGCCAGTTACGGACAGAGAACCCATAGTCATGCCGTGAAAAGCATTGGTAAAGCACATAATGCTGTCTCTTCCGGTAACCTTGCGGGCTAATTTCAATGAGCTTTCCACTGCATTCGTACCGGTAGGACCGGTAAACATTATCTTGTATTTCATTTTCCGCGGGTTCAGGATAACGTGGTTAAATTGCTTTAGGAATTCCTGCTTAGCCTCTGTAGCCATGTCAAGGCTATGAACTATACCATCACGGCTTAGATACTCTATCAGTTTTTTCTTTATTTGTGGGGGATTATGGCCATAATTAAGGGCTCCTGCTCCAGAGAAAAAATCTATATATTCCTTGTCGTTATCATCCTGGAGTCGATAGCCTTTTGCCTCGGTAAAAACTGTCGGGAAACTACGGCAGTAACTTCGTACTTCGGATTCCAACTCATTAAAAATTTTCAAATTATTCACGAAAAACATCTCCTTTCGTGCCTGGTGTTTATAACAAGGGGCCTATGCGCAGCATAATTTCATCTTCATGTTGTCCTCCTGGGAATAATCGGGAGGGGAAGCATTCCTCTTCTACACAGGATGTCTTAAGTTCATGAGCTAGTTGGTAGTACAGACTATATGCGGCTTGATTGGAGGGGTTAACCGTTATCTCCAGGTAACGGTTATTGCTACAAATTTCTCTTGCTAACAGGTGCTTTAACATATTCATGCCCAACCGGCGGCGCCGAAATGCTTCATCCACCGCTACCTGCCATACAAAAATTACATCTGCTTGCATTGGGGGATGAAAGGCGGAAACAAAGCCTACTATTTTACCCTCTACATCAGCAACTACACAGGTATCACTAAAATATTTGCTCAGTAGCAGATAGCTATAGGCCGAATTTAGATCCAGTACCCGGGTAGACTTAACCAGTTCCCAGATACCCTTCCCATCCTCTTCAGATGGAAACCTCAAGTTGATTTCAGGTGATAATAGATTGTCTTTTATAACTGATCACTCCCTGATTCTTGCACAATAATAATTAGACTTTCAAATAATCCGGTCTTTATTCTAGTCCATCACTCCTTTGTTAAAGATATTCCTTAGGAAGGATATGGTCTCTCGAAAGACCCGGGTCAGTTTTTACTATTAGGTAAAATAGGCTAAAAAAACAAATGACCAAAGGAAGAAGCCTTTGGCCATCAAAAAACAATATATGACCCTGGTCTCCCTTACACGCTTACGAGGTTAGCTGACGGATTCGGGCCAGGGATAGCCCTACTGGAAAATCCAGATTCACCCCTAAAATTGGGTCCCCCGCTCTTCGGTAACTCCGAAGACTCAGCGATATGACAAGAGCATTATTAAATTATTCCTTAACAACTATACCTAACAGTCTATAATATAATACCCCGTTAATTCAAACCTGATATACAATAGTGAGCAGTCATATATACGGCTCTCCGGGTTAGTGTAAAATCCTCCTACCTTTATCAGGAAATTATGCCGATATGCTGGCAAATCATCCCTAACTGTTGTAAAACAAGACCATGGAAATGGTCTACCCCACCCGCATTATTAAGACTATTTTACTCTGAGCAGACAACTTTGAAGGTAGGTTGCCATCTAATGGGTTTCCCAGAGTGATATGAGACTTATGTGGAAAAACAAAAGAGGCTTCTGCCGCATTTATCAGGTAGAAACCCCTTTTAAAAATACCATTTTGAAATTGAAACAATCAGTTTACCAGCACATAAATATAAAATGATGGTAATAGGCGGGTGCGGCGGTCGATTTGAAGCTTTTGAGACGTTGCTCGTATATGTGTACGCAGTATGCTTTCCGTTATCATGAGCTTTTCTGCGATCACGCTGTTACGCAGTCTTGCGCATGTAAAATAATTACAGTTTGATTCCATAGCATGTAAGGCATATAATATGATTAGAATATTACTATAAGGAGCTGATACCATGCAGATTAAACCCTCCGCAAGTATCAGGCAGAATTATAATGAAATTGCGGCTCTGTGCAAGTCCACCGGTGAGCCTGTATATCTTACCAAAAATGGCGAGGGCGATCTTGTAGTTATGGATATACAGGCATTTGTACGCCGCGAAAAAATGCTAAAACTGCGGGAAGAGCTGTTGGCTGTCGAAGAAGACCGTCTGGTTGGGCGTACCGGGACTATACCGGAGGAACTGGATAGCTATCTGGAAAGTATTCTTGACGAGGTAGAGCATGGAAAATAATCCTCAATATAATGTAATTATCTCCGATCGGGCTCGTCAGATGCTGGCGGGCCATGTCCGGTTTCTAGCAGAGAAAAGCCTGCCCGCTGCCCGTAAGATGAAAAATGATCTAATCGATGCTATCAAATCCCTGTACCAAATGCCCGAACGTTTTCCGTTTCTGGCAGCAGATTTTATTCCCCCCAATAAATACCACAAAATGTTGGTGGGGAAAA